>Ga0164309_10000276_pt1 | contig 30424 bp, 29 predicted proteins | sample Whisoiple_247_MG_FD_109984 | JGI IMG/M metagenome (GOLD analysis project Ga0164309, IMG submission 109984) | Soil microbial communities amended with fresh organic matter from upstate New York, USA - Whitman soil sample_247_MG | ecosystem: Environmental > Terrestrial > Soil > Unclassified >...
CGTGCACTACGTCTACGCCAAGCGCCTGCTGGCCGAGACGCTCGTCCGCCAAGAGCCATTCCGGGCGGCGCGCTTGGCGCGCGAAGTGCTCGAGGTTCAGGACGACGACCGCGCCCACGCGGTCCTCGGGCTCTCGCACATGCTCCTCGGCAACTTCCGTCTGGCCGAACGAGCCTATCGAGCAGCCCTGCGCCTGGCGCCGCACTCCCCTTGGTACGCGCACAACCTCGGCCATCTCTTGGATGTCGCGCTGGGCAGGCCGGACGAGGCCGTTCGCCTGCTCGCTCAGGCCCGGCGCGCTCTGCCCCTCGAGCCGGAGATTGCCAGCTCCTACGCGCATGCCTTGCTTCACGCCGGACAGCCCGATCGCGCACGCCAAGAGCTCCTAGCCGCGGTCGACGCCGACGAAGCGCGCGCCGAAGAGATCCTCGCGCGCTGGCAGCAAAAGACCTGAGTCACCCAGTCGCCCAGGCTTGCCCCCTCGCCCGACCGCTGCCATGCCCGGGGGGATGACTCCCCTGTCCCGTCCCAGGTCATTGTTCGGCAGCCTCCTGGTCCCACTCGTGACCTGCGGCGGCCTCGCCGCCCCCGCCCTGGCGCAGAGCCCGGCGGCCCCTGCCCCTGCCGCTGCAGCCCCGATCCCGGACACGCCGGCGGACGCCACCGCCCTGCCCGAGCTGCCGCAGGTGAACGACCCCATGCTCGAGCCGGTGCCGCCGGCCAGCCAGGCCTTGGCCGGCTGGGATGCGGCGGTCAAGCTCGTGCGCAACCAGAATCCGGACGTGCGGCGGGCCCTCGCCCAGGTGGAGTCGGCCCGCGGACAAGCTCGCCAGACGCTGGCCCGATCCCTACCCACCCTGACGGGCACGGCGAACGCGAACTTCCACATCCTGACGGGCGTTGGGCCCAACATCTTTCAGCCTGGGACGGTCGGCGAGGTTCCGAATCCGCGCGGCAACTTCACCTCGGACCTCACCGTCCGCATCCCGCTCTTTTCGCTACAAAATTGGCACGACCACGGCACGGCCAAGCTGCAGATCAAGCAGAACGAGATCAGCCTGGAGGAGGCCGAGCGCCAAGTACTCGGCGCACTGGCCGAGTCCATCGCCGGCGTCGTGACGGCCGAGCGGCTTGCCGAGGTCACACGCGAGAGTCTCAACAGCGCGCTCTTGGCGCTGGAGCTGAGCGAGCGGCGCGCACGGCTCGGGGCGGTGAGCAAGGTGGACGTGCTGCGCGCCGCGCAGGAAGTGGCCCTCAGTCGCAGTCAGATCATCGAAGGGGACGAACAGCTCCGGCAAGCGCGTGAGACGCTCGGGCTCGTCCTCGGCGCGAGCGGAGACTGGGGTGTCTCGCCTGCGATCCGCCTCGACCGCTTGGGCGACGACGCCAGACGCGTGTGTAAACAATCGGCTTCGATCGACGAACGCTCGGACCTGCGAGCCGCCAGCACGAGAAAGGAGGTGGCCGAACGCAACGTCAAGAGCACGGACTACACCTTCTTCCCGACGATCAACGGGCAGTCGAGCTTCACCTACAATACCAATCAGTTCGCGGCGGCGACGCGCGACCACCTGACCTGGACGATCGGCGCGGTGCTCACTTGGAACCTCTACGACGGTGGGCTCCGTTACGGTCAACGCGCGAGCGCCGTTGCCGCCCGTACGACCGCCAGCCTGGATAGCGACGACCAGCGCCGTCGGGCCCTGCTCGAGGTCACGCAGGCCCTGCGCGCCGTCCAGGTTGCGGAAAGTCAGCTAGCGGTGTCCAACACCAGCCGCGACGTGGCGCTCGAGAATGCCCACATCGCGCAGCTGCGCTTCGTCAATGGCACCGGAACGAGCTTCGACATGACCGAGACCCAAGGTGCGGCCCGCCGGGCGACGCTGGACGTCACGGTCAAAGAGTTTCAGCTATTGCGCGCGCGCATTGCCGCGTTTCTGGCCATGGCCTCCTGTGATATCTAGCCGAGCGGAGTCCACCAGCATGGCAGCGCACAACCCCTCGCTAGCTTCTCGGGTCATCCGTGTGCTGACCGTGCTGACGGCGCTCGCGTTCTTCGTCCACATCTGGTTCATCTTCGTCCACACCCCGCAGGCGCAGGCGACCGCTGGGGGCCTAGCCCAGAAGATCTTCTACTTTCACGCCCCAGCCGCCTACGCGATGTATCTGGCGGGCGGCGTCTGCTTCCTGGCGAGTGCGGCCTATCTGGTCAGGCCCACGGACAATCGCAATGCGTGGGCGACTGCCGGTAGTGAGGTGGCGGTCACCTTTGGGCTCCTCGTTTTGACGAGCGGGCCGCTCTGGGCCAAGAAGGCCTGGGGCGTCTACTGGACGTGGGACCCGCGCCTGACCAGTCTACTTTTGACCGTGCTCATCTACGGGGCACTGACCTTGCTTCGGCGCTTTTCCGGTAGCGGCGAGGCCGAGCGCAAGTTCGCTGCGGCCTTCGGCATCCTCGGCACGACGGTGCTGCCCATCGTGCACTACTCGGTCAAGCTCTGGCGCGGCAATCACCCGACGGTGGTGGGTAAAGGCGGCGGCGGCCTCTCGCCGGTCATGCTGCAGGCGTTGCTCTTCGGCTTCGTCACCATGACCCTCTTGTGCTGCCTCTTGCTTTGGCTGAGGAAGAACCTCGCCTTGCAGTCCACACGCCTCGAGCAGGCGGAAGAGCTCGCGGGCACTCTCGAGCTCTAGCCCGGCTGAATACCGCCTTTCCTTCACCGCCCAGGACACACACCTTTCATGTCAGATTCAGCCGTTACCGATCAGCGCCCCGGGGAGACCGCCGCCGATCGCCGTTCCGAGTTCGTCCCCGTAGCGCCCGGTGGTGAAACCTCCAGCGCCGAGGGGCTGCTCATCACCGCCTACGTCCTGATGTGGGCGTTCATCTTCGCGCTCGTGCTGTCGTCGCAGCGCAGGCAGCAGAAGATCGATCAACGCCTGACCGAGCTCGAGGCCGGTCTGAAGAAGCTCGACCAAGCGGCGGCGAGCGCCGCCGCCAAGGATCCGGTGTGACGTTCGAGCACATCGTCTACATCCCGGGCGTGCTCTTGCTCGGCATCGTGACCGGATACGTGCTCGGCGCGCGGGCCGTACGGGCCGAAGTAGCCGCCGCCCAGAAAAAAGCCCGCCGCTGACCGCGGGCGTGCCGAGCCGGTTTGCAGCGCCGGGCGATCTCGGGGAACATCGAGCTTGGGAGAATTCGATGCTGAGCTTCAACCTCACCGACGAACAAACTGCACTGGTCGACATGGCGGCGCGCTTCACGCGAGAGCGCATCATCCCGGTCGCCGCCGAATGCGACCATGCTTCGCGCTTCCCCAAGGAGGTCTTCCAGGCCGGCTGGGAGCTCGGGCTCGTCAACCCCACCGTCCCACCGGAGTACGGCGGAGCCGGTCTCGGCGAGCTCGACAACGCCCTCATTGCCGAGCAGCTCGCCTACGGCTGCACGGGCATCCAAACGAGCATGCTGGCCAACACGCTCGCGCTCACGCCGGTGCTTTTGGCCGGCAGCGAAGAGCAAAAGCAGAAGTACCTGGGCATGCTGACCAGCTCCCCGCTCTTCGCCAGCTACTGTACGACCGAACCTACGGGAGGCAGCGACGTTGCGGGCCTTCGCACCCGCTTCAGCAAACACGGCGACGACTACGTCCTCAGCGGTGAAAAGTGCTGGATCACCAACGCCTCGTTCGCGTCCTTTTACGTGGTGTTTGCAACGAGCGACCCCCAGCTCCGGCACAAAGGCATCGCCGCCTTCATCGTCGACCGCGACAGTCTCGGCTTACGGGTTGGCAAGCACGAGGACAAGATGGGCCAGCGCGCGAGCGACACGGCGTCGGTGCATTTCGAAGACGTGGTCGTTCCGGCCAAGAATCTGCTCGCCCCAGAGGGCCAGGGTTTCAAGCTGGCGATGGAGACCTTCAACCAGACGCGCCCCGACATCGGTGCCATGGCCACCGGCCTCATGCAGCGCTGTCTCGATGAGGCCGTGAAGTACGCCAAGGAGCGCAAGTCCTTCGGCCAGCCGATCATCGAGCACCAGATGGTGCAGGCCATGATCGCCGACATCGCGATCAGCTGCGAGGCGACGCGGCTGCTCTACCAGAAAGCGGCGTGGAATTTGGACAACGGCGTCCGCGATCCCATCGTCTCCAGCTACGCCAAAGCTTTCGGCGCTGACCGCGCGATGCAGTCGGCCGTCGACGCCGTCCAAGTCTTCGGCGGCAACGGCTACGTCCGCGACTACCCGGTCGAGAAACTGATGCGCGATGCCAAAGTGCTTCAGATCTACGAGGGGACGAGTCAAATTCAGCGCGTGGTCATTGCCAAGAGCCTGGCCAGGTGAGGTATTTGCCTAGCTAGACCGCTGCGACTAGCTTCCCCGGCGTGTTCGGCACCTCGCTCTCCGAGATCGCGATGGTGGGTGTGGTCGCCCTGGTCGTCGTCGGTCCGCAAAAACTGCCGACCATGCTGCGAACGCTCGGTCAGTGGACCGGCAAGATCCGCCGCATGACGACGGAGATGCGGGCCAAGACCGGCATCGACGAGATCCTGCGCGAGGAAGGCATCGATGGCGTGGCCGAGCTGCGGTCTCTGCTCCGTGGCGAAGTGGCTGCCGCGCGCCAGGCCTTCCAGCGGCCGACCTTCGACCCCTATCAGGACGATGCGCCCATCGACCTCGGCGCCGAGTATCCGAGCGAAGGAGTCGACACGATGGGAGCCATCCCCGAGGACCTGCTCGTTCACTCGCGAGCTGCACAGTCCGAGCTCGGGGCTGAGACGGTTCGCGCCGGCACGCAGGAATCGCCCAGCCCCGCTGAACCAGCACCGGCCGAGTCCACACCGGCCGAGCTGCCCAGCCCGCCTGAGCCAGCCAGCGAGCCACCCAAGCCATGACCGAGCCCGAACCCACGATGACCTTCTGGGAGCACCTGGAAGAACTGCGCGCCCGCGTCGTCCGTTCCGTCATCGCAGTCATGGTGGGCTTCGGCGTGGCCTGGTACTTCAAGGCCAAGATCCTCGAGGCGCTCGCCCAGCCCTACATCGAGGCGTGGCACAAGAGCGGCATCGCCGGTGCCAGCGCGGCCGCACCCCTGCACAACCCGGGCCCAACCAACCTGTTCTCGGCGTACATCAAGATATCCCTCTTGGGCGGGTTCATCATGGCCCTGCCCGTCGTGCTCTGGCAGCTCTGGGCTTTCATCGCGCCCGGCCTCTACAAGAACGAGAAGCGCTACGTCATCCCGTTCGTGGCGGTCAGCTGCGGCCTCTTCGTCGGCGGCGCCATGTTCGGCGCCAAGCTCGCGTTCCCCTTGGCTTTTGGCTGGTTTTTGGAGCTCGGCAAGATGGACCCCGGGTCGAGCTTGGCCGTCGAGCAGACGATGATGATCGACCAGTACCTGGAGTTCGTCATCCAGGCGCTGGTGGCGTTCGGCGTGGTGTTCGAGATCCCGGTGGTGATCTTCTTTCTGACCATCATCGGCCTCATCGACCATACGCATCTGATCAAGTTCTTCCGCTACTACGTGGTCCTGGCCTTCGTGGTGTCGGCGATCATCACGCCGCCGGACGTGATGAGTCAGCTGCTCATGGCGGGCCCCCTGGTCTTGCTCTATGCGCTCAGCATCGGCCTGGCTTGGATGTTCCGCAAAAGACCGAGCAGTGCTTGATTAGTCTTCGCGGGCGTAGGGCTCGCCGCGCAGGATGGTCAGCGCCCGGTAGATTTGCTCGGCCAGAACCAAACGGGCCAAGCGATGCGGCAAGGTCAGCGGCGACAAACTGAGCTCGAAGCTCGAGCGCGCCCGCACCTCGGGGGGCAGGCCTTCCGCGCCACCGATCACGAAGCAGATGTCCCCTTTCCCGGTGCTGGCCCAGCTCTCGATCTGCCGCGCCAACGCCTCGCTCGACAGCTGCTTGCCGTGCACCTCGAGCGTCACCACGTGCGCGCCGTCGGGCAAGCCCTTGCAGAGGCCACGATCGTCCGTCACCTCGCGCTCGTCGATGCGCACCATGCGCCGGATGCGAGCGAGGTAGTCGTCCGTCAGCTCGCGCAGGCTCTTGGGCTTCTGCTTGCCCGAGCAGAGCAGAATGAACTTCAACGGTCGCTGACGGCGCTCTGCGCGTCGCTCGGAGCGCTGCGCGCGGGCAGCGGGATGCGACTGGCGTCCATCCACAGGCCGGACAAATCGTAGAGGTCGCGCGCGCTCTCGGAGAAAACGTGCACGACCACGTCGAAGAAGTCCAAGAGGACCCAGTCGGCCCGCGGCAAGCCCTCGACGGCGCTCGGAGGATGGCCCGCTTTGGACAGCTCCTCGTCGACCGAGCGCGCGATCGAGCCGACGTGCCGGTCACTCGTGCCGAACATCAGGACGAGGAAGTCGGCGTAGTCTGCTTGGCCGGCGATCTGAATGATCTCGAGGCCCAGACACTTCTTGTCCAGCCCCGCGCGCGCTGCCAGGAGCGCCAGCTCTCGGCTCTGTGCCACGCGCGCCGCCGTCTCGGGGTCTGTGTCCTCGGGCGGCTCGGACGACCCGGAACTCTTCTTGTGTGCGCTGGGCTGACTCACGGGGATGGGACCCGCCCCGGGGCCCTGGTCGGGACCGCGGCGGGGCGGAAAGGTGACACGTCACCTGCCCTCGGTAAAGGGCGGAGCGCCCCCGGGCCCGAGCTGGGCCCCAGAGCCGCCAGTGCCGGCATTTTCGGCCGGAAACGGGGGAAGACTGGGCGTTTCGTACTCGGGCGGGGGCAAATGGCGCGGCCGGCTGCCGGCGCAACCGACGAAAAATACCAAAACGGCCACCGTCACCACGCCGCACCGAACCCCCGAGCGAGCGCCCGTCATGCCCAGCGCTCCTCGTCGACGGAGAGGAGCGTCTCGCGCAGATCGTGCTCGGGGACGTAGCCGAGTGCTTGGCGCGCAGCGCCGTCGTCCACCATGCACACGAAACGGATGAAATCGAGCTCCGCCGCGGGGAAATGCGTCATCCCGAACTGAAAGAGGCCGGTGAGGCCGCTCTTGGCCAGGCTGTAGGGAATGCCGACGCTGCGTCGACCGAGCACTCTGAGCGCCTTGGAGAGCGGAACCGGCGGAGGCCCGGCGATGTTGTAGATGCCGCGAATGCCAGGCATTAGGGCACGCTCGATGGCCTGCGTCACGTCGTCTTGATGCACGGCCTGCAGCATGGGGTCGAAGCCGAGCACGGTCGGCACCAGCGCCAGCCGCAGGTAGTTGCTGGGCGCGTTGCGCACGGTTCCGAGCACGTGCGCAGGCCGCAGGATGACGATTTCCGTCTCTGGGCGGCGCCAGAGGTGTGACTGCGCATACAGGTCGACCTCGACCAAGGAGCGCATCTCCGTGAAGCGACCGCTCGCCAAGAGCGGCGCGTCCTCCCGCAAGAACTGAGGGTTTTCTGGGCGCGGCCCATAGGTGTTGGCGCTCGACAAGAGGACGAGCTTGGGAATGCCGAACTGCTCGGCGTAGCCGAGCACGCGCTCGAGCGTGAGCAGGTTACTCTGATGACTGCCCCGCCGACGCGAGTCGTGGATCACGCCCAGATGCACGATCGCTTTCACGTCGGGACGCGAGAACACCTCGCGCGCCGCGCTGCGCAGCGGATCGACCAGGTGGTACTCGACGTCCTTCGGCAGCCCGAGCGCGACGCGCTGCCCGACGCCGATGACCCTCCGCGTCCGATGCAAGCGCCGGAGCAGGCGCCCGCCGAGACGACCTCCCATGCCGGTGATGAGGACGGTTCCCGGATTCAAGTGAAGAGCCCGGAGCGCTGACTGAGCGCTCGGTTCAAGAGGTCCTGAATGGTCTGCTTGACCAGCCAGACTTTGTCGTTGATCACCTGGTCGTCGTCCAGATGGTCGCCCCCGAAGTGCAGGGGCTCGCCGAAATGCAGCCGGTACTTCATCGGCAGCGGCAACTGGCCGCCCGGTACCAGGATTTGCGGCACCATGGGCAAGACCGGCATCCCGAGCAGCTTGGCCACGCCGTCCAGATTGCCGAAATTCACGTACTGCTCCTCGGCTCCCACGATGGCCACCGGCACGATCGGCGTCCTGGTTTCGATGGCCAGGCGCATGAAGCCGCTGCCAAACGGCTGCAGCTGATAACGCTGGCTAAACGGCTTGGAGATCCCGCGCACACCTTCTGGAAAGATCAGCAAGAGCTCGCCCATCTCGAGCAAGCGCCGCGCGTTCTCCGGCACCCCCACCACCTGTCCGACCTTGTTGAAGAAGGTCGAAGCGAATGGCAGGGTGACCGCCCACTTCTCGATCATCGCGCGGCCGACGCGAGGCGGATCCAAGTCCATGAACAGGGCCGTGCCCAGGATGGCGCCGTCGATGGGGATCTGCCCCGAGTGGTTGGCCACGAGGAGCGCTCGACCCTCTGGAATGTTGGAGAGCCCCACGCACTCGGTGCGAAAGTAGAGCCGGTGAAAGAAGGACAGGACCGTCACGACCCGCTTGGCCACGTCCGGGTCGAGCCCGAACGGGTCCCCGCCCATGCTGTCGTAGCGACGGCGCAGCCAAGCTACCCGCTCGTCGAAGTCGTGACCGACCACCCGCAGGCGCAGCTCTTCCGCCCGCCGCCGTGCGACGTCGAGCACTCGGTCGACTAGGGGCAATCCGCTCCGACGCGTAACGTCGGCAAGAAGCGCCAAGGCGCTCGGCTTCTTCATCGGGCGGGGCCCAAGCTACAATAGCCGCACCTGAAAAACATCATGCAGCACCCCGAGCTTGCTCCGCCCGGATCCCTCGTCCACATCGTGGCCCCGAGCGGGCCCTTCGACGAAAATCTGCTCCGCCGCGGCATGGCGGCGCTGGGTGACTACGAGTTCTTTCACGAGCCGACCTTGATCGGCCGCCAGGCAGGCTTTTTGGCAGGTGACGACCATGCCCGCCTCCTGGAACTGCAACGGGCGCTCGACTCGGACGAGGCTCGCGTGGTCTGGCTGGCTCGTGGCGGCTACGGGCTCGGGCGCATCGCGCATCGCTTGGACTGGTCGGCCTTCGTTCGACGACCCAAGTGGATCGTCGGCTTCTCCGACGGCACCGTGCTGCACCAGGCTTGCCTGTCCCACGCGGTCACGAGCCTGCACGGCCCCAACGTCACCAGCCTGGCCGACGCCAGCCAGGACGACGTGATTTCCCTGCGCGCCGCACTCGCCGGCACTCCGTCGACCGTGACCCGCGGGCTCGGCTGTTTGGTGCCCGGTCGCGTCGAAGGACCGCTGGTCGGTGGCAATCTCACCGTGCTCTGCATGCAGGCCGCTGCCGGCCGCCTCGCGCTTCCGCGAGGCGCGATTCTCTTCTTGGAGGATGTCGACGAAACGAGCTACCGCGTCGACCGCATGCTGATGGCGCTCTTACTGGGCGGGCATTTGAGCCAGCTTTCCGGCATCGTGCTCGGGCAGTTCACGAACTGCAGCCCGGGCCGCTTCGACGTCCCGGTCGAGGACGTCCTCGCGCGAACACTCATGCCGCTCGGCCTGCCGCTGGTCGAAGGATTTCCTTCAGGCCACGGCCAGCCGCGCCAGACATGGCTGCACGGCGGCATGAGCACGCTCGACGCCACTGCCGGAACGCTGACGCTCAGCCCTTCTTGAGGCCCGGCGGAGGAGGCGGCGGTGGTCGCCGACCAAGCTCGGCCGCCGGAGGCCCCGGCGTGCGACCGGGTGGCGGCGGCGGGGGCACGCGGGGTGCCAAGGGAGGCGACAGCGGCGGCGGGCCGACGGGGCGAGCCCCAGGCGGGGGCGGAACGAAGCGAGCGTCCGGTCCGCGCGGGGCCAATCCGGGCGGAAGTGAGGGCCGCACCGGCGGGGGCGGGACGGTGCTGCGTCCGGCATTCGGCGGCGGGAGCGGGGGCGCAGACATCGCCGAGCGCGGAGGCGGCAGGGGCATGGATCGGTTCGGTGGCGGCGGAGGCAAGCTGCTCCCGGCAGGCCGGCGCGGAGGCGGAGGCGGCAGGCTGCTGCGGCGTTCGGGCGGAGCCGCGTCCTCGACCTCTCCAACCTCTTCGGTCTCGTCACTGACCGAGTCGAGCTTGGCGCGGGTTTCGGATTCCGCCGGTTCGTCGGCGGTTTCTGGCGCAGCCTTGGTTTCCTCCTCGCGAGTGGACGGATGCGCTTCGGCGCTGGGCGCGTCCTCGGCGGCGCTCGCCTTCTCCTCGACTTCGGCCGCGGGCGCTGTCTCGGCTGCAGCCGCTACTTCGGGTAGGGCCGCAGGCTCGGGCTCCTGCGCGGCGGGCGGTTCGGGCGGAGTCTCGGGCTCGGGCGCCGGAGCGACAGCGGGAAGCTCGCGCGCTTCGGGCTCCTTGTCCTCGTGGGCCGCGGCGCGCGCCTTGCCGCGACCGCCTTTGCCCTTCCCTTTACGCTTGCCCGGCGAAGTCCGCGCCGCAGGCGCTTCGTCCACCGCGGGTGCTTCTTCACTCACGGCCGGCGCTTCTTCACTCACGGCGGGCTCGGCGGCCTCGATCGGCTCGTCAGGACTCGGCTGCTCCGGACTCGGCTCTTCCGGACTTGGCTCTTCCGCATTCGGCACAGCCGGGGCCGGGGGGGCCTCGGTCTCCCCGGCCGGAGCGTCGGTCGTGATCCGGTCCTGGGCTTCCGCCGCCGGAGGTTCGGCGTCGCCGAGTCCAACGTCGGGCAGCGGCGGCAGTGGCGCCTCGACCGTCTCCGCTTCGCGGTCCACCTCGCGCACCGGCGGCGGTGGCTGCGAATGGCGCTGACGCAAGGCTTTCGCTTTGATCTGGAGCTCGGCTTCGCGCTTGACCTGCTCGGCTTCCTCACGGACGAGCGCCGCTTCCACCTGCACGCGCGTCTCCTCTTCGCTCTTGGCGAGCTCGGCGACGGTTACTTTGCGCATGCCGAGCTTGGCACGCTCCAGGCCTTCCTTGGCCTCCGTGTCGGCCGAGCTCAAGCGCAGCACCCGTCGCCAGGCATCCGCCGTCTCGCGCGGCTCGTGCAGCACGTCCTGCCAGATGCGCGCCACTTTGCGTGACAGATCGAGCCGCACGTTCTTGTCGCGGCTGCGCAGGATCTGATCCTCGTACAAGTGCACGAGGCCGCGGTGGTTGTCGGCCTTCTGGTAGGTGTCCTCGAGCCGGGCCGCGATCTCGCTGTCGGTGGGCGACAGATCGTAGAGGCGCTTCAAGTCCTCGGCAGCCCCCGCTTCGTTGCTCAAGCGCAGGATGCGCAGATCGTAGCGACGACTGAGTAGAGTACGCACGAGCGGGCTATCGACCACCTGCCCCAGCGCGCGCTCGATGGTCGAATCCATGAGCTCGAGCTGACCTTTGGCCTCCGTCATCTGCTCGAGTTGATCCAGATAGTCTTCCTCGACGTGCGCGATGAGCGCATCGCCGAGCCACTTGAGCGCTAGCTCGAACTCGCCGAGGTCATCGTGCGCAATCGAGGCGGCGCAGCTGAGGAACACGCCGCGACCCTTGCCGCCGTCGCGGATGTCCGTGCCCGCCCCCGACAAACACTCGGCAAAGGCGCGCCGCAGCTTGGTGCCCTTGGCGCCGAGATCCGCCGCCTTGACCAGAGCGCGCAGCTCGGCCAGCGCTTCTCCGGGTCCGGCAATGCCGAGTGCCGCTTGGAAGAACTGGGCCACTCGCTGGTCCTGACCGAGCGCCCCAGCCACTTCCGCCGCGCGGATCAGCGCGCGCTGCCGGTCATCGGGGGATTTGCAGCGCGGTACCTGGCGCTCGTAAACCTGCACTTTGGTAACGGGCTCGGTCGCCAAAAGCGCGAGTCGATCGAGCAACGGGCCAACCTCGTGGGGGTCGACGCTGGTGAGCGCTTGCTCGCCGTGGGCGATCGCTTCCTTGACCGGCATTTCGGCCTTGGCCAGCACCTCGGCCTGCCGCACGAGCTCCTCCGCTCGGGCCGGACCGGTGAGATCCCGTTCGAGCACCGCGAACGCAGCCAAGATGGCTTCGATGTGCTTTTCCCCGGCAGCAATCTGCTCGAGACTCTGCGCGAGCTCGAGCTTGGCGCCCTTCATGCGCACGAGCTCGAGGCCAACGTCGATGGCTTGCGCCGCACGACCGACCTTCGAGAACCGCGCGTAGGCCGCGCGCAGCGCGGCATTGCGCTTGGGTCCCGCCGGCGCATCACTCGACCATTCGACGAGCGCTTCGGCCACCTCGGCTTCCAGGCCCAGCTCGTCGCCCAGACGAATGTACTCGTCGCGACAGCTCTCGACTTGCTCCCGCGCCAGCGGCACGAGCGCGTTCATTGCGTCCTTGGGCCGCTTCAGGCGCGCGCTCAAGACTTCCGCGAGCTCGAGCACCATCTTGGAGGCTTCGGTTTCGTCGCCTTCCACTTCGATCAGCTGCTGTTCGTAGCCGACGTACTCCTCCCAATTTTCGAGGTCTCGACACAGATCGCGCAGGATCTCGACCACCTCGTAGTCGCCGGTGTCGAGCTCGAGCGCCACTTGGTAGGCCAAAATGGCCTCCCGCCGGCGCTCCACCGCCGACGGCGCATCGCGCTGGCCGAGCTCGGCCAAGAGATCGGCGCGGTGACGCGCCGCCGTGAGCTTCTCGTCGCCCGAAACGAGCGGGATCAGGCGACCGAGCGTCTCGGCCGCTGCGGCCGGCTGGTCGAGGGCTTCCTGCAGCCGAGCCACGTTGCCGACGGCGAAGGCCGAGTCGGGGCGGCTCACCAAGACCGCGAAATACTCGTCGAGCGCTGCTGCCTGGTCGCCCTCGGCTTCGAGCAGCTTGGCTAGACGCAGGGCAACTTCGGCCCGAGCGTCGCCGCTGACCGCGTTCTGCCAGCGCCGCAGGTAACCAACGGCCGCCGTAATCTCGCCCGATTCTTCGGCATCGGCCGCGAGCAGAGACAAGGCCTCGACGTCGTCACCGTCCTCGAGCAGCTCGGTGAGAGCCGAACGCATGCCTTCGATGTCGTCCAGCCGGTCACGCAAGAGCAGCGCCGCATCGCGCCGCAAAGCCATGCGCTTCTGACGATCGGGGTGGGAGCCCGCGCGCGTGAGCATGGCCGTGACGAGCTCGCCGTAGCGCTCCTCGGCGACGAGCAGCATGGCCAAGCGGGCGGCGATGGTGTCGCTCGTGGCGTCGAGGGCCAGGCCGTCGGTGAGCAGACGCAGCACGCTCTCCCCGTCGCCCAGTCGCTCCCAATAGTCGGCTTCGGTCGCGGCCAAGGCGGCCCGATGCGCGGCGGTGCCACCGAGCGCCCGCTCCTCGCTGACCGAGCGCGCTGCCTGCTCCCAAGCTTCGGCTGCCACGAAGGCTCGACGGGCCTTCTGCCAGAGCTCGGGGCTCCGCGTTCCGGACGCCGCTTCGGCATAAGCACCGCCGGCTTCGGGGAAATGCCCGCCGGCCTCGAGCAGCTGGCCCAAGTGCTGGCTGTAGCGCACTCGAGCGGAGCCAGCGCTGGCCATGGACAGCATCTCCCGCAAGAGCGAGATGGCGAGCTCGGGCTGCCGCGCGCGCTCGTAGAGCACGATGGCTTCGAAGGTCGTCTCGTCGTCGTCGGGATCGAGGCGAGCCAAGATGGCCAGGGCACCAGCGGCAGCCACCGGTTCTTTGCGCCTCTCCAGGTGAAGATCGGCGGCGCGCCGATAACGTACGCGCTTCTGCTCGTAGTCGTCGTCGAGCTCCGCTCGGCGCTCGACCAGCTCGGCCAGCTCCGTCCACTTCGCGGCCTTCTCCAGCGTGACCTCGAGGTGATCGGCACTGTCCGTGTCCGAGGGATCGAGCATCACCAGCTGCCGACTGGCTTCGATCGAGCCGTCCACGTCGCGCAGCGGGCCTTCGCACAGGCCAACGACCTCGCGCAGCCAGTTGCGACGTTCCTCGATCGGTGGCTGGTCTTGGCGCGCAGCCGTGAGCAAGAGATCGCGCAGCTTGCCATGCTGACCCTTGCTGCGCAGACGCTCGGCCACGAAATTGACCGCCTCCACGTTGGCGGCATCCAAGCTGAGCGCGCTGCGATAGTGCCTCGACGCGTCCTCGCTTCGCCCGTGCGTCGACAGCGCGCGCGCAATGGCCATGTGGGCGCCGATTCTGGCCTCCGCCGGCGCGTCATCGCGTGGCGTGAGCGCGGCAATCAGCGCATCGTCCGGGTTGGCCGCCAGCGCCGCGAGCACGATCTTGCGCGCCTCGTCGGCGACGGGCCCCTCGCTGCGAACGGCCAGGTACGAGGCCAAGGGGTGGGCCATCTCGGCCTGTCGCCCGAGGGCCGCCGCATAGTGCATGCCGAGCTGCGCGGCGCGGTCGCTACCGGGCTCGCAGCTGAGCGCGCACAGCGCGTAGGCGTGACCGTGCTCGCCATCGTAGGTCTCCGCCAACGTGGTGAAGAGCGCTCCGGCCTCCTGCCGGTCTTCGGCGGCAACGCTGCGGCCGGCCTGAATTTGCTCGAACACCACCGTGGCGAGCTGCTGCATCAAGGTGGTGTCGGTCTGGTCGATGGCGCGCGCCCCGCGCAGGGCGCGCAGCTGGGCGGTGGCGTCACCGAGCTGCCGTGCGACCTCGGCTTCGTCCAGATAGAGCGCCAGCTGACGCTCGCCGTTGCCCTCGATGAGGGTCTGCTCCATCTGGAAGTACGGCAGCGCTTCCTTGAAACGCTGGGCGCCCTTGAGCAGCTCGCGGGCTTGGTAGATGGAATAGGCGTCGCTGGGATTGTAGCGAACGGCGCGCTGGTAGGCGCCGATGGCGCGCTCGGGCTGCGCCAAGTCCGTCAGGTAGAGCTGCGCCAGGTCCGCGTAGACTTGGGCGAGCGGCGGAGCCAGTTCCGGCTGCGAGCCGACCAATTTTTCCAGGTGTTTGCTGCGTCGATCGAGCAGCGCGGCGATGCTCTTGTGATCGCCCTTTTCCCGATACATCTCGACCAGGCGCTCGGCCGCCATCGGGGCGGTCGGGTCGCGATCGACGGCGGCCATCAGCACACGCGCAGCGCGGTGCGGGTCGCTGAGGCTCGCACTCCAGACGGTGGCCGCCTCGTTCAGCCAGTGAGCGGCATAGAGCGGATCCGTCGAGGCCGCGCCGGCCTTCTCGAGGAAGACCGCGTAGCTCCGCGGATCGGATTGACCTTGCTCATAAGCTACGTTGAGCGCTTCAGTGTCGTTCGGGTTTTCACCAAGCCTCTTGGCGAGGGTTTCCAGCAATCGCGGATCCATCGGGGCCCCCACGTTACCACTTACAGGTACACTGTAGCAACGTGGTTGGAGTCCGGTTCCATTCTGGCTAATATCCGGACCCCGCCCCCGCCCTGGGCTCCGGTGCATCGCCCATGAACGCTCCGAACACGACCGAGATCACCCTCCGCTCGCGCATCGACGCACTGCGCACCCTTGGACGCCCGCTCGACATCGCGCATGCCGTGGGCATCCTCGTTCCACTCGCAGTCGAACTCGCCGATCAGCACCGGCAAGGTTACCAGTTCTTCGTCTACCCCGGCGCGCTCTACGAAGGCCAGGACGGCAACTTCCACGCGAGTCAGTTGTCGGCCCAGCCTCCGACCGATCCGCGCGACGCAGCGTGCTTGCCGCCTGAATCCCGCGGCAGCCTCCCGGGCACGGGTCACGCGTCGGTCTACGCGATTGGAGCCATGCTGTACGAGCTGATCACGCTCGGCTCGGTGGGCGCCGGCATGCGGCGCCCATCGGAGCTGGTTCCCGGCGTTCCAGCCGAGCTGGAGATGATCCTGAGTAAAGCCCTGGTCAGCGATCCCTCGCACCGACCCGACGACCTGAACGCGCTGGCCCAAGCGCTCTACCAGATCAACGCCAGCATCGCTGCCGCACCACCACCGGCCGACGTCGGCCACCTCGATCACGATGGCGGCTTCGACGTGGACGTGTCCTTGTCGATGCTTCCGCCGGCGCCAGTCGGCGGCGGTCGACCGCAGGTGATCCAAGGCATGGGCGCCGAGGCCCCTTTGCCTCCCGGCGTTCAAGCGCCGCCATCCTCCGGCGGTGACAACCTGCTCGCGGTCAAAGCCCGGCTCGAGGCGGATCCCCGCCCGCGCTACGTGGTGGTCAAGCACGGCATGGATCACGGACCGTTCAGCGCGGTCGAGCTCTTGCAGCAGATTGCCAGCCACACCTTCGAAGAAGAGGACATCGTTCGCGACGCGGTTGGGCAATCCGAATACACCATCAAGGATTCGCCCGATTTTTCGCCGTTTGCGCGCCACGCGCGCATGGGACGGCACGAGAAGGCGGAGCGGGCGGCCCTGCACGCCGCGGTGGCCAAGGAATCGCGCAGCACCACCGGCAAGGCCGTGTTCGGGCTGGTCGCGCTGGCCGCGCTCTTGGTGGGCGCTGGCATTTGGTTCATGACGGCGCGCGGCGCCAGAAGCGATCGCATCGCCGTCGTCGAAGAGCAGGCGGCCAACGTGGAGAGCGACGTGGGCCTGAAGGTGAAGAAGAAGTCCGGCGGCGGCGGCGTCATTGGCAAGAGCGGTGGCTTCCCCATGCTCGGCGGGGGCATGAGCTGTGAAGCAGCGCAGAATGCCTACGTCGAGGAGATGAAGATGGGCAGTCCACAAGGACAAGCCGATCTCACGGCCGGGCAGTTCCAGGCGGTGCTCGGCAACGGCACCTACCTCAATGCCTGCGGCGTGCCCGATTCGACCAGTGTGCGCGTCTGCGCTGCCATTCAGAATGGCCGAGCGGTGGGCGTCACCGTTTCGACCAGCCCCTCCAGCCCCAAGATCAATTCCTGCTTGTCCGGGCGCGTACGGGCCATGTCGTTCCCCAGCCACCCCAAGCTCGACGTCACGCGCACCACGTTCTGACCGGGAGGGGAGCTTGTGTGATCTCCCTCGACCGTGTCTACAAATCGTTCGAGTCACCCGTCTTGCGTGGGGTGAGCCTGCATGCCCGGGCCGGTAGCTTGCTCGGCCTGGTCGGGCCGCCCGGCGCCGGCAAGACGGTGCTCCTGCGGGCCATCGCGGGCCTGACCGAGGTCGACGCCGGCAAGATCCGCATCCTCGGCCGAGAGATGGTGCAAGCGGACTCGAAGCTGCGGCGCATGCTGCAGTCGAGCATCGGCATGCTCTTTCAGAACGTGGCCTTGTTCGACTTCATGACCGTGGGACAAAACGTCGGTTTCCCGCTGCAAAGGCGGGGCGAACGGCCAGCGGACGTGCGAGAGCGCGTGCGGGTCGAGCTCGATGAGGTCGGCCTTTCCGGCTTCGAGGACCGCATGCCGTCGGGGCTCTCGGGCGGCCAGCGACGGCGGGTCGGTATCGCGCGGGCTGCCGTCACCCGGCCCCCCGTGCTCCTCTACGACGAGCCAGCCGCCGGCCTCGACCCGGTGACCACCAGTCGCGCCTTCGCGCTCTTGCGAAAGCAACGCGACCGTCTGGGCAGCACGCTGATCGTCGTCTCGTCCGACATCGATCGGCTGCTGCCCGCCTGCGACGAGGTGGCGGTCATGCACCAGGGACGGATCCTGGCCCAAGGCACCGAGCGCGAGGTCAAAAGTCTTGGTGATCCGGTGATCGATCAGTTCTTGGAGGGGAGGATCGATGGCCCTCTTTAACGGAGCCCTGCTCGCCGGCCTGGGCCAGGGGCTGGTGCGCGTCGTGCGAGCCGTCGGCACCCAAGCCATGGTCCTCGGGGCCGCCACCCGGGCGACCGCCCAGGGCCAGTGTGACGTGGAGGAGCTGCGCTCGGCCCTCCTGCGGCTCGGCCTGGGGTCCATTCCGGTCGTCGTTTCGACCGCCGTGTTCGTCGGCGGCCTGATGGTCGTGCAATCCGCGCCCCTGCTCAGCCGCTTCGGCGCCGAGAGCTACCTGGGCTGGGGCGCCGGCTTCGGCATCTTGCGCGAGGTCGGACCGGTGCTCACGGGGCTCATGATCTCGGGCCGAGTCGGCTCCAACAACACGGCCGAGCTCGGCACCCTGACCGTCACCGAACAGGTCGATGGCTTGCGAGCACTCGCCATCGATCCCGCTGGTTACCTGATCGCTCCCCGGGTCTGGGCGATCATCTTGACCACCCTCATCGGCACAGTGGTCTCGATGCTGGTCGCGCTGCTGGGCGCGGCAGCAGCGGGCCTGTTCCTGCTCCACGTCCACCCGCTCACGTTCTACAATGGCCTGACGAGCGGCATGCTCACCTGGCTCGATGTGCTGCACGGGCTGGCCAAGGCCCTGGCGTTCGGTGTCGTGATCGCGACCTCGAGCACCGCTTTCGGCCTGGGCGCGACGGGGGGCCCGCCGGGGGTCGGACGAGCGGTGGGAGGCAGCGTGGTCGCCACGGCCGTGCTCATTTTCACCATGGATGCGCTGGTTTCGATCACCTCGAGGGTTCAATGACTTCGGACGACCAGAAGAGCTCCGGACCATCCCGGGACGTGGCGCAGGCCTCGTCGCGTCGCGTGCTGCGAGGCAGCGACTACGCGGTCGCGCTATCGGGCACGCAAGAGGGGGATGTCCAGCCCATGCCTGGTTTCATCCTGCCGCACGACGAATCGCGGGCCTCGCTCCTGGTGACCGTGCGCGCCACCTTCAGCGCCCTCAGGCACACGCAGGGGCACACGGTCGTCGCCCAGGCCTACGAAATCGGCGTGCGTTCGCTGCCCTTCTTGTGCCTGGTGCTCGCCTTCGTGGGCGGCATCATCGTCTATCAGGCGGGCATCCAGGCGATGCGCATCGTCCCCGACACCTCGGGCATCGGTCCCGGCTACATCGAGCTCTTGGTGCGCGACCTAGCGGCCAATTTGACGGGTTTGATGCTCGCGACGCGCGTCGGAGCCAGCATTGCCGCCGAAATCGGCTCGATGAAGGTGACCGATCAGCTGGATGCGCTGCGGCTGTGCCAAGCCGATCCGGTCAGCTACCTGGTGGCGCCGCGCTTTTTGGCCTGCGTCTTGGTCACACCGATCCTCACCATCATCGCCGGGGCCTGCGCCCTCGGCAGTGGCACCTTGGTGGGCGCCTTGGCCTTCGACATCAGGCCGCAAAACTTCCTCGATCCCAGGTTCGTGACCCTCGGCGCACTGGCTACTGGTTTCCTGAAAAGCCTGGCTTTTGGCTTCGCCATCCCGCTCGTGAGCGCTCACGCTGGGCTCTACACCCGCGTCGGCTCGCAGGGCGTGGGGGACGCCACGACCCAGGCCGTGGTCGGCTCGTCGATCGCCGTCATCGTGCTCGGCTTCTTCATCGGTGCGGTGCTCCACGTGCTCTTGGGGGGCGCGTGATCGAATTTCGCGGCATCAGCAAGAGTTTCGGCCACAAGGTCATCCTCTCGAATCTCGACCTGACGGTGCAAAGTGGCGAGATCCTGTTCGTCGTGGGCACTTCTGGAGTCGGCAAGAGCGTCCTCATCAAGCACGTGGTGGGTCTGCTCGCGCCCGACCGCGGGACGGTGTCCGTGGATGGGGTGCAAGTGACGGGCCTGCACGAACGAGGCCTGGCGGACATCCGGAAGAAGTGCGCCATGGTCTTCCAGCATGCCACCCTGTTCGACTCGATGACCTGCGCGGAAAACGTGGCTCTGCCCTTACGCAAGCATGGAGACCTCAGCCGCAAGCAAGCCATGGTGCAGGCAGAAGACCTGCTCCGCGCTGTCGAAATGGCGGATTTCGCCGGCACCTACCCCGGTCCGCTCGGCGACGGACAGCGCAAGCGCGTCGCGGTGGCGCGCGCCCTGGCCTTGCGGCCCCGCTACGTCCTGTTCGACGAACCCACGACCAGCCTGGACCCGATCAGCGCGCGGCGCGTGGACCGCTTGATCGCCTCGCTCGCCGCGCAGCACGGTGTGACCTGCGTCGTCGTGTCCCACGACCTGAAGAGCATCTTCACCATCGCGGACCGGATCGCCATGCTGTACAAAGGTGAGGTGCGCCTCCTCGGGACTCGAGACGACTTCCGGCACAGCCCCGATCCGATCGTCCAGCAGTTCATCACTGGGAGCCCGAGCGGCCCCCTGGAGACCACCTGAGCCGTGAGTCAGCGCAGCATGGAAATGAAGGTGGGCGCGCTGATCGTGGCGTCCATCGTGCTTTTGGTGGTCTTCGTGGTGGTGATGGGAGGCCTCAGCCTGCAGCCCACCTTCCGGGTGCTCGTCGACTTCGATAACCCAGGCGGCCTCCAGTCGGGCGCGCCCGTGCGCATCGCGGGGGCGCGCGTCGGTCGCATCACCGCCATCGAGTTCCGCGGCGGCGAGACCGACCCCTCCGGCAAGCCTGCCAAGCCGATTCGCGTGATCGCGGCCATCGATGCCGAATACCAGAAGGCCATCCACGACGATGCCCTGTTCTTCGTGGCCGTGCAGGGGCTCCTCGGCGAAATGCACCTGGCGGTCGATCCGGGCACGACCGACAGGCCCTTGCTCCAAGATGGCGCGGTGGTGCACGGCATCTCCCCGCCTCGCCTGGATCAACTGCTCGGCGAATCCTACGAGCTCTTGCATCGCACCTACCTCGGCCTCGTCAAAAACGAGCAGAAGATCTCCGAGACTTTCGATGGGCTGCACAAGACGCTGCGCGGCACCGGCAACCTGCTCGAGAAGCACGAGCACGACATCTCGAACCTCGTCTTGCGCTTCGATCGCATCGCCGCCGAAACCGAGGAGACGCTGGCCGCAGCCCGGGAACAGTACGTGGACGGCGAGCGCATCAACCGGATCCTGGGCCGTGTGGACCGCATCACGGCGACGGTCGACGAGCACCTGGACCCGCTGCTCACCGACACCCGCACCGTGCTCGCGGACACGAAGGTGCTCACGGAGTTTTTGGCCGCCGAGGAGCAGCTGGATACCTATCGCACCCTGTCCGCCGGTTCGCGACAGCTGGTCACCACGGCCCAGGCTGCCGCCACCGATGCGCGGGACATCGTGGCGCACGTGAAGGCTGGAAAAGGCACCGCCGGGGCGCTCGTCATGGATGAGGCGCTCTACGACGATCTGCAGGAACTGGTCCGCGACCTGAAAACGAACCCCTGGAAGATCCTTTGGAAGGACTGAGCCGTCTGACTAGACAGGCACTTTCTAGCACCGTAGGGGGCCATTTTTCCGTTCTCCGCGGCCATCTTTTACTGCGCCTGACCTTGACCGTGTTACACTGACGTCGATACTCGGCGGGCCGCCAGGAGGCTCGACCCCGGCCCCTTCGGCCGCCCGGCTGGAACCTCCCGGTGGGCGCCGCCTGGGCCCGGATGACGCCGGGAACCCTCGCCCTTCCACCCGCAATCTCCCCCTCGCAATCCACCGCTCGCACTCAACCCCGCGCAAGACGCTTCCCACGCCATGGCTGACAAGAACGAAAGCTCCGTCCTGTTCTCCCTCAACGAGCTGATGAACATCGAGGAAGGGCGCATCGCCGATGAGGAGTCGGCCCGCGCTGCACGCGAAGCTGCCGAGAAGGCCCGCGCGGATGCCGAGAACAGGGCCAGGCGCGAGGCCGAGGAGCTGCGACTGCGCGCCGCGGAAGACGCACGCCGAGCCGATGAGCTCCGCCGCCGCGAAGAAGAGGCCCGGGTCGACGCTGCCCGCCAGGCAGAAATCGATCGCGCTCGCCACGACATGGAGCACAAGGCGCGGCTCGAGCAGATGGCCCAGGCCCAGGCGCACGAAGCCCAGATGGCGGCGCTCAAGCAAGATGTCGGCAAGAAGAAGCTGCGCATGGCGGTCATCGGCACCGGCGCTGCCCTCGTGCTCGTCGCCGTAGGCGGGTTCGTCATCTACCGGAACAACGCCGCCGAGTCGGAGCGCCAACTCGTCGCTCTGCAGGCGCAGCTCCAGTCCGCACAGGACGAAGCCGAGAAGCGCGTTCGCCAGGCCGAGGAGCAGCTCAAGAACAACGCTTCGATGAGCGAAGCACAGAAGTCGGCCCTACAGGCCGAGCTCGAAGCGGCCAAGCGCGACGCGCTCAAGAACCAGGCCGAGCTCGACAAGACGGGCGGCGGCAAGGGCCCGCGCAGTGGCGGCGGCAGCAGCAGGCCGGCCGCGACCAAGAAGTCGAGCGGCCCAGCCTGTGATCCGAACGACCCGATGTGCGGTGGCCTCTAAGCCGCAGACCGGGCGCGATCGTCTCGCGTTCGCCCTGGATGTACCCACGCTCGAGCTGGCCGAACGCGCCATCGACGAGCTGGCGCCTCACGTGGGCGTGTTCAAGGTCGGGCTCGAGCTCTTCGTGCGCGCGGGACCCAGTGCCGTCCTGCGAGCGGCCCGCCACGGCCACCCGGTGTTCCTCGATCTCAAGCTTCATGACATCGAAAACACCGTGGACAGCGCGGTCGGCAGCGCGGCAGGGCTCGGGGCCCGCTACCTGACCATTCATGCCGGGGGCGGTCCGGGCATGATCGAGCGGGCAGTGCGGCGAGCCGAAGCCGAGTCGGCCGAGCTCCGCATCCTCGCCGTCACGGTGCTGACCAGCCTGACCGAAACGGACCTGCGTGCCGTCGGGGTCCAGCGCCCTCCGGCCGAGCAGGTCGAGCTGCTGGCGCGGCTCGCCGTCGGCTCCGGCGCCCACGGTCTCGTGTGCTCGGCTGAGGAAGTGGGCCAGCTCCGGGCGGCCCTCGGCCCCCAGCCGATCCTGGTGACCCCTGGCATCCGCCCCCTGGGGGCACAGAGCCAGGACCAGAAGCGCACCAGCACCCCGGGGGCGGCCATCCAGGCCGGTGCCTCTCTGCTCGTGGTCGGACGGCCCATTCGCGACGCGACGGACCCGGCCCAGGCGGCCCGGGCGATCGCGACCGAGATCGAGGCAGCACTTTGAGCAGCGGCGCGGAGGCGCGGCGCCTCGTCCTAGGCCTCCAGCCCGTGCGTGAGCTCGTGCGCCGCCACGGGGCCGGGGTGAGCGAGGTGCTCATCGAGCGGAGCGACTCGCCCCGGCTCGAAGCGCTGGTCCGCTTTGCCCAGGATCAGGGAGCGACCGTGCGCCGAGTGACGGGTGCTGAGCTCGACCGCCTCGGCCGCGGTACCCGGCATCAGGGCGTGGCCGCGTTCGGTCCGGCGCTCGTGCTCAGCCCGCTGGTCCCGCTCTTGGACCAGCCCGACCTGCTGGCACTCGCCCTGGACGGCATCGTGGACCCGCAGAATTTTGGGGCCACGGTGCGCTCGGCCGTGGGCCTGTGCGACGCCCCGCTGCTCTGGGCCGAGAATGGCTCGGCGCCCCTGACGCCCAGCACGTTTCGAGCGAGCGCCGGCGCCATCGAGCACGCCGTCTTGTGCCGCGTTCCTTCACTCCACGGTGCACTGTCCGAAGCGGTCCTCCGAGCCGTGCAGGTGGTCGGCCTCGACCCGACGGCGACGGTGGCCCTCGAGGATTTGGACCTCACGCTGCCGACCATTCTGGTCGTCGGCAGCGAGGAGAAGGGCATGGCCCGGAGCGTGCGTAAGACCTGCACAGCGCTCGCTCGGCTCACGAACTCGGCCCGAGTGCAGAGCCTGAACGCCTCGGTCGCCGCCGCCCTGGCGCTCTACACCGCAGTGCTGCAGCGGCGACGCGCTCCGTCCAGCTAGCGCTCTCGTCGCCTCGCGCGGACGTCGAGCGTTCCATTCAATGGAATGGATTCCAGGTACCTGGAACCAGGTAATTCGATCGTCATTCTGAGCACTTACGAGCCATCTCTCGAATCCACTTGAGCCCTGTCTCGACAGCCTTCAGGTTTCACTCGAAGTCTGCCCGGAGCAGGTGGAGAGCGACGCAGGCTCGAACGAGCTCGTCCAGATCGCTCCCGGTCGAGTCTTCGCCGAAGCTCACCCGCAGGGCTGAGCGAGCCGCGTCGGCCCCGGCCATGGCGAGGATCACGGGCGACGGCTCGGCCGTGCCAGCGGCGCAGGCGCTGCCGCTCGACACGCTGACGCCCAAGAGGTCGAGCGCTGCTACGAGCTCGTCGCCCCGCTCTCCCTTCAGGCTGAAGTTACTGACGTGACCGAGCCGAGCTCGGCCGGAGCCGTGCACCTGCCAGTCGCGCCCAGCTCGGGCGACCAGCGCCGCCTCCCAAGCGTCGCGCAGTGCGCGCGCCCGCTCGTAGCCGCGCAGCGAGTCGTCCAACCGATCGAGGGCCGCATGAAAGCCAGCGCAGGCGACCGGGTCCACCGTCCCGGCGCGCAGGCCTCGCTCCTGACTGCCCCCAGCCCCCCGAGCCGCCGGCCTTCGTCCATGACGCCAGGCGAACGCGCCGATGCCTTTGGGACCCCGCAGCTTGTGGGCGGCGACCGCCACGCTGTCGGCCGAGCCGAGCTCGGTCAGCTCACCGCGCCCCACGAGCTGGACGGCGTCCACGTGCAAGAACGCCCCCTGGGCGTGGACCACCTCGGCGATCGCCGCGAGGGGTTGCAGGACCCCGGTCTCGTGATTGGCGGCCTGGACGGCCACGACCACGGGAGCCTCGCCACCGGGCAGCCCATCCCGCAGGGCCGCTTCGATCGCGCCGGGCTCCACCGCCCCACCCGGGCCGACGTCCACGAAGCGCACCGGGATCCCTGCTTCATGAAGTCGCTCGGCCTCGCGCACGACCGACGGGTGCTCCACGCGGCTGGTCACGATCGCCCGAGCTCCCGACAGGCCCAGGTGGTTCGCCTCCGTGCCGCCGCTCGTGAACACGACGTCGCGCGCTTCGACCTCGAGCACCTCGGCCAGTCGTTCGCGGGCCGACTCGACCCGATCGCGCGCGCGCCTGCCGGGTCCATGGACGCTCGCCGGATTGGCCCAGGCGTCCGCCGCTGCGCGGCGCATCGCCTCGAGCACGAGCGGGTGCGGAGGGCTCGTGGCGTTCCAGTCGAGGTAAGCGCTCACGAAGCGCCCAGGCTGGTGCCGAGCTCGCGCGCGATCGTCATCGAAAAGCACGCGCCCGCGAAGGCCACGCCACCGACTTCGTGCGCGCCGTCACTGCGCAAAACGAGGTCGCCGTCGTGCCCGCGCGCCACGCCGCGGGCCACCGCCAGCCCGACGCCCGTGCCCCCCTGGGCGCGCGTGACCGAGCCATCGAGCTGAAAGAACGGCTCGAAGATGCGCGTTGCGGCAGCCGCCGGGATCCCCGGCCCTTCGTCGCACACCAGGACCTCGAGCGCGCCGCCCGGTAGGCCCACGGCCCGCACCCCGATTCGGACCCCTTCCCCGCTGAATTTGCTGGCGTTTTCCAGGAGCTGCTCCACCGCTCGCGTGACGCGTCGAGCGTCCCCCTGAGCCGGCAGAGTCGCATCGGGGAACTCGGCGACCAAGGACTGGCGCTTCTTGTCGCGCAGCTCGGCCGTCGTACCCATCGCCGTACGCACCGCACCCACCAGATCGAACGGCTGGCGGGCAAAGCGCAGCCGGCCCGTCTCGATGCCGGTGATGTCGAGCAGGTTATCGATGAGCCCCCGCAGGCGATCGACGCAATCGGCGACGCTGCGCATCGCGCGGAGCTGGGCGGGAAGCAGCGGACCGAGCTCCTGGTCGAGCAGGAGCTTGGTGTAGCCGACGATGGGCGTCATCGGCGTGGACAGCTCGTGCGAGATGTTCCTATAGAACTCCTTACGGGCCTGATCGAGCTCGATCAGCCGCTGGTTGGCCGCGCTCAGCTCGGCCACCTTTTGCTCCAAATGCAGCGCGATGCGCGCGGACTGGGCACGCAGGTAGTTCCCGCTCGTCTCGGCACTGATGCCCTCGCGGGCACCTTTGAGGTAGCCCTCGACGGTGCGCACGAACGTCCGCGCATCGATCGGCTTCTGCAAGAACCCGTCGCAGCCCACCGAGAGGCTCGTGTTGCGGCTGCCTTCGGCGGTGATGGCCACGATCGGCACACCCTTGAGCCGGTCCTCCCCGCGCAGGCGCAGCGTCACTTCGTAGCCATCGAGGCCCGGGATCGCGATGTCCACGAGAATCAGGTCGAACGGCTGTTCGGTCGCCAACTTGACCCCTTCGAGGCCGTCGCCGGCATCGACGACTTCGAAACCAGCCGGGGTCAGCAGTTTCCGCACGAGCAGGCGATTGGCGGGGTCGTCCTCGATGTGGAGGAGTCGGGGCATTGGTAGCTCGTTTATTCACTCGTCCTCCCCTCCGAGCAAGCCCCGCCGAGTCAGCCTACCGAGCAAGCCCCGCGGGGGGCCGCGTCCGACCCCGGCTTGAAACATAGAGCGTCCCGCCCTAATTAGGTCGCCCAGCCCTTCGAGCTTCGAATTCATGAGCAGCATCCCGTCGGCCACCTCCCCGCGCAAGCGCATCCTGGTCGCGGACGACGACCCAGCCATCGGGCGCCTGCTCGAGCGCGTGCTCAACCGCGAGTTCGACGTCATGGTGGCCTCCGACGGTCGCGGAGCGCTCGCCCTGGCGACCCAGGTCAAGCCGCACCTGATGATCCTGGACGTGATGATGCCCGCCATGGACGGCTTTGCGTTGGCCGCACAGATCCGTCTCATCCCCGAGCTGAAGGCCATCCCGATCATCTTCCTGACGGCGCGCGACACCCCCCTGGACACGATCAAGGGCATCCAAGCCGGCGCGCGGCATTACCTGACCAAGCCGTTCAAGATCGACGACCTCACGGCCAAGGTGAAGAAGACTCTTGGTTGAGAAGGCTGCGCCGCTCGTTGGGAAGGGCGCTGGCGTTGCACTCGCCGCGCTCACGGGCTTGCTCTTCTATCTGAGCTTTCCTGGCGCCGATCTGTGGGGTTTTGCCTTCGTCGCCTTCGCTCCCTGGGCCATCGCGCTGCGTGGCCGCAGCGTCAAACAGGCCGTGTGGCAAGGCCTGGTGGTGGGCCTCGTCATGGGGATCCCCGGATTCTACTGGCTCGAGGACATGCTGGTGACGTTCAGCGGTTTCGACCGCCTCGTCTGCACCGGCTTCATGCTCATCGTGCTCGCCTACCAAGCGGGCCGCTACGCCGTGATGGGCGCGCTCGTCGCGCGCGGCACGCAGAAGGGCTACCCCTTCGTCCCCACCTTCCTTTTGGCCTTCACCGCGGCCGAACAGCTCTGGCCGATGCTGTTCCCGTTCTCGTTCGGGGCCAGCCTGCACGAGGTCTACCCCCTGGTTCAGGTCGCGGAGCTCGGCGGGCCGATCGCCGTGGGCCTCTTGGCGGTGACGCCAGCCCTCGCGCTCGGCCACTTCCTGTCCACCTGGCTCGAGCGGCGTGGTCAGGGTTTCCGCCTCAAAACCCTCATTTGGGCTGCCGGGCCGCGCACGCTGTTCGGCCTTCTTTTGACCCCGGTCGTCTTCGGGATCTACGGCGTCGTGCGGATGGCGGAGATCGACGAGGCCGTGGCCAAGGCCCAAAAGATCCGCGTGGGTATCGTCCAGGCCAACATGGCCCTCGGCGAGAAGCGCACCAACCTGACGGAGGGCCTGCGCCGCCACATTCGCCTGACCGAAAAACTGCGCGAGCGCCAGGACCTCGATCTGGTCGTTTGGCCCGAGACCTCCGTCGCCGGCGCCATCGACGAAACCGAGGTCGCCAAGTACTACCGAGCCAAGGTCACGGGGCGCCTGAAAGTGCCGGCGATCGTGGGCGCCGTGCTCACCAAGCCCGTCAATGATGCGCGCGGCAACGTCTACTACAATAGCGCCCTCATCGCCGATCGCAGCGGTCGCATCCGCGGCCGCTACGACAAGCAGTTTTTGGTGACGTTCAGCGAGTACATCCCGTTCGGTGACGATTTTCCCGTTCTCTACGAATGGTCGCCGAATTCCGGCCGTTTCAGCCCAGGCACGAGCTTCGAGCCTCTGCCGTTCGGTGACCATGAGCTCGCCGTGTTCATCTGCTACGAAGACATTTCCCCCTCCTTCGTAAACCGCATCATGCGCCGCGGGAACCCGGCGCTCTTGGTGAACCTGACCAATGACGCCTGGTTCGGCGACACGAGCGAGCCCTGGGAGCACATGGCCCTGGCCAAGCTCCGCGCCGTCGAGCAGCGCCGCTTCTTCGTCCGCTCGACCAATAGTGGCATCAGCGGCATCGTCGACCCGGTCGGACGCCTCATCGCGCAGACGAAGACCTTCGAGCAGGCGACGCTCGCCAAGGACGTCGCCCTCCTGGACCTGGGCACCGGCTACCGGCTGTGGGGCGACATCCCGCTCTGGGCCGCCACCCTCGCCTCCTTTTTGATGGCCTTCGTCGACCGTGCGCGCTGGCGCCGGCTTCGAGCCGGACCAGGGAATACGCCCGGCGAGGTGGACGTACAGCCGAGGACGGAACCGTGAAGACCGCTCCGGGCGGAACTGCACGGTCCCGTGCGAATTTCGCCTCCATCCATTTGGTTCGGTCGCCAGGCGGTGCCAAACTGCCCCCAGTGCTTACCCCAGGGGTCGCCGGCTCTGCTCTGCCCGAGCCCGCATCCGCCGGCCCCGCCGACTCGAGCTTCGATTGACATGAACTACAAGCTGCTCTGGATCCCGACCACCTTGTTTGCCTCAGCGTTCACCTTTGCCGTGGCCTGCCAGCCCTGCGAAGACGATGAATGCGGCATCTCCGACGGCGGAGGCGAAGGCGGCAGCGGAACGGGCGGTGCGAGCGGAGGCTCACCGAGCACGGGTGGAGCCAGCACCGGCGGTGCGCCCGCCGCGGGTGGCGCCGGTGGATTGGGCGGCCTCGGCGGCGGCACGGCGGAGGCCCTCGACTGTCTGGAGACGGGCGTACCGAGCGGCACGCCAGGCTCGTGCGAGCCGACGGTGGGCGAGGACAGCGAAAGCTACGCCTGTCAGACCTGTGTGGAGTCCCTCTGCTGCGCGGAGGCAAAGGCCTGCGCTGCGACCAACCCGTACACGGCCTGCTACTACGGCTCGACGGCACGCCTGGGCTTCGACGACCAGCCCATCACGGGTGAGCTCGATTGCATCCTCGATTGCCTGCGCAATATCCCGGTCGACGAGTTCCTCGGCGATCAGGACCAGGTGGACGCCTGCGCGCTCGAATGCGGCTCGGCGGAGTGCGACGAAAGCGAAGCTGGCCCCGCGTCGGTCGCGCTGGCCTCCTGCATGCTCGGCATCGATAACGATGCGTACCCCGCTGGCTGCCAGGAAGAGTGCGCGATCGCACCAACCGACCCATAAGAATCGCTCGTGAGGTCGCCAGAGGCAGGTATTTTGGGTGCGGAGCGCCTTTCACAGCCTGAAATCAATAGGGTTGGGACCTGCGAAGCGGTGACCCTTGTGTTAAAGTCCGCGCCGACATGTTGACGGTTGGTTGCGCCGGCTTCGCAGTGCCGGCGACTCGGTATTTCAAGGAATACCTCTTCGTCGAGATTCAGGAGACGAATCTCGGGGTTCCTGGACCGGGGACGGTGCGGCGTTGGGCGCGCGAGGCGCCCACTGGATTCGAATTCGCCCTGCTCGGTCCCAAGGAGATCGTTCAGGAGAACTTCAAGCTCGGCAAGGTGGTGGAGACGGCACTCGCCGACCTGGCGAGCGTCCGGGACCAGCTCTCGGCCACGACGGCTGTTTTCGTCGCCGCACCCGAATTCGGGCCGACCAAGCCCAACCGCTCCAATCTCAAAGACTTCCTGAACCTCGTGCGCGGCCAGTACAGCCGCGTGGTGTTCGAGGTGAGCGGCTGGAAGCCTGATGACATGGATTCGCTCGCGGAGGAGACGGACACCCTGGCCGCGCGCGATCCCCTCGCTCACGGCCTCTCCAAGCGCAAAGTGGCGTATTATCGCCTGCCCGGCCCGGCTGGTCGCAAGAGTCGCTACGAAGACCCGGCGATCGAGGAGCTGGCCACCATCGCCGCTGGCGGCGGCGAGCAGCAAGCTCACTACGTGTTCGCGAACGTCGACATGTTCTCGGACGCCAAGCGCTTCCGTAAATCGATGCCCGGCTGACGAGGCTCGACCAGCGCAGCGCTGGTTCCCTACGTAGACCTACACATCCACAGGTCCCCCACAGGCGGGGTTTCCGTGGCCCCACACGGGGGCGCCCCAGCGAATGATCCAGCTCCGTAAGGCTGCGGCCGGACGTTCGAGCACCTTCAGCACACGGCGCGGAACCTGTGGATGAAGCGCTCAATCTTTCACGTTAAACAACACGTTCTCCACATCGGGACGGGCGTTCATGGTCTCATCCGAGCAGGCCGAGCCGAGCAGGCCGCCCCACGAGGCAGGGTCAAGCGACGATGAAATTGCAGATGCGCCCAGGCACGTAGATGAACTTCTTGATGGTTTTGCCGGCCAGCTGACGGTCCATCCCCTCCGCCGCCAGGGCGAGCGCGCGTGCCTCGTCTTCGGCCGCTTCTCGGGGCAAAAGCGCCCGCGAGCGCACCTTGCCGTTGACCTGCACGGCGACCTCGATGACGTCGTCCACGCATAGGCGCTCGTCCCAGCTGGGCCAGACGGCGAGCGACAGGCACGGCGCAGGCTCGCCGCTGTCCCCGCCGTCCGCCGTGGGCAGCGAGCGCACGCCGCCGAGCTCGGCGAACAGGGCCTCCGCCAGGTGGGGAGCGAACGGGCAGAGCACGACCAGGAGCGGGATCACCGCGGCCCGCGGCACGTCGCCGAGCCCGGTGAGGTGATTGA
>Ga0164309_10000277_pt1 | contig 30299 bp, 31 predicted proteins | sample Whisoiple_247_MG_FD_109984 | JGI IMG/M metagenome (GOLD analysis project Ga0164309, IMG submission 109984) | Soil microbial communities amended with fresh organic matter from upstate New York, USA - Whitman soil sample_247_MG | ecosystem: Environmental > Terrestrial > Soil > Unclassified >...
ACCCGATCCCATCTCGAACTCGGAAGTCAAGCTCTTTGGAGCCGATGGTACTGCAAGGGCAACCTTGTGGGAGAGTAGGACGCTGCCGGGCTAATTATCTAAGGAACCCTGACGAGCAATCGTCAGGGTTCTTTTTTGCTTAAGAAGCGGGCCGGCGGGACGGCCTAATGGTCGCGTGGTTTTGGTTGAGACTTGAGCTGATGCTACGAGTCTTTGAGTGCATTGCCGAGCGGGGCGATCCAATGTTCGCGCGGTGCTCGAGTCGCGTGAGATGTGTTGGGAGTGTCGGCGGCCGGCGCGCGTTTGCTACTGCGCTGCCGTCCAATCGATTGAGACTCAGACCCGAGTCGTGATTCTGCAGCATCCGCGTGAGAGCGATGTTCCGATCAACACGGCACGCATCGCTGAACTCGCGTTAGCCAACGCGACGTTGCACGTAGGGCTCGACTTTGCGCGCGACGCGGCACTGAGTGAAGCGTTGAGCAACCCAGCCGCGCCGCCGGTGCTGCTGTATCCGAGTGACGACGCGAAGGATTTGGCGCGCGAGGCACCGCCTGGTCCTGTCACTTTGGTCGTGATTGACGGTACGTGGTGGCAAGCGTCCAAGCTGTTCAAGCTCAATCCGTTTTTGCAGGCGTTGCCGCGTTACGGGCTCGCGCCGTCAGCAGAGAGTCGGTACCGAATCCGCCGCGAGCCGGCAGCTCATTGTTTGTCGACGATTGAGGCCCTGGAGAGTGCGCTTTCGTTGCTCGAGCGTCGTCCGGGTGGATTTCCGGAATTGCTGCGGCCGTTCGACGCGATGGTCGAAACGCAGTTGGATTTCGTGAACCGTGAGCATCGTCCGCGTCATCGACGATCGGCCGAGCCACGGCAGCGACCGTTGGTGGCACCGGCATTGAGCGAGCGGCCTGAATCAGTGGTGATTGGCTACGGTGAGGCGAACGCCTGGCCTTACGGAAGCGATGGTCTCCATCCGCCGGAGGTGGTGCATTGGGCAGCAGTGCGACCGGCGACTGGTGAGCGCTTCGAGGCGTATGTCACGCCGAGCGGCCCGCTCGCGCCTTCGTTCGAAGCCCATAGCCGACTTCTGGCTTCGCGGATTCAGGGCGGGGAAGCGCGAGTTGAATTTGCCCAGCGATTGAGCGCGTTTTTGCGGCCAGATGACGTCTTGGTGAGTTGGGGGTTCTATGCGTCCGAGCTGCTGCGCAAAGAAGGGATCGCGATTCCCGCGCGTTTGGATTTGCGCGAAGCGGCGATTCACGCGCTGGGGCGTCGTGTGGGTCAGCTCGGGGATTACCTCACTGAACTGGGCATCACAGCTCACGCTCCGCCGTGGGCAGCGGGGCGCACCGGCTCGCGTTTGGCGGCGATGGAAGCATTGGTCGAACGCTTGCGGTTTGCGCGAAGAGACGAGCTGCGCGTTCGACGACCAGCACAGGCGGCCGAAAGTCTCGAATGAGCGTGCTCGCGGATCTGCCGCGACGGACGAAGTGGGTCGCAGCGCTGAGCCTGTGCGGTGTGGTCATGGGCGCCGGGGCGTTGGCGTTTGCCCCAGTGGTGCGGGCACGCGCCGCGTCCGCGGCTGAAAAGCACGGCATTCAGCTCGAGATCGGCCAAGTTCGCGCCGGGCTGGGCGCTATCTGGCTGCGCGACGTGGTGCTCCGTGCACCTCTACTGGCTGGGGCCTCGATGCGAGTCGCAGCGCTGCGAGTCGGTCTCGGCTGGCATTTGAACGCGGCGAGTGTCGAGGTACATGGTGCGCTGATCGATCTTTCCGGGGACCCCGAGGAGCTCCAGCGTCAGTGGGCGGCCTTTCGCGCGAACGCAAAACCCGACACGGACGCTACGGGCAGCGGAGTGCGGTATTCGGCTGATGGCGTTAATCTCGTGTGGCGTGTTCGTGCTCATGAACCCGCACAGCGCGTGTGGGGGCTGAGCTATCAGCGCGATGGGGCGAGCGAGCGAATCGCGCTTGATTTGGTGCAGCTCCGCGATTCCGGCTTCGAACTTTCGGCGCGGCATCCGCAGGCCACGCTGCTGCGCCGCAACGTGACGGCAGGCGGTGGTGCTTCGCGTCAACTCGAGAGTTTGGAAGCGGACGGATTGGATGTGGGCATCGTACTTTCGTCTGCGCCGCCGGAGCCCAGCAATGTCGCGCACACCCAGAAGAGCGGGTTTCGGCCGGACGCACTCCGCGGCGCCAAATTGCGCGCTGGATTGGCGGAGCTCTCCGCTTTGGCTGCCCGCTCATTGCCCAATGGCGCCGGACTGAATCTACAGGGCGTCAGTCTGCACTTCAGCCAGGGCGGCGAAACGCTGAACTTCGGACCGAGCACGCTACGCGCTGCTCGACTCGGTGAGCAGGTCGAGCTTTCGCTCGCCCCTAGAGCCGAGGCCTCTGGAACTCCGCTCGAACTCAGGCTGACATTGCCGATTGAGCGTGGTGAGGTGAAAGCCAGCATTCGCGGCGGCCCGGTCAGCCTGCGCAGTTTGGGCGTGCGCGAGCACGATTTCGGCCTGATCGGCGTTCAGCTCGCGCAGCTGCAGGCGAGCGGGGACGTCACTCTCGCTGCCGATGGTTCAGCGTTGGCTTTTAGTGGCAGCGGCGCGCTGGACAATGTTTCGTTGAAGCGCGCTGAGCTCTCGAGCATCCCGCTCAGCGGGATTCACTTGGCGTTTCGCGCACAGGGGACGACCTCGCTGGATGGCGCCAAGCTGATCTTGGAGGACGGCGAGCTCTCTTTCGGCGAGGCGCGGGTGCGCGGCAGCGGGAGCCTTACTCGAGCTGAACGTACGCTTTCGATGCATTGGCTCGGCGGGGTGCCGTTGGCATCTTGCCAGGCCTTCTTGGACGCGACACCGCGGGGCCTGGCGCCGCTCATCTCCACGCTCCGGACAACCGGGACTTTTGGGGTGAAGGCTCAGCTCGACTTCGACTCTGAGCACCCGAACGAGACGCGCGTACGTCTGAACGTTGCCAACGACTGTCACATCGAGCAGGTGCCGCCCGAACTGAATCCGCGCCGTTTCTCGAGCCTGTGGCGGCGAGAGGTGAAGGGCCCCAACAAGCAGCCGATCGAGATCGAGAGTGGGCCCGGCTCGGCGGATTGGGTACCGATCGACGCGATTTCACCGAACATGGAAACCGCGGTCCAGGTCTGCGAAGACGGGCACTTCATGTATCACCACGGCTTCGACTTCGAGGCCATCCAGAACTCGATCAAGGACAACCTGATCAAGGGGCGCTTCGCGCGCGGCGCCAGCACGATCAGCATGCAGCTCGCCAAGAACCTGTACCTGAGCAAGGAGAAGACGCTCGGCAGAAAGCTGCAGGAGGCGGTGCTGACGCAGCTACTCGAACAGGAACTCAGCAAGCGCGAGTTGCTCGAGCTGTATCTGAACGTGATCGAGTACGCACCCGGGGTTTACGGAATCGGGCCGGCAGCTCACTACTACTTCGCCAAGCGACCGAGCGACTTGTCGCTTGGCCAGGCTCTCTATATCGCCTCGATTTTGCCGAATCCAGAGCACCAGCACTTCGATCGCGACGGCAAGGTCAGCGCGGCTTGGACCACGTATCTCCAGCGGTTGATGCGGATCGCCAAGAAGATTGGGCAAATCAACGACGAGCAGCTGGCCGCCGGCTTGACTGAGCAAGTTGCCTTTCACGTCGCGGATTCGGGCGGGGGCTCACCGAACAGTGTCACGTACCCAGGTGAGGGAACCGACACACCTAGCGAACTCTCGCCGTGAGTAGGTGCTCGTGTCAGAGTCCGACCGCGTGAATCCCACCTCGACCAGCGAATCGGCGGATCCGTGTGAGGAGCAGGACCGGCTTTGGATGTTGCTGGCGCTCCAAGAAGCCGATCTGGCGCCGCTGCACGGTGACGTCCCGGTCGGATGCGTCGTGGTCGATGCGCAAGGCGTGGAGCTTTCGCGCGATCACAATCGACGCGAAGAGCGCGCGGACCCGACGGCGCACGCCGAGTTGCTGGCTCTGCGCTCAGCTGCGGCCAAGCTCGGCCACTGGCGCTTGGAGCGCGCCACCGTATTCGTCACGCTCGAGCCGTGCGCGATGTGCGCCGGCGCGTTGGTCAACGCGCGGGTCGGCCGGGTGGTGTACGGAGCGACGGATCCGAAGGCGGGCGCCGTGCACTCACTCTTCGAAATCGGCCGCGATTTGCGGCTCAATCACCGCTTTGAGGTCTCGCCTGGCGTGCTTGCCGAAGACGGTGCAGCGCGACTGAAAGCCTTCTTCGCGAAGCTACGCGCTGCGTCGTCGGGCTAGCTCAGCGAACCGATGCAGCTGCGACGGAAAGGCGTTCACCCACGACGACTGGCTCAACCACCGGTTGGCGATTTGCCGAGCGGCGACGCAATTCATGAGCGGCGAGCAACGGCGCTAGCAGGATGCCCCCCGGCGCAATCAGCACCAAAGCCCAAAGCAAGATTCGAATCGCCGTTGCCATCTACTTCGCCGTCTCTCTTCACCGTTACATCTGCAGCCCGCATGCCAATTTGTAAAGAGGCCCGATCGTCAGAAAATTGGCCCTGCGCTTCGCATTGTGTAGCGCAATCACTATGACCGTCGTGTCATGGCTGACTCAGATCCGTGTCGCGATTGCAAGCCATGAACCCACAGCGCGGCGAACTGCCACTTCGCATTCTGTATCAGGATGACTCGTGCGCGGTGGTCGATAAGCCGTCAGGCATGATCGTCCATCGAGGCTGGGCCAACGACGAGCAAGACTTGTTACGCGTGACGCGTGATGCGCTTGATCGTTACGTCTATCCGCTTCATCGCTTGGATCGCGGTGCGAGCGGCGCAGTTCTGTTTGCACTGAACGAGGTTGCAGCTCGGACTCTGAATCGCAGCTTCGCCGACGGCTCGATCGGCAAGCGCTACCTCGCACTGACTCGCGGCCATCCGGCGGAGCACGGATTGATCGACCATCCGATCCCGCGGGCGCCTGGTGAGGAGCGCGTCCCGGCGCAGACGGAGTACTTTCGCCTCGGAACGTTCGAGCGCTACGCGCTGGTGATGGCGTTGCCAAAGACGGGGCGGCTACACCAAATCCGTCGGCACTTGAAACACGTCTCCTGTCCCCTGATCGGTGACGTTCGCTACGGCAAGGGCGAACACAATCGACTCTTCCGCGAACGCTACGCGCTGGATCGCTTGGCGCTCCATGCCGCCGCGCTCCGCTTCGTCCATCCGTCGACCGGACAGCGGGTCACAGTGCGTGCACCGCTGAGCGGTAGTTTGGCCGATTGCCTCTCGCAACTGGCGCTTGGGGAAGCGGCCAACACTGCAATCCAGGCCGACTTTCGCGACTGACGGGTTCACATCGGCCGTGTGGCGGCTTGGCCTGATTGCGCGTCGCCGGGGCCACGCCTATCGTTCGAGTGTGGGCATCCGAATCGCAAAGGTCCTGTTTCTTGCTGGGCTCTGTCTCGCTAACCCGTTGCTCACCGGATGCGGCTCGAAGAGCACGGGGGCCGACAGCGTGGCCAGTGCCAACCAACGGCTAGGAGGGTCTTGGCGCCTACAGAGCTTTTCGCCCTCGGTGCCGTTGGACTTGCCGCTCCAGGCCGTCTTGAGCGCTGAGCTCGGGCAGTTGATCGTGACCTTCAATCAGGGGCAGTTCACAGCCGTCGGGCCCGGCGTGAACTTTGGCGGTCGCTATGAGTTGACCAGCGCCACCGACGATCAGATGGCCTTGATTCTGTATGACTCGCAGGGGGTGGGCTACCACTTCACCGCGCAGTTCATGGGCAAGGATCTGCAGTTTCAGAGCAACGACAAACCTTGGACCGGCATGGGTTCCTTCCAGCGCGCCTGAGCGCCAAGCCGTCAGCGCGAGAGCAACGCGCGCGGCTTGCGCGATTCCGAAACCTCAGTGCGGATTTCGATGCTGCCGAGCACGGCGCGGCCTTGGACGCGCAACACCGGCAGATCCGGGTCTGGATCGCGCGGCACGCGTTGAATGCCTTCGAACGAGCCCAGAATGCTGGCGCCCGCGCTTTCGACCGCCAGGTTCGGCGGGACGATGATCTCCACGGAGCCTAGGACGGCCGAGATCTCCAGCGTGGACACACCCGGGGGCATGCTCACGTCGCGAAGATCGATCACGACGCTGCCCAGCACGGCGAGTGCGCCAGATGCGCGCGCCGCCAACTGACCGCGCCGCTCCACGCTGCCCAGGATTGCGACCGCGCGTGGCGCAGGGGCGCTGGGCACGAGCGCAATGTTCGCCGCGGGCACGACCTCGGCGTCGAACACGATGGCCGCGGTGTCGGGCGACAGATCGCTGACCAGGGCATTCAGATCGGGCTCGGCCTCCGCGGCGTACGCGCGATTGAGACGATCTTCGAACTCCTCGAGGCCGAGTTCGTCGCGCGTGAAGCCGTGGGTCAGTCGTTCGATAGTTTGAGCGCGGCTCGCGCGGAGCTGAGCTCGCTTCGGGTGTTCGTCGCCACGCATGTGCCTCGGAGTCTAGTGGCAATGGCCAGTGCGCTCTAGTGGGCCGAGCGCTCTAGTAGCTCGAGCACGCCGTCGAAGCTGTCACGCATGGCCCAGGCTTGCTCCCCCGGGTCCTTGAGCTTGGCTGCGCGGCGTTGTCCGACGGATAGCGCTTGTTTGGGACCGCCGCAGCTGCGTGGCAAACGTTGCGCGAGGTCCGCCGCGGCGCCTTCGTAGATGTGATAGCAGGCGGCGACCTTGCCCTGGTTGTAGAGCGGCGCGCCGACTTCGATCGCGTCCTGCAAGGTCTTGAAGATGAGCTCTTTGTTGGCGTCGCTGCAGCCGTTGAGCAACTTCAAGTCGTGATGGGGAATGTCACGCGGTCGCTCGCGAGCGGTGCTTGCTTGGCGCTGCATGGCGACCATTGCCGCGGCAAAGAGCTCCATCGAAATGGGGTGCGGGTGTTCCACGAGATCGGCGACGTACTTCGACGGCAGGCCGAAGTTGAGGTTTTGACCGCTGGTACTCACCGCCGTGGCGACGCCGATCACTTCACCACGGTCGTTGAACAGCGGACCGCCGGAAGAGCCGGGCGCGATCGGCGCGGAGATTTGCAGCACTTGCAGGCCTGCATGCATCTCGCGCACGGCGCTGATCAGGCCATTCGAGACCGTATCTTCGAGCCCCAAGGGGTGACCGATGGCGAGCACGCTGTCGCCGGGACGCACTTGGTCACTATCACCCAGCGGTAGTACTGGCAGGTTGCGCGCGTCGATCCGCAGAATCACCAAATCATGCAAGCGATTTGCGTTCATGATCTCGACCACCTTGAACTCGCGGTGATCGGAGAACACCACGTTTACTTCAGTGGCACCGCGCACGACGTGAAAGTTGGTCGCGATCCAGCCGTCCTTGCGGACGACGAAGCCGGTACCCATGCCGTCACTCGTGCGCACGGTGACGATCGCGGGCGTGGAGCGCGCGGTGATCTCCGCTGGTGTTCGCGTGCGTGGTCGTGCCGAGTCGTCAGCAGTGGCTTGCTCGGCAGTCGGTGACTCGGCTTGCACCTTGCCGCCATGAGAGGTGCAGCCCGAACCCATGAGCGCCCCAAACAAAAGCCACGGCACGACGTGAATGCGCACGGTACTTCGAGTGTAGCATGCCGGGCGATGAGTTCGACGTCTCGCTCTTGAAGCACGCGAACCCGCCCGAGAGCCAACACCGACATCGGCAACGTCGCTCACGTCGGGCCCAACGCGCGCTTCGTTCATTTTCGTGTTCATTACCGTTGCGCTCGACGTGCTGGCCTTGGGCGTGATGATTCCGGTGCTATCGAAGCTGAGCATCGAGTTCGAAGGCGGGAATGTGGCGGAGGCTGGTGGCGCTGTTCGTCGCGCGTGACGTGCCGAAAGTGACCGAGTAGCCCGAGAAACTTGGCCCAGCGCTCGCGGTCTGCCGAGTATGCGGGCCGATGCGCTGGCCGTGCTCGATCGTGCTCTTGATGTCGCTCTCGTCGTGCTTGCAGATCGGCAAAGGGAGCGACTCGGGTTCCGCTGGGGACGGGGCCAGCGCAGGCGCGAGCGGCAATTCGAGCGGTGGCGCTTCGGCGACGGGTACGAATTGCGGAGTCGACCCGAGCTCCGGCGTCGCGCTGTGCTTGGGCATTTCGTCGTGCCCGAGCGTGCGGGTCGATCCGGAGCAGTTCCCGGATTGCGGCTATCGCATTGCGGGTCGTGCCATCGACCTCGAGTGTTTGTGTGGCGACTCGCTCTGTCCGATGGGCAGCGCAGCGAGCTGCCTCGACGCCAAAGCGCTGCTCTCCGAGCAGTCCGCGCAGGCCGTTTGCGCGGGTGTGGCCGAGGGGCGTTGCCAGGTCGTGCAGCACTCATCGCATTCGTCCTCGTCGTCCTGCGACAAGGACTGTCGAGCGCAGTGCAGCGGAGTCCCCGGTTGCGTCACGCTTTGCGGCTGTTAGGGTAATTCGCGCGCGGGTGTGGCACGCTAAGCGTGTTCGTCCGAGGCAAACGGTCGCGGAGCGACTCGAATTTCCTGGCAACGCCCGCCTCACACGCCTACCTCGAGGGTGAACCATGCAGTCACCAGGACGCGACCCAAGCGAGGCGCCAATGCAAGCTCAGCCCGCCGATCTCGAGCGCGCGCGCCTCACGCTCGAGCACGAGTTTGGCGAGAGTGTCACGCTCGATGGTCTGACGGGACAGTGGTTCATCTTTCAGCGCGCTCGCGGTCATCGTCATTCGGTGGACGACGTGCTCACTGCGGCATACGCGCTCGAAGTGTCACCCCGCGTGACTCGTCATCTGGATCTCGGCACGGGCATCGGTACGGTCGGACTCCTCGTGCTTTGGGGAATGGGCCCTAGTGCGCACTTGACTGCAATCGAGGCGCAAACCGTCAGTCATCGGCTGCTGTTGGCGAATATCTCCGAGAATCACCTGTCCAAGCGTGTCGAGCCGCTCTTTGGTGATTTGCGCGAGTTCCACTCGAGCGAGCGATTCCCACTGATCACGGGCAGTCCGCCGTACTTTCCGACTTCGGCTGGAATCGTTCCGAAAGATTCGCAGAAGGCACACGCACGGTTCGAATTGCGCGGTGACGTGAGCGACTACGCGCGTGCGGCAGAGCGGCACCTAGCGCCCGGCGGTTGGTTCGTGTTCTGTTTTCCGACGCCGCAGAAGGCACGCGCGCTCGCCGCGGTGGCTGCTGCAGGCCTGTGCGTGACGCGGCAGCGTGACGTGATTCCGCGTGCGGGACTGCCAGCGTTGTTCTCGCTCTTCGCCTGTCGTCACCCCATGGAAGGCACCCAGAGCGTGATTGACGCGCCGCTCCTGGTACGTAGCGCCGACGGGCAGCTCTCTGACTCGATGCAACTGGTCCGGCGAGGCTTTGGCTTCAGCGGCTGACCTGAAAACCGCAAAAATACGCAGTATTTATGATGGTTTGTGTCGCACTACCGTTGCGACTTGGTGGCTTTCAGGGCGAGGCTGATCGCCACAGCGTAGCAGTTAGCCCCGGTATTTTATGACCTCTACCGGGGAGCCATCGACCACCGAATAGGTGCCCGAAACCGGCTCGACATGCGCGGCTGCCGCGAACAACGCAAGCAGCAGTCCCTCGCGAGGGCACGGCTTGGCGAGCAAGATCGGCTGCGGAGCACCGAGGTCCTCGACCACGCGCTGCAATTCTCCGCGCGCGTTCTCTGGGTTTCCGCTAGCGAACACGAAGCGCTGCGCTAAGCGCGGGAAATCACGATGGCAGCGCGCAAAGAATTCGGCGCCCGACATGCGCGGCATCATCACGTCCGACAGAACCGCGTCGAAGTCGCTGTCTTTGGCCAGAATTGCCAAAGCCTCGGCGCCGCTGTTGGCGCAGATCACTTCGAAGTCCGCGAGGATGCGTGTCGTGCAGCGGCGCAACATGTCTTCGTCGTCGACCAGCAAAATGCGTAAAAAACCCCGCGATCGGGCACGCGGACTGGGGGGTGGCGGTATGGCGGGTTTCGCCAAACCAGGTTGCAACAGGCTGCGGCGTCGTGTGCACGCGGGGCAAAGCCATGCTCCTTCGTGTGAGTTCAATAGTTCAGAGCCGTCAGAAACAGCCCAACCATCACGCGCCAGGAGGGCAAAGCCCCAAGCGTAGCGTGCAGAGGAAACGTTGCATTGTGCACATCGACACGACTTCATTTGCTACCTTGCATCACTGCGATGCAAGCGTGGTGCCGCTAAAGATAGATTGGAATTGCGTACATCACACGACACTGCACGTGACTGATCATTGCGGCCTCAGATCTCGAGGTGATCGATGTGCACGTGCTTCGCTGCCCTCACGCTTTGACGCGCTCAGGCTTCGAGCGACTCGCGATGGAAACCCAACGCGATGAAGAGCGCGGCAAGTGTGAGCACAGTGGAGCCGAGGATCGCGGGACTCAACGACTCCGCGACGCCTTGCAGCACAGCGGTGGCGAGTGTCACCTCGGGATGCCGCGCCACGTAATTCGGCACTTGGTGACCCACCGTCGCGAGCGCGGCGCTAACTGCGGTGAGTATCGTGAACAGCGTGGCTGCGCCGAGCGCGAGTGTTAGCCGCAGCCGGGCTGGGTCTGGACGCAGCGCGTAGCGCGCCCCGGCGATCAGCAGCAACGCGCCGAACGCCAGCAAGAACCACATCGGGAAGCCGCCTTCTTGAAACAATGTAATCATGCTACGGGAACGCGCGGGGCATCGAATCGTGACCATCGATAATCCAAAAGATCGGAGTCACGATTGCGACGCTCGGGCGTTATCGCTCAAGATGCTCGAAACGGCCGACCAAGACGCGCTCGCGCTGCTCGAACGCGGCGATCCGCGCGGTTTCGACCTGGCTTACGCGCGCTACGGGCAGCGCATTTTTGGCTTCTTGGTTCGGCTTTCGGGTTCGCGCACGGCGGCGGAAGATCTGTTTCAGCATACCTTCATGCGCTTGGCGGAGAGCGGACCATACCTCCGCGCCGATTCCGACCTGCGCGCGTGGCTGTTCACGGTCGCGCGCAATGCCTTTCATAGTCACGCGCGCGCGCGGCGCTTCGAGGCGCGGGTGGACGTCGAGCTGCTTGCAATGGAGCGCACCACGAGTGCGAGCGCCGACGCGGGCTTGGCGGTGGCGGAACTGGAACGCGCGTTGGTTCGCCTGAGCGAGAGCGATCGCGAACTGTTGTTGCTCTTCGCCGTCGAAGGCTTGAGTTACGCGGAAGTAGCTGCGGTATTGGCGCTCGATCAAGTAACCGTGCGGAAACGCGTCAGCCGCGCACGTGCTCGGTTGGCGGAAGCGCTCGACGAGGATGCCCCACCCATGTCAAAGTTCCGAGTGAGCGAATGACTGAAGTCGATGAGCTATTGGCGCGTTTGCGCAAGTTGCCGGCTGTCGCGCTCGACAGTGAGTTCGAGGCGTCCGTGCGCGCTCGGGCGGTTCGGCGTTTGCGCGGACGCCCGCGCCCCGCGCCGTATGCCTCGCTCGCACTGGCAGCGACGGTCGTGCTCTATTTGGGTTGGGCACTGCAATTCGCGAGCAGCTTGTATCGCTGATTGCGCTGATTTTATCCGAATTTTGCCAGGCCCGCGCGGAGCGGGCCATGAGCGGGGTAATCGCCCTCGATACGTGCGAGGTGGCGCACTGGCCACGTCGACCACGCCGTTCCGACGAAAGCGCGCGCTAGCAACAGGTTGTTCACGACCACGTTCACGTCGTCGAGTTGCCAGACGTCTTCGTTCGCGTCTGGGTCGGCCGCGGTGGCCGCGCACGCCGCGCGCGAGAGCACCACGCTCGCGAGTGGTGGCAGCATGCAACCGAGGAGTGAGAACGCGCCGAGCAAACGCTGCGCGACGTCCAGGCCGCCCACCGAGTCGGCGCTGATCAGTGCACCTGCGGGCTTGCCGAGAAAGCAAGGCGACAGCTCGTACGAAGTGATCACCTCCAGAAAGCGTTGCAACGGCGAACCCCACGAGCCCCAATACACGCCGCTTCCGATCAAGAAGGCGTCCGCGCTCGATAGACGTTCGGCGAGTCCTTCGACCGTGCCGCGATAGTCCGAGAGGCACAGCGTGTCGGCTTGCCAAGCAGCGGGCAATGCGCGAGCCGCGCGCTCCAGCAGCCGTGCGGTATTTCCGTCACTGCCGCGGAGGGATCCGTTCAAGAGCAAAAGCCGTGAGGTCATGCTCGGAATCAAAGCGCAGCCGCGCGCCGCAGGCTATGCTGCCGCCTCGAGTCGAGGAACGCGTGTGCATGGCTGCCAAGAAATCACCCAAAAATAGCGCAAAAGCTCCAGTCAAACGCGCGCCACCTGCGCCCAAGGCGGAGCTGCCAGTGAAGGCCTATGCGAGTGCGGCTGCGTTCGAGCGCTGGCTCGAGACGCACCACGCTCGGTCATCGGGGATCTGGCTCCAGCTGATGAAGAAGACCTCGGGGCGGCCGGGGGTGAGCTACGCAGAGGCGCTCGATTTGGCGCTCGCGTATGGTTGGATCGACGGCCAAACCAAAACCCATGACGCAGAGTCGTGGTTGCGCAAATTCGTGCCCCGCGGACCGCGCAGCATTTGGTCCAAGATCAACCGCGACAAAGCGCTGTCACTGATCGCGGAAAAGCGCATGCAGCCCGCGGGCCTCGTGCAAGTGGAGCGAGCCAAGGCCGACGGCCGCTGGGATGCGGCTTATGATTCGGCGCGCAAGGCCCAGCCGTCCCCCGAGTTTGCGGCGGCGCTTGCCGCCTCACCGCGTGCAGCCGCCTTCTTCGCCGAGCTGAGCGGCGCCAACCGCTATGCGGTGTTGTTTCGCGAGAAAGCACCGAAAAAGGCCGAAACGCGCGCGCGGAAAATTCGTGAACTGATTGCCATGCTCGAGCAGGGCAAAAAAATTCACGGCTGAGAGCGTCAGCGGTCGGAGCGTTGCAGTGTGTCGCTCAGATCGGGGGCCACGCGAAATGTGCCGCTCTTGTTTCCATAGCTCGGCACTTCTGCGCGCGCATATTGCATTGGCGTGACGCCGTTCAGTCGCTTGAAGTGCCGGGTGAAGTGGCTCTGATCTGCGAACCCGCAGGCAGCCGCAACCTCGGCCGCGGATGCGCCGGTGAGCAGCAGCGTCTTTGCGTGCCCGATGCGCACGCAGATCTGATAAGCGTGAGGAGGTAGCCCATAGCGTTGCTTGAACGCGCGAAGCGCTTGGAAGCGACTGAGCCCGGCGTGCTTTGCCAGTGTTTCCAGATCGACGTGAAGGCCTTCTTCGTTGAGACATTCGCGCATGCGCGCTGCTGCGCCGAGTGGCGGGCCTGCCACTCGGCGCGGTGCTCGGGCGCTCCGAACCAGCTCGCTGATCAGTAGCTCCGACAGTTCGAGCAGCCGCGACTGAACGTGCATGGCCGAGGCCGCTGGCTCGAATGCATCGAAGAACTCACAAAATCGCGAGCGGAGTCGCGCGGAGATGGGCTGCATCACCGCCGTCCAATCGAACTTGAGCGAGCTCGGTTGCTGTTCGGACAACCACTGCTCGATCACCGAGAACTCGAGCTCCAAGACGCTGAATGAACCAGCCTCCGCGGGATGGGCCACCATCACTTCGCCGGGCGTGTTGCAGAACACGAGCCCCGGTTCACCTGGATGGATCCGACCGCGGCTGTGTACGCCGCCTCGCCAAGTACGAAACATGACCACGGCGAAGTCGGGGCACGCGACCCGCCATTCGCGAGGTGAGTTCTGCGCATCGACCACTTGGACACCGGGCAACGCGGTCGAGCGCCGATAGTCGACGATCTCTTTGAGCCCGCTTGTCCGAACGGCCATCCGCGCATTCTGCGCCAGACCGGCGCGTAGAGCACGAATCTGCGAATTGCGGCGTGTTCCGCGCTTCAACAGGCCGGCCGCACGCGAATCCACGGCTGCGAAAAGGCTTCTTGGGGTTGATGGTCACTGTTAGAGTCACGGAAGCGGCATAGCCTTCGGCGTCGATTTGCGGGCAAGCGGGTGAAGACTTCGAGCGCGTGAATTCGGCGGGCCGCGGGTTGCGCTGCTGGATCGCGACCGCCCCCTTCTCCTGTTCGCATCGGGTTCGAGCGAAGTGTTTCGCGAATCCGAATGCGTCGCGGGCGTGTCGCTGCCGCAGAAGAGTCGTTGAGCGTCGAGCAGCTCTCGTAAGCGCTCTGAGCAGTCGCGATCGAGGCTGCCAAATACGCAGATCGCGCACGTACGAAGCGCGAGGAAACATGGCGAGAACCGACCCGCGCGAGCGCATACACCGTACTCAATCAACACCCTGGCGAGCCGTTCAGGTGGGGCCGAATGGCTGTGAGTAACTGCGCCCGCGTGTTCGAAGAGGCTTAAATAAGGCTGCTGTCGCGCCTGGCTCTGCGCTGGCTCCTAGGTATGTACGGCGCGTTGGTAAACGCTGCCTACATTGAGTCCGAAGGTGGTCTTCTTCTTTTTTCCATCACTCGCTGTTGCGAGAGAGTGCAGCGCGCGCGTCAGCACTGTATGCTTCTAAATACCATGGGCTCCGGATCCGCAACCAACGACTTAACGAGTCCTTCGAGCGCGAGCAGTCCTCGCTTCAACGAACCGGAGGCGCTGAGCTTCGAACGACCGACGATGCAAGTTGGTCGCTACCGAATTTTATCCGAGCTCGGGCGCGGCGGCATGTCGAACGTGTTTCTCGCCGTGGCCAGTGGCCCCGGTGGCGTGAACAAACTCGTCGTGCTCAAAGCACTGCTCCCCGACCTCGCGACTGAAGGCTACGCGCTCTCGATGTTCATGGATGAAGCGCGCCTCGCAGCGCAGCTCAATCATCCGAACGTCGTGCAGACGTACGAAGTCGGTACCGAGGGCGATCGTCACGTGATCGTGATGGAGTACCTCGAGGGCCAGTCGCTGTCGGCGGCCGTGCGTCGCGCTGCAGCCGAGGGCAACCCGATGCCGCTCGCGCTCCAGCTGCGCATCATCATCAACTCGCTCGATGGCTTGCACTACGCGCACGAGCTGTGTGGCTACGAAGGCCAGTCACTGCAACTCGTTCATCGCGACATCTCTCCGCAGAACGTGTTCGTGACCTACGACGGTCAAGTCAAGGTGCTCGACTTCGGTATCGCTAAGGCGACGTCCGCGTCGACGCACACCGCCGCCGGCGTGATGAAGGGCAAGATCGCGTACATGGCGCCGGAGCAGATCGTCGGCGGCAACGTCGATCGCCGCGCTGACTTGTACTCCGTCGGCTGCATGCTGTGGGCCGCCGCCACTGGCGTGAAGTTGTGGAAGGACACGCCCGACGTTCAAATCATGCGCCGCGCGATCAGCGGTGACGTGCCGACGCCGCAGAGCGTGAACCCGGAATGCGATGACGATCTGAATCGGATCGTGATGAAGGCGCTGGCTCGCGAGCCCGATGATCGCTACGCAACGGCGATCGAGCTGCAGCACGATCTCGAAGTCTACGTCGAGCGCTTTGGCGCTGCCGCGAAGCAAAAAGAGATCGCTCGCTTCGTGTCCACGTTGTTCGCGGACACGCGCGCGCAGCTCAAAGCGTTGGTCGAACGTCAGCTCACGTTGATTCAGACCGACAACTCCTCCATCTCGCGTGAGCGTCCGCGCCCCGGCTCGGGGAAAGGTTCCACTACGCTCGGCGGTTCGTCCTCCGAGTCGATTCATACGTTGCTCGCCGAGCCGATCGAACCGGGTCGCGGCAAGCGTCGCGTGATTGGCGTGTTCGCAGTGCTCGCGTTGCTCGGTGCCGTCAGCTTCTATGCGTGGGGCAAGCGAGGCGGCGCAGGTGAGGTGGCGACGACCACGGTGGACACGACCTCAGCGACAAAGGCTGCGGCACCCGTGGCCCCGTCGGCGACGTCGGCCACGACACGCGTCTCGGTTGCGTTGCAGGCGACTCCGCCGGAAGCCAAGCTCTATCTCGACGACGAGCCCCTGCCCGCGAATCCGACGACCAAGCTATTGCTCACGGACGGCAAGGCCCACGTGCTGCGCGCTGAAGCGCCCGGTTTCGCGAATGCGACGAGCGAATTCTCGCCGACCAAGGACTCGACGGTTGCGCTCACATTGACTCCAGTCGACCGCGGGGGCGCGCGTCCGAACGAGTTGTCACCGGCAACCGCACATCGCTACATGCGTTTCGGCCGTCCGGCTGCGGGCACCGCGCCCACGCCTGCCACAGCACCGGTTGCTCCTACTCCGGCCGCTACGCCAGCTCCTGCTACGGCGGCAGCGCCCGCAAAGCCTGATTGCTCGAACCCGATCTTCCTGGACAAGGACGGAATTCGTCGCGTTCGTCCTGAGTGCCGCTGAGGCACCTCTTAGCTAATTCGGTCGACGTGCCGTACTGAGAGTAGTGAGAATCGTGGGTGCTGCGTGAATTCGCATGCCCCGCATACTACTCGTGCGCACCACACGCGCGCACATCGGCCGAATGACTGATACATCATTTTTGAAGCACACCAAGCGAGCAATGGATTCGATAGCGAGGCTATCGTCTGCTAAGCTCGATGATCATCTGGCTCACGTGTCACGGCACGTTCGTGCTTCGTTCCACCTAAATGGACTCGAGACCCCGATGTCTTTTGGCTTCAAATTAATCGTACCAAGCGTTCTAGCTCTTTACGTGGCGTCTGCCTGCACGCCCGACCTCGATTCGCTGTGCGCCCAGTCTACTTGCGCACAGGCCACCTTCGCCGCGAACAGCGTGGGAGGAACAGGTGGCACCGACGGGAATCCCGAGGGCGGAACCGACAGCACCAACAACGCCGGTAGTGGTAACGCCACAGCCGTTGATACGTGCACGAACAAGGTGAAGGATTCGAAGGAGTCCGACGTCGACTGTGGCGGACTCAGCAAGTGCGACCGCTGCACCAAGAACGCGAAGTGCACGTCGAACAACGATTGTGAGAGCGATTACTGCAAGAACGGTCGCTGCACGGAACCGACCTGTACCGACGGCGTGTTGAACCAGGACGAAACTGGTACCGACTGCGGCGGATCGTGCTTGCCTTGCGATATCGATCTACCGTGCGCCGGCAACTCGGACTGTGACGGTGGCTATTGCAAGGACATGGTGTGCACCGACCATTGCAAGAGCGGCGTCAAAGAGGCCGACGAGACCGACAAGGACTGCGGCGGTAAGACGTGCGGTCCTTGTGCCGATACGAAGGGTTGCAAGGCCGCCTCTGATTGCACGAGCAAACTGTGCGTGAACAGCAGTTGTCAAAAGGCGAGCTGCACGGATCAGGTTTTGAATCAGGACGAGAGCGACATCGACTGTGGAGGTGCCTGCGCCGCAACCAAGCCCTGCTCCGTCGGTTTGCGTTGCAATAGCGAAGCTGATTGCGCGAGCTGGATTTGCTCCACGACCACGGCCAAGTGCGTCGCGGATGCCGTCGCCGATAAGTATGGTCCGAATGACATCATCGACGACTTCGAGGATGGCGACATCAGCACTCTCCCGGCGCTCGGTGGTCGCGTCGGCAACTGGTATGCATACGGCGACGGCACTGGATCCGGTCTCGCGGAAGCCTTGGTCGTCAATCGCGGCGCGAGCAAACAGGCGCTACACGCCAAGGGCATGAACTTCTCGAAGTGGGGCTCTGGTGTGGGTACCGACATCAATCACAGCAGCGACAAGTTGCCCTACGACGCGTCTGCGTACGTTGGCGTGACGTTCTGGGCTCGCTCAGCCACCGGCACCGCAGCGCTGAACGTGGCGTTGCCCGACATCGACACGGACGCCCTAACCAAGGGAAAGACGTGCACCACCTGCGACCACCACTACTTCAAGGCTGTTACAGCCACCACTGCCTGGCAGCGCTTCACCATCATGTTCGCCGACCTGTCGCTCGAGTCGGGTGACGCGCCGGAGCCAACCGCGTTCAAGCCGGGTGCCATGAGCTCAGTGCAATTCCGATTCGCACCAGGAACAGCGTACGATGTGTATATTGATGACCTCGCTTTCCTGAAGCCATAGACTGCTCGGAGGGAAAATCATGGAAGCCTTGAGAATGCACTGTCGTCGTCCGACCGCCGCTCTGCTGATCGCCGCGGGTCTTTTGCCCTCGAGCCTCGCTTTGACCAAGTCTGCTGCCGCTGCTGGGCCAAACGCGCCTGCGGCAGCGCCCGCGCCGGCAGCGGGCGCACCGGCAGCGCCTGCAGCCGACGCCGCCAAGCCCGCGGAGGGCGAGGCGCCCAAGTCAGCCGCTGAAACGTGCAGCGCGGCGTACGAGCGCACGCAAACCGAGAAGCTCGCGGGTCACTACGTCGCAGCTTCTGCGGCAGCGCTCGAGTGCTCTCAACTTCAGTGTAACTCCGCAATCGTTCAAGAGTGCGTGCGCTTCTACAGCGCGCTCGAGAGCGAGACTCCAACCGTCGTGTTCTCCGCGCGCAAGGCAGAGGGCGGCGAGCTCACGGACGTGCGCGTCGAAATGGACGGCAAGAAGGTCGCTGATTCGATCACGGGTCGTCCCTTTTCGTTGGACCCTGGTCCGCATAACTTCGTGTTCGTTCACGCGAAGCGCGGCTTGTTGCGCCTGAACGAGACCGCGCGCGTGGGCGACAAAGCGCGCGTGCTCGAAGTCACCTTTGCCGATCCGAACGCCAAACCCGGTTCAAAGGATGCTGGCGCGGCTCCTGAAAAGAAGCCCGCTGTGCCGGTCGCCACTTGGGTGCTCGGCGGTATCGGCCTCGCCGGCCTCGGCGCGTTCACGTATTTCCGCCTGAGTGGTGTAAGTGATTACAACCGCATGAACAGCGACCCACCAACGGGCTGCACGCCAAACTGCAATCCGGATGACGTCGATCCCGTGCGCAAGAAGTTCACGTACTCGTACGTTTCGCTCGGTATCGGCGCGGCGGCTCTGGTTGGTGCTGGTGCGTTCTTCATCGCGAACCGCAGCAGCAGCGGCAACACCGTGCAAGCCGGAATTGCCCCGAATCCGGGCGGCGCGACGGCCGCGGTCAAAGCGACGTTCTGAGTTACGCGGCGAGAGTTCGGCGCGGCCGAACTCTCGCCTTTCGAGCTAAGCGTCGCTCACTCCAGCCAAATATCGTCGACGTACATCGTGACGGGGACCGGCGTAATTCCGACGGTCTTGGCCTCCACCATGACGCCAATCGAGTTGACGTCGGTGAAGTCCGGCAGCGTTCCCGCGGGGTCCGCGTAATCCGGGGAGGCAAACGCGAATTCGACGGGGTACCAAGTATCCATCGTCCAACTCGTGGTGCTGGTGAACTTCAGCGAATAGTGGCTGGTGGTGGTCTTGCCGCTGTTGATGTTCATGTTCACCCCGTTGACGTGACCAATGTCCGTTGTCGAGTGAAGCTTGACCTTGGCGTGCAGCTTCGTCTTGCAAGTCGTCCACTGGGTGCCGCTGGGGAAATAGATGCTCAGCTGAGCTTTGTCGCCGAACGCGCCAAAGTTTGCGTTGAGCTGACCGGCGCCGGTCATCGTGACCCCTTCGGCGTCCGTCCACACGACGGTCGAAGTCGCGTTGTCGCCCGTATTGGGGTTTACGTACTTGCCCATGGAGCCGCCAGGATCGGTATCGAAATTGGCGAGGATCACGTGGCAGGGTTGGGGAACGACTGGCGCGCCGCCGCCTTCTCCGCCTTCACCCGTGGAGTTTCCGGTGCCCGCGTTGGCCGGGCCGTCACCGCCAGCACCTGCCGCGCCGCCAGCTGAATCACCACCCGCGCCGGCTTGGCCCGGTTCGATATGGCCGCCCGTGCCGCCCCCGGGGTTGGTGCCACCCGTTGCGTCGGTGCCGCCGATCTCGCCCGTGCCCCCCGTTTCGTCAGAGCCACCAGTTGCGCCTGTGCCACCGCTAGCGGGCGGCGGCGCGGCGTCATCTTCAGTGCCGCACGCAGCGAGCGAAAGACCAACCACTGTGGGTAAGGCCAAAAGGAAACCCAAGCGATGAAAAGACATCGAGCCCATCCTCCTGTGAACTTATACGCGCAAGTGCAGCGCGCATGGCAGTCTACGCGATGTTGCATCGGCATCGAGATGCAAACGCAACGCTGCTGATCTTCAGGAATACCTTATCGCACCTACGCGCCAGGGTGGTTGCGAGGGTGGGTTTCGCAATCCGCGGACGGCGAAACCCGCTAGTGCTCGAGAAGCGAAACGCTCAGGGCGAAACAGTCACCGAGCCGGCGTCGAGATTGATCTCGTAGTAGCCGTGGTCATCCCAGGTGAGCTCAATGCCGCACTGCTTGACCTTGCCGCCGCTGACCTTCGCGCGCACGTATTGGCCGGGCGGGAAGTGCGCCGGTAGCGTCCACGAATAGACGTTGTCGCTACCGACCGACTTGGGCTGAACGCCGGAGATCAGCTTTTGCGCGCGCCAATAGGAGCCCACTTTCAGCATGGTGTCGGCCCAGACGTCGCCGAGGCTCTTCGTGTAAGTCATGGCCTTCACGACTTCGGACGCGAGCACCGGATTGTAGGTGCCGTCCATCTCTAGCGAGTGACTGAGGATGATGCGCCAGGTGCCTTTCACGCGCACGTCGTCCGAGACGGAGTTGTATCCGTTCGCCATCTCCGCGGTTTCGCCCATCGCTGCGATGTGACAGGGGAGCGTCCAGGGATTGGCCGCGCTATTCGGGACCACGCCGGCTGGGTCGTCGTACACGCCGCGATTCAGCAAGAAGCGGCTCGTTGCTGGTTCGGTGTAGCCGCCGTCGCCCCTGGGTGCGGCGAGCGTGTAGGCATCCACGCCGAAATTCGCCTTGATTTGCGCGGTGCAGGCATCGAGTTCGGTTGCGACGTCCACGAACGGCCCACCGAAGTCACACGTCTTACCGTCCGCGGTGCAGTGGTGCATGGTGTGATTGCCGAGTTCGTGACCGTCCGTCGCGGCTTTGGTCCAGGCCTGGTCATTCAGCGCCTTGGAACAGACGAGGTAGAATGTCATCGGCACGCCGACGGCGTTGAGCTCGTTGTAATGAGCCAGCTGGGTCTGCAACGCATCGTCGAAGGTGTACGAGATCGCGCCCTTGAAGCCGGCCCAGTTGATGACCATGAGGTTGCCCACGGCGCCCGCGGGCTTGGGTACGCCAGTGGTTGGAGCAGGCGGGATCCTCGACGGACCGCCCACGGTCGTCAGGGTGCAGGGGTCTGGCGCCATGCCACCGCTACCGCCTTGTGCCGCGCCGCCGCTACCGCCCTTGCCGCCGGTCGCCTCCGACGCTCCAGCTTCTCCGCCTTCGGCCATGCCGCCTTCACCCGCGTCACTCATGCCGCCGGTTGCGTGGCTTCCGCCCATTGCGTGCGAGCCACCGGTTTCACTCTGGCCCGCGTCACCGACCTCCATTCCAGCGCTGCCGGGAGCGCCGCCGCTGCCCTTGTTTACCTTCTTCGCCGGATCCGCACACGCGACATAGAGCGTTGCGAGCACGACAGCAGGGAGCCCAAAATTTCGCAGATATCGTCGGGACAAAGTGCGGCTGATCCTAGCATCGATCTCGATCACACTCCAATGCTGCACACTGATGGGTGACTCAATGCGTGAGTGTCGAACGCACTAGTCCGCACATGCGCACATGCACCGAGCGAGTGAAGCTCACTGTGTGTTCGGCTCGGAACTGAAGATTTGGGGCGAAATAGGCGCCAAAATGCTGACGCACACCGCGAGTTAGTATCGAGCGCACAACTGCTACGCGATCGACACGAACTACCCTGCGCGATCGACGCGCCGCGTGGCCCACGTGCCGGACGTCGCTTTATCCTCGACGACGCGTGCGATCGCCGAGTGCAACGCGCGAGTCTCGAATGGCTTTTCCAGCACTGGATTGGTCATGGCGTTGAGCAGTTGTTGCGCCGGATCACTGAAGGCGCCGCCGGTCATGAAGACGATGCGCGTGGCGAGGTCGCGATCGCGCGCGCGGACTTCGTTCAAAAATTCGAAGCCGGACATGTACGGCATCATCACGTCACAGAAGATGACGTCGTAAGTGGCGTCGTGATCGAGTGATTTGAGGGCTTCACGCGGATCGAAGTAGCCGACGATTTCGTGTTCGTCTTTGAGCAGGCGACGCACGACGGTGTAGAGCGCGGGTTCGTCGTCGATGAACATGATGCGCGAGCGGGGAAGGCGTGGGGTTTCGAGCAGGGTTGGCGGGCGCGTGCTGCGCATGGAGACTTCTTCTGCGGGCAGTTCGACGCGGAAGGTGGTGCCTATCCCCGCCTGGCTCTGACACGTGATGGTGCCGCCCATATCAGTGACGATGTTCCGACAGATCGACAGCCCGATGCCGCTGCCGACTCCTCGTGGCTTGGTCGTGAAGAACGGGTCGAACGCGCGCCGCTGTTGATCCGCGGTCATGCCGCAGCCGTTGTCGCTGACCTCGATCACGACCCTGTCGCGCACGGTGCGGATTTTGACGTTGATCTCGTTTTGCTCCACTTGCGCGTCGGGCAACGCTTGGGCCGCGTTGACGAGCAGGTTCAAGAACACCTGGCTCAAGCGATCTTGGTTGCCAGCGACGGTCGGCACGCGCTCGAAGTCTCGCACCAGGCGTGCGCGGTGCCGGATCTGATTCCAGGCGATGTTGATCGCCGAGTCCATCACCTTCTTGATGCTAACCAAGCTCTTTTCGTCGTCCTCGGTGCTGCGGCAAAATACTTTCAGGTCACGGGTGATGTGACTGATGCGCTGTGAGCCCTCACGCGCCTGGCTGAGCGCTTGCACGACTTCCGCAAACTCGGCAGGCTCGGGCAGCTGCCCTTCACCCAAGCGACCGAGCGCGAACTCGAGGTTGCCGAGCACATAGGCGAGGGGATTATTGATCTCGTGCGCGACGCCGGCCGCGAGCATGCCGATCGAGGTGAGACGATCGGCGAGCAAGAGCTGCTGCTGCATGCGACGCCCTTCGGCGCGCAATACTGCCTCACGGGTTTCACGCTCGATGACGGCGCCCATTCTGCCCAGGCTGTGTTTGAACAAAAAGTCGTGAGCGCCGGCGCGCATGACTTCGATCGCGTCGCGCTCGGTGATCGCGTTCGAGACGATGATGAACGGCAGATCGAGCCCGCGCGCTTGCACGATGCTCAACGCGGCGAGCGCGTCCAGCGTGGGCAAGCGGTGATCGCACAGCACGACGTCCCAGTGGTCGTCATTGAGTGCGGCCTGCAGCGCGGCGCGTGTTTCCACTCGTTTGGTGGCTGCGCTGTAGCCTTGGTGCATCAGCTCGAGGCGCAGCAATTCAGCGTCATCCGCCGAGTCCTCGATCATGAGTACGCTTAGTGAAGGACTCGCATTGGCAGGCGTGATGGTGTCCATGTCTTCCCGCGGCCACCGGCTCGATCAGCAAAAGTTCTGCTTGAGCAGTGGGTACAATCAAACAATGTAGCAATGATTCGCGGCTGCGACATAGATCATCACTAACTAAATGTTGAAAGCTTCGAGAGGCGGATTGCAACGTGTCGCGAGTCCCTCGGCTGATGCGTCAAGGCGTTGTCGGTCCCGCGTGTTCGCCGTCAGTCGTTCGTGACGGAACCTCTCATGCGCGGCGTATTTGCGCCTTTCCGCAGCAGTACTTTCCGGGCAAGCTCGGCTTGGGACGATGGTCGACGCTCAGGCAACGATCAGCGAAGCGCTTCTTGCTCGTGACGGAGTCGTTGCGAAGATGCCGAGCTTTCTCGTCGCTGGCGGCGATGCGGGAGCGCTGATTGCGCGCAAAGACTGGCGCGCGAGCGCTCTCGGAGCGGTCGAATCTTGGCCTGCTGCGCTCGTCCGCAACCTGCGTCTGTGTCTAGAGTCGCGCTTTCCATTCGCGATCGCGTGGGGGCCCGAGCGAACTCAGCTGTACAATGACGCATTTTTAAGCATTTGCGGCGGAAAGCACCCCGCCGCTATGGGCCAAGACATGAGGACGTGCTGGGCGTCCGCGTGGCCAACGTTCGGCCCGTCCTACGAGCGAGCGCTGAGTGGCAATGGCAGCTTCGTCGAGGATGGGCGCTTGTTTTTGGATCGAAGAGGAATTCTCGAGGAGACCTTCTTCAGCTTTTCGTTCAGCCCGATCCGTGACGACGACGATACGATTGCGGGGGTGCTGCTCACGGTGATCGAGACGACGCGGAAGATGCTCGACGCGCGGCGAGCGAGTTTTCTGCGTGACATCGTGACCTCGGGCGTGAGCGCGACGAGCCCTCGTGAAGCGATGGAGTTGGCAATGCGCGTCTTGGACGAAGCGGCGTTCGACGTGCCGTTTGCCTTCGTTTACAGCGTCGACGCGGCTGGCAACGAGGCAGAACTTGTCGCTCACACGCGCTCGACGCCGGAGCGTTATTGTCCGGTCAGCGTCGATCTGAGGCCAGAACGAGCGCGCTGGCCGCTGGCGGAGGTGGTGCGCGCGAATCGCTATCGCGTTTTGGACGGCCTGGCGGAGCGCTTCGAGCTCGAGACCATTGGGCCGTATCCCGAGCCACCGCGCAGTGCCGTGCTATTGCCGATCTCGTCTGCTGGGTCGCTCACGCCGCAGGCCCTGCTGGTGGTCGGCACGAGCCCGAGGCTGATTCTGGACGAGCATTACCGTGCGTTCTTCGAGCGCGTGGCGGGAGCCATGGCGACCAGCGTGGCCAGCGCTCGCGCGCACGAGGAACAGCGACGTCGCGCCGAGCAGCTGAGTGCGCTCGATCGCGCCAAGACTACGTTCTTTTCCAACGTCAGCCACGAGTTTCGCACGCCGTTGACGTTGCTATCTGGTCCCCTCGAGGACGAGCTCGCCGAGCGTGATGCGCCGTTGCCGGAGGCGCGCCGTCAGCGGCTAGCGACGGCTCATCGCAACACGCTGCGCCTGATCAAGCTGGTCAATGTGCTGCTCGATTTTTCGCGCATCGAGGCCGGGCGTGCCATGGCGCGTTATCAACCCACGCAGCTCGGCACACTGACATCGGAGCTCGCGAGCCTATTTCGGGCTGCGATCGAGCGCGCGGGACTCACGCTGTCGGTGGAGATTGAGCCGCAATCGGAGCCCGTCTTCGTCGACCGCGACATGTGGGAAAAGATTGTCCTCAATTTGGTCTCGAATGCGTTCAAGCACACGTTCTCGGGCAGCATTCGCGTGCGCCTTCGCTATTTGCCGACGGCCGCAGAGCTCGACGTGATCGACACGGGGATCGGCATCGCCGAGCACGAGCTCTCGGCCTTGTTCGACCGCTTTCACCGCGTCTATGGTGCGAAATCCCGGACCCATGAAGGCACCGGCATTGGCCTGCCGTTGGTGCGTGAACTCGCGCGGCTCCATGGTGGCGACGTGCGCGTGGTCAGCAAGCCGGACTACGGCTCGCGATTCACGGTCACGATCCCGCTGGGCAGTGCGCACTTGCCGGCCGAGCAGGTAGACACGGATGCTTCGCCGACACCGGCAGGTGCCGGCGTGGCCGCCTATGTACAGGAGGCCATGCAGTGGTCGACGCGGCAAGCGGAGGCGGATGAGGCGCATTCAACCGCCGTAGCAGCGTCGGGCCAAGCCGCGGCGGGAAGCCTGGGAAAGGTCCTCTTGGCGGAGGACAACGCGGACATGCGCACGTACATCGTCGGGCTGTTGACGAGCACCTATCAAGTGCTGCCCGTTCCCGATGGTCGCGCGGCCCTCGACGCACTCGCGAATTTTCAGCCGGACCTGCTGCTCACGGACGTGATGATGCCGCGACTCGACGGCATTCAGTTGCTGCGGGCCGTGCGTGCTGATCCACGCACCCGACAATTGCCGGTCATCTTCTTGTCTGCGCGCGCTGGGGAGGAAGCGGCGCTCGAGGGCATCGAGGCCGGTGCCGATGACTACTTGGTGAAACCTTTCGCGGCGCGCGAACTGCTGGCCCGCGTGCGCACCCACGTCGAACTCTCGCGTGCGCGTCGGGACTGGGCGGCGCACTTGGAGCGAACCAATCAAGAGCTTGAAGCATTCAGCTACTCCGTGTCACACGATCTGCGCACGCCGCTCCGCGCCATCGACGGGTTTAGCAAGGCGATCTTGACACGCAACGCCGCGCAGCTCGACGAAGAGGGCAAACAGTACCTCGCTCGGGTGCGCAAGGCGGCGAGCCGAATGGGCGAATTGATCGACGAACTGCTGGCCCTGTCGCGAGTTTCGCGCGCGCCGCTCCGTCGTCAAACGACCTCACTGTCGGCGCTTGCCGAGCGCGTTGCGCGGGAGCAACGCGAGCTACAGCCGGACCATTCGGTCAGCTTGGAAGTCGAGCCAAACCTGAACGTGCATGCGGACGCGCGCTTGCTCGAGATTGCGCTCGAGAAGCTGCTCGAAAATAGTTGGAAATTCACGGCACGCCGCAGTGACGCGCGCGTGCGTGTGGGCAGAGTTACAGCTGACAAGCCCACGTTCTACGTGGCCGACAATGGTGCAGGCTTCGAGCAGACCTACGCGCACCGCTTGTTTCAACCGTTTCAGCGGCTGCACACGGACGCGGACTTTCCGGGTACGGGGATAGGCCTAGCAATCGTGCAACGGATCATCGCCAGGCATGGCGGCCGCATTTGGGCCGAGGGCCGCGAAGGCCACGGCGCGACGTTCTATTTCACCTTGCCGGACACATGACCCAAGCACCCATCCTGCTCATTGAAGACAACGACGACGACGCGGATCTGACCGAAATGGCGTTCCGCGACGCGAACATTTCGAACCCCATCGTCCGCGTGCGGGACGGCGTCGAGGCCTTGGCGCTGCTGCATGGCAACGGCGCCGCGTCGCCGGCACCTCTGCCGGTGGTGGTGCTGCTGGATCTAAAGCTGCCCAAGGTCGGCGGTATCGAGGTGTTGAAGAGCATTCGCGCTAGCGATGCGACGAGGCACCTGCCGGTGGTGGTGCTCACTTCCTCCGACGAGGATCGCGATCGCATCGAGGCGTACGCGCACTTTGCCAACAGTTACGTCCGAAAACCGGTGGACTACGACGCGTTCGTGGCTGCGTCGCGAGAGCTTGGGCTGTATTGGACGGTGACCAACGTTCCACCGCCCGAAACCTGACGGTCGGCTCAGCGTTGGAGCGTGCCGGCGCTGACCGCGTGATCGGCCTCGAACCAACCAGCGACGACCAGCAGCTCCGAGGCAGCGAGCAAGGTGAGCAGCCCGGCGCCGCGCAGACTCTCGGCGCGGGTGAGTGAGACCGTCTTTGGTTCGCTCATCATGGCCATGGCTTGCTCGAGCAGCTCGAGTGCGCGGGCCAGATTGTGGGATTGCTCACGCAAGCGCGCGTGCCAGCCCTCGGGCAGCTGCGGGTTGCGTGCGCTTGGCGCCACGCGACGACCTGGCCGCTTCTTCACCAGGGAGGGCATGGACGCGGGGGATGTGCTTGGAGGTCGAGAAGCCTTTGCCACTTTCTTATTGCCGCTGCGCGAACGCCACGCGCGTGGACGCGGTTCCGCGACGGTCAGCGATGCCTCGATGAACATGGGGACCAGCATAGACTGAACTAATGTTCAGCTCCAGCGGGGGATTGAGGGACGGGTTAATCACTGTGTACCGCGTCGAATGCGCCTGCCTCGAAGCTGTTTTCGATTTGGCTCAGCCAAGCGTCTTCCGAACGTGCGTCGGTCAAGGGGGGCAGACGAATGATGGCGACGCGATGCCCCTTCCAACCCGTCGCGAACCAGCTCGAGCCGTCGCGATCGAGTGACAGTCTAGAGATACGCCAGCTGAGCTTCGCTTTTGGCGGCAAGTGAGGTGCGCGCTCGAAATCCACTCTGCCCTCCTCCCTCGTACTTCTAGCGCGGCTCTTCGATCCGTCAAACTAAAAAGGATGAACGTACCCTAATTAAGATGAGGTGCGTCGCGCTACCGCTGTGTCGGGGCCGTTGAGTTGTCCGGGGTCGGACGCAACGGAGTTCGCCCCTCCGCATTTCGATCTCGGTTCTTCGACCAATCACACGCAACCAACGACAATGCCAGCTCCTGCTTCTCGTCGCGCGCAAGAACTGATGCTTCAGCTTGGGGGCAATGTGCAGCGGCTTCGTCTCAAGCGCGGTTGGACACAAGAACACTTGGCCGAGGCGGCAGAGCTCGATCTCTCTTACGCGCAGCGGGTCGAGCGTGGTGAGGTCAACCTCACGCTGAGCAGCCTGGCGAATTTCGCCGATGCCCTGGGCGTTCAGCCAGGCGCATTGCTGCGCGCGGGCAAGCCGCCGGTGATTCGGCGTGGTCGTCCGAAAGCCAAGCGCGCAGAGCTTCCTACTAAGAAGTAACCCTCCGTGCGGTGCGCGACGGCGCGACGGCCATTGAATTTCCGCGAAGCGGGCGACGCGGAACCTTTTCTTGGTTCGCTTGTATGACTCCATGGCCCCGCGAATGGACGACGCTTTTCTGATTCAGCAAACGCTCGCCGGAAATCAGCAAGCATTCCGGCTGGTCGTGTTGCGTTATCAGCGGCCGTTGTTCCGCTTTTTGGGACTATTGGGGTTTCGGGGTGCTCGCGCCGAAGACGTCGCCCAAGAGACATTCCTGCGCGCGTTCAAAGCGCTGAGCAGCTTCGACCCGACCCGCGCCGCTTTTTCGACCTGGCTGTTCACGATTGCTCGGCGGCTAGCGATTGGCGAGTGGCGAAGGGCCCAGCGCGAAGAGTCGACGCCCGCCGTGGGCGAAGATGCGTCGAGTCACGCTCCCGATCCCGCCGAGCGCGCACTCTTGGCTGAGCGCGCTCAGCGCGTCGAGAGTGCATTGCGTGCGTTGCCCGAACAACTGCGTTCGACGTTTTTCTTGTCACAGCTCGAAGAGCTTTCGCTCGAGGAAGTCGCCGAGCTCGAGGGGTGCGCAATTGGCACCGTCAAGTCGCGCATCTTCCGCGCGCGCGAACAACTACGCCTCGCTCTGGCAGAGGAAGAAACGTAAACCATGACTGATTGCACCGAAGTCCAAGAACGAATTGCCTTGGGCCAGCCCCTGCATGCTGAAGAGCGCGTTCATCTGTCGCGCTGCGAGCGCTGTAGCCGCGTGGCCGAGGCGTACAGTGAGCTCGATGCGGGCCTGGAGAGCCTAGTCGAGCCCGTCCCGGACGGCTTTGCCGAGCGGGTGATGATGCGCATCGCCGAGCAGGAATCAGGCCGACCACGTCGTTGGTTCGAGGCGCGTTGGGTCGAGCTCGCGCTGACCAACGCGGCATTGATCTGTGCGGTCGTGAACACGGTGCGCTTCTTGGCCAGCGTTTTGATCCCGAGTGTGAGCCTCGGAGGTACGCCATGAATCACGTGACTCGTAAACCGCGCTTGGCTCTGATCGCGGCGTTGTCGATGCCTGGGCTCGGCCAGCTCTACGTCGGTGATCTGCCGCGCGGGCTTTGCTTTCTCCTGGGCGTGGCGCTCGCGGTTCCCGGCGCCGTGCGCTTGGGTTTGCTGTGCCCATCGCGATGCTTGTGCTTCGTCGTGCTTTTGGGAGTGACGACCGCGCTTGCATTGTATGTGTGGTCGGTCGTCGACGCGGTGCGCTGCGCGCGGCGTGGCGCGGGCGTTGCGTTGCACTCTTGGCAACGACCGAGCGTGTATGGGCTGTACGTTGCGGCAAGCTACGTGTTCGTCCTGGCGCCGTCGACCGCCGGTGTTCGGCGGGACTTCTTGGAAGCGTTCGTCGTGCCGAGCGCGAGCATGAGCCCGAGTATTTTGCCGGGCGATCGGATTTTCGCAGACAAAACCATCGGGCAACCGGGCGGAGCGAAATTGTGGCGTGGTGCGCCGGTTGTGTTCATTTATCCGAACGATCGCACCAACGTCTTCATCAAGCGCGTCGTGGGTTTACCCGGTGACGAGATCGAAATTGCGGGCACCGACGTGCGAGTGAACGGTCACAGTGTCTCGCAGGGGCCGAGCAGTGAGCCTCTTCCCGCCGCATTTGCCGGCCTACGCGCGTTCCGTGAGCGCGGCGATCGCGGTGAGTACACGGTGCTTTGGCCGCAACGCGACGAGCCAGCGGATACTGCCGCCGTCCCCACCCGCTTCGTCGTTCCCGCGGGCCAAGTGCTAGTGCTCGGCGACAACCGAGCCGCGTCGGTAGACTCGCGTCGCTTTGGCACCGTGCCGGTGGCCGACGTCAAAGGGGTCGCGCGTCAGATTTGGTTCTCGGTTTCTGTGCAAGATGGCGTGCGTTGGGGGCGCTTGGGCAAGCTGCTCGGGTAGTGCTCAATGTCCGCGCATGGCGAGCAGCACTGCGATCAGTGTCGCAATCGCCATCAGTCCGAGCGTAAACAGCGCAATGAAGCAGCCGGACGGACTCACCTGCGATTGAACCTTACGGCCAACGCCCGCACCAAACGCGACACTTTCGGCAAAGCCGGCTTTGCCGCCACCACTCATCGATAGCGAATCG
>Ga0164309_10000278_pt1 | contig 30221 bp, 19 predicted proteins | sample Whisoiple_247_MG_FD_109984 | JGI IMG/M metagenome (GOLD analysis project Ga0164309, IMG submission 109984) | Soil microbial communities amended with fresh organic matter from upstate New York, USA - Whitman soil sample_247_MG | ecosystem: Environmental > Terrestrial > Soil > Unclassified >...
GCAGCTGAGTGAGCTCCGACAATCGCTGGCAGATAAGCAAGACGCGCTGCTGCTCCTCGCGCAACGGGGCCTGGCCTACGCCCGCGTCTACGCCGAGCATGACGAGGCGCTCAGTGAGCAACTGTCGCGCATCAATCTGCCCAAGGCGAGCAAACCGCGCAAAGCGACCCCCAAACCGGCGAGCCCCGAGCCCACCGGGCCAACAGTCGCAGCAACGCCTGAAGGTGAAGCGGTCGCCGAGGCGAGTACGGCTGAAGCCGCGAGCGACACGCCGAAGCTCGAAGACGCAGCGGGCGAAGAACTCGCGCTCGAGCAGCGCCCCTCCGAGGAGCAACCTGCAGGCACCAAATCTTCGTCAAAGGGCAAACGCCGCGCCGCCGCTCCGCGGGATGAAGCACAGAGCCGCCCAGATTGAGTTCTGACCGTCAGAACCGGCCTGATAACAGCACCTGCGAGCCGCTCGCGCCGACCTGAAGCCGATCTCGGGGAGCGGCTTTGGCATTGCTGCTGGAACTCGGACTCTTCAGCGCAAAGTACACCGTGACCGCGGCGCTAACGATCGCCGCACCCGTGAAGGCGTCGGTGAGCGCCGCGGTGGTCTTAACGGAGCTCCGTGCGTCATCGACGGCGTTGGGATCGGTCGGATAGCGATTGAGCTCGTCGTCGAGCTTTTGATTCTTGTTCAGGCTGATGACGCCGAAAGTCACAGCGGCGCCGGTGAACACGCCGGTCGTGATCGCGCTGACCCAAAAAGGAGTCGAGAGCCCATGCGACTCCTTGGTGGGGGGCGGTTCGGGGGCGTCTTTGCCAGCAGCGCCGGCGGCTGTGCCCGTCGCGGCACGGTTGTCCGAGGGCTGCAACGTGAGCGTCAGTTTGAGCGGCTGTGCTCCGGCGATGGTGACGCTCTTCGAGGCGCTCTGATAGCCAGCTTTGGCGACCGTGATTTGGCGCACTCCGGAATTGACCTGAAGCGGGCCCGCGAGCGGCAAGGTGCCAGCCTCGACGCCGTCGATGGTGAGCTGCGCGCCTGCCACGTTACTTTCGATGGTCAAGTCCGCGACTCGGCCGCGCAGTGATTGCATATCGCGCTCGACCTGGGCGCGGCGCTCCGCGTCGATTTCGTTCCCACCCTGCTGTAGGTATTGCCCGAAGAGAGCGAGCGCAGCGACCGAATCGTGCCGTTCGACCTGAACTTGCGCGAGATTGTACAAAATCCGGTAATTGGGGGCGATTTCGTAAGCGCGTTTGAACTCGGCGAGAGCCGCGTCGAAACTTCCCTCGCGGTAGAGCGCGACGCCACGCTGAAAACGCTCGCGCGCTTCCGCGGTGGCTGCGGGGCTCGCGGTACTCGTCGATGCTGCGGGGTCGGCCGCAGCGATCGCGCTGGTGCTGGTGATCGCAAGCAAGACCAAAAGTCGTAATCGGGTGCTCATGGTGCGTACGGATCTCTTTCGTCGAGCGAGCGAACGTTGGAAGTGGGCGGGCGGTGCCGAAGATCAGTGCCGGGCTCCGCGACCGGGGAGTTCTTTTCGGGTTTGGGGGCTGCCGGAGCCGCGACTGGCGGTGCCACCGGGAGCGGGTTCACGACCGCTTTGGGGGCAAGCGCGGGGCTCGATATCGGCGGAGTGCTGCCGGACTTGAGCGCGGCGGCAAACGCATCACTGTGCACGCTGCGAACTGGCCGATGCTTCGCGGCGGAGCTCGCGGTCTCCGCGCGCGACGGCTCCTGTGCGACCGGCTGAATGGGGTCCTGACTCGGGCCTGCGGTTGGCGCTGCGGGGCGCGCAGTCGTTGGCTCTGCCGGACGAGCAGCGCCCAGCGCGGTGCTCAGCGCAGGTGCAGCATTGGTTGGTTGCCCGCTCTGCGTGAACCAGAGCGTGCCCGCGACGCCCACGACACCGAACGCCGCGGCCGTCGAGAGCCAACGCAGCCGATTCATCGGCGATTGCGGAGGCGCGGTGAACCCGACGTTGTGCGGCGCTTTGCTGCTCACCGGGGGCGGCGCTTGGCTCGTGCGAACGGACAGCGGTTCCGGCGCGAGGCTCGTTCGGATGGAGCCGACCTGTTCGTCGATGGCGCGACGAATCGCCGCGAGTTCGCCGCCGAAATAGCCGGTAATGAGCGCCTTCAGCGCTGGAGCGCCGTTCGAAGCCGAACGACCGAGCAAATAGTGGCGAAGATCGAGCTCGAACGCGCGCGCGGTCTGGTAACGCTCCGCGGGATCCCGCGCCAATGCGCGCCTGACGATTCGCGCGAGCGCGAGCGGTACCCCAGGCAACGTCTCTGCGATATCGACTTCGGCGGCTTGGGCGCCAGCACGGGCGCTGGCGAGCGCGGTCTCGCTGAGGGGGCGACGCTTGCCCGCGAGCGCCTCCCACAACATGACGCCGACGGAATAGACGTCGGCGCGGCCGTCGGCTTTGGTGCCGAGGCATTGCTCGGGGGATGCGTAACCGAGCTTGCCCTTGATGATGCCGTGTTGAGTCTCCGCGATAGCGCCTTGAACTTTGGCGATGCCAAAGTCGAGCAGCTTCACCTCGCCGCGAACCGTAACCAGGATGTTCGAGGGGCTGACGTCACGGTGCACGATGTTCAGCGGCTCGCCGCCAAAATCCTGCAGCTCGTGCGCGTAGTGGAGGCCCGCCAGGATTTCGCACAAAACCCAGAGATGCGTCTCGAGCGGGAACGTCTCACGACCGACGCGGCGGATCAGTTGTGCCAGCGTCTTCCCCTCCAAGAACTCCATCACGATATAGTATTCGGACTCGGTGGAAGAGGATTCGTAAGTGTGAATCACGTTCGGGTGATTCAGCAGCACGGTAATCCGCGACTCGTCCGCGAACATCGCGACGAAGTGCTCGTCGCCCGTGAACTGCTCACGAAGCAACTTGATCACCACCAGCTTATTGGCGATGGGGCCTCGCTGGACAGCCACGTACACGCGAGCCATCCCGCCCTCACCGAGCGGCGCAATCAACTCATAGCGACCCAAGTGTCGTGGGGGAGCGTATGTTTCGAGTGTGTTTGCGAGCATTTCTTCTCTACCTGGATCGACGCTGCTGGGAGGCCGCACGCTGCCGACCGATTATAGGGAATTCGGTGTAACGCTGCTGTAGCTGACGTAACCCGGACGCACCAAAACGCTAATCTGGCTGACCTTACGCCCGCCCTCGCCGAGCGACGCGGTAACCGTGGTCACCCCGGCCGGCACGTTGACGAGTCCGCCGTAACCCGTGTCGTCAGTGACCGACGTGCTGGTCGTGGGGAGCGCATTGACGAGGTAAAAAATGAACGTACCCGGGTCCGGCGCGCCGCCGATGGAGAAATTGATGTTGGCCGCGGCCTTGCCCTCGCAGTCGAACGCCGTCAAAAGCACGATGCCGCTCGTATCCTTCGCCCAGGTCGTACCGCCCGCTTGGAACACGATGCTTCCAGCGATGAACGGACTCGCCAAGGGAACCATCGGCAAATCCAAATCACCCGAGGCTGGCGGAGTCAGGAAGTACATCGAAGGAGCGATCTTCGAGTCGGTCAATTGCACGAAGCCGTCGAAGCCCTTCTCGACTTGCAGCGTGACCAACCCGGTTTCGTCAGCGACCGCCATCGCGCCGACGGGACTGTCGCAAGTCACGTCGAGTTTTCGGCAAAGTTGGGCTTTCACCCCTGGCAGCACCTTCGTCGAGTCGATCGCGTCCGTGAGGTGCATGGTCAGCTTGTAGCCCTGTGCGTCGGCCGGCTGCGTTGCCTCGCAGCTCCACTGCGGATTGCCTTCACACATGCCGCTCTTGCACACCGCGCCGGCAAACTCCGGCCCTCGGTTGGTGCAATCAGCGTCCGTCGAACATTGGGGGCGATTGGCGTCGACCACCACGCTGCAACCGGCCAGCCAGGAAACGAGCCCCCAGGCAGCCAAGACTGCCAATCCACGAGTGAAGCGCTGCGGCTGTGGAACCGGATCCATGTAGCGAATCATTTTCGTATTCAATGCCAATACCTTGGTTCAGGCCCACTTCGCGTACACGTGACGAGCGGTTCGCGCCTCACACCGCGCCACTCGAGCTGCATCATGAACGCCAACGACAAAGCAGTGAGACATTGGTTCCGCGCCCGCAGTGAACACCGCGCGATGCTATCACCATCACGCGCAACCGTTGAGATGCAATTGGTTTCGCACATTTCACCTACATCGGTGAGGGCTCGAGCCCCAAGCGCTTGTCCCGCGGAATCTCTGCAGAAACACTCCAGTGGAGGGGCTTGCTTTCTGGTGCCCGACTCACTTCTTTAAGTGATGCGCGACCGCGGGGAGGAGCGCCGACCACCTGCAGCCCAAGGGGCAAACTAAAGGCGACTCTCAATCCCTCCGGCGTGCTTCGTCGCTCTCGGGGCACGCGCTGAGCGCGCAGCGCGTGCCCGCGCCTCTGCGCCCAAAGCGGAGCCTGCGACGCGCGGCCGGCCGGTTCGCTCTGGGCCACCACCCCGGACGACGACGGCAAAACCGAGAAATACAGCACAAATCGCGTTCAACTTGAGCATCGCTCGAGGACGTGACACCTTCCGCCCCGCCCGCCCCCGTAGCTCAGTTGGATAGAGCAGGGCTTTCCTAAAGCCAAGGTCGCAAGTTCGATCCTTGCTGGGGGCGCCAATCTACGACGTCTGCAAACTCCTCCCTTGGCGCTTCGGGAGGAGTCGAGCCTGACGCAGACATCATGGCGAGGGCACCCCCAAGGAACGCTTCCCGCAGTCGGCAATTCCGGCCTGGGTCGCGCCGGAGCCGCAGCTCTTGGACCAGCCGAAGGGCGGCCTCGAGCCGTTGAAGTAGCCTTGGCGCGCGTTTTCGGCCATCCGGGCGCGCGTGCGGCCGCCATTGGTTTCGCTTTCGAGGCCGACAACGCGCTCTCGGTGCGTCCACCGCCGAAGCGTTAGGCTTTCGCATCGAGGCTGACGGACAGCGAGCTACGCGACGAACCCTGCCGTCGCGCGCCCGCTAACCCAATCATCCGCTCAGTGATACAGCGAATTTGATTTGGATTTGGTAAGCGGGCAGAGCGCGCGTGGCGCGTCGCAAAGCTCGGTTTGCCGTCCGTCGCTAGCGGGCCCCAGCCAACGCTTCGCCCGCTGCAACCCAGGCTCCGTTTTCATAGCGAAGTGGTGGCCCCCACGGCGTACCCCAACTCTTGGCCGTCAGTCGCTCTACTTCTGTGCGCAGCCGCTCTTGCCAAGGCGCTCCTGCGCTGTCGAGCCAACACAGACGCGGACAGAGCTGTCGACCAACGAGCTGCAAGATGGGTTCGCCGTGGCAACGCCGTTGCAACTCGGGACCGAGCCACGGCAAGAGCAAAAGTGCAGATGCAAACGTCGCACAAGGGCTCTCGAGCTGACGCAACGTCGTCTCCGCCTTGGCCGGGAACTCTTCGTCCCAGACGGGCACTGCCGCGCTCGTCCAGCGCCGAAGCGCCTCGTCATAGTTTTCGCGCGTGAAGCTGAACCGTGGACTGTCGTCTTCTTCGCGCAGAATGGCGTACAGTTCCGGCGCCACGTAAACCGCTGAATGCTCCGCCGGTAACCAACCTTGATGTGCCACGTCGGGGGGACGCAACGACTCGCTCCGCTGCTCACTGGGTAATTGCGGCCGGACCCAGCGCACTTCCTCCAGCGCTTTGCGAAAGCGTCGCTCTCGCGTGAGCCCGAGGCGCACCGTTTCGTTGCTCAGCAGGCGAGAGCCCGCACCGCTCGGAGCTTCGATCAGTTGCAACGTTGGACCCTGCCAGACCTCGTGAGGCAGCTCCAGCACGTTCAGTGCGCCGGCTCTTGCCACGAAACTTCGACCTTCGAAATGCACTTCAGCGAGGCCCGCCTCGAGTGAGCAGGGATGAGCCGACCAAGGCGCTCCGTCCAAAGTGTGGAGCGTCGCGGGTCCAATCCGCAGATCGAAACCAAGGTCCGTGCACACGACTCGTACGGGCCCGCGACCGCGCAAGGCTTGCCCCCCAACGTCCAACAAGAACTCACTACCCACCAGCTCTTCCAAACTGGCCGAACGCTTCAAGAATCCGAACATTGCCGATGGGGAAATACCTTGGCCGCTGACCGGTGACAATCCCTTCTGGCGCGACGCGCCAGCAAGGCCGCATCTGGCGCGCGCCCTTGAGTCGCGACGAGATGCGCTCCGCTTCGGCACTGACTACCCCGATCATTTCACCTGCGCGCCTGCCGAGTGTGATGACGAAAAAACAGATAGCCAGTCATGGTAGTCGTCAATACTTCTCTGCGTATTCGCGAGGCGACGCCGGTGCGGGCAACTCCGCAGGTGGCGCGGGGGCACTGATTAGAGAGCTCTTGCGCTGACCTGCATGTCCTGTGTGCGTGTCAGCACATCCGATCGAGTTCCTTTGAGAGCTGCGACTTACGCGCACAAATGTGCGCACATTTGTGCGCGTGAGTTGCTGTGCAGCAAACACGCTAACGATGTTCTGCCGATAATCTGCATTTCCACGCTGGGGTCACAAAGTTCCAGACTCGACATCAGAATTCAAGGCGCCGTCAATCACCGGAATTGGCGTTGCCTCGAACGACGCTGCTTAGTAATGAAACATGACTCACAAGGAGAAGTCGAAGAACATGGGAATCATAAAAAGGGTGGGAGCGGGGTTGCGTGTCTGCGTCGCTCCTTTGGTACTGTTTGCTGTCTCGGCATGCGGATCCAGCGCTGCGGAATCGACTGAGCCGTCGGTGAGCAAAGCTGAAAAGCCGCTCATCTACGGTGTGGACGGTCGTCTAGATGTGCTCGACCATCCAGACGCTTCGCTGCGAAAGCTCGCTCTCAATTCGACGCCGACGATGATGCGAACGACGGATGTCTTCACCAGCAATCCAGGCAATATCAGCTTCAATTCACACGCCTACACGGACTCTCCCATTTCGCTCTGCCCTGACCAGCCCTTCGCCTTTGATCCATTGGTGGGGCAATGTTCCGGTACCCTAATCGATGACGATCTCGTCCTGACCGCCGGGCACTGCATAGCGAGCGTTCCGTGCTCCGAACAGTCCTGGGTCTTCAATTTTCGCAAGAGTCCGTCCGGCACCCTCGCGACAGTCACGAGCGACGACGTGTTCACTTGCGCCGAGGTGATGGTGCAAGCCAACGAAGGACTCAGCTGGTCGGACAACGACTACGCGATCATCAGGCTCGACCGCTCCGCGCGCCCGCGTTTCACCCCCGCTCCAGTGCGTCTTCAGAAGACATCGCTCACGGCGGGCACGCGGTTGGGCCTGATTGGGTCTCCAGAAGGTATTCCGACCAAGATCGATTCGAGCGGATCAGTCCGCGATCCGGAAGCCAGTGCGGTGAAATTCAATGCAACTGTCGACTCCTTCCCAGGCAATTCTGGCTCCGGGGTGTACGAGACGGGATCGTATCAGGTCGTCGGCGTGGTGGTAGCCGGGGAAACGTTCGACTACGCCGTTAGACAAGGTGTCGGCTGTAGTGACTACAGGACTTGTTCGGACACGGGCTGCTTGGGTGTGCAGGTCGTCAAAGTCTTTCAGCCTATCAATGCCCTGTGCTCGATTCATCCGGAATACTCGGTCTGCCAGCAACGAAATGAGCAGGCGTTCTTTGCGCAAAATACCAACGGTGCGACGCAGAACACCGTGAATCGTCTGGTGTTCCTGCAACCGGGGCAAACCATCGACTTCGGCACTTGCAGCGTCCCTGGCAGCACGGGGCAATTCAACACGCAGATCGGGCTGTACTCACCAACCGGCGCGTTGCTGGCGTCCAATGATGACGGCGGTGGCTCCTGCGGACAACTGTCGCACGCTACCTACACGGTACCGCCACTCAGAGGAGGTCTGTACGAGCTTCGTTCCGGCTGCAACACTACCAGCACCTGCTACGGCACGACGGCTTACACCACGAGTGGGCCGGGTGGCGGAACGCTCACGTATGACGCGACGGGCACCTCGTCGGCAACGGCCGCGACGCGCAACGTGAACGTCACCCTGCGCGTTGGTGAAACGCTGATCGCCGGAACGTGCGGGGTGGAGCAGGGGTACTCGAATGGCGCTGTCGCTTCGGGGGACACCTTCCTTCGCCTCTTTTCGGGTTCCACCGAAGTTGCCAACAACGACGACGCGGTCGGCGTGGCCGGCTGCGGCGTGAGTTCGCGCTTCACTTACACGGCGACGACCGCTGGTACCTACCAGCTTCGTGCAGGGTGCTACAGCAGCAATTCTTGTAGCGGCACTCTCTCTTACGTGATTCAGCCGGGCGGCTCCTACGATTACTCCGCGAGCAGCACGGTCCACGCCACGGTGAACACCGTCAACCGCACCGTTCGACTCGAAGCGGGCGACATCATTCAAGTCGGAACCTGTGGCCTCCCCGGCGCCACCGGCACGGGCGACACGTTCCTGCGTCTGTACAACGCCTCCAACACCGAGGTTCAATCCAACGACGACGCTCCCGGCTGCGGGCTCAACTCCTATTTCGCACACACCGTGGCAACCGCCGGCAATTACCAGATCCTCAGCGGTTGTTACAGCGGCAACAGCTGCTCCGGAACCACTGCGTACAAGATCTTACGCAAGGGCAACGGGACCGGTACTTTCGCGTTTAGTGCCAGCAACACCGCGTATGACACCGCGAACTACGTGCGCGAACCGTTCATATTGCGAGAAGGTCAAAACGTGATTGCAGGGACTTGCGGCGTGAGCGGCTCGAGCGGCAGCGGGGACACGATCCTCAAGCTGTTCGGTCCGGACGGGAGTCAAGTGACCGAAAATGACGAAGGGGGCTGCAGCTCAGGTCTCTCGAAGCTGACCTACTTCGTGCCAAAAGGCGGCGACGGCGCGTACGAAATTCGCAGCGGGTGCGGTGGCAATACCGCTTGCTCGGGCACCGTAGCGTACACGGAGTAGTCAGATGAATTCGCGCCGTCGCATCCGCGGCGGCGCGAGTCTTCCCGAAAGCCGGAGCTCACGAGCGAGCTCGAGCACCGCTCATCCTCCGTAGTTCGACTCGGGCTCTTGCCGTCGTCCCGGGTGCGCGTCAGCGCTTGGCACACGAGATGCAATTCGGCGCTGCATGCTCGAAGAGGCGAAGTCAGGTCGGAACGCACGATACTCGTTCGCTCGGGGGCTCACGCCGTTGATTGTGCTCGCAGTTTCGTTCGGCTGCTCATCCGAACCTGGGGAAAATGACGGCGGGGAGCACGATCAAGAGTATCTAGACGACGCTGGCGACTGTCGTCGACCGCTGGAGGCGGGGATCTTCGGTTGCGCAGAGTCTTACGAGGCAGCCTTGGTTGCGCCCAGTCGTTGCGGCGCAGCATGCGCAGGGCCCGCGGGAGACCAATCACTATTCATTGCCCAATGTACTCCGAGTGTGGGCTGCGCGTACGATCGGCAAACCGGCGAGTTGGTCGGGGCGACGTTCGGAGACGACGTGCCGAGCCACTGTGGCGACCACTACTCGGTCGTGTCGGGACAATTCCCTGCGGTTCCTGAATTCAACGGTTTTGATTTGGACGAATCCTGCGCTCATTTCGCGCAGCGGAATCTGTCCTCAGTCCTCGATGAAGCGCTTCGTCACGGCGTGTTGCCGGCGCCTGGGATGGCCTGCCGTGGCGGCCATGACGAGTGCCGTGGGCCCGTCACCGCGCTCGTTTGCGCGAATCCACGCGGGCAAATCATCCCTGACGGAGTATGTTCGCATTGTGTCAGCGATAGCGAGTGCCGTTCGGAGTACCGTTATGCAGACACTGCGGTGACCTGTGGGCGTGGCGGTCACTGCGTCTTCGGCGGCGAACTCGCGGGCGAGTGTCCTGGATATGGCAGTGGTTGTTTCACCGCCGAGGAAGCCTACGTGTGTGTCGACGGTCTGTGCGGCGCTTGCACCGAAAACGACCAATGCAGCGCGAGCGGGCCATACAACCTGTGCCTTGGCAGCGTCTGCATGCGGTCTGAACCGCGTCCCTGACGTCCGCTGCCGTTACGGCGCCTGAACTTCGCACCAGTACGGCGAGTACTCCGCGACTTGCCCATTGCCCAAGCGCTGCCCGGGACGTGGAACGCAAGTAGGAGTGGTGCTCACGCCTTCTCGGTCGTTGCACCTTCCGCTTTGGACACCCGCGAGCCGCGCAAATGCTGCGCGGCTGACGCCAGAATTGCGCGTCCGGGCGCGGCTCTCGTCAGGGCCAGAAGGGCCTTCCGGCGAGCCAGAAGCCGACCACGGTCGCAATCGCCGTGGCGACCGCAAAGCCGAGATAGGCCCACGTGGTCCAAGTCGGGCGCAAGCGCATCGGCCCAACTGGGAATTGCGGATTCGATCGATTCGACATGACGATTCTCCTGTCTTCGAGGTTCGCTGAGACGATTACCTCCAGAGCAAGAGTCGGGCCGAAGGGGTGCGGGCGCGGGGTACGACCGGCGAGCACGCCGCGTCGGGGAAGATCTTGGCTCTTTTCGCGTAAGCGTCTAACGGTGGATGCTTAGGAGGATGTGGATGCGGACATGGGCGGTCGTTCCGACGTTGGTGGCGTGCGGAATCTGGGGGTGTTCGTCCGCGAGCGATGGCGGACCGGCAGGCTCGAGCGCGGGGCAGAACAACGGAGGCGGCAGCTCGAGCGCGGGGCAAAGTTCGAACGCAGGGCAACCCTCGAACGCCGGTCAGAGCGCAAGCGCCGGTCAGAGCTCGAACGCGGGCGGTGGGAACGCGGCTGGCGCAGCGGGCGCGGGGGGCGCAGCGAACACGGCAGGCAGCGCGAATCAATGGGAATGGCCCACGTACGAGCAAGCCGCGCAGGGGCCCAAATCGACGCGCGTCTTGATCGTATTGCTCGACTTCAGTGATACGGACATCGGAAAGCTGCTCCCGCAGCCGGAGCCGGGCTGGTCAGAGCTCGTGTTCGGGACGAAGCAAGGCCAGGGCAACCACTTCTGGTATCAAACCTCTGGCGGACAGTTTCAGCTGCTGAGGGCAGCCGAGACCGGCGGTCTCGCCAACGACGGCGTGATCTCGGTCAAGCTCTCCACGCCTCAACCCGTGGATGGCACCTTCGTGGTGCAAGACCAAACCTGGATCCCCGAAGCGCTCGACAAGGCCAAAGCGGTGGTCGATTTTGCATCATTCGACAAGAGCGCTGACGGCATCATTCAAAATAGCGAGTTGAGCGTGATGTTCGTGCTCAATCTCCCGTACGCGCGCATCAATGGCGCGGGCGCCGAAGCGAACATTCCCATCAACCACTTGATCGCGGGCACGAACGTCACGCTCGAGAAATTCGCGCGCGTCGAGGACGACTACACGAGCATCGGCACGCCGATGCACGAGCTGGGTCACCACATCCTCGGCTTGAAGCACGGCCCGGCGCCGAGTGACCACGACTTGATGGGCCTCGGAGCGTACGCCGAAGATCCGGTGCTCACGACGCTGCACGACAGCACGAGCCACTACGCCACCCGCCCGACGGGGTTGCACGGGCTGAACAAGTTGGCCGCGGGCTTCGTGCAACCAACGCACATCACCGAGACCACGCGCGGGCTCAAGCTCTACGCGCCGGAGACGGGCAAGGCCTACAACGTGCTCGAACTTCCGGTGGTAGACGGCTTTCTGTATTTGGAAAATCGCACCGCTTGGGGCTACGATCAATCGATCCCGTTTTGCGACGGCCATCAGGGCGGCATCTTCCCCATCGACGCTTCACAGTACCTGTCGCCGCTCGACATTCCTGGCATCAGCAAGTATCCGCCGCTCGCTAGCTTCGATCTGCCGGATGAAGTGTTCTGTGATTTTTATGCACTTTCCGGGCACAACGGCAGCTTTTCACTCGGCCCGTGGACGATCGAAAACGTGTCCGCGCCGGGCCCGGTGATGACGCTCGATCTAGTGAAAAAAGACGTCGCCCCGAAGATCACGCACTACAAGTTCCGTTATTGGATCATCAACCCCAATAAAGAAGGCTACCGAATGTGGCATCAAGTAGAGGCCACGGCCAACGGCAACACGCCCATCGATTTTGCGACGTTCCCCTTCGGCGACGATGCCACCGGCTACTTCACCATCAGCCTCGAGAGTTACTACGACACGGGCGAGGTCCGCTCGGTGAACGTCGACTCCGTCTGGACGTCCGATTCGCCCTACGTCAGCCTGAACACCGTGAGCGAATTCACGAACCCAGGCGCGTTCCGCAAGGACCGGATCATCCAGATTGCGCTGAATCCAGCGGCTACGCACGTAACTAGCGCCAAGGTCAACGTGAGTGTGGGCTCGTTTCAGACGTCGTTTACGCTCAATAACATCCCTCAGTAGGGAGCAGGCTGACGCGCGCTGCGTGCGACCGGGCTCATCTGTGAGCTCCTGGACGCCTTGACTTGAATCGTGACTCGCACGGGTCGATAGCAGCTTCGCATGAAAGGGCTGATATCGCCTTCGACCGGCCGTGACCTGTGCGATGTTGCTGGCGATTGCGCAAGCGGTCACACGCTTTGCTTGGTAGTGCGTGCGGTTTGGGCTATGTATGCCGGAGGGATGATAATGCGGGATCTGGGCGTGAAGCAGTGGGTTGGGGTAGGGGCTGTCTTGGCGCTGCTGGGTTGCAGCGGCGGCTCGGATGATTCGCCTGCTGTGGGCAGCGGCGCTGGCGGCGCGCTTGCCGGCGGTTCGGGCGGCTCGCTCGCCAACGGCGGTTCGAACCCCAACGGCGGTTCGGTCACCAACGGTGGTGCGGCTGCCAATGGTGGCGGCAGCGGCGGTGTCCTCGCTGGCGCCGGCGGGGGCGGCGGAACCGGCGGGGCGCCTTTGAAGCCACTTGCCGCTGCAGATGACCCTTCGCGCATTTCTCAGCTCGCTGACTGTGCCGTGGCCAAGGGCGGCGCGTGCGTGACGCCCCTCAGCCGCACCAAGGCAGAGGTATGCACGCGCTGGACGAGCGATTGGCCGAAGCACGCTCCATCGGGCTACACGGTGTCAGCAGACGTCTGCGGGCCCGCACCGCTCAACGCCGAGGCGTCACTCGATGCGCTTCGCCGTGTGAACCTGTACCGCTGGTTGTCAGCGTTGTCTCCCGTCGCCCAAAGTAGCGAATGGACGGCGCCGGCCGAGGCTTGCGCGGTGATTCAGGCGCACCTTCCCGCGTTCAATCACTATCCCCCTGCCACTTCGGCCTGTTACACCGAGCTCGGTGGCAAGGCTTCGTCCGAGAGCCTGCTCGCACCCGGAGAGTTCACGCCTGCTGATGCAATCGACGATTTGATCTACGACTGGGGCGCGAACAACCTTCATGTGCTCGGCCACCGCTGGTGGTTGCTCAGCCCGGGCCTCGAGAAACTCGGGCTCGGCTTTGCGTACCCAAGTGACGGCAAACGCTCGACCTGCGTCCGCGTCAACGATGGCAGCGGAATGGACCGTCCGGATGGCTTGGCGGGAGTGGTCGCCTATCCGAGCTTCGGGCGGGTGCCATTCGAGTCGATTGACCGCGAGAGCTGGGCGCGCCCGCTCAGTGATTCGCTCGAATGGTCGGTAAGCTTCCCGTATGACACCGACCTGAGCGCGCTCAGCGTGCGTGTCTATCAACAATCGGCAGAGGGTTACGACCCGTTGAAAGTGACGTTCGGATCGAACGCGGACTTCGATACCGCTTGGATCGACATGCCGAAAGATCCGATGCCTCCCGGTACTTACATCGTGCTCATCAGCGGTACGGGGGTTGGTGATTTTGGCTACCGGACCGTGATCGATCGCTGTGGAACGGACGCCCCCCTGAGCTGCGATGTCGTCGGCCAGGACTGCGGCCTCGCCGGCTATGGCTGTTATGGTTCACGGGCTGCAGGGTTTTGCACCAAAGCGGGCGGGTTGCCGATCGGTCAGCCGTGCCTGGGCAATTTACCCGCAGAATGTGTCGCCGGTGCCGCGTGCGTCGAGGCTCACAACGCTTCGGGCGCGTTCGTGTGCGCGGAGTATTGCGACCCGGACGTGGGCGCCTCCGTCAAAGCCTGTTCGTCCTACTGCAACGGCGACTACGTTTTGACGAGCTCGAACCAGAGCGGGGACAAGTTGAGCGCCTATTGCATGCCGCACGATGGCCCTGTTTGTGATCCGCTGATGCCCCAGTGTCCCACCGGGCAAGCCTGTTATGAGTCAGCCTGCGCCACTGTCGGCACGGTGAAAAAGGGTCAATCGTGTCAGTTCGCCAATGACTGCGAAAGCAGTTTGACCTGCTTGTTCGATTCGACGGGCAGCTTCACTTGCCAGCCCTACTGCGACCCGAAGAGCGCCTCGAGCGCCAATGCTTGCGCAGTGTTGTGTCCGAACCATTTCACGCATTTGGAAGAAACGCTGGGCGTGTGCTTGCCCTAGGACGCGCACCGCACGCCTAAGTCGAATCACTCGACGCGCAGGTCATCGATCAACAGAGCGCGCGCCGGCGGGCAAAGTCCACGGCACACCGGCGTCGCGAAGCGAATCACGACGTCGGAGCCGCTTTCGGTCAAGCCTAGCGTGACCTCTTGCTTGGGCCCGGCATACTTCCAGGTGTTGTCGCTCGTGTCGGTGGAGGGTGTACTCATGATCGGTTGATCGTAGCGCACGCGCACGCTGCCCCCGATGACACCCGCTTCTGCAAGCAAGCCGCTGACCGTCGTTCCCGAGTCGTTCATCAGGCTCTGGACCGTAAAGCGGACGCTGCTCGTTCCCGATGCCCTTGCAAGATGTAGAGATGCGGAAGCGTCCGGGGGCACGAACAACGACTTGTTCCCGGTGATTGCGCCCATCGTGCCGACCGAAGTCACGATCTTCGCGTCTCCGCCGAGCGTCAGCGCGGGCGTGTTTTCGAAGCCGTCTTGGGCGAAGAGGCCGGGATCGGCGAGTACAGCGATGGGCGGCAGCGCCTCGATGTCGAAAGGGAGACTCGCGAGATCGCCGCCCGTCGCGCTCACCTTCCAACTCGATCCGAACGGCAAGATCACGGGAGTCGAGAAATAGCCGAATGCGCCGTTGCCGGCGGTATATCCGCTGAGCGGCTGGTCAGCGCTCGTCGTTCCAGTGCTCGTCAGGGTCACGCTGCTGGTCAGCGCAATGGGCTCAGTCGTACGAAGCAAGACGCTGTCGAGAGGGTGTGGATTACTGGGAGCCACGAGGGTTGGCTGGGTCGTGTCGGGCACACCCTCGAGGGTGAAGCTGAGCTCGGCCGTGAACCCCTGATCGCCCACGACCACCCTGCCGTTGGCTTTGCCTCGACCGCCGATGCGATCGGCAGTCCCATCGCCATCGGCGTCCGAGGCCCGCAGCGCAAGTTGGGTGAGTTCGATGCTCTCCAAATCGCACTCGCTGCTCGCTGGAACGGGCAACGCGCGACTCACCGAATAGGTGGGAGCGCCCGCGCTGTCGCCGATCAGTTCCCCGGGCTGCACGAAGCCCACCCCGCCAATAATTGCTTTCAGGTTGCTCCCCGACGGCGACACGTGGAGCGTGAAACCAGTGGCCGCGCAATTGATGTTGACGATGCCGGCTGATTTCGTGACCGTGAGCGCCAGGCTCGTATTCCACGAGCTTTCAGCGAGAGGAATGGAGTCGCCCTCGGCACCGCCTTCGCCCGCATGACCGTCCGAAACGGTGCTTCCGCCGGTGCCGGCGAGACCGCCTGTGGCTTGACTCCCGCCCTTGCCGCTTCCGCCCGCATCGAGCTTGCCGCCACTGCCCGCGGCGGGACTCTGACCCCCCGCGCCCGGCTCGCTGCCAGCTCCACCCTGCGGATCGCCGCCTTCATCTCGAGTGCGACCGCAAGCGACGGCGACGAGTAACCCAAGAACCCCGATGGCAGACTTCACGCGTAAGTTCACGACCTGCTAAACGAGCAATAGTCGTGCCTCGTCATCAACGCAAATTTTCCGCAAATCGAAGGCGTCGATCGCCGAGCAACTGGCACAGTGGCACACGCGATCTGCCTCGGCTGTCAGTGCGACCCCGCAGCCTCACTTGACGTACGGACCGCAATGCGTTTGCTGCCAGCAGGTGTAGCGGTCATTGAACGGGCAATCCGCAGCGACGGAACAAGCGCAAGACTCGATCGGAACGCACGGTCCGAAGCACACGCCGTTGACGCTCGGCACTTGGTTGTCGGGGCAGACTGGCTGTGCAGATTTACAGATGATGGTGCGCAGATCGCAATCGACGAGCGCGGTTCCGGCGGTTCCCTGCCCACCTTCGCCCGCCGTCGCCGGTGCGCCGCCGGCAGGCACCGAGCCTCCGTGAGCGGAGTCCCCTGCGACGCCCGTGGGTTTGCCACCGCCGGCACTGGCTCCGCCGGTTTCGTTCACGCCGCCGGTCGCTGCGCTCGTGCTGCCGCTGGCCGAAGTGGAACCGGCGTCCGAGCTAGCGCCGCCGCTCTCGCCGTGCCCAGCGCTTGCACCCCCGGGGGCCTCGCTTTTGCCACCGCAAGCAAGCAGCAGCAAAAGCGGAGCCAAGAAAACGATCTTCCGCATGTCAGGCATTATTCGATGTAACGAACTGCCGAGCAAGAAGTGGTTCTGCGTCATCAAGTGTGGGCAGCTTAGAATCCGCCAGGTTTTCCGTGCGAGTGCGCCTGACGCATGCCCCAAAAGGTGATCGGTGAATCGGTAACCGAGCACTCGCCGATCACTTCGAAGCCAAGACGCTCGTACAGTCGGACGTTGTGCGGTTGGTGGGTGAGCAAGAAGCAGGTGCGTGGAGCCTCTTCGCGCAGCCGCGAAAGCGACGTGCGCAGCAAGTGCTGGCCCAAACCGCGACCCGCGGCAGCACGATGCACGCCCAGCGTGTCGAGGTAAAAGTAGCGTTCGTCACCCATCACTTGGGCTTTGAACGCATCGGCTTCGCCGAAGGCGCGGATGATCCGCAATGCGGCGCGCGGCCCCGCGTCGAGCGGCACCCGCCAAAAGCCCGCTCGAATGCTTTGCCAAGCAGTCGGGGTCTGCTCGGAGCGCTGAAAAAGCGCGACCGCAATCAACCGCTCACCGTCGAAGTACCCGTACGCGGCACGCGCAGCGATCGACAGCGCAATCGTCATGCGACACGAAGTGCGCATCCCCTGGCGCTCGCGCGCGCCGCAGGCCCAGACCAACAGGACATCGCCAGCGAATGCGGACGTGAGCACCTCGACGGCCGCGTCGCGATCGCGATCCTCCAACGCTCGTACCGTCATTGGGCATTGCATATCACGGTTGGCGCGGCTCCTCTGCTCCTTCGCTGTGCGCAGCGCTCCCGCGCGAGGGGCTCAGCAGGATGAGCGGTGCCGCGGGAGCGCATCAGTCCCGCACGAAAGGAGGGGGCTGCTAAGCCCCTTCGGGGGCGCCCATGGTGAGTGTTCCGCAAATGTGGAGGTAGCCGCAGCGTTCGCAATCATAGCCACCATAGAAATTGAAATGACTGAAGCGCCTGTCGTCCGCAACCGTACTTCCGCAGTTCGCGCACGGTCCGGTGCGTGCATCGAACGTATCACTCGGGTCGAGTGCAATTGGAGGTCGAGCCAACAACGACGCTAGTTCCGGGCGGATCTTCCCAACTTTGGCCATGTACACGAAGTCGGGACACGTGATTCGACTCGCTCGAGGACCGCAAACGTCACGCACCCAGTTTGCTGGGGCACCGCTCGCCGCGACCTTTGCCGTGGCTTGGAAGCCGAACTGCTCGAAGAATCGTCCAATCACCGCGTCGTCGCAGATCACGAGCATGAGCGCGCCTTGCTCGATCGCCAAGTTCATCAGGTGGCATCCTCCGAGCCCCTTCTCGCGTGGGGATACGAAGAAGTCGTAGACAGTGCCTGCGCGCTTGCCGGTTGTTCCGAGGGCGAACCCCGCCAAGCCGGTCGGTGACACGAACATCTTACAGTCGGAGTACTGCGCGCCGGGTTGCGTTGGCTGGCCATTGCTGTCGACGTGCGCGTCCGGCACCTGAAGAACGAAGGACTCGACGATCCTCCAGTTCGACATTTCCGAACCCAGCCGGCGCCAAACCATGTAGCGGATGCGCTCAGGGTCCTCCATGCGTCCGTAGAATTCCTGGCACATCCGCTGCTCGCCTTCGGCGCTCCGTAGATCGACGATCGTGATCTCTCGCTCTCGGTGCGCGCGTACCTGCTTCAGGAATCCGGCCATGTCGAGCGGAGCGTCGCGGCCGGGACGCTCGAAGTAGAGCTGCCCCAAGATAGCGGTCGCGCTGATGTTTGCATCAATGAGCGGCTGAACCATGCCGACCCAGCCGGGAGCTACCAAAGACTGCTGCTGACCGTCAGCGTCGAGATAGGCCGCCTGCGTAAAGCGCGTGGTCGCCATGTCCCGGTCGACGACGATGGTGCCCTCTCGCTGAGCAGCCGTCAGAAACTCATCGCGTTTTTGCGCGGCCTCCTGATAGCTGTCCGCCTCGATGCTCCAAATGACCCGTGCGTCACCAGCCCTGAAATGCCGGAACGAGGCGTCAGCTTCGTGAAGAAGCGAGAGCGTGCGCTCGGAATCGGAGTACCAGAGTTCGTACCTCACCCGGGGAGCGTACAACACCGCGCGGGTATTTTGATGTGTTCTTGCGAGGCGGGTAGGCCGCCGGCAGCGTCGCAACAACCAGCCACCCGCATCGTCCTTGAATTATCTTGTCGAAGCATAAGATCTAAAGGCCTTTCAGCGCGCGGAGAACGGAGCTCGCCGGCTCCCACAGTGGCACGGCTCAGCGCACGAAGCGGGCGCACGTTGCTCGAGTGCAGCGTGAAAGGGCCTCATGTCCACTGCGTGCCACCACGGCGACTCTGCCCTTGCTCGGCTAAAGATACCCTTCCGTGACGCTATTTCTTCTTCATCGGATCGGTCTTCGAGTCGAGCTTGTCGAGATCCGCGAGCACTTGAACCGCGGGAGTGTAGCCCGGGCTCTTTTTCAGAGCCGTCTCGGCTGCAGTGCGTGCGGAGTAGCGGTCGCCGAGCTTTACCAGAACGAGCGCGTGATTGGTCAGCGCGGCCGCGTAGTTCGGATTCGTGGCGATACTCTTTTGAAAGAAGGTATCGGCCGCGGCATAGTTTCCGGCGCCGAACTCGAGCGCGCCGAGCGAATTGAGCGCGGGCGCGTAGCTCGGGTTGACCTTCAATGAAGCTTCGTATTTGTCGCGCGCGCCTTTGGTGTCGCCAGTTCGGGAGAGGTCGAACCCCTCTTGCCAAAGCGCGCGCGCTGGCGCCAAGGGATCGCTTGCTTTGGGCGGGATCGCCGCGATGCTCTTCTCCGCATCGCTGATCTCGGCGGTCAGTTTCGTGAGGAGTTGTTGCTCGGCAGTCAAGCTGGGGAGCAACGTGTCCTTCAGCTGGGCTTGGGTCAGGGCATCCTCGGCCTCTTTGGCCGCGGCGTTGATGCCGGCCAAACGTAGCTTCAAGTCCGTGACTGTCGCGCTCAGTTTCGAGGTGTCGTCTCCGGGTTTTGCCGCTTCGATCTGCTTTTTCAGTGAGTCGGAATAGGAGGACAGATCCAACAAGGAACTGTGCAGTGCGTCGATCTTCGACTTGACGAGATCTTCCTGACAGTCGTGCTTGTCTTTGGTGGCTTGCTGAGTTTGCGATTGTGCACTCTGGAGCCGCTGTGTGGCCTGGGCGCTCGCCATCGAGGCTGCGTTCTCTAGCTCGCTCATTCGTCGATTGCTGAACAGGGCCGTGGCACCGACGAGCAGAATCGCCGCTCCGGCGAGGCCAAGTGCCAGCTTGTTCACGGTTTTCAGTCGCGCACTGGAGTCCTCCAGGCGAGCTTCGGCTGCCACGGCCCGCTCGCGAATGGCGTCTTGAGCTTGGTTCACGTGGATGCCGAGCGCGCCGAGGATCGCGTCGGCGGCGAGACGCTCTTGCCCACTCTGCAGCTTGATGTGCTTGAGGTCGGTGAGGTCGTGGAGGTTGGCGGGTAAGGGCGGCGTTCGGCTGACGTCAACGAGCACCGGCACGATCGTGGGTTTGCCGGTGCGCGCCCGTCGGGTCAGCCCGGTTTGGACCTCGCCGATTTGTGAGTCGGTCAGCGCGTTTCCCCCGAGTAAGACCACCTCCGCTTCCGCAGAGGCAAGCGCTTGCCCGATGCTATCCCGAACGTTTGCTCCCGCTTGTATGGAAAGCGACGCGATGAACACGGTGGCGTGGGCCGAGAGCTGACGGTAGAGGGCTTCGGCTTGAACCTTGAGCTCATTCGGGTACGAGAGAAAGACGTCTACCGAAGCCAGCGAAGACGTTTCCGTGGCTTGCGCTGCTGCCACCGCCGCTGCCACGCTGGCCGCCGGCACTTGCTGCACCGTGACGTCATTCGGTGTCCCGTCGATCGCCGTCGCGGAATAGCGCGCCAACGCCTCTTGGCGCTTCGCGGTCGAAATATCCGGCAAGCTCGTGATGCCTCCGCCGGCGATCCTACCGGTGAGCGCCAAGAACGCCTTCAGTAGCGGATGCCCGCTGTCCGGTCGTTCGCGCACGGCCGCGAGCACCTCTTCATAGGCGTAGAAAGCCACGTAAGGGAGCTGCATTTCGGCAAAGTAGCTGCGGCGCTCGCGCTCCGGAATGAACTGTTCGCAACGAGCACGAGCCAGCGCTTGGCGGCGTTTGAGTCGCTCGTCTTCGGCGTACTCGATGCGGCTGGCCAGGGGGAATATGGTGAGCGGGCGTGTTTCGGGTTTGCGCTCGGCCTCGGCCTTGCGCTCCGCTTCGGCGTTGCGCGCCACTTGTGAGCAGCCCTCGATGCTCTGGTTGTTGAGGGTGTAGATTGCGACCAGCTGATCCGGCACCTGAATCGTGCAAATGCCGGAGGTGTCCGCGACGCCGGTTCGGCTGTCGATCAGCACGTGATCGTAGCGCTCGCGGACCTGGCGAAACGCGGACTCGATGAACGCTCGCCCGCCGTGCTCGGTGTAAAAGCGAAACCAATCGAGCTTGTTGACGCGCTCGGCATAGCCGGTTGCTTGTTGACCCGCGGACACGAAATGCAAACAGCCGTTGCCCGGGAATTGCCAATTGAGCGGCGTCGCATAGGCATCGAGCGTTGCGTACGGGTCGGCCCAGTCCTCGGGCGGCTGCTCGCCTTTGGCGAGGGGCTCCGTGACCGCGATCAGATATTCGAAAATCCAATCTACGAGCCCTTCCGTGCGCGTGCACTCGGGGTCGCTGAGGAATGGGGCAAAGTAGCGGTGGAGTCCGGGGGCTTCGAGATCCCAATCGATGGTGAGTACGCGACGGCCATTGGCGGCGAGCATCCAAGCCACGTTGGCGAGTGCCATTGTTCGACCTGTCCCACCCTTGTACGAGTAGAACGTCGTAATGCGGCAGGGCTGCGGCGCGGAAGGCGTCATTGGTTGCGCACGACCGGCGGCGGCTCGTTCGATGCGACGCCACGCATGGCCGGAGCCTGGGGCGCCGCGAGGGCGCGAATGTCCGTGATCGCGCGGCGCACCGCATCGCGCAGCGCATCGACGTTTTCGACGTTGCCATTGAACCAGGTCGACGCGCCGTTGATCGGCAAATTGCGAGCGAACACGTTGCCAAGCACCTGCTGAAGCTTGGCTCGAGCTTGAGTTGGATCGTCTGCGCCCTCGTCGTTCCAGGCGGCGATCACGACCGTGTTCCGAAAGCGCTGCTGATCGTAGCTCTCGAGCGGGCCCTTGAGCGCCTGAATGTCGAGCGACCACGGATCCACCACTAGGACGACTGGCTGGCAGCCCTGATTCTCGAGCTTGCGGATACCCGTGATGAGGTTCGCGTCGACCTTCAGCCAGCCGCACGGCAAGTCGAAGCTGCGCGACGCCTCGACGGCGACCTGTGAGATGCTGAGTCCCGCAGTGTCGTACGGAACCCAGTCGCGGTCCGTCCCGGGGTAGAAGCGCAGCGCGTTCTTGCGGCGACCGCCGATCTCCGCTGCGGTCGCTGCGGCGACCGCGAAGTGCACCACTGGCTTACCGGCACTCGAATTGGTCGTCGCGGTGGCGCCGCCGAACTTGGGGACTAGCTGATCCCACGGCTCCACATCGCTATCGGCCGCTTCCGGGAAGCCCACGGCGGCGTAGCGATCGACGATCAAATCTGTCATCGCGTCCACCATCACTTTGACGGCTTTGGCGGCCGCTTGATCGACCGCCTGACGTTGCACGAGCTGACTCATCCCGAGCGTCTTGTACAGCTTGACCGATTCGAGATCGCTGTCGGGAAAGTGCTTTTCTGCGGGGATCAGCTGCAGCCACGGGGGCGCCTTCACGCGGTGGATCTTGTCCCAGACGACCGGAATGAGGAGGCCAGTGGCAGGCGGGTGCAACTTCGTGCGCGCTTCGAAGGCACTCCACTCCTTGCCGCATGCCTCGCGAGAGAAGTACCGTTGCGTCAGCAAGGGCATGAACGAGCGTGCACCGCGCAGGGCGTCCGTGAGCCGATCGGGCCAAGCATCCCCCAGGTCGATGTCGCGGCGGTCCAAGAATCCCGTTTGAGCTACGTCGTCGCTCGACTTGGCGGCGAGCGCGGTCGTCACCTGCTTGAAGAAGGCAGAAACCGTATCCCCATCCGGATCCGCCTCCGGATTGTCCGCCCATGCGTAGCTAACGAAAAACCAGCTAGACAGTGCTGCCATGCGCTCCCTAGTCAGCCATCCTATCTCGCGAGTAGGGTGTGCTCACACACGACGCGCAGCGAGCGAACAAATGACTATCCAAAATCCGCGAGCTTAACCCGCCTGGGCTGTCCGTTCGAAGCGTCGCCTTGAACAAATTCCCGATGGTCAACGCATGTCGGTCGAGCTCGAGTCTGTCGGGGAAATCATTCGCTCGGCCGCTACAGACTCGCGCTGGGGGATGCGAAGAGGAAGCCTCGGGCAATTCCTGGCAATGAGCGGCATGCCGCAGCGAGACGCGATAGCGATGTGTGACTCGGCATATCCAATGCTTTCACGTTGATCGCAAACCCCAGCAATGAGTTTGTGAACTATCTTCTCGAAGTCTAAGTGCTTTGACCGGTTCACGTCCCACGCGAAGATTCGCTTCGGGCGGCCAATTGCACGGTCTGATTCGCTTTTATGGCCCAAAGCAAATGCGGGAGGACTCAGCCCCTTTGCCATGAAGTGTCTGACGATTGCACTCCGGACGGTCTTTGCGCAGCAAGTTCGAGGCAGGGTCGCTGCCCTGTCCGTGATCGGACTGTGCGCCGGGTGTGGCGCGAGTAGCGGTGACCATCAACGCCAGAGCAGCAACCCGAACGCTGCGGGCGACGGGTCCGTCAACTCGACGGCGGGGACCGGCGCTTCGAGCAACTCAGACCCGAGCTATGGTGGCAGCGCGGGCGCGACGCTGAACCCTGGCGGTGATCCGGTGAAGCCGTTTCAGTCGGTGTCGGTGTTCGCTGCCGTGCGCAAGGTCAAGAATCTGCTCACGGGGTTGCCGGCTACCGATGCAGAGATCCAAGCCGTGCAATCCGCCAAGGATCCGACGAGCGCGATCGGGACCTTGATCGACGGTTGGACCAGCGCCGATCAGCCGCAAACGTACGCGGCATTCCACGACAAGTTGGTGGGCTTCTTCCGAAATTCTTTTCAACAAACGGGCTTTACGCCGAACGAAGACTTCAAGCTTCAGCTCCTCGAGAACGGCGGGTTCGATTTTGGACCGCTCGGCATTTACGCGGACGATGCGTTCCCGCGGCTCGTGCAAAACATCCAAGACAGCTTCGCGCTCACCGCGTGGGAAATCGTGGCGGCGGGTGAGCCGTTCACCCAAGTCCTCACCACGCAGAAGTTCCGCATGACCACCGCGCTGAAGAGCCTGTACCTACAGGTCGAGATGCCGAACGATCAGCCTTACAGCCGCGGCGCGAAGAACCCGCTGCCCTGGAGCGTGGACATGAGCGGCACCGCGATTCCGCTCGAGGACACGCTCGATCCCAATAGCCCCAACTACATGGTCTTTTCCGATCAGGCGCCGCTCACGGCAGCCAGCTTCCAACTGACACCGACTTGTCAGGGCATGGCAGGCAAGGTCAACACTTACACGGGATATGCGCAGCTCTTTCAGCGGCTATTGGGCTTCACGCCGCGCTACAAGTTCGTGGCTCAGCCGGAGTGCTGGGAGCACGTGTCGCTGCCCTACTTCACGACCGAAGATTTGACGGATTGGACTTGGGTGACGGTCACGCCGAAGACGGACACTGGACCGTACGCCCCGCTCCCTTATGACCTGCCAGCGCTGCGCAAAGCGACCACCCTCTCGCTGGCGCTGCCTCGCGTTGGCTTTTTCAGCACACCCGCGTACCTGGCGCTCTGGAACACCAACGATAGCAACCAGCACCGCGTCACCGCGAATCAAACCTTGCTCGTAGCGTGGGGTAGGTCGTTCACGAGTGAAAACGCGATCACTCCCAGCAGCACCGCGGGGCTCGATGCCGAGCACGCCGTAGCGGGCACCGAGTGTTATGGGTGTCACAAGAGCCTCGACCCGCTGCGGCAGTTCTGGGCCACTCAATTCGACTTCAACGATCGCAATGATTTCTTGGCCAGCGGCTTTGGTGGAAAGAGCACTCGCCCGTCGACCACTGGCGGCACCTTGGCCTTCGGCAGCGTCAATGGCAGCGGGAACACGCTGGCCGATCTCGGCGGGCTCTTGGCTCAAGGGACGGACGGCGCCGATGCGCTGAATCGGTTCGCGCTCGCGTTCACCCAAAAGCTCTGCTTTTTTGCTGATTCCGCCGCGTGCGCCGAGGACGATCCGGAGTTCCGGCGCATCGCCAAGGCGTTCGTCGATTCGCAATACAATTTCAAGACACTCGTGCACGAGCTGTTCTCGTCGCCGTTGGTCACGGGCCTAGCTACGACCAAGACCTTCGAGTCGCGTGACGTGGTGGTGAGCATCGCTCGTCGAGATCAGCTGTGCGCCTCACTCTCGAACCGGCTCGGCATGCCCGATTTGTGCGCGCTGTCGGTGGCGTTCCCGTTCTCCAGTGGTTTCGGTGGCACCTCCACTTCACCGATCGAAGTGCAGCGCGCGGCGTTCCGCATCGCCGGCAGCTTGCCGGCTGACACTTTCAGCCGCGGCGCGGAGAGTCCGGTCACGCCGACCTCGCCGACGCTCTTCTTCCGCGCAGCGAGCGAGATGCTCTGTGAGAATGTGGCCGCCAAGGTCGTCGACGTGACGAACAGTCGCTACAGCAGCAAGGACCTCGACAACGCGCTCGCCGACATGGTGGTGACCATCATGGGCTACACCGCGACTGACCCGCACCACGATCCTGCGCTACAAATCCTGCACGCGCATTACACCGAGGCGCTCGCTTCCAGCAATGCCACGAACGCCCTTCGTTCGACGTTTTCGCTCGCCTGCCAGTCGCCGACCAGCGTCGCGTTTGGGCTCTGAAACGGAAGGGAAATACGGAACTCCCATGATGATCAACCGACGCGACGCACTCCTGACCACGCTCTTCGGCGCGGGCCTGATCGGTCTCAGAGCTCTGGCTACCGGGCTCCCCGCTTGGTTCATCGCCAACCCGAGGCGGGCGAACGCGGACAACCTCAAGTGTGCGCTGGACGCAAGCAAGCTGCAGTCTCTGATTGTCAGTGTTTCGAGCAACGGCGATCCGATCAATTGCAACTGCCCGGGCACTTACGAAGACGCGACGGCCATCCATCCGCAGCAGGCCGAGGTCGCTCCGACCATGCTGACCCTCGGGGCAAAGACCTATGGTGCGGCAACGCCGTGGGGTACGCTCGGTGAAGCAACGCTAGCGCGCACGTCGTTCTTTCACCACGTTACGCTGTCCATCGTACACGGCGATCAGCCGAAAGTGATGCGGCTCATGGGCGCGACGAGCGGGGGAGAAATGCTGGTGTCGGCATATGCCAAACACCTCGCGCCTTGCTTGGGCACGGTGCAAATGGAGCCCGTCTCCGTGGGCGCGCGCGGCAATTCGAGTGAGCTCGTCAGCTTTGCAGGCCGCTCGTTGCCATCCGTTTCTCCGACTCAATTGCGTCAGCTCCTGACCGGATCTGGTGCGAGCGGTGGGTTTCAAGGGGGCGGAGCCAACAAGAACTCGCTCGTCGGTCTACGCGCCATGCGAGACAAGCAGCTCGACGCGCTTTATGACCTCGCCAAGACCGACGCGACGAACGTGCAGAAAGATTTCATCGACGCGCTCGCGGCTAGCCAAACTCAGGTGCGTCAATTGGCCGAGGCACTCTCGGACACCCTGAGCAAGATCAACGGCGACGATGTTGCGGGCCAGGCGCTCGCCGCGGCCGCGCTCATTTCTGCGAAGGTCACGCCCGTCGTTGCGATGCACATCCCCTTCGGCGGCGACAATCACAACGACACCGATCTGCAGGCGGAAGCCGATCAAACGGTGAGCGGCGTCGCAGGCATCAAAGCCGTGATCGATGCGCTCACTGCGATGGGCTTGCAGGACAGCGTGACCTTCGCAACCCTGAACGTCTTCGGCCGAAACTTGAACGGGATCAGCAAGGTCATGAGCCGCACGGGCCGCGATCACTACGGCAATCATTCGGTCTGCGTGATGATCGGCAAAAATATCGCTCCGAGCGTCATTGGCGGCATTTTGCCGGTGAGCGCGCAAGGCTCGAACGGTGCACTCGGCGCTGCAGACATCGACTCGGCGACTGGCGCGCCGGTACCGAGCGGCGACATCCCGCGCACCGAGACTCACGTGGCCATGGCCCGGACCCTCGGGGTGGGCCTTGGGATCTCGAGTGACGCGCTCGCGAACGACTTCGTGGCTGGGTCGGGCGGAAAAGTCGTGAATGCGGCATTGAGCGGCGTCAACGGCTGAACGCCCGGCAACTGCAAGTGCTGGCCCGTGGCTGAGCTCCGGTTTCGTTCGCAGGCGCGTGGCAAGTGCGGTAGCCTTCGCGAGGTGGGGGACCTTCAACACACACGGCCGCGGGCGGCGCAGGCGTTCGCAGCGTGGTGCGCGTGCCTGACTGGGCCGCTGCTGGCCCTGGCTTTGACCCAATGTGGGGGCAGGGCGAGCGATAGCCAACCAGCCAACGCTGGCTCGAGCAGTGCAGGTGGGGGGTCGAGTGGACCTACCGCCGGTGGGGGCTCCAAAGGCTTGGCAAGTGCCGGTGAAACGAACCTGACCGCAGACCCCCATGCCATCATCGTTGATGCGGGGGCGGGCTCACCGGAGTGCAACACATTCAGCTTTTCTCCCATCATCGAGCCGATCGTCGCCGCGGGCGAGCCGCCAAAACCTCAGGGCGGAGCGCTCGCGAACGGCGTTTACTACTTGAGCAAGCGCGAGGTGTTCCTGGGGCTCGACGCGGGCAGCCATGCCCGCCCGCACGCAGCCCTTGGCGCGCTCATCATCTCAGGGAGCAACGGCGTGAGTGCCGAGGGGCAAATCAGCTGGATGGAAGTGAGGGGAGAGCTGCCGCTCCCAACGTCGCTGAATGTCGCGATCACCGTCACGGAGGCGTCGTTCGACTACACCGTGACTTGCGGCGGTGGGTTGGCCTTCGCCACGTCTGGCTCGATACCCTTCACGGCGACTGCGAGTGAGCTGCTCTGGATTCATCCAGATCCCAGCGGCACGCTGGTCGACACATTTCAGCGTCAATAGCTCGAGGGTTGCGCGGCGAATCATCATGCCGGCTCAGCTCCGACTGAAGTGCCGGAAAGGGCGGGGGCCAAAGGAGGCTTTCGTGCGCTCGCATGGCTGGTCGGCGGACTCCGTGCGCCGGGGATCACGCGCGGCAGCGAGGTGCGATGCTGGAGCGCGAGCGCCCAATCACTCGAATTGAAACGCCGCTGAGCCGGTGTTGGTGTCGACGAGCAAGAGCCCGCCAGCGACGTGCGGGTTCGTTGCCGCGCCGACCTTTTGCCCCGGTGGGTCGCACGGATCGCCGCGATGCCAGTTTGGCGCCCAGCGTTCGCTGGGACACACGTTCTCGATGATCGGCAAGCGTTGCACGACCGTTCCGGAGTGCGCGTCGAGCACGAAGAGTGAGCGCGGCTCGCTGGTGAAGCCATAGGGTGCAATCAGATAATCGCCCAACAGCAGAAGACCGCCGTTGGAGGTATCATTGGCCGATTGCCAGACGACGCGGCCGGCGCACAAATCCAAGGCAAATACGCGATTGCCGCCCTGGGGGAATTCCTTACTGTAGCCATTGAACGAAACAGAGACGAACGCCGCGCTGCCCGCGCGCACGACGGCTCGGATGCTATTGAAAGGCGGTAGTTCGGGCGCTGCGAGGTGCACCGCGGTCCCTGATCCGTCCGCCAGGCGCGCGGAGAAGGCGCACTGGTTGCCGAGCCAGCCGCGCCCGCTCTTACCCGCAAGGGTGGTACTCGTTAACTCGAACGCGATGCCGTCGAGCGTGACGCTGGTCGGCGAGCGTTCACTCGGCCCATCGGGTGCGTCCTGGCACTCGGACTCGAACGCCCCTTGCTCGGCCGCTGCCTGGTCCGGTTGTTTGCCGCCCGCCGCGTGCTCGAAGTGCCCCGGTTTGATGGGGCGAAGCAGTGGCGATAGCGCTCGTGGCGCCCAATCGAACGCTTCGCAACGGGGCACGACGCTGGCGGCGATCTGAGCGGCTGGGGTGGGGGACGCGGAGGCCGGCGGCGGCGTCGAACTCGTCCGCGTTCGAGGCGATGCTGAAGGCGGTAACGCGCTTGGCACACCGCTGCAGGCGGGCAACAGGATGATCAGCGGCAGCGTTCTCATGCAGCGACGGATAGCCTTTCGAGGCCGGCTTTGGCTAGCTCGCCGCAGCACGGCTCGAAATTCCAGCGCTGCCGACCAAGAACGAGGTCAATAGTGGTAAAAGTCGTACGCTTGTTTCAACTGGGAGAGTCAGAAGTGAGAGTGTCAGCATCGAAGCAATGAAGTCATCAATTCTTGATCAGCGTGAAATCGTCCACGCTGAGGCTGCCCGCGGTGCTCGCAGCGCCGATTTGGCATTGGCCATTGCTGACCGCAATGCCGCTCAACTTGATCTGGGTCCACGCGCTCGCACTGCCAGCGAGCGCGGTGCTCATATCGGAGCCACCGAAGCCTTTGGCTTGGAGCGTGCCGCTGCCTGTCCCGCGCGCCCAGACCGAGAGCGTGTAAGTGCCATTGGGCAGGCCCGTGCGTGTCTGAGTGACGGATGCCGCGTCCGCGAGCTGCCAAGCGAAGTTGCCGCTGTGAGTCGTGGTGACGTCTGCGCCAGCGCTGGTCTTCCAGCCTGCGGGCGGGTTGGTTGCCACGCGATCGGCCTCGAAGCTGGGGTTGAGCGCATAGTTGTTGCCAGGGCCGACAGTCCAAGCGCCCGTGCTCGGGTTGATCGACCACTCACTGACTGACTGCATGCTGGGCGTCACGCCGTCGAAGGTGAGTGGCATCCACTGGTTGTATCCGATGCCGTTGCCGGCAAAGTCACTCCAGCGATCGCCGCCGAAGATCACCGTGCTCTGGCTGCTGCCTTTCACCGTGAGAAACAGGCCCGTTTGCGTGACATGGCTGAAATCGAGATCGGTGTTGCCCATCACGCTCTCGCTGGAGTACGGCCCGAGGATGTTCGTCGCGGAGATGCAATACGTGTGCGACGCATTCCAGCCGTGCAGGTCCGACGAGCAGGCGTAGTAGCGGCCGTTGTACTTGAACATGGCGTTCCCCTCGCGGCCCGAGCCGTTGTAGATGCGCGTCGCTGGGTCGGCTGCCAAAAAATCCGCGGCGCGAAGGGGGACGACGTAGATGTTGGCGCGGCCGCTGAGGCTCGAACACACGATGTAAGCTTGACCGTCGTCGTCGTTGAAAATCGCTTGATCGCCGCAGTTGTCGTTGACCACATTGCTGATCTTCGCTTGCGTGCCGCTGACCGTGAACGGGCCATTGGGCGTGTCACTGGTCGCAAAGAACTGCTGTGTATCCGGCGTGCCGAGGTATTGGCCGATGATCACGTATTTCTTGGTCGCCGCGTGGTAAGCCGCGCCCACGCGACCGATCCAGGTGCTCGAACTCATGGTCAGCTTGGCGGCCATGGTCGCGTACGTGAGCGCGTTCCCCTCGAACTTCCACGTTGCCAGATCCTTGGAGGAGTAGACCGTGATGGCGACGAAGTTGGTGTTCGAGTTCTGGCTCGTGGGGTTCGCCGCGTAGGTCGCAGCGCCCGCATAGTTGACTCCATACCAATAGTAGGTGTCGCCGACGGTGAGCACTCCGCCGCCCTGCGAATAGAGGTTGTTGCCGGCCGTGTCTTTCCAAAACACGTCGTTGCGAATCAGACC
>Ga0164309_10000279_pt1 | contig 30168 bp, 16 predicted proteins | sample Whisoiple_247_MG_FD_109984 | JGI IMG/M metagenome (GOLD analysis project Ga0164309, IMG submission 109984) | Soil microbial communities amended with fresh organic matter from upstate New York, USA - Whitman soil sample_247_MG | ecosystem: Environmental > Terrestrial > Soil > Unclassified >...
CTACGCGACCTGGAAGAAGAACTTCGTTCAGGGCAACCAAATCGTTGCGCCCGAGCAGAGCAACGCCGTTACGTCCGAAGCCATGGGCTACGGCATGATGATCGCCGCAGCGATGGGCGACCGAACTCAGTTCGATGCGTTCGCCAAATACGTGGAGAGCAACCTCGGTGGCGGCTTGATGACGTGGAAGAGCGGCCAGAGCGGCTCGGCTAGCGACGCGGATTTGGACATCGCCTTCGGCTACCTGATGGCGGACAAGCAGTGGCCAGGTGGCAACGGCCCGAGCGGAAAGAGCTACAAGTCATCGTCCGACGCAATGGCGTCGGCCATCTCGAGCAGTGACCTGGTGAACAGCGGCGTCGTCAGCGGTGGCAGCTCATTCCACAGCGCGCCATTCAATCCCTCGTATTTCGCGCCAGCCTGGATGCGCAAACTGGCGGGGCTCTCGGGTTCCGTCGGCGCGAACTACACGCTGGTTAACGCCAACGTGAGTGCATCGTCGGCCGGCATTCCGACTGACTGGGCGGACCTCACCAGCGGCAAGCCGTCTGGTCCGGGCAGCGCGCAGGTCACCAGCGAAATCCAAGATGCGGGTGGTGCCATGGGTTACGACGCGGCCCGCGTGCCGTGGCGTCTCGGCATGGACGCTTGCCTCGGCGGTTCTGATACGACTGCGCTCAAGTCGATCGTGAGCTTCTTCGCTGGGAAGTACGACTCTGGCGCGACCATTGACCTCATGAAAGCGGGCTGGATCAAGAGCTCCGGCGCCGTGCACCCCAAGGCAATCGACATGCAGGGCTCGTACATCGGCCCGATGGGTGTCGGTGGTATGGCGGCGGGCAACACGGCAATGCGCGATCGCGCATTCCGGGCGATGCTCGATATGCTCCACGACGGCGACTACAATCACACGTACTTCCCGTCGACCGTCGGCTTGCTCTCGCTGCTCGCTCTGAGCGGCAACTTCCCGACGCCCTGATCGCGACGTTCTGAACGTCGAGTAGAGAACCGCCCTTCGTCGCAATAGCGGCGAAGGGCGGAGCTCTTTTGTGAGTTCAGTTGAGGACGACGCGCCAGAAAGTCGGGGGATCGAGGATCTCGCGGCCGACGATCGTTTTGCCGTCTTCCGAGATGAACAGCGGAAACTTCAACAGCAAGTCGCTCGGCGGTTCGTAGCCGCGGTTCTTCAGTTCATCGACGAGGTAGCGAATTTTGTCGGTTTCCGTCCAAATGAACGCTTGCGCGACGTCGAAGGGATAAGTCGTACCGACAACCGTGTTGCCATCGTTGGAAATTGCTGACGGCCAAGAGGAGGTGGTCCCGCTCAGCACACCCAGAGGCGTGAACACCCCTGCTTTCCAGCGAAACCCGACATATAGGTCCGAGGCAGTGATGTAGCCCTTGCCCATAGCGACGGGGGTATTCCCGTTCACCGCGTCGACCGAAGTGGAATTCCATGCCGCGTTGTTGAGCTTCGTAATGGCCCGCGTCGATACCAAAAACAACCCGAACCCACCACCGTCAGCGTCCGGGAGCGAACCGAGCAGGTACTTTCCGTCCTTGGTCATGCCATACACGTAGGAGAGTTCATCGACCTCGTTGAGCACGTTGCCGTTATTGATAAACCCCACGTACTTGCCCAACGTGGCGTTGTAAAAAGAGCCGGCGACGTAGGTGCCGCTACTGGACACGTACCGCGCGGCGCCGTCGTACCTAACAATTTGTGGTGCCGCGGTGCCGGACCATTTGACCTCGGTCGTGGAGTGAGAGCTGCACGTTGGCGGATCTGAACACCCCATTTCACCGACGATCACATTGCCATCGGCGCTGATTGCCTTCCCATAGCCATAGGATCCATACGTGGGGAGTTCAGTGATGGTGCCATCCGCCGCGATTACAGCAGGGTAGGCAGTTCCGCTGCGCGACAGCGTGCCCGTGAATCGCGACCCATCACCGCTCATGCTCACCAGCGTGTCGTTAGTTGCAACTGAGCCCGACGCGGGATTCTTGAAGCTGACGACCTCAAAGGTGGCACGGCAACCGCACGCTCCTCCGCAATCGACACTTGTTTCGTCCGCGTCTTTCTTGTCGTTGTCGCAGTGCGCGACGAGACACGTGTTACCGGTTCGGCCCATCTTCTTGCCGCCGCCCACCGCGCAGACCGCCCCGCTTGCGCATTGATTGTTCGCCGTACACACGCCTTCGCCTGACGCGCAGGGACAATCGACCGTACACGCCCGATCCACGGCCGTGCCGCAGGCTGGCTTGTCCGTGCACACCGCGTCGCTCGTGGACGTGCCGGCCTTGGTCAGCGTTTGGTTGCTGGCGCACGCGGTCCACGCAGAGCAAGAGGTGGCGTTGGTCTGCGTGCTGAAGGTTCCGGCGCTGCAAGCTGCGCACTGACGGTCTGTCGTCGTCGTTGGCGCGGCGGTTTGTCGACTACCGGCTTGGCACACGGTCAACGCAGAACATTTGCGATCCGAAGTAGCGGTCGCGGGAACTGCCTCGTATTCAGTTGTCGCACAGGTTGTGAGGGGCAGACACTGACTATTGCTCTCATACTTCCCGCCGCCACACGTGGAGCAGACTCGATCGGACGTCGCGCTTGGAGCAACACTCTCACTTTGCCCTGACTTGCAGGTTGACCACGCGCTGCACATTTCTGTGTTCAGGGTGCTGCTGAACGTGTTCGCGGGGCACGGGCTGCACTGACGATCGGACTTGTCCGTTGGCTTGACGCTGACCATGGTGCCAGCGCCGCAAACAGAAAGCGGGCTGCATTCGCGGTCGCTATTGGCCGTCGGAGCAGTTTTTTCATACTCGTTGGCGGTACACTCCGGGCCGCCTGGGGCGCCTCCTTCGCCGGTGTCGACGGAGCCTCCGGCGCCTGCCTCTCCCGCTTGTCCGGCGTCGGACACATCGCTGCCGCCAATGCCTCCTCCGACTTTCCGGCCACCACTGCCGGCCGGTTCCATCGAGGCACCGCCGGTACCACCCGCTCCCCCTGTCTTGCCTCCACCGTTAAACTTGCGCTCCGGTGAGCTACAACACAGCAACCCCAAACCCACGAAAGTGAAAAGCGCTACCCGCATCGTCCTGTGGATAGCACCGGCCGTGGGCCGCCGTACAGTTGCCTTTACTTTTTAGGCAACCTGGCAGCGCGAAGGTCGACTGCTGTCGCATCGAGCCTCAGGCTCAGAAGAACGCACGCCGCGCCGCGTTGCAGCAAAGCAGCCTCGATCTCACTTCGAGATTTGAAGTTCAAGTACGGACCCACAACCCACCTGAATCGGCACGCCAGGTGGTCTCGCCGATCGAACGGGCAGGAATTTTCTAAACTCCGCCTGCACCGCGGCGCGGTCGCACGCATCACTCGTATCGCTGGTCACCGATCGAAAAGCGCGAACCTGTCCACTCCGCAGATTCCTCGTGAGCTTGTCAGCTGGAACAACCCACGTCGCTCAACGCCCGCGACCGTCATGGCCTCGGTCAAAGGCTTGGACACGAGAATGTAGTCGAGCTGCGGCTTGTCGCGGTACGTCCAGCGCTCACGCGGATCGACGAACTGCTTCGCGAGCACGTCGACCAAGTTCTTGGCGCGCAGTAAGCCGGCAAGATGGGCTTTGGGGCTGCTCGTTGAAGTCCCCGGCTACGACCAGAAGATCTAGGCCAACACGACGGGGGCCGCGGCGGGAAGGGACGACTGCCGCCACGGACTACATGGAACAGCACTGCGAAAGAAAATGACCACGCGCACGGCATTGACCGGCATCGCGAGCGATTGTAGTTGAGGTGATAGGCAGTGCAGCACCGATCGCAGAGTCCAAGGTGCACATGCTGATTGAGGGCCGTCGCGAATGGCGATTCACGCCAGGGTTTCAGGTGCCGTTGAGTTGCTCGAGCGGTTCGCGGCCGGCGAGCGAGTGTTTTCCGGCGCGAAGCTCCGCGGAGCTAACCTCGCCTTCACGGACCTCAATGAAGCAAATCTCAGCCGTGGGGATCTCTCAAATGCAGACCTGCGCGGCGCAGATCTTCGGGACGCGGACCTCACTAGGACAAGCCTGCACGGTGCAGATCTCGGTCGCGCGAATCTCAGCGCTGCAGACCTGAGTGGCGCGAAGTTGGGAGGCGCGCGGCTCAGTTGGGCGGATCTCAGCGGCGCAGATCTTAGCGGGGCGAACTTGAATAGAGCCCACCTTGAAAGCGCAAACCTTCGAGGCACGAACCTTAGCGGGTGCACTTTCATTGAAACGAAATTGGAAGGTGCCGAAGCGGATGAAAACACAACGTTGGGGCAGACGGTTCTGCTCGCTACGAATCTGGCGAGTCTATGTCGCGCTACCCCGAAGCACGAAGCTCCCTCACACGTCGACTTCAGGTCCGTTGCTCTATCGGTTCACGAACCCTTGTTGAAGGAATTCCTTCACAAGAGCGGCATGCCCGACGTCTTCGTCGAGTACATGGTAGATTGCGCTAAGTCACTAAGCCCCGAACTCATTTTCAGTATGTTGCAGAGCACGTTTATTAGCTATGGCGGTCCTGACGAAGCCTTCGCGCGCAAGCTGAACGACGCGCTACAAACGCGCGGCGTCACGACCTTCTTTTTCAAAGAGCATGCGACGCCTGGAGACAAGCTGCATCGTGTGATGCGCAAGTGGGTGAACGATTGCGACCGTACGATCCTGATCTGCTCCGAGAGTTCGCTGCAACGCCCGGGTTTGCTGAACGAGCTCGAAGAGACACTTGCACGTGAAAGTCGCGACGGCGGCCGCGCGTACCTGATCCCGGTTCGACTTGATGACTACGTGATCAACGATTGGAAGCCAAACGACCCGGACGTTGCCCAGGCCGTTCGCGACCGCGTGATCGCAGACTTCCGAGACCACGAAAACTCTTCGCGGTTTGACGCTGAGCTGGTGAAGCTAGTCGCGGCCTTGAAGAAGCCGGGGCCGTGAGAGTGTGTACAACACCCGCGCGCCAACGGCGTGAGCTTTCCCGGGACGCGACGGCCGACGAGCTCCGTTGACTTTCGGCCGACCTTCGCGGCGTCGTCTGCCAGGCGCAGACGCTTCTCAGCGAGACTAAAAGCGAGGTCGGACGTCTCGAACCGTTAGCGACGTTCCGAGAGCTCGAGCCGTCCAGTGACCTGATCGTCACTTCAGATCTGAAACTCCGCCCACACCGCGGCGTGATCGGACGCGTCATTCGTATCGCTGGTCACCGACCGAAAAGCGCGAACCTGCCCGCTCCGTAGATTCCGCGTGAGCTTGTCAGCCTGGAACAACCCACGGCGCTCAACGCCCGCGACCGTCATGGCCTCGGCCAAAGGCTTGGACACGAGAATGTAGTCGAGCTGCGACTTATCGCGGTAGGTCCAGCGCTCACGCGGATCGACGAACTGCTTCGCGAGCACGTCGACCAAGTTCTTCGCACGCAGCAAGCCGGCGAGATGCGCGCTCTGAGGCTGATCGTTGAAATCTCCTGCCACGACCACAAGATCCTTCTTGAGATCGTAGCGTCGCAGGATAGCAGCGACCCGATTGGCCTGGGCTTTGCGGCGCGCGTTGCAGCTGGTCTGAGTACCGTAGCCTTGGCTCTTGAAGTGATTTACGAGCACGAACAGGCGGTTTGCGTTCGGCAGCGTAAGTTCGACTTCTAGGCAATCGCGGCTGAAGATCCTCGACCTGCTCGTCCTAGTGGGCGTGTCGAAAACGTGTGTGTTGACGGCAGCAAACGGAAAGCGACTCAGCAGGCCGACGTCGATGCCACGAGGATCGTTGCCGTCGATCACGATGTTGTAGGGATAAGACTCAGGCCCCGCGAGCAGCGAGTCGTTGAATCGTTCGAGTGTCAGTCGATCCTCGACTTCGACGACGCATTGAACGTCAGCGTCGATCGCCTTGATGACCTCCGCCGTATTGTGCTGCGCCTCGCTGGGGAGTACGTCCCGCTTTAGGGTGATGCCACCGACCCAACCAGCGCGACCGCCGACCTTGATCGTGTCGCGAAGCCTGCCGTTGATCGCCTTCTTGCTGACCAGCTTTCCCCGTAGCTCGTTGAGGTCGACGTAGGTTCTCAGCTGGTCGAGCAGCTCGAGGATCCGCCGCTTGTCGAGGTTCGAATAAGTGCGCCGTGCGATCACATCGTTGAGCTCGACGAGCCGATTCAGCGGCTCGCGACCCTCTTCGTTGTCGGCGCAGTTGAGTACTTTGGGCCGAGAAAATAGGTTTTCGCAATTGAACGTGGCCAACCGAAGCTTCGTCATCGAGCGCTCCTAGGTAGCGCGGGCCGCGCCTTCAACCTCGTTCGGTGCCCAGGGTTCGTTCGCAGCGGGCTTTTTCTGGGCGCTCGAAGCGTCCACTGCGGCCACGGCTTCCTCCTTAATCCCTCGAGCCGCGCGGATCTCCTTGCGTGTCATCGGCCCCCGCAGCAGGGCCATGGCAAAGCGCGGCTGCATCAAAATCGGCGGTGACGTGGCGTGGGCGTTCCGCACGACGAACCAACGTGGCGCTAGCCGTTGAAACGTCGTGCCGAGCGCCATGTCCTGGCCATCGGTGGTCTGTTCCACCGCCAAGCCATCAAGCACCCGCTCGCGATCGGCATCCGTCTGCAAGCGTCCGACGAACCAAAGTCCCGCGTTGCTCAAAGCCCGATAGTCCAAGTCCATCGGATTCTGCGTGGCGACCACCACGCCGACCCCGAACGCCCGCGCCTGCTTCATCAGCGCGACGAGCGGGCGTTTGGTCGGCGGATTTGCCGGGTGAGGGGGCAAAAAGCCGTACACCTCGTCGAACATCAAGAGAGCACGAAGCCGAGACGAGCCGGGAAGGGTGCGCACCCAAGAAAGCGCCTCTTCGAGCAGCACGCCCAGCACTAACGCGCGCTCTTCGTCATCCAGGTGCGCGACGCTCACGATGACGACGGGTGTTCGCCCATCTTTCGGGGTGAGCCACTCGCCCATGTCGAGCGTGGTTCCCTGTCGCCAGCTCGCAAACGACGGAGCGGCGAGCAGGCTATTGAGCGCCGCGGCCAGGGCCTTGCGCTCGCTCTTCTTCATGAAGCTGTCCACCGACAGCGCGCCGATCTCGCTGATCGGCGGCTCGAGCACGTCTTCCATCAATCCACCGAGATCGGCGGGTTGCCCCGAAGCCAACCGCCGTTCGGCCAGGACGCTGAGCAGCACATGCTCGCGGCTCTTGGCTGGATCAGGCTCGCGTCCCAGCAGCCGCAGCACCAGCGACACGGCGGCCGTGAGCGCGTTCCGCGCAGCTTCCGGATCGGAGTCCCAACGTGCTGAGCGGCGCTCGAGTGAAGACAGCATGTGCAGCGGCTCACCAGCCGTGCCACCCGGCGTGAGCACGCGCACGCTGATGCCTGCCGCGTGAGCCGCGAGCTCAGCCTCGCCAATCTGCCACTCAGCCAATGCGGAGCGTCGACGCTCCGCCAGTTCAGTCGCTTTGAGTTTGCGCTGTTCTGGGCTCGCATCTTCGTGATCCAACTCCACCCAGGGCTCGAGCGAGGCCGGAGCCAAGTTCGGGAAAGTCAAAAGCAAGTTGGGCAAGTCACCCTTCACGTCGATCACGATCGTGGGCACACGAGCACGCGCGGCCTCTTCGATCATCACCGTACAAAGTCCCGTCTTTCCGCTACCCGTCATGCCCACGATCACTGCGTGAGTCACCAAATGCTCGGCAGGTAGCCGAAGCGAGGAGCCCCCCTCAGAACCATCCAAGTGTCGCCATGATCCCAAGTTCAAGATTGGTTTCACGATTAACGCTCCTCGCTCCGTCATTCAGACCGCTTGGCCTTCAGCTCAAGAACGGCTCCTTACTGCCCGAGCCGCCCTTCTGTGCGGCAACCACTGCCGCAACCGCTTCTGGCTTCACGGCGGGCAGCTCCTGCGTGGTGCCGGGCGAAGCAGCGGGCTTTTGAGGCTCATCCGTGGCCGGTTTTGCAGACGAGGAAGAGCGCCCCTTGCCGGTGTACAGATTCGGCGTGATCGAATCGACGTCGCCCTCTCGGCGGCGCACGAAAGCGATCGCGGCACGGGCTTCGTCGTACGCCCGCGTGGTCAACTTGAACACGCGCAAGCGCTGATCAACCGCTGCCGCCGCGAGAGCCGGGCTCTGCTCCTTCACGCCGACAACACGGGTGATGCGCGTTGCCAGGCGCGACGCGGTTTCCAGGTCCCCCGCCGTAATCGGCGATTTACCCTGGATCTTCGACCAGCTCTCTTGAAAAACCTGGCTCAGCATCTGCAAGTCTTGCGCGACATTGCCGATGCCGTTGGCGCCCTTCAGTGAGTCGAGCTTGCGCCCATCGATCAGGTGATAAAGGGACAATGATCGAGCATTCGCAACCAAGCGCTCCCGCAGATCGGTTGCCTCCTCGGATAGCTCAGCCAGATCATCCGGAGGCTTGGTCGCGGTTTGGTAGGCCGCGTGCGCAAAGCGAAGCGCTAGCGTGTAGTCCTCCAACTTATCAACCTGCGTGATGTCGAAGGAAGGCAGCTCCTTCACGATCCGATCACGCAACGCCAGCACCTCCGGGATCACACCCAAGATCGTGCTCGTTGCCTGTTGCAGATCCAAGTTCACCTGAGTGAGCTCATCCACCGACAACAGCGCAGCATCCGGCGCAACACGCGTCATCGCCTCTGCCGCCAACTTCTCATCACCCGCCAAACTGCCAATCGCTTCCATTGCCCTCTTCCTCTTCTTGTTTTGATCTCGTACCGAGAAACTTGAATTTCAGAACACCCAGCCGGTCGCCCCGTGCCGAGACACTGGAAAACCTGCAGACCACATCGGACCGCCCCCGCCGCCAGTTGCTCCAAATTCAAAGAATTCGACGGTTCGACCGTCCCCAAACTGGAAATTCGGCAAACCCGACGGTCCGACCGCCACCTCCAACCCGAAATTCGACAACCCCGACGGTTCGACCGTGCCCTCGCTCGAAAAATTCCAAAAATCCGACGGTTCGACCGTGCCCCTACTGGAAAGATTCCAAAAATCCGACGGTCTGACCGTCACCTCCAACGCGAAATTCGATAAGCCCGACGGTTCGACCGTCGTTGCGACCGAAGCCGAGGCGGTTGCCGACGGTTCGACCGTGCTGAATGACTAAGATTCGAATCTAGCGACGGTCGGACCGTCAACTGATTCGATTTCTCCGACTGCGAAGTTCGGCTGATTGCCAAACACGAAGTTCGCGATTCGTAGGTTGACTGCTCGCGAATGTGAACGCGCAACACAGGCGTTCACTTCCCTCATTTACCGTTCACCACCACGTGATCGGTGGTCCGCCCAACGGTCTGAACGCACGTCCGCGATCAGAACCCGCTGAGAGTGTGGTCCTCCTCTGACCTCTCCCGTGGGGCGAGTGTGGATCTGCCGGTGCGTTTCTGTCAAGCGTTTCGGTTTCCGCGCGATGCGTTCCTGGGCTTGTGCGTTGAGCGCGTGACGGAGGGATTTGCGCGCCTGGCGAGCTTCGCCAGGGCGTGGCGACGGACGTGGTGAGTGTTCGGCATCTCCCCGCGCGGAGACTCACATCACCATCACGCGCTCGTGGAGCAGTCGTACGTAATAGATGGCACCGCACCCGCTGCCGGTGAAGCGCGAACAGTCGACGAACTCGCGGCCGGGTAGATTTTCGCCGGCGCGCTCGTAGCTGGTGAGCGAAACATATCCCTATCGTCCACGACGGCCGTGCGGCGCTATCGTGTGCGGCTAATTGGGTTCGCACCGAAAGTCCGAAGCATGAAGAAGTCGAGTGCAGTTCGCTACGATCGAGGCTCGCCCGTCATCGCCATCATCAATCGATCGAAGGACGTTGACGAAGCGGTGCTGCGTCGCGCCATAAAGGCCGTTCAAGCCCAAGTGGATCGCGACTTCTTTCCAGCCCTGGGGCTGGCGCGCAAAGCTGGTTTTCGAGCCCCAACCAATCCCGGCGAGAGCGATGGTGCTCACCATCAAAACGAAAGATTCCGCCGGCGATCTCGGCTACCACTTCATCAAAGGCGTGCCGCACACTGAGATATTCACGCGCGACGCCAAGGGAGAAGTATTCCCGGAGTATTATTCAACCCTCTCGCATGAAGTCTTGGAGATGAGCGCTGACCCCGGCATCAACCTGTACGCGAGCGGCTTCTACACCAAAGATCGCCGCCATCACCGAGCCTGGATTCCGTACGAAGTTTGCGACCCAGTCGAGGATAATCTGTACCAGATCGACGGCTTCAACATGAGCGACTTCGTCCTGCCCGAGTGGTACGAGCCAGAGCGCCCGATGGGCTCAGTCCGCTTCAGCCACCGCGGTTCCGTGCATCGTTTGCGCTCGCTTCCGGTGGCTATGTCGACGCGGTAGTCGGGCAGACGATTCACACCGCGTGGGGGTCGAAGGCCAGGAAGAAAGCGCGCCGACATCGCTTGGCTGCACGGGCGCGAGCTTTGCGTTACGGAAGCCGTAGTCGGATTTTTCCTGATCCTGACTATCATTCAGGTCATGGTGATCGCCAAGGGCAGCGAGCGCCTGGCTGAAGTGGACGGGCGTTCGCGCTCGACGCCGTGCCTGGCAAACTGGCAAACAAATGGCGATTGGTGCCGAATTGCGTTCGGGCGCCGTTGACGGCAACCAGGCATGCCCACGGCGGCGCATTCGGGTACGCGAGAGCCAATTCTACCGGGCCATGGAATTCGCCAAAGGCGATTCTTGTTCAAGCGCCGGCTAGGCCCTCACAACGCAGTGGCCGGCTTCGTCATATCGAAGCGGGCATTCCGGGTTCCTGTAACGAGCCGTCACGAGCGATTGGATGCACCGAACGTGGCCTTCGTTAGTAATATTCGCCGGTCGTTGTAGCCAGGAGACGTCTGCAAGCCCGACCTCGTCCCCTTTGCCGAGCAAAGTTCCGCAGACAACGCAGAGCCTCTCCCCGCTAGGCAACGGCTGTGGCGGACCGCCATAAGCGAGGGTCTGCCCACTTTGTGATGGAACGGGCGACGGCGGCGGCGGCACCGGCGGCGCCGAGTAATTCGGCAAAGAACGCCGAATGAGGTCAACAAGGCGGGCTCCATGCTCCGAAAGCTGCCGTTCCAGAAGCTCCCGAATTTCCCGCATGCCGTTGGCGTAGTTGGCGGATTCGATCGCTTTTACAGCCTCGCCAATCGGCGTGACAACATTGAATCCGGGCGTTCGGGTTGCGAGAGCTAATGCTCGAAGGTCTTCAATAGCGGATTGGACGCTCTCCAGATCGGCGATGTCAAACTTGATCGTTCGTTGATCAAGCAAGTCGAACGGAATCTTGTCCGCCGCGTGGATCATTTGCACGTACGGCTTCGCGAAGCAGTGCCGCACCGCCAATTCATAGTACACATTGGGGTTGTGCCCGGTGAGATCAGCGATCACCAAGTCGTCGTTCAGCAAGCGCTCAAAGACCTGGCGATTGATGCTTCCGGGCGATGCGATCTGGTCAGCCCGAACAACCGTATAGAGGTCCCCGATCGAAGGCAGAACGACAAACTTGATGAATTTGTCGGCGCGTTTTCGAATTTCACTGCCGGACTCACCGATGGGAGAAACGACAAAGCAAACCTCGCGCTCCGAGCGTACAGACGACATTATTTCCGGGGAAGATTACAAGACTACGATTAGATCGTCCACGGCATGGGCCGACAAAATTGATTTGGTGAACCCCATCCTGCTGGTCAACGAATCGTCGCGAACACCTTGCGAGCAACAACGTCTCGACCGCCGCTATTAAAATGACTATCGGTAGCCCGCGCTCATACCACCGGAGTTGTTGCCGCAGCCCCTCGACGCACCCTTCACTGTTCTGCCACGGCGTTCGCCCGGTTCGCCGCAAACCTTACCGACGATGAATCGCGTCCAAGTGTCACCCGTGTCGCCGGGGGCCGGGCCAAAATGTTTACCTATGATCCCGGTTGCACCGAGCGTGCGGCTGATCTAGGCCCGGCGTTCATTCGGACCCCACGCCGCTGACGACGCCAATGCCTGTGGTTCGTCTTCGTGTGCTCATGGCTCATCCATGGGCTGATAATAGAATAGCCAGGCCTAGCGCGTTTGTTTCGGCGCTTTCGACCGAATACCCACGAGCGACAGGAAATCAAGCTTGCTCGCCCCTTGGTGGTACCGACTACTGTGCTGTGCGTCCGCGGTAACATTGCAACCCAACAACTGGACAGAGAATGCTGCATCCCTGGGATCCATCCGGCGACGACATTGTAACGTGGGCCTCGCGCGGTGATTCAAGTCTACGGTTGCCCGAGGTGCTGCGCCGTCTTCTTCTGGCAACGAGCCGCTTGCGATCGGTGTCGATGCGGGCTCATGCCGGCACGCGCCTTGGGGGTTGGGATGGCATTGTTGACGCAAGTGATGCGACGGCCTTCTGCCCATTGGGACTTTCCGTCTGGGAGCTATCGGTCACCAATGCAAAACGGAAATTCGATTCGGACCTAGATAAGCGATCCGCCGCTCCGAGCCAAGGAATCGTTCCCCAGCGGACTACCTACGTAGCCGTCACAGCAAAACGGTTCGCGGACAAGGACGTGTGGGCGGCGGAGCGAACCCGACTTGGTCCGTGGCTTCAAGTGCGATGCTACGATGCTGATGATCTTGCGACGTGGTTGGCCCAGGCACCAGCGGTTGGGAGTTGGTTCGGTCAACTTCTCGGACGGCCTATTCCGGGGCTCTCGGACCTCGCCTCAGTGCTCGAAGCTTGGTCAAAACGCACGCACCCGTGGCTTCCTCCAGCCATCATGTTGCGTGGCGTTGACCGGGCTGAGGCCGCGGAACGACTGCGCGCTTGGGCTCGAAACCCCGAATCGGAAGCGCTCGGAGTTGTTGCCGATACCAGTGACGAAGCGCTCTGCTTCGCGGCCGCCGCTCTTCAAGACGATACCGTCGGAGAGGGCGAGACCTGGAACGCGCGAACGTTGGTGGCGCGCGATGCGGATGCCCTTCGATGGGCACTTGGTGCGTCCGCGGATGCGACGTCGCCGCTGGTGGTTATGGCTACCACGCAGGTCGCAAGTGTTGACCTTCTTAGCAGTCGTTCCCGGCTCATCGTGCCTCTGTCAGCTGTCGCTCCGCTTCCCCGCAACGCAATTGCGCTTGGTGACGTCCCGTTCTCGTTAATCGAGACTGACCTGGAAGGAGCGGGCCTCGCGCGCGCAGATGCGGCACGCGTGGCGTACGAGTCCGGTGGAAAGGTCAGTGCTCTTCAACGAGCCCTCGGCTACAGCGCCCCGCCGGACTGGACCGGACGGTTCGACGCAGCGGCCTTGCAAATACTGCTGCTCATTGGCGCGTGGAACCCGCACGTTGCTGGCGACGCGGACGCAGTTAAGCAGTTCGGCGCCGAACCTGACGCACTTGAGAGACTCTGTAGTGCGCTCCAGAACTCCTCCGACGCCCCTACAGTGCTTGAAGAGGGTCATCGATCGAACGGCATCTGGGCCTGGAAGTCGCAGGCAGATGCTTGGAGTCAGTTGATCCGAAACGTTGACCAACCGACTCTCCGTCGTTTTCAGCAGGTGGCAACCTCGGTGCTTTCGGCCGAAGATCCCCGGCTAACGCTCGCGCCTGACGAGCGCTGGCGGGGAGCCCTCTTCGGGAAGACGCTTCAATATTCTGGAGCGCTTCGGAAAGGGACGGCGACAAGTCTTGCACGCCTTGCACAGAGCGATGACGCCATGCGCTTACTCCATGGCGAAGGCGCAGGTTCCCGTACTGCGGCCGGGGTTGTCCACGCGGTCCTTCGACCTGGCTGGAAAGCGTGGGCTTCTGTCGCTGAGCTCCTGCCCTTGCTAGCCGAGGCCGCGCCATCTGCGTTCTTAGACCGGATCGAGGAAAGCCTTGGCGATGGTGAAGCGGGCGTGACGCAGCTTCTTATTCAGGAATCTATGCAAGTGACGCCCCACACCGGAGTGCTTTGGGCACTGGAAACGTTGGGGTGGCATGAACGCTACGCAGAGCGCGTGGTGCACGCGCTGGCTGCTCTCGCGCACGAGGACGCAAAGATCGAGAAGCAACACAGGGTAGTGAACCGACCGATGCGCAGTCTCGGCGGGATACTCCATTTCGCGTTCCCGCAAACGACGATCTCGTCGCGCCAAAGGCAATCGCTTCTCCAGTCACTCGCGGAAAAGCGCCCAGAGGTTGCCTTCATTTTCGCTTGCAAGGATCTCAGAGCGTTGCGTGGTGGCTTGCTACAAACGAGTCGCCGGCCTGAGATTGCTCGCTGGCCGCTCCCCGATGAGCACGAGCGGACTGCAGTTCCAGATTTCGAAGCGCGAGTGCGCTTTTCTCTCGAGGTCGCACTCCAGACTGTTCAACAGAATGCGGAGAGATGGTCGCAGCTCATCGAGCTTTTGAATGTGCTTGGAGTTGAACTTGGTTTGACGGTGCTCACGATACTGACTGACCGACGGGCGGAGATTCAAGACGATGGGCAAGTCATCCGGCGTGCGATTCGAAAAGCGCAGCATCTTGAATCCAGACGCAGCGGTGACAATCTCGACCGCGATGCTTTTGTCGCGCAGCTTCAGAAGGCCGCGGAAGCGTTTACCCCGTCAGATCCAATTGAGCGTGACGCTTGGCTGTTCGGGGGACCGTGGATAGAACTGTCCGAATCGCAGGAAGGGTTCGAAGAAACTCAACGACGGATAGGTGAACTGCGCCTCAGTACAATTCAACGCCTCAACGGTGACACCGCCGAACTTCTCCGTCTGAGCCGAACTGTCGAAGACCCCGGCGTTGTCGGCGCTGCAATCGCACGTTCCGAGTATGGGGCCGCGCTCGAAGTGTCTCTGCTCGATCAGTCTGACGAGGCTTGGCCGGCCTTGGCCGTAGCTGGATTCATTGCACAACGGAGCAGGGCTGAAGGGGATGAATGGCTGAGAAGTGCGCTCCTTCGCGCACTGAGGGCCCGCGGGCTGGACGTTGCGGTTAAGGCCGCGGGCTGGATCTCGCAAAGCCGTTCTCTCTGGGAGCTCTTGGATCAAGCAAGTCCTGAGCTTGCAGCGGCTTTCTGGACGCGGAGTGGCCCCATCTACGCCAACCTTGAACCAGACGACGTTGAGTACGTTGTCCACCGTTTCTTGGCAGCCGAGAATGGCGTTTCAGCATTTGAGACGCTGACTGGGCACGTTGAGAAAGTTGCGCCAGGTCTGCTGCTGGAGGTACTGGAATGGTTCACCGTCGAAAGCGCGCGCCTTGAGTCACTCGCTGCCATCGGCACGGTCGACTACTGGCTCGAGCAAATCCTGACTCGCTTGGAATCCTCACCATATCTGGACGCAGGAAAAATTGCAGTTGTTGAATTGCGGCTATTGCCGCTGCTAGAATTCTCAACGGCGCCGACGCGGTCCTTCAGCGCAGCTATGGCGCAGGACGTAGCCTTCTTTATTGAACTGCTATCCGCGGTATATCGGGCCGATGGAGACCCTCCGGTCGAAGATTCCGACGGGAAGCGAGAACGTCTCGCGCTGGGGGCATACCGCGTTCTTGAAAGCTGGCGCGGTTATCCAGGCGAGGGGGAACCTGACCAGCAACGCTGGTTGACGCTGCAACGCTGGGCCGAAGCGGCGCTCCACTCGTCGGCGGAGGCGAAGCGCGTGGCGGTAGGAGCTCTCGAGGTGGGCAAGGTTCTCGCGCGCACGCCCCCGGATACAGACGGGCACTGGCCCGGAAAAGGCGTGCGTGATGTTCTAGAGGCACAGACCACTAGGGATCTCGGTAAGGCGATTGCATTGGCGAAGCGAAACCTTCGCGGAGTGACGTCGCGTGCGGTCGGTGACGGTGGCGACCAAGAACGTGAGCTTCAGCGTCAGTACGCTCTATCAGCACAGACCCTTCGAGACAGGTATCCGCGAACGGCGCAGATGCTTGATTCGATGGCGGACTACTACGGCGCTGAAGCGTTGGAAATGGACGCCGAAGCCAATACGACGCGGAGGCGTTATGGAATGGACCGCCCAGTCCCAACGCCGCCAGACCCGCCGCAAGCGGGGGACCTGACAACCGATGGCTTATCGGCCGCTCCGCGGAGTGCTGTCCCGATTGGGGGAACTCGCGCCAACGATAGCGCCGTGCGCGTGGCCTTTGAGCCTGTGCTGATCGAAAGAATCGTGGTTCAGAATTTTCGTGCCATCCTCGATCTATCGCTCGACCTTAAGGCACCAACAGAAGACCGCGGGCAAGTGACGCTCATGCTCGGCGACAATGGTGCTGGCAAGAGTACCTTCTTAAGGGCAGTGATCTTGGCTTTGGCCGGGCAGCATGTCGCAAGCGCGGCGTTGTCTCTTATGCCGGCACCGCTGCTTTCGAACGGGCGAGACCGGGGAAAGTGCGTTCTGAGTCGGGCTGATCAGGGTTGGTCCGTTGAGCTGCAGCGAACTCACAACGTGGTCACTGCTTCATGCAATCCGCCGCACAACGACCGCATTTTTGTGTGTGGCTATGGCTGCGATCGAGGCACCCTCCTGGCATCTCCCGATGGCGGTGATCCGGAGGTGCCGTTCTCTGGCGTCGCGACACTCTTCAGCTCCAACGCCCAGATGATCTCGGCTATCGGTTGGATCAAAGACCTGGAACGTCGAAAGTCGCTGGACGGCGGTGAGCATGCTCACATATTCGACGCCGTTGTGGATGTTCTCCGGCAACTGCTGCCCGAGGAAGTCACGGGGCTCGAGGTGGCGAAGGGGGAGGTCTTCGTCATTGGCGAGCGAATCGGAGGGCGCGTCCCGCTACTGGGCCTTAGCGACGGCTATCTTGGCACCATCGCCTGGGTCTCTGACCTGCTATGCCGCTACGTCACGCGCGCGCGCAGCGCTGGCGTCGCACTGGACAACAGGTTTCCACAGGCCATGCGTGGGCTCGTCGTGGTTGATGAGGTCGACATGCACCTGCATCCTCGTTGGCAGCGGACGATCGTGAATAGCATACGCCAGGCATTCCCGAGGATGAGCTTTTTGCTGACGACGCATAGTCCGCAGACGGTGCTCAACGCAGAGCCGGATGAGGTGGTGGTCCTTCGCTGGTCTGGTGAGCCGCTTTCGATACACGCGATGAAAGTTGATATCCCGCGCGGGATTCGCACCGACGAATTGCTGACTGGTGGGTGGTTCGGCCTCAGCGCGACGGTCGACGACGAAACACTTCAGCTCATGCAAGATCACCAAAAATTGCTGCTAGAGCACAGCGACGGTGTTGCAGAGAAGAAAAGAGAACTAGAAGATCGTCTGCGACAGCGACTCGGGAGCTACGCTGATACTTCGCTGGACCGCATCGCAATCGAGACCCTTGCGGAGGTACTTCGAGAGCAGCACCACCCGCTGACCTCAGAAGATCGCGAGCATCTACAACAAACGTTGAAGGCCCGACTTAAAGAGCGGCTAGCAAAGGAGCCATCGGAGCCGGTGAAATGATGCGTTTTTCTCGGCCAGCGGAACCACCCGGTTTTTCGAAGCGAGCCAAAGACATCCGCGCTACAATCGCTGCAATGGTGCTTGCGGGGAAAGCGCCCGCAAGCAGCGATTTCAAAAACGTTTGGGGGAGTTTCAAGGATACCCTGGTGGCTGCCCAGCACGGTCGGTGCGGATACTGCGATGCGCTCGTGGCGCACATTGGTTACGGCGATGTCGAGCACTTTCGCCCGAAGTCGGCCGTTCAGGAAGTCTCCGATCCTGACGCGCTTGGCGCGTGTGCCCGGGACGAAGCACCGACGGTGAAGATCTTCTCGCATTCTGGGTACGCTCTGCTTGCGTATGATTGGAATAACTATCTGTTTTCTTGCGAGCGCTGTAACCAGCAATACAAGCGGTGCTTGTTTCCGCTAGCAACGCGCTCGAGCGCTGCTCCATCGGACGGCCAAGGCGAGGTGCCACTTCTGTTGCATTGCTACGGACCCGACGAGCCCGCCGACCACCTGGAGTTTGACGAAATCGGTTTTGTGAAACCCGTGCGAGGGAGCCAACATGGCTACGAGACTATCGTGACCGTGGGCCTCGGGCGGTCGACCCTGACTCTTGCGCGACGTGATAAAACTGAACGAATTCACCTTATGGTCCGCCGTCTCAACGACAAAATGAAAGCTGGCGGCGATTGGGTTGGCGTACTCCGCGACCTGGTAATCGAGTGTGACGCCGCCCGCCCGTTTGGCGGGGTAGCTCGAGTCATCGTGCAACAGCAACTAAAACTGACCTGGCCCGAGATCGAAGCGCTTGCTGCTCCGCACGCCGGACAAACTCCTTAGCGCGAGCGCGACCAATTCTGCGTTCTCGGCCGCGCTCAGTGTCGCGGCTTCATTGAACCGGTCAATCGTCGCACGTCTTTCAGCCGCTCGCTGGCGCGCTGCAGCTTCGGTCTTGCGAGCATGCTCTCGGCCCGCGTTAGCAAAGCGCTCGACGCTAGATAGCGTCGTGAACTTCGCGCGGCCCTGCCGCAGCCATTCGTCGTGTTTCGCTCCCTCAACGTCTCAACAGCGAAGGCATACGGACAACCCTTCCTACTGCACGAAGTGCGCCGCAATGCGTCGTCTTCGGAGCCTGAATAGCGTGCAGCAGCTCAGCGCGTGCGCGGCGAGGATACCGGCCGGGCGGCTACCACGACAGCTCGTCCGTCCGCGGTGCGCACCTGTGCAACCACAGCGTCGCCAACCGAAGGTAGACGCGCTGGGCGCCCGCTCAAGAACGCGCCGGCGTGCATCTCAGCGACGCTGCCGCCAGCGAGCCGTACCTCCGCGACGCCTCGCGATGCGTCGAATCGGGTCACTTCTCCGGTAACTCCCTTGCTGGCTGGTGACGGCTTGCTCATGTGCTTGCTCTCCTTCCAGTTTGCCTTGTTAGAAGGTCGCGTCCCACGAAAAAGTGCATCAGCTCAACCTTTGCCGGGAGCTTCCCGGAGCTCGTCCACTCCATGATTTGGTAGGCGCCCTGCTCTCCCGGAGCGAGTAGCTGCACCCCACCTCCGCTGCGATTCTTCCTTAAAACATAAGGAAGGCCGCCGCCTTTGAGCAGATCACTTCGAGCCTTCCATTCACGAATGTCCTCGACGCTGACTCCAAACTCTGCCGCCAGTCTGTGGCGTTCCTGACTGACGACGGCGTCATCCGTGTCCCTGCCTTCCAGCCGGACCCGACCCAGATATGCCGGCACTAGCCGCCTCACGAGCGCGTGCTCGTATGCGCGATTGGCGGTGCCGCGAAGCAGACACGCCCTCGTAACCGCGGACATGACGAGGTCGTCGGTGAAGAGCACGAAGTCGTCGAACCTGCGAGGCCGACCGAGGTGCGTGTCAAGGCTGTCCTGGATCGCCTGTGGTATCGCCTCGGCAAGCAAAGCGTTCAACATCACGTTGGTCTTGTGGTTTAAGACCTGGGAAAAGAGCTGGTATCTCCCCCAAAGCATGTCGTCGAGCGCGCCGGCTGCTCGCGACCTGACGGCGAGTACGATTCTCGATCCGAGTTCATCTTGAGTGGCGTGCAGTGCCAAGGAGTGCGTAAGCACATCTAGGTCGTACAAGCCGTACGGCGCGCCCGTGTGCAACGAATCCCTGAGGAGGTAGTCCATCCGATCGACGTCCAGGGTTCCGCTAATCAACGTGTGCAGCGCCGACATCAGCTGTTCCGCGCGTGCCTCTGCTGCGATCTTCACGTCTGACTTGGTGAAGCGCTTCGTAATCGCGGCAGCGCATTCGCGAAATTTGGCGCTCACAGGCATTTCCCCGATCACCATGGCCCGGACGTCATCGGCGAAGTTATCGGGGTCCGTTGCCAGCACAGCCTTGATCGCCTCGCCTACCTGCGGGTACTTATCTCCGAACAGAACCCCCATCATCAGCAATCCCACTTGCTCGTGTTCGGTCCGGATCGGGATCTCCAAGTCCTTGGCGGCCAGCCTCGCTCGCCACCAGCTCGTGAGCTTGGAGTCGTCCCACGCTTCGACGATCTCGGCCATTGGCGGGAAGAACGGCCGGCCCTGCACTAAAACATTTTCGATCGAGTGAGAAAAAGCGCAGTGACCCAGATCGTGCAACAGGGCAGCGGCCTCGAACACCGTCCCCACGTACTGCACTGCACTACAGCTCGTCGAGCCAGCGATGGGTTGTCGATAGTCGTCAAAAAGGTTTGAAAACACACGCCGAGCGAGATGCATCGTACCCAGAGAGTGCGAGAATCTCGTGTGGACTGCTCCGGGGAAAATGAAGTGAAGGAGGCCAGTTTGTCGGATGTACCGCAGCCGCTGGAACACTGGGGTGTCCATGATCGCCGCCTGCACCGGACCTACTGAGATATCCTTGTGGATGGGATCGCGGACCACAATTATTCGGTCGAACTTCCCTGACCCGTTTCCTGCGCTAGGCGGGCTCCGAACTGATCTGGGCGTGCCCTTTGGCCGCGAGTGCCCGCTCCGGGCGACGCTTGGCCCGCGACGAACTGGATCGGTGTTACGTTTTGATGCTGCCTGTCTGCTCATGTCGACCTAGGACTCAACTCGACACGCTACCAGCCACAGCCACTACGGGGCACATTTGTTGAGAATCGACTTCCTGTTTGGCTTTTGACGCAGAGAATCACTCCCGGTGGAGTCCACCGCGCGACACCAGTGTGTTCTCCCGCTCGCGCTGACAAAGTTACTAACCTACTCTCTCGATTGTTAGAAGTCGGGCAAAATCGGTTTGCCAATCCCGGGCGGTCATTAGCTTGGCGTTTCGGGAACTTCAGCTCGTCGAACTTTTTGGGGCTTTCGCATTCGCCAACCGGGCCATCAGTCGAGACATAATTTTCTCGAATTGGTTTTCAAGCTGGGGCAGTCGAGTCGACTCGAATTCGGCGGCAGCGTCGAACAGCGCCACGTCGGCACGCTCGTCGGGCCCACGCTTTTCGAGCGGCTCAAAAATATTCCCCCCCGCTGCGGCGAATCCCATCAGTGACTCAAACTTTTCGACGTTGAGGGTTACGAGTTGCAGAACGCCGTCTTGCTGTAGGAGGTCTTCTGCTTTGCAGTGGTCGGCGAGCCACATATAGGAGCCCGGATTGTCCGCACCGAGGTGGTCGTATGTCACTAGCATCGGGAAGATCTTGCTGTCCGCCCTGATCCCTCGCGTAGCGTATCTCCCCTCGCGTATGTTCCGGATCTTCTGATCGAGCAGGCGCACCGCGCCACCCCGTTGGTCACCTGATTGGTGCCCAAATAGGAAATTTTCGTACCACGCAATTACTTTTGCAGAACTCAATGCACCTTTGACCAGCTCTTGACGGATCGTGCGTGCCTTTGCGGACACTAGGAGCACGTTGCCGTCGTGCACCACGACGACGTCCTCCACTTCGTCATTGTCGCCGACAAACTCTGACATCACGAGCGTGCCCTGAAATTTGGTGGACGCCGCCGCCATGCAAGCGACGTCACGGCACCAAAGCTCGAAGAGATCTCCAAACGCAGCTAGCCACCGGTTCGCGCCACCGCTCTCCCCGTGTTCGGCCTTTGCCTGCGCTAGCAGACCTGCCCACAGCGCGCCACGGACCTGCTCGCGTACCGCCCAGGGAGTTGCAGCGACGAGTATGCCGGACGCGAATCGAGTGAACGGTTTGACGTAGAAGATGCTCGATCCTAGCGGTAGTCCGTTGCTCCCTACCGATTGACGCAAAAGATCTCGCAGCTCGGCGCGCGTCGCACTGGCCCGGTGGAAGAACAACAACGCCTCAGCACGCGGGGCACCGGTGCCGGCGATCCAGTCTTCCGGCGACAAGACGGGGCTTCGTAGGCCGCCTTCCTCCGCTATTCCCCAACCCACCGAGATCACGTAGAGGGCCCCGGCTAGGAAGTCGACGTGTTCGTCGAACGGTAGTCCGAAGGCGCGCGCCTTGAATTGCGTCCAGGCCTCGATAGTCTTCCACTCAGCTGTTCTCGGCGGAGGCCGTTCAAGCATCGCGACCGACCGCACGAGCTGGGGCAAAGTGTCGTGCTGATGGTTGAACAGCAGCGATCGCACGCTGCTCGCAACGACCTCCTCGGTGATCGACAGGTGTCCTTCCTCGTGGCGCCAATCGAAACAGTGATCATTTCCCGCAAGCATCCAGAACGCCAGTTGCGCTTCTGTTGGAGCCGGCCCTTCGTCCCGCCCGTATAGGATTGCAAGGGCCTGAAGAAAATATATCACCTCTTCGTGCGCGATGACGCGTGGCGCGTTCACGCGAACGTAGAACGCGACGACCCTCTCCTCGGGGTCTCCGCTATCTAGAGTCGAACCCAATAAGTCTGTTGTGCGAACGCGCACCTCCGGCCCGTGGCCTCCGTCCGGCGAGTTGGCAAGCAGGGCGCCAACGCGTGCAAGCATCAAATACGTCTCCTCCCACGAGCAGGTGGCGAGCATCGCTATCAGGCGTTGGGGAGGAAATGTGACAGCCGTCGGCTGCAACAGTTGAAGCATCTCGCCGTAGGAGAGGACCGGCTCCATGAAGCGGAGACGGGGATCCGCGCTGTAGAAACGCTTGATGCTCCCGGGGTCGTTGGCGGATCTCATTGGAAAGGCAGTTATTCGACGCAGCCCTATCGATACAGCGCTGGGCAACATCCCGCAACGGATTCAATAGCCGTCGAGGCCGAGCGCCATCGCGAGCTCGGCGAGCATTTCGTCGTCGACGATGCCTGCGGACAGCGCTCGACGAGGGGAAATTGTGGCTTGCGCGCCTGTCGCGCCAGATCGATCAACTTGAAGAACGTGAGGGTCAACGCGCAGATGCGGTTCCCGCGCTCGGCATCAAAGAGAACGGGAAGCGCGCATCGCGCAGATGCGATCTTTTCGTTGATTGCCCGCCACGACGTCGAGCGTCTGATTGCGCTGCTGGCGGGCAACAACGCCGCCGGTATCCACCCGACGACCGTGCGCGGGCAGAATGCTTTTCGATATGGCGCGGCTTGCCAGACGTGGTCCGGTCCTTTGGGGCATTTCCACCAGACTTTTTGAGCCGTGCCGGTGATGATCTTTTGCGGGGTAAGCGCGCCGTTGAGCTTGGGGGAGCCACTGCTTCGCAACGGATGGGGCGATGGTCGAAAGGCAATAGGTGATGCTCAGCTTGCGGTGAGCGCACGGGGGCGGCAGCCGCTGCTGGTAACGCGGTTTGCTCCGCGGACGGCCCACTCGCGGTCTGGTCCTTTCGAGCATTTCCACCAAACGCGCTTGCGTGAGCCGTGGCTCACGGCGTCCGGTGACATCGGTTGAATGGGCGAGGCGGTTGCGGCCCCGCGTGGTAGCTCGCACCTGTACCTTACCTAGTTCGTTCGAGATCTAACCGCATGCTAGTTTTCGATTTCTGTTCTCAGGACCTTCGGGATCGACAGGGTGGTCGAGCATCGCCGTTTCGTCGACCACGGTGTTGCCGCGATCGCGAATCCATCGAGCCATGAACGAGGAGTGGCGCGAACTTTGGCAGTTCGGCCTGTCCGTTTCTTTCTGAGCAGTTCCACGCCATGCGGGGGATCACCCTTGAGCAGCAACTACCTGAACTTGAAGCGCCCTGCCTGTGCGCGGAATACACCAACGCGGGCCTACAGAGGCAGCTGCTCGGTGGGCGGCGCGGTTGAAAAGTCAACATTTGTCGGGTAGGTTCTTGTGTCATGGGGCGTACGTGTTTTTCGCCTCTGCAAGGGAGATGCAACGTTGGCTAGGACGGCGCCGGTACCGAATATTCCTCCGATCCCAGGCATAAACCCATGCACCTGGCTTGCTGGTGGTGGAGCTGGAGGGGGTGGCTCAGGTTCCGGCTCTGGCAAAGGTGGCGACGGCGACGCGAACGCCGAAGGGAACAGCGCCAAGGAAGACCCCAATGGCGGTGACAAAGGAGCTGGCAGTTGCGGGAATGGCGCTCCTGGCTCTTGCTCTAATTGCGGAAACAACATCTCGGTTGGTGACCCGGTCGATGTTGGTACCGGCGTTGTGTTTACCTGGCCTGTCGTAGACCTCGCACTTCCTGGCCCGTTGCCACTGAGCATCCGGCGCACCTATAGCTCCGCATCAGTCTCGAGAGACGTGGGGATGGGGCGTGGCTGGACCCACTCTTTGGCGTGGCATATCGACCTTGGTCGGCGCACCGTCGAGGTATGGGACGGTAATGGGTCCTTGGTTGTCATGCCCGTGCCCGAAGTCGGCGGGCACGTCATTGGCTACGATACTCGTCTCCTCTATCGATATTCTTGGGGACTTGCCCTGCTTCATGAGGGACTGTGGCGGCTTTTTTTCCCAGACGAAGCCGACCCCAGGAAGCATCGCCTCGGCTGGATCGAAGACAACAACGGCAATCGAATTCGGCTTTTTTACAAGGATGGGAAGCTCAATCGCCTAGAGGACTCGGTTGGGCGCATCGTCGAAGTGTCGACCGATCCGAACGGACACATCACTAGCCTCGCCGTGTCGACCAGTGCCGATGGAGGCAGGCGCATTCATTTTGCGTCCTACAAGTACGACGCGAACGGCAACTTGAGCGGCGTCTCCGACGCACTCGGTCTCGCGAGTCACTACCGTTACAACGCGGACGCTCTTCTCGCATCGTCTCAAGAACCGGGGCGACTGACGTTTCACTACCGCTACGACTCGCACGCCCGCTGCGTCGAGACCTGGGGCGCTGCGTCGGACGGCTCCGTGCCAGCACTATCAAAGCGCGCCCCGGCCGTCTTGGCTGATGGCACCACGCAGGCAAAGGGTATGTATCACAATGTGATTACATACGGAGATGATGGCTTCCGAGAGATCGCCGATTCAGTTCAAGTCAGGCGTGTATTTGCCAATCGCTACGGGTTGATCGAGAAGGCTGTCTCCAACGGCAATGTGACCGAACGGGAGTTCGATAAGGATGGCAAACTCCTCGTTCACGTGGATGCGCTTGGAGGAGTGACTCGCTTTGATCGTGAAAACGGGTACGTCACGCGTATTACAAACCCTATCGGGGAAACACAGAACATCACTCGTGACGACGCGGGGCGGCCGACCGAGTTCACCGACGCCTTGGGACCGATTCTCAAGACCACGTACGATAGCGCTGGTAATGTCATCGAATCGACGTTTTCCCTGGGGGACACGTGGGTGACCAACTTCAATTCGCGCGGGCTGCCGATCGAGCGAATCGAGCCCAATGGTGGCCGCCAACTGTTCGAGTACGACGATCATTTCAACCTAGCCCGCATCACCAAGCCCGACGGAAAGCAGTGGTCGTTCACCTACGATTACCTTGGGCGTATGATTTCTCACACCGGGTCGGATGGCGCGACGACCCACTACGAGAGAAACGACAAGGGCCAAGCAACGACGATTCGCGGTGCGGACGGCAATGCGACACGAATGCGTTACAACGATGATGGGTATCTTTCCTCTTATTCGACGGGGTTGGCTCACTACTCACGAGACTTCAATGGCGTTGGCAAAGTTTCGCAGATCAACATGCCGAACGGCGCCCACCGGCGCTTCCTCTACAATCGCGAAGGTCGAGTTGACCAGATTCTGAACGAGCGCGGTCAACCGCTCGACGTGTTCTACGATCCCGAAGGCTTGGTACTGAGAGTCGACGGCTTCGATGGCCGATCGAGGCGATACAAGTACGACGGGATGGGTCGCCTCACGACCTACCAGGATGGAGCCGGTGCCAAGTACTTGTACGAGTACGATCTCGTCGGTCAGCTCAAGAAGATCGAATTTCCGGACGGCACGCTCGCGGAATTGACGCACGACGTTCGAGGTCGAGTGACCGGCGCTCGCAACGCCCATGTTCAACAGCGGTTCGATTTGGACGGCGCTGGTCAGGTATTGCGAGAGGAAACTGACTTCGACGGCTACAGTTCAATCGTGACCAGAAAGTTCGATATTTCGCGTTGCCTCGAAGGACTGGCGAGCAGCGAAGACCTCGCGCTCACTGTCACGCGAGACGTTGTAACCCGACCGACCGAGATGCGTTTCGATTCGCACATCATGCGTTTTCGGTATGACGCTTGTGGCAACGAGATCTCCCGTTCGCTCATGGGCGGGGGTACGCTCGAAAGTCAATACTACCTCGGTGAACTACGGCGCCGCTCGGTGACTTCACCCAACGTCGCGGAACGCTTTGGTGTCCAAGAACCCCCGTGGGTCGGTGAAGGGCCACCGAACGCAACTGTCAGCCTCGCGTTCGCCTATGACGAGGACGGCAAACTGACCCATCGCTGGGACAACCGCTTTGGTGTAACCGCGTACGAATACGATGCAAATGAACGACTGCTCGCGACCTTTCTGGAAGGCGTGCCGCAAGAAGCCTTCAGCTATGATGCTGCGAACAATCACTCTGAGCGTTCGCGGCCACGGAACTACGATTCGGCGGATCGGCTGTTGAATGCGGCAGACTACAATTATAGCTATGACCTCGATGGTCGGCTAATCGAGAAGGCCCATGTAGATGGAACGCAGCGTTGGCTCTATGCCTGGAGCGCGTCCGACACGCTAGAAAGCGTGACTCGACCCGATGGCGTCAAAATAGATTTTCTATATGACGTGTTCGGTCGAAGGATGCAGAAGCGCGTATTGGCGGCCGATCACGCGACGAGTGGGGTGGTCGTCAGCCGTACTCGATTCGTGTGGGACGGCGACGTCATCCTTCAAGAGATTACTGAAGAGCCGGGCTCGGCAACAGCCCGCGTTTCGGCGCGAAGCTACCTCTACGACCGCGACGCTCAACCGCTCGCTCAGCGCGATTCTACTCGCGAAACGGGAGCAGCGTGGCAGCACGGCGAGTGGTTATATTTCGTCAATGATCCGCTGGGTACGCCTGACTACTTGGTGAACGCTGATGGTCGAGAAGCGGCGCGCTTTCAACGGGCCGCTTTTGGCGCAACCCAGGTGTTGTCTGAGACGGGAGTTTGGTCGCCGTTGCGTTTTCCCGGCCAGTACGAGGATTCGGAGACGGGACTCCACTACAACCGCTACCGGTACTACGATCCCGATGTCGGTCGATACATCACCCAAGATCCGGCGGCGGGCGTCCCGGATTCGAATCGCTATCGGTACTGCACCAATCCGGTGATGTTCAGCGATGATTTCGGTTTGGGCACTCACAACGTCGAGGCGACGTTTGAGAATCCCAATTCTGACCCCCCAATTCCGGCAGGGACCAAGGTCGGCTCGGGTCACTTCAACTCGGGACCTGACGAGAGGATGTACGATGACGAACACACAGGTAAGGCGGAGCAATACCGAGAGAAAAAGAAGGGCGCGCTCGCCAAAGGTTGCTCGGAGGAGGAAGCCAATCGCCGTGCGGGAATGTCCGCGCATTACAGCGAGCGGTTCGGCGACACCGAGGCAACGTGTATGCGTACGGCCAAACAACAGTTCAAAGGTAAGCTGGCCGGCGGCAAGCTCACGATGCGCGGGGATCGACCGCCGTGCACCAGGTGTCGCGGACGCATGGAGCAGTTTGCACAAGAAAATGGCTGCACGGTCGAGTATCACTATCCCCGGGATCCCAATCACCCCAATCCGCCGCATGGCAAAGGATCGTTTGTCAGCAACGGCACCTTTAAGGATGGGAAGGCGAATCCCGAAGTGCCCGCAACCACGACCTGGCACCATGAGTCAAGCACGGGCGATACGAGCGGCGCCGACCTCGACAAAAATACGACTAAGCCCAAAGGCGGCTATGTTTATGGCCAAGGGCATGCCGAGTGGCGTCCACCAGGCGCATGATAGGTCGCAATGTTTGAAGCTTTGAACGAAGTCCAATGGGACGAGTATGAAACTGCGCACGGTGATGCCTCTGAGGTCCCAACGCTCTTGCGTGCGGTTTCCGGCGCCGACAAGGCACGTGCCAGGCAGGCACTGGTTCAGCTCGACGACGCGTTGAATCACCAAGGGGTGCCAGCACCCGTCGCCAGCATTGCGATTCCTTTTTTGATCGAGCTATGTGTCTCGAAAACAGTCAACGAACGCGAGCGGATCCTCGTTCTGCTAGCGAACCTTGCATCGGGTGGCAACCACGAGATTTTCGTGGGCGTTCAGGACCCATTTTTTGAGGTCGACAGTTTCACCGCTGAGGAACCGGGGCTCGTCGAAGTACACGCTGCCGTGGCAGCCGGTGCAGCCGTGTTCAAGTCGTTGTTGACCGATGCTCCAACGGTTCGCAGTGCCGCGGCGATGGTCCTGTCGTTTCTGCCGGAGTACGCGGCCGACACCAGCGCAGAGCTTGATCGGCTGCTGCCGAAAGAGAAGTCCGCGATTGTTCGCGCAAGCTGGCTGCTCGCGCGGACCATGCTCGCGCAGCGAAACGATGCTCGGCCGAACTCCGTGCTGCTTGCGGCGCTGGAAGATTCGGCAGCGATGGTTCGCCTGTGTGGCGCTTGGGGACTTTACGTTGCTGGGCAATCGGCCGCAGATCTCGTCGCACATTGCGAAGCCGTAGCAAGCGAGCCGGACGCGACCGCGAAGAAGTTTCCCTGGCTTGACGGTGAAACGCGGCGGTTCGCGTTCAAGCTTTTGTCCGCGTACGCGAACGGATCTGGCCGCCCCGACCTTCTCTTGGGCCTCGTGGATCGTCTTCCCGAGTCAGAACTGTTCTACGTCTTCCAGGGCCTGCTCAAGAGCCGTTTCGAGGATGTGGAAGAGCCATATCCCAGATCGTATCGAGGACTCTCGGCGGAGCAAAAAACGATCCTTCGTCACGTAATCGATCGCGGGTATGTCGGTCGACTGAGTCTGACGCTCAACCGAAAAGGACTATGGTCGGACGATCAAGAGCTCAATCGGATGTTAGTTGCGGACGGGAGCTTGGCGCTAGACGTTGAGTTCAACGACGAGCCGGCATATCGCTGGATACTCAAAGTGCTGGATGGTACGCGACCACTCCACGACTGGGTTGAGCAGCTCCGCAGCAAGCCGGAACCGGAATATGTCGTGGCCTTATGTCACGACGCTGGGCAGCTGGGCTATAACTTGAACATCGGCTGGCCTTACCGCAGCCTTCCAGAACATCGCGTATCTTGGGAGGACGAGCGGCTAGCGACGCTGCTCCAAACCAGCCTAGAACAATTCGCATCGACCGAGGCGGTGCGGGCTTATATGGATGAATTGGCAGGAGTGTCTGGTCGAAACCGCCAGTGCGCAATTGTAGCCCGAACCTATGTCGAGCTCCTCGCCAAGAATAGTGAGCTCCTGCCTGAACGTTACGACTCGATAGTAGCGAGGGGACTTCGCTATGAGCGGCTCTCGCATCGGACTCTCGAACTGTTGCCGGTTGTGCGGCGCACTCCATTGATCCTCGACTTGGCGATGTTCCACTTCATGAAAAAGGACGACTACGTCATGGTCGGCGCCTGGCACTTCGTGGATCTCGTCCCTGGTCCGGAGATCGCCGCGAAGGCGCTCGAAGCGATCCTGCAAGCCCCAAAGTGTCCCCCGCCCAAAACGATCGCCCTGCAAGCGCTGATGAGCGGCGGAGGCGCGATGGTCGAACGCCTAGAGCAAGCTCTGAAAGCGCACGATGTGCCCCATCGCGAATTTCTGCAGCAAGCGTTGGATGCGCTTCAAGGCAAGGCTGGTTAGTTAAGCGTCGGGACTGAGCCCGTGGCTGCGGTGCATGGCGATGCTTCGTGTCTTTCGCACGTGGTGCGCGAACTCAAAGCGCAGATTCCATCTGCGTGCGGGCACTGAGCTACAGATCTCTGCGCGTGCCCTCACCATTGGTGCTCGCGTCTGGTTCACGGGAAGTTCGCGCGTTGCTCGAACTCCGGGCGCGAGCACTCAAGCTGAATTGTGGATGCCTAGCGCGTTCTTCGTCGCAGCGTGGAAGGGCATCTGTTTCCCTTGATCAAGGATCAGGACGTCGCGTCGCGTGGTAGGTTCGCTTAGAGGAGCAATCGGCAGATGACCTTCGGTGACGGGTGGCGATCTGGAAAATTGAGCGTGAAGCGAGTCGGCGACTTCGAAGAGCGGCAAGAAGACCCGAAGTCACGCCCGTCAGAGAAAGAAAGAGCGATCCTGCCGAGTGGGCTGGAGGCTCGAGTCGCGTTGGGTTCTGCAGGCTTTTGCTATGCCATTGTTGCCGAACCCAAAAAGGGGAAAGAGTCTGACAACACGACACCTGAGCGTGTCCATTGGATACACGGTGGAAAGCTCGTTTCGACGAAAGAAACGATGAAGCTA
>Ga0164309_10000280_pt1 | contig 30145 bp, 22 predicted proteins | sample Whisoiple_247_MG_FD_109984 | JGI IMG/M metagenome (GOLD analysis project Ga0164309, IMG submission 109984) | Soil microbial communities amended with fresh organic matter from upstate New York, USA - Whitman soil sample_247_MG | ecosystem: Environmental > Terrestrial > Soil > Unclassified >...
CGACGCAAACGGGCTGTGCTCGGTGTCCGGTCCTGGGCAAACCTTCGATCTCACGACCGCGAGCGGTCGGAATTTCACGAGCCGTGACGGAAGCGGTGGCGTTCTGCGACTCGCGGAAAGCCCACACTAGACGACACGGAGCGTGCCCAATAGCCAGCGCTGCGGAAGCGCCGAGCGAGGGCTGAAATGCACGCGCACTTCACCGCCGTCGCGAACGACGCGCTTCAGCTCGGTCGTGAGCACCCGAAGCCGATCGTATTTCGCGCGATCGAACGCGCTGTTTGCGCGCGGCGGCGACGCAGGTCGCGCGCGCTCACTCGGACGAAAGTCCGACGGCACAGCGACGGCTTCACTCAGCGCGCCGTCGCGCAGGCGCAAGAGCCGCCACTCGGCGCTATCGGGCTCGCGATAAGCGATGTCGCAGTCGTGAAGCAGCCGTAGAAAGCGCGCGCGACGATACACTTGGTACGCCTGTGCGACCGCGCGCTCGATGTGCCGCGCGACTCGCTCGGGGTCCCACCCTTCGGGGGTATCGCCGGAGTCCGGCTCTTCTACTTTGCTCGGCGCACTCAGCAGCCATTGCCTCGCCAACTGCAGCGCACCGTGTCTCGGTCTGGCTCGCGCAAGTTCGATCGACGCCGAATGACGCTCCGCGAGCAGGCTCCAACCTTCGGCGAACACCGCTTCCTCCGGGGTCCACAGGTCGGACACCCCGACGGCGTAGGCACGCAAGCGCGGGGTCGACGGCGCGCCGCACGAGAGTTCGATCAAAGCGCACAGCGGTCGCAAAGAGTACTGCGACGCGACCGGGCCGATGCTGTGCTCGGAATCGCGCGCGGCCGCGGCGGCGCTGAAATCCGCCGTGGCGTACCAAACGCGCGGTTCGCTCGTGGTGAGCTGCACGTTGTAGGGCGGTCGCAGCGCCTTGATGGTTTCGTTCTCGAGGAGTGCGGCTTCGAGCGCGCTCGCCGCGAGCGAAAATTCGATCTCGCTCACTTGCGTGAGCATCTCTGGTGCGAGCTGCTTGCTCGCGCGTCCAACGAAGTGGCTACTGACGCGCTTCTTCAAGCTCGCCGCTTTGCCGACGTACAAGAGATCGCGATTTTTGCGTAAGAAGCGGTACACGCCGGGAGCGTCCGGCAAACTCCGATAGCGCTCCGTCGCGATTGGGTAGCGCGGCTTTTTGGCGCGTGGCAAGGCCGGCCCGCACTCGCTGAGCCACGCTTGCAGTTGCTCCCAAGCGACGATCTCGCGCTGAGCGAGCTCCGCGCACAGGCTCCGCCAAACGAATGCCGTCGCTTCCACGTGACCGAGCGAGCGGCGCGCGAGGTCCAAGCCGTGCCCCAAGTAACCAGCGAGCGCGCGCAGCGATTGCCGAGGCAAATCCGGATAGAGACGCGTGGCAATCGCGTGCAGGCACACCGCGTCGAACGGGAACTCGCTGTGTGGCTCGAAGCGAGCCGACCAATCACGCAAGAACGCGAGCTCGAAGCGCGCGTAGTGGATCGCGGTCGGCGCGGCCGCTGCGTGGTGCACGGCTTGCCGCAGGCGTGCCCAGGCGTCGCTGTCCAAGAGCGCGTGCGCAGCATGCGCCGGCTCGTAACCGGTGATCTTCTGCACTTGCCGCGGGACGCGCTGCCCCTCGGGCAAAGCGATCCAATGCGCTTCGGCGGATGTCAATTCGTCGCGGTTTGCACGCGCGACGCCCCAACCGAGTTCGAGCACACAGCCGAATGCGGGGCTCGCCCCTGTGGTCTGGCAATCCACGATCAGCACATCGAGGTCGGCCAGTGCACGCACGCCTCAGTGATAAATCCGTGACCCGCCAAGTCAAGCCACGCGGCGCTCGGCTGGCAAGACGTCATGCTCGGCGCCGGCTACAGCGCGCCAAACGCGCGACTAGTGCGCGCCGGCCGCGCCTGCCCCGCCCGGCTTCGGCCGTTTCAAGAACAGCACGAGCACGAGGCAGACCAAGAACAAGAAGGTGACCCGCGCGAACCCCTCGTTGAAACTGAGGATCAGCGCCTGCACCCGCACCCGAAACTCGAGCACGGCTTCCGGCACGAGATCCGAGGTGAACGTCCGCTGGCCAATCGAGTTGCGCAGCGCCGAGAGCCGCTCTTGCACGAGCGGGTTCTCGGGATTGATCGCCTCACGCAAGTATGAAGCGTGGATTTTACTGCCGCGATCGACGAGCAGGCCCATCCAAGCAGTACCAATGGATCCGCCGAGTTCGCGGGTCAGGTTGAAGAGGCCGGTCGCATTGCCTCGGACTTGATTCGGCAGATCCGAGAGCGCGAGCATGCTGATGGGAATGAAGATGAAGCCCATCGAGACCGAGCGAACGAACTGAGGCCGCGTGAGATCCCAGAATCCAGCTTGATCCGTGAGGTGCGCGTTGAGCCACAGGCTGAGGGAGGTGCCGAGAATGCCGAACACGAGCATCCGCCGCGGATCGACGCGCGTGACCAATTTGCCAATGATGGGCATGATCACGATCTGAATCAGACCAGCGACCAGGAAGATCTTTCCGATGTCGAGCGCCACGTAGTGCATGACCGTGCCGCAGTAGAGGGCAAACAAGAAGTTGCCCGCGAACAGCACCAACCCCAGCAAGAAGTTGATGCCCGTACCAGCCGAATAGCTGACGTTCTTGAACACGCGCAGATCGACGACGGGATACGGCGTCTCGAGTTCATGCACGACGAAGGTGATCAAGCACACGGCGGCGACCGCCATCAGCACCATGATCGGGAGAGAATCCCAGCCGTCGCGATTGCCCTCTTCGAGGGTGTATTGCAGCGAGGCCATGCCGATGGCGAGCAGTGAAATGCCGAAGATATCGATCGGTGACTTTGCGGGCGTGAAGCCAGGCTCCTCGACCACGCGCGTGCACATGATCGCCACGGTCACGCCGAGCGGCACGTTGACCAGGAACACCCAGTGCCAGTTGAACCATTCGATCAGATAACCGCCGATGGTCGGACCGAGCAGCGGCCCTGTGACAGCGCCGAGGCCGAACAGCGCCGAGGCCATGCCGTGTTCCTTGCGCGGATAGCGAGCAAACAGGATGGCCTGAGCGGTGGGGATGATCGCGCCTCCACCGAGCCCCTGCAATGCACGGAAGAGCACGAGCGAGGTCAGGTTCCACGAGCAACCACACAGCGCACTGGCCACCGTAAAAAGCACGATCGAACCAGCAAAATAGCGGCGATAACCAAAGCGGCGCTGGAACCAACCGGTCATCGGGATGACGACGATGTTGGCCATCATGTAGCCGGTGGAGACCCAGCCGATTTGATCGATGGGCGTCGCAAAACTGGCGCGAATGTCGTTCAGCGCGACATTGACGATCGTGATGTCGATCAGCGCCATCAGCGCGGCCATCATCACGACGAAGGTGATGGCCTTTTTCGAGCCAGTGACGGCTGCGTCCATGGTTGCCTCCGCTGGCTCGCGCTCAGCCGTCAGTGCGCACGGTAACGAACGCGCTCAAACCGGGCCGAAGCACGATGTCTTGCGGGCGATCGTCGATGCGAATCAAAACCGGCACGCGCTGCACGACTTTGGTGAAGTTACCCGAGGCGTTGTCCGGTGGCAGCAGCGCAAAGCGCGACCCCGTGCCGCCGGAGAAGCTGTCGACGTGCGCGTTCAGCTTGCGACCCGAGAAGGCGTCGAGCGTGACTTGCGCGGGTTGGCCCACGCGCAGGTTGCCAATCTGATCTTCTTTGAAATTGGCGACGATCCAGGAGTCGTCGAGTTCGGTGAGCGCGAGCAGTGGGCGCGCCGGATCCACGAGCTGCCCAGGTTCGACGCTGCGACGCGAAACGACCCCGCGCGTCGGTGCACGCACCTTCATGTACGAGACATTGAGCTCCGCCTGTTCCAGCGCAGCTTTGGCTTGATCGACGCGGGCTTTGGCGACGTCGACCTGTGCGGAAGCCACTTGCACTTGATCTGGGCCGGTTTGCGCCGCGGCCAGGCGGCCCTGCGCGCTCTCGATGCCACCACCGGCGTTGACTAGCCCGACGCTGGCGACCGACACTCGAGCTTTGGCTTGGTCGACCGCTGCGCGCGCTTGGTCGTCCTCGGCTTTGTTGCGATCGAGTTCAGCTTGTGCGACCGCACCGTCCTGGTGGAGCTTGGTCGTGCGAGCGAGCTCCATTCCGGTCAATGCGGCACGCGCTTGCGCCGAGGCGAGATCGGCACGCGCTTGGTCGATCTGCGCTTTCGAGCTACCCGACATGGCGAACGCCTGGGTCACTCCGCCCTTGGCTTGACGCAGACTTGCATCGACCGAGTGCTGCGCGAGCGTGAGCTGCGCGTTGGCGGCAGCGAGATTCGCTTTTGCAGACTCCAGATCGGCCTTGGCCGCGTGCTGTCGCGCGGTGGCGTCACGCTCGTCGAGTTCGACCAGCACGTCACCCGCGTTGACCGCTTGGTTGTCGTGCACTAACACGCGCAACACCTGGCCTTGGACGCGTGGCGCTACGTTTGCGACGTGGCTCTCGACAAACGCGTCATCCGTGGTCTCCTTGCCCTTACCGTGCAGGTACACTGCACCGCCAATGAGCGCCGCCACGCCGATCAAGGCAGGCAGCACTACTTTTGCGCGCGAGCGTTTGGCGGGCGCGGCGACCGCGGGAGGAGCGGGAACAGATTCAGAAGCGGACAAGTTGGCTGAGGATACGGCGGCGTTGGTCATGGGACCTATTTGAGGGGTACGCGGACTGCAGTTCTTTCGGGCCGTTCGGGAATACGGACTAGACCCCCAGAATCGAACACGTTATTCGTATAGGCGAACAATGCAGGACCTGAACGAGATCGCAATCTTCGCGCGCGTCGTGAAAGAAGAGAGCTTCACCCGTGCGGCCCGCGCGTTGGGTCTTCCTAAGTCCACGGTCAGTGAACGGGTATCCCGTCTCGAGGAACGCTTGGGCGTCCGGCTCCTGGAGCGCACCACCCGTCACGTGCGCCCGACGCCTGCCGGGGCTGCCTATTACGAGCGCGCCGCACGAGTCGTCGCTGAAATCGAAGAAGCGAACGCTGCAGTAACCGACATCCACCGTTCGCCGAAAGGGCTACTGCGCATCGGCTCGCCGTTGCTCTTCGGCCATGCATTCCTGGGTGACTTCGTGTCGGAGTTCCTGGTGGCGCACCCCGAGGTCGAAGTCGAATTGATCGTGGCTGACCGGCGCTTCGACGTAGTCGAAGAGGGGCTCGACTTGGCGGTACACGTGATCGGCCCGATCGAGGCCTCGCTGGTCGCGCGCAAGATCGGCAGTGCCGAAAAGATGTGCGTGGCGAGCCCGGACTACCTGGAGCAGCGCGAGCCACCGCGAGCGCCAAAGGATTTGCTCAGGCACTCGTGCTTGGTGTCGAGCAACGATCGCCGTGCCACGTGGGTGTTTTCCAAAGAGGGGCGCTCGGAGTCGATCGCGATTCAGGGACGCTATTCGGTGAACTCGGTGCAGCTCGCGCTCAGCGCCGCGTTGCATGGTGCAGGCATCGCGGTGTTGCCGGCATTTTTCTGCGCCGAGGCCCTGCGCGCTGGCCGGCTCGCCCCCGTGCTCGAGGATTGGTCGCCCGGGCGCTCGGAAATTCACGTGGTTTACCCGGGCAGCCGGCATCTTTCCGCGCGCGTGCGCTTGTTCGTCGACGCGCTGATCGATCGCTTCACCCACTTGCCCCCATGGCTGCTCGGCCCCGACGGTCGTGCCTTCGTCATCGCGGAGCGACCGTCGTCTGCGCCGGAAAGTTCGCCCGATCCCGAGTCGCTGTATGGGCCAGCCCTGTTCGACACGCTGACAGCGATCGGGCCTAATCGAAAGTTCGGCGAAGGCTAGCCGTGCTGCGCAGCGCGCGACTCGAGCTGCGGCCTCTAACGGCGAGTGATCTGCCGCTCGTGCAAGCGCTGAACGATCCGCGCGTGATGGCCACACTCGGCGGTTCGCTCTCCGTCGCCGAATGCAGCGCTTGGCTCGCTCGTCAACTCGCGCATTTCGAAGCCCATGGTTATAGGCGCTACGTCGTCAACCACGAGGGAGAGTGCATCGGCTTCGTCGGGCTATCGCACACGGATTTCGAGCGCGGTCTGGTGCCCGGTGTCGAGGTGGCTTGGCGCCTGGCCTTCGCGCACTGGGGACGGGGCTTTGCCACCGAAGCCGCACGCGCAACCATTAAAGAAGGCTTCGAGCGCTTCGGGCTATCGGAAGTGATCGCCGTCACCTCGGTCGACAACTGGCGATCCCGACGAGTGATGGACCGCCTGGGCATGACTCACTCGCCGAGCGAAACGTTCGAGCACCCAGAGCTGCCCGAGAGCGATCCGCTTCGTCAGCACGTGATCTATCGTTTACCGCGTTCGCAATTCGCCGCGCAGCCCGATCGCTAGCCAGCCATGGGGCTCTTGTTATTTTGATGGTCACGAGTCCTCCCGCGACCGTCCCAGCCTTCGGCGTCGCGGACGTACGAGAGGGAGATAAACCGCCGAGCCGCAGAGGCCGCAGAGATCTGAAGAAGCAGAGATTGGGGTTACTCAGCACTTCGTGTCACGTCGTAGATCACGCGCAGGTTCGACGCGCAGAGTGACCCCCAAAATCTCCTTCTGATCTCTGCGGCCTCTGCGGCTCGGCGGTTCAAAACTCAGGGAGCCGTTCCCGCGTCGGCGACGCCGTGACTACTGATGCGACGCCGGGCCCGAGTGGCGAACGTCTTGGCCCTTGACCATGTACACCACCATTTCCGCGATGTTCGTGGCGTGGTCGGCGAGGCGTTCGAGCGCTTTGCCGATCGAGAGCAAGCGCGTGGACTCGAAGACCACGTTCGGGTTGGACATCATTCGCGGCAATAGCTCTGGGTAGAGCTGCGCGTAGTAAGCATCGACGGCTTTGTCGCGCTCGATCACTTGGTTGGCTTTGACGGCGTCGCCGGCAACGAACGCGTCCAGCGCGTCATGCACCATGCCCTGGGCGACATCCGCGATGCGCGGAATCGGGTCGTGCGGGCTCTCACTGCGGTCCGCGCCGAGCTCGGCCACGCGCTCACAGATGTTGACGCCCAAGTCGCCAATGCGCTCTAGATCGGTCACCAATTTGAGGGTGGTGGTGATGAAGCGCAGATCGGACGCAACCGGCTGACGGCGCGCCAAGATCTGAATCGCGGCTTCATCGATCTCGAGTTCCAGTTGATCGATGGTGCTGTCGAGCTCGATCGTGCCGCGCGCCAGTAGCACGTTGCGATCGACGTACGCGCGCATCGCGAGCGCGAGCACCTCTTCCACATGCGCACCCATGAGCAGCACGCGCTCGCGTAAGCTCTCGAGTTCGCCTTCGTATTCTCGGTCCGTGTGCCGGCGGTGCATGCTGCTTCCCTCAGCCAAACCGGCCGGTGATGTAGTCTTCGGTGCGCTGCTCCTTGGGGCGCGTGAAGATCACGTCCGTGCGGTCGTGCTCGATCAGCTTACCCAAGTAGAAAAACGCCGTAAAGTTCGCAACGCGCGCGGCCTGCTGCATGTTGTGCGTGACGATGACGATCGTGTACGACTTTCGAAGCTCGTGAATCAGCTCTTCGACGCGCGCGGTGGCGATCGGATCGAGCGCCGAACAGGGCTCGTCCATCAGCAGCACCTCGGGCTCGAGCGCCAGCGAACGCGCGATACACAGGCGCTGCTGTTGGCCGCCTGAAAGCCCTGTGCCCGCGCGGCCAAGAATGTCCTTCACTTCGTCCCATAACGCTACGCGTTGCAGCATCTTTTCGACGACCGCATCCGGGTCGTCAGGGCGTTCACCATTCAGGCGCAAGCCCGCCAAGACGTTGTCACGAATCGACATGGTCGGGAACGGGTTCGGCTTTTGGAACACCATGCCGACGCGGCGTCGCACGCGCACGGCGTCAACGTCACCCTGATAGATGTCCTGCTTGTCGAGCAGAACCTGACCGGTGGCGCGCGCCCCCGGCACCACCTCGTGCATGCGGTTCAGACAGCGCACGAAGGTCGACTTGCCGCAGCCCGAAGGACCGATCACAGCAGTCACCTGTTTTTCGGCGATCTGCAGGCTAATGCCCTTCAGCACCTCGGCTTGGCCGAAGTACGCGTGCAGGTCGGTGGTGCGCATTTTTGGCACCACCGTGCTCACAGAAACGTCATCCCAGCGCGACCGGTCGTCACCCGATGAGCTCCTGCGATGACCTGGTTTCGAGATCTTGCTCTGCGACGACGCACTGCTCATCGAGCACCCACGCGGTAGCGCACCAGCAGGCGTGCGGAGATGTTGAGCAGTAGGACCAGGATCAGTAGCACCAACGCCGCGGCCCACGCTTGGCGGTGCCACTCTTCGTACGGGGACACCGCGTAGTTGTAGATGTTCATCGGCAGAGACGCGGTGGGTTCGTTGACGCCGCTGCTCCAAAACGGGTTGCTGAAGGCAGTGAACAAGAGCGGCGCGGTCTCGCCCGCCACGCGTGCCACCGCGAGCATGACCCCCGTCGCAATGCCGGGCGCAGCGGTGCGCAACATCACCCGCAGCGTCGCGCGCCACTTCGGCACGCCGAGCCCGAGAGCCGCTTCACGCAGCGATTCGGGCACCAGCCTGAGCAATTCTTCCGTCGTGCGCGTGACCGTAGGCAGCATCAGCACGGCCAGCGCGATGCCCCCTGCGAAAGCCGAGAAGTGCTTGGCCTGAAGCACGATCAGCGCATACACGAAGATGCCCACGGTGATCGAAGGCACACCGGACATCACATCCGCGCTGAAGCGCACCAATTTCCCGAAGCGAGACTCACCGAACTCGGCCAGGTACATGCCGGCCATGACGCCTGGGGGGATGCCGAACACACAGGCGAGAAACACGAGCTTCAACGTGCCCGCGAGCGCGTTGGCCATACCGCCGCCACTCTCTCCGACCGGCTTGGGCAGCTCGGTGAAGAAAGCCAGATTGATGCCGCCGATGCCGCGGCGAGTAACGTAATAGAGCACGCTGATCAGAGGCACGAGCGCGATCAGCGTCGCGACCACGCAGGCGGAGCGCACGACGACGTCGACAAGCCTGCGACGCGCGTAGCGATCGAGCATCACAACCTCCCGCCGAGCGGCAGGTTGCCGACGCGCCAGACCAAGAGCCGCGCCACGATGTTGAGCAGCACCGTAACCACGAACAGGAGCAGCCCGATCTCGGCCAACGCCGATAGATACAGGCTTCCCGTTGCCTCACTGAACTCGTTGGCGATCACGCTGGCCATGGTGTACGAGGGCGCGAATAGCGACGCGCTGATCTCGCTGCGGTTGCCGATCACCATGGTGATCGCCATGGTCTCGCCCAGCGCGCGACCCAAGCCGAGGATCGTTGCGCCGATCAGGCCCGAGCGAGCGTAGGGCAGCACCGCGACGCGCACGGCTTCCCACGGCGTGGCACCGAGTCCGAGTGCGCCTTCGCGGAGCGCGCTCGGCACCGCGCGCAGCACTTCACGACTCACCGACGAGATCGTCGGCGTGATCATGATGGCCAAGATGATGCCGCCGGCGAGCATACCGAAGCCGCGCTGTTGCCCCTGGAAAAGCGGCAAGAACCCGAGCGTGCTCGCGAGAAACGGCTCGACCGAGTCGCGTAGCCAGGGTGCCAACACGAAAATGCCCCATAGGCCGTAAACCACGCTGGGCACGGCGGCCAAGAGCTCCACCAAAAAACCAACCGGATCACGCAGCCAAGCTGGCGCCAGCTCCGAAAGGAAGATGGCAACGCCCAGCGAAACAGGCACCGCGAAGCACAGCGCCAAGAGCGACGACGCGATCGTGCCGTAGATGAACGGCAACGCGCCGTAAATGTCGCGAACCGGATCCCAGATCTCGGAACTGACGAAACCCAAACCGAAGGTGAGCAATGACTCCGCCGAGCCGTGCACCATGGCCGTGATCATCGCGAGCAGCGCGGCGACCACGAGCGCACCCAGCAATGCCGTCAGGCGGCGAAACGTAAAGTCTCCCCAATTCACCTCACGCCCGAAGCGGGTCAGTATCTTCGAACGCGGACGGATCAGTGGTGAAATGTCGTGGCTCACGGACATCGCCGATCAGGCCCCCGTGAGCAGCTTCTTGTCACCCGAGCGCAGCTCCTTCAGGCGACTCTCGACCTTGGCCAGGACCTTGGCCGGGATCGGTGCGTAATCCAGATCTTTCGCGAACTTTTGACCTTCGTGAAGACCCCACCAAACGTACTTGGCCAGGGCTTCACCCTTCACCGGGTCTTTGGCGTCCTCGTAGACGAGTAGATAGCTGTAGCTCGTGATCGGATATGCCGCGTCACCCTCGGCATCCGAGAGCGACACGTACAGCTCGTCCGGCACTTCTACCGAGTCCGCGGCCGCGGACATGGACTCGATGCTAGGGGCCACGAATTTGCCTGCTTTGTTCTTGAGCTCGGCCATCGGCAGCTTGTTCTGCGAGGCATAGGCGCGTTCGATGTAGCCAATCGTGTAGGGGGTGGTCTTGACTTGGCCAGTGACGCCTTCGTTGCCCTTGGCGCCGAGCCCTGTCGGCCAATTCACGACTTTGCCGACGCCGACCTTCTCTTTCCACTCCGGGCTGACCTTGCCCAAGTAGTCCGTGAAGACTGCGGTCGTGCCGCTACCGTCCGTGCGGTACACGACGGAGATGTCCTTCGCGGGGAGCTTTACATCCTCGTTCACGGCTTTGATTTTGGGATCGTTCCACATCCGGATCTTGCCGGCGTAGATGCCGACCAGCACGTCTGGAGTGAGTTTGAGTGGGGTCGTCACATCCGGAAGGTTGTAAGCCACGACCACCGCGCCGATCGTCGCCGGGATGTGAAATAGCTTGCCGGTGGCCTGCTTGGCTTCTTCCTCTTTCATCGGCGCATCGGTGGCGCCGAAGTCGACGGTGTTGGCAGTGATCTGCCGAATGCCACCGCCCGATCCGATCGACTGGTAGTTGATCTTCACGTTCGGATTGAGCTTGTTGTACTCAGAGATCCACTTCGAATAGAGCGGGTATGGAAAAGTTGCTCCCGCACCAGTCAAGCTGATGGAGTCGTCCTTCTTTACCGGGGTCGCAGTCTGTGCGGCTGCGAGCGTCGGCGCAGGCTGGTTTTCCTTACAGGCAACCAACGAGAGGAGCAGGCCGACGAGAAGATCTCTGCGTGCAAACATCGCAGTTTTCTAACTACCAGGCAGCAGACCCCTGTGCGCTACGCACGAGCAACAGATTCGTGACAGTTGTGTAGCGTAGCTGTTGAGTCGGCCCGTGGCCTGGCCCCAAACCTTTGTAATACTTGGGATTTATTTGCCACACTCAACGTCACACAAACGTCTCCGTTTCAGAAAACTCCACTGACATTGAGCAGCCCTCCCCGCTCATTTTCTTGCGACCGGACGGGGCTGTAGCCCACCCAAATCCGGCGCTGCTTGATCTCGTCGGTCCGGTGCAAGTGAGGCACGACGACTCCGATGCCAGCGCCCGCGATGCCACCGGCGATCACATCGGTGGGAAAATGCGCGCCCGCGCGAACACGCTCGACAGCAACGAACGTGGTTAGCCCAGTACCAACCAAGAGGGTTATCCACGGCCGCGCCGTGTGCGGCGAGCGAGCGAAGGCCAGGTACGTCGCGGTAGCGCTAATCGTCGCGGTCATCGCGGTGTGCCCCGAGAAGAAAGACAGCGCGCTGTCGGTATCGCTGTTGGAGTAGGCAGGGTCGTCCTTGTGAGCATTGGCCTCGATGTAGGCGATCGGCCGCGGACGCCGCACCGCCATCTTGACCACGTTGGTCATGGCCAAGGTAAAGGACACCGACTCGGCGTACATGAACGCGTCGGCCAAGCCCGTCTGCACGTTCTGCTCACGCACGCCGCTCAAGATTGGGTCGATGACGGCATAGGCAGCCGCCACCCCTAAGGCGATCGAAGAGCGGCCGGAGGCTTTCGGGTCAGGCGTCTGCGTGGCTGCACCGCGATCGATGCCAATTAGATTGGCCGCGTTGAAGTTCGGGGCGATTTGCTGAGGTCGAATCTCGCCTGTCGAATTGACCAACTCGAGCATGCCCGCGAAGCCGAGCGAGACAGCGATCATCGCGCTGTCTGCAAACGGATCGATGTCGAAGGTGGTGCGGCCAGCAGGCGCCACTTCGGCCCGCTTGGGGTCGAGTGAATGTTGGCGCTCGGGAGCCTTGGTGGGCACCACTTCTGCCTTGGGCGCGTCGGACGTCGCGGCCGACTCATTGGCTACGGCCGGGGTTGGCGACTGCGTAGGCGGGGCCGCCGAAGGCGCAGTCGCGGGTTCGGGCGGAGTTTCCGCGGCTGGAGGCTGGGATTCGGAAAGGCCCTGCGCGTACGCCAGATCAGGCGCGGCGCTCAGGGCGCCAAACACGGTCGTGAGGGCGAACGCCCGAGCGGAGATCATCGGCATTTTGGCGAACAAATTCGCTGCCTCGACGTTGGGCTGTCAACGGCGAGTTTTGCCACCCTGACCGGCACTTTGTTTGAATCCAGCTTTGAAGGTTCCGCGTGTTCCGGAGAATATGCAGGTCGCGCCTAACGAGAAAGCTTGTCGAAGCCACCTGACGCGCTGGAGAATCCACAGGCCGTGAGTGACACCCGCAAGCACTGGATGCTACTTGCGGTCGCCATTTTTTTATCATCGCTGAGCAAGCTCGCTTTGGCGCAGTCCAACCCACCGTGTAGCGGACCCGAAATCGTCCTGGCGATGCCGCACCCGGAGCAAGCCCGCTGGCAGACCCTGCGCACCGAATTGAGCGAGCACCTGAAGACCGTGCGTGATCTCGACCGCTGCGCGCGACTCACCCTGAACGCGCGTGGTGATGCCCTCGTGCTGGATGCGCGCACGAGCGACAACCGCTTTGCTTCGCGAACCGTGCGCACCCAAGAGCAACTGCTCCATGCGAGTGAAGCGTTGTTGACCCTACCGCCCAACACAGAAAACTCGCATCCTGCGGTCCTTCCCGTCGAGGAGCCGCACGATTCGCCAAGCTCGCCCGACCCGCGGATAGACACCCCGATTCGACCTGCCCACGTCGAATTGGGGGCCGCCGCGTCAGCCCGATTGGGCGGTGCGCCGTGGTTCGTCGCCGGCGGGGTCACGGGATTTGCGGACGCCGTGGTTCAACCTTGGTTGTTGGGCGTATCCGCACGCTGGGACATCAGCGGTGGCCTAATCAGCCAACCCACATTGATGGACTATTTCCTGATGTCCACGGCCGTCGGCGTACACGTCGGGCGCCGCTTCGAAGTCTCGGGCGCAACGCTCGATGTGCTGCTAGGACCGAACCTCGTGCTCGAATTTCAGGACGCGGATGACGGCCAGCTCGACATTGCAGGTTCCGCGGCGGACGTGCGCATCGACCTCGGAGCGCGGCTGTCGGCTCCCCGCCGTGCGCGCGTTCGCGCATTCGGCAGCGCAGATCTGGAGCTCTCCCCGGCGCGCTTGCTGAACGAGCAGCACGCGAATCCCTCCTTGCCCGCGCTGCCGTCGTTCAGCTTCGGCCTCGCCGTGGGCGTCCTCTGGAGCAGCCAGTGACAGCGAGCGATCACGCACGCATTGGCCCGCCGAGTGCGGAGCGCGTGACGGACCAGGACGCTTTGACGGCCTTGATGCAGGGCGACATTGGCGCTCTTGGATTGCTCTATGACCGCTATCATTCGTCGGTGCACGCGTTCGTGAGGCGCGCTTGCACCGACGAAAGCGACGTAGACGACATCGTTCAAGCCACGTTCCTCAGCGCTGCAAAGACGGTGGCGAGTTACGATGGCAAGCAGACCTGCCGCACCTGGTTGGTCGGCATCGCGGGCCGGATCCTGTACCGGAGGCGGCGCGGGCTCTCGCGCTGGTCCCGCGCGCTCCGCGAGTTGACCCTGCGTGATGCGCACAAGTATGCCGATCCGCATCAAGAGCTCTCGGCGCGCGACGAAGTGCAGCGACTATCGACGGCGCTCGCCAAGCTCAGCGAGCCAAAGCGCGTCGTGCTGCTCTTGGCGGAGGCCGAAGAGCAATCCTGCGAGCAGATCGCCAGAGCGCTCCAGGTACCGGTCGGCACTGTCTGGACTCGGCTGCACCACGCGCGCCGTGAACTGCGGCTGCTGCTCGATCACGCGGGGGAACCATGAGCCGCATCGCCTGTCAGCGAACGTGGCAAGTCGAAGCAGCGCGCGATGGGCGGCTCGTAGGCAGCGATCTATCGAACGCCCTTCGGCACCGCTCCGAGTGCGCGGACTGCAAACAGGCCGCGCGCGCACTCGACGAGCTCGGGCTTCGGCTCAAAGCGCTACCGAAGCCTGCCGTCGATGCGCTCACGCAACGGCGTACACGGCAGGCGTTGCTGACCGCGTTCAATACGCAGCTACTCGCGGAGCCGGTGCCCAGAGCCAAACCGCGCCTGCCACTGATCGCCGCGTTGTGCGCGATCAGCGGCGTCGCGCTCGCCATCGGCTATCCGCGCGCGAAGCAAACGACGCGATCAACGGCGCCGGCATTTTCCGCACTCACCGTCGCACCCTGCGCAAATGGCGCTGCGCTGCCAGAACCCAGCTCTCCAAACCCACCGGCAGCGCAAGCCTCAGGGACCGCACGTGAACTTGCTCAACAAGCTCCAGCCAAAGCGCAAAGCAAAAGCGGAGTCTCGCGCAGCAAAACCATAGCGGTGAGCGACACTGCGGAAGACGACGCCTATCTGCAAATCGTGGTTCTGCTTCGAAGCGGGCGTGAGCGGGAGGCGCGCGCGAAGGCAGCGCAGTATCTGGTCAGATTTCCATCCGGTTTTCGCCGGCCAGAAGTCGAAAAGATTGCCCATTGAGCGCGCGCACCGGCGATCGAGGATGCTGCGACGTGGCTCCGCGATGCTCGAGATCTTCAATTCGATGTTCGCTTTTTTTGCGACTGAATCTTGCGCGAAAGTGTCCATCGGTTTCACGGCGAACACTCGAAATCGGAGAGCGATTTCCGGAATCCAGAGAGTCGTACTCGGAAGGAGTCGGTTCGCTCGTTGAGACGTGCCTCGAAATCACCGATGATTTGACGATGTTTTTAGCGTCGCGTTCGCGCGACGCGCTTGTGGCGCATGAGTTGCTTGCGCGTGGCTCGTGGCCAAACATCTTTTTCGATCTTCAATCCTGCTCCTACTCGGCAGCGTAGCGACGCTGACCGCGGGCTGTTCGTCTCAACCCGGCTCCGTGTCCGAGCCTTCACCGGAAAAATCCGGGTCGCTCGGGCTGGCGCTCCAGCTTGCGCCCGGTGAAACGCTGAACTCCGTCTCCTACACGATCACCGGACCAAACAACTTCTCACGCACGGGCACGATCGACGTGACCAACAGCACGATCATCACGGCTGCCATCGGCGGCATCCCAGCCGGCAATGGCTTTTCGATCGTACTCGATGGCACCACGACGGACAGCAACGCGCGTTGCGGGGGCTCCGCCAGTTTCACCGTCGTGGCGCACACCACGACGCCCGTTGCCGTCAATCTCACCTGCCACGAGGCGCCCCGCACGGGCTCGGTGCTCGTCAACGGCTCACTCAACCTGTGCGCCGCACTGGACGAGCTCTCGGCAAACCCGGCAGAGGTACTGGTCGGATCCGCGGTCGCCCTGAGCGCGTCCGCACGCGACAGCGACGCTGCGCCGGCCGCACTCACGTATCATTGGACGACGACGGGCGGCACGCTCAGTTCTGCGAATGCCCAGAACCCGAGCTTGACTTGTACGTCGGCTGGCGTCGTCACTGTGTCGGTCAGCGTGAGCGACGGAGACAGCGCTTGCACGGACACTCAATCGACGACCGTGACTTGCACGGGCAGCTTCAAGTCGATGGATCTTTCCCGTTACGTGCGCGTTGGACGCTTCAATCTGCCCGAGCCGACTCGCACCACGCCACCCGACAACGTGAGCTTGCTGGATCAAGAAGCCTCGAACGTGACCTACGACTGGGACACGGACACTTTGTTCGTGACCGGTGATGGCGGTACGTCGATCGTGCAGGTTTCGAAGACTGGCGCTTTGATCGACTCGATGACGTTGGCCGCGGGCAGCAGCCCGCAGGGCACCACTTTCTACGACACCGAAGGCCTCGCCTACGTCGGCGGCGGGAAGTTCGTGATGACGGAAGAGCGCGACCGCCAAGCGGTGCTCTTCAGCTATGTCGCGGGCAAGACGCTCCAGCGCGCGGATGTAAAGACGGTCAAGCTCGGCACTACCATCGGCAACATCGGGCTAGAGGGTGTGACGTTCGACCCGGCGACGGGTCATTTCATCTTCGTGAAAGAGAAGGAGCCGCGCGGCATCTTCGACACGGCGATCGATTTCAACGCGGGCACGGCAAGCAATGGCTCACCGACCACCGACGAGTCACTCAATTTGTTCGATCCGGCGCTGGTCAGCACGCTCGACTTTTCCGACGTGTTCGCGCTGTCGAACATTCCCTCGCTCGCCGGCGATCCAACGTTCAATCAGCTGCTCATCATCAGTCAGGAATCCGGCAAGATCGTGCAGGTCGACCGCTCCGGCAACGTCAAGCACACGCTCAGCATCGTGGCCGACGCGAGCGACACCATTTCCGTGCCCGACATGACGATGGAGGGCGTCGCGATGGACCGCGACGGCAAGCTGTACGTGACCAACGAAGACGGCGGCGGTGACGCGAACCATCCACAGCTCTGGGTGTATGCGCCATCCTCGGCGCCGGACCTAGCGCCCACGGCGGTCACGCTCAAGGGCGCAGTGACCAACCTGCCCGAAAACACGAGCACGGCGGCAGCGGTGCACTTGGCAGACATCGTCGTGACGGACGACGGGATCGGAGACAACAACCTGTCCGTCTCTGGTCCTGACGCAGCCTCGTTCCAGATCATCGGCACTGCGCTGTTCCTCAAGGCAGGAACCACGCTGAACTCTGCTATCAAGCCGAGTTTCCAAGTAACCTTGAACGTAGACGACGCCACGGTAGGTGCGACGCCCGACGCTAGCACGTCGTACACTCTGACGATTACGCCGGCTTCGAGCGGAACCATCAACCTCGCGATCACCGAGGCGGCGGCTTGGTCCAGCGGCAACAGTCCACTCGCTTCCGACTGGTTCGAGTTGACCAACTTCGGAACGTCGTCGGTCAGCCTCGTCGGCTGGACGATGGACGACAACTCGAACTCGTTTGCCGTCTCGGTGCCCTTGAATGGCATCACCAGCATCGCGCCGGGCGAATCGGTGATCTTCATCGAGACCACCAGTTCGTCGGACCTCGCGGCCAAGGCTGCGACGTTCAAGAGCCTGTGGTTCGGCGCTTCGCCGCCCGCGGGTCTGCAGATCGGCAGCTACTCTGGATCTGGCGTGGGTCTTTCCACCGGCGGTGACGCGGTCAACGTTTTCGACAACGGCGGCGCGCTGCACGCTGCGATTTCGTTCCCCGCGTCTCCAAGTGGCCCCTTTGCCTCATTCGACAACTCGGCCGGTCTCAACGACGTCGCGGTCTCGACCCTGAGCGTCGTCGGGCAGCACGGAGCATTCGTGGCCCCTGGCGATGCGGCGGAAATCGGCTCGCCTGGCGCCGTCGGCGCCGGGGCGACTCCGATCGTCGGCATCACTGCCGTCGACGGCTTGGCTTCGGAGACCGGTGGTGACATCGGCGTGTTCCGCTTCACGCGCACCGGCAGCACCACCTCGGCGATGACGGTCGTTTACTCGATCGCGACGGGCGCAGGTCGAGCGACGCCGAGCGACTACACGCCAACGCTCACCGGATCGCAGGTCATTCCGGCGGGTGCCGCGTCCGTCGACGTGACAATTACCCCTGTGGATGACACGCTCGCCGAAGGGTCCGAAACGCTCACGCTGACCCTTTCCGACACTGGTAGCTACGACGTCGGCGCGGACGCCAGTGCCACGGTGACCATTCAAGACAATGACAGCGCGAATCTGGCTCCAACCGCGCTCGCACTCGCCAACACCGTCTCGGCAATCTCTGAAGCCGCGGACGTGTCGAACCGCGTGCGCGTCGCGGACATCACCGTCACGGACGATGGTTTGGGCAGCAACACCTTGAGTGTGTCCGGTACCGACGCAACCGCGTTCGAAATCGTAGGCTCTTCGCTGTACCTCAAGGCTGGCACCGCGTTGAATCACGCGACCAAGCCAGTGCTGAGCGTCACCGTTGCGGTCGACGACCCGAGCGCGGGCAGCTCACCGGACGCTACGACGAGTTTCACGCTGAGCGTGACGCAAGCCGTTGCGCAGGGCAGCATCGTTGTCTCCGAAGTGGCGCCGTGGTCTAGCTCGAACAGCCCGTTTGCCGCCGACTGGTTCGAAATCACCAACACCGGCAGCACGACGGTCGATCTCACGGGTTGGAAGGTGGACGACAACTCGCACTCGATCGCCAATGCGATTGCGCTGAACGGCGTGACCTCGATCGCACCCGGCGAGGCAGTGATCTTCATCGAGACTGCGGACCTCGCAACCGCCGCGGCGGCATTCCGCAACACTTGGCTCGGGTCGAGTCCGCAGCGCTCGCCGCAGATCGGCAGCTACTCCGGTTCCGGCGTGGGTTTGAGCAGCAGCGGTGATGAAGTCACGCTCTTCGACAGCGCGGGCAACCTCGTCGCCGGCGTTGGTTTTGGCGCGTCGCCAGCGGCTGCACCGTTTGCCACCTTTGACAACCACGCCGGTGTCAACGGCACCACGCTACCGTTGCCCATCGTCTCGACGCTCAGTGCTACTGGCGTCAACGGCGCGTTCGCCGCAGCAAGCGACGCGAACGAGGTGGGCTCGCCCGGCATCGGCAACGTCGGGCGACTGCTGGTGACCGAGGTTGCACCGTGGGGTAGCGGAGCGACTCCGTACGCGGCTGATTGGTTCGAAGTCACCAACGTCGGTGGGGCCACCATCGACATGACCGGATGGAAGATGGACGACAACTCCAATGACGCCACGCTCGCCGTCCCAATCGTCGGCCTCGGCAGCATCGCACCCGGACAATCCGCGATTTTGATTGAGGGCACGAGCACCACCGCCGCCAACTTCGTCACGGCCTGGTTCGGAAGCACGCCACCTGCGGGCTTTTTGATCGGCAGCTACAGCGGTTCCGGCGTCGGCCTCAGCAGCAGCACTGACGCCGTTAACCTCTTCAACCCCTCGGGCAAGCGGATGACCGGTGTCACCTTCAACGCCTCCACGAACAACGCCAGCTTCGACAACACAGCGGGCCTCGCTGCCGTGACGACGCTGAGTGCAGTGGGCGTCAACGGCGCGTTCGTCGCTGCAGACGGCGCAGAGACGGGCTCGCCCGGAAAGACACACTGAGCGAAGTGAGGTCCGCGTTCGTGCGTTGCGAACGCGGACCTCTTTTTTTGCAGCGTTGGTTCAGTTGGTCCGCGGCAACGCACTTGGAATCGGCGACGTAGACGACCATTGAGGGCGGCGTCGAGAAAGTATCTCAGTCTAAGCGTTGGGTCTTTGGTGTGGGGTGTAGAATGCGATTCGCTTCGGTCCTCAGGCGCGCCAGCGCCTCGGCCGGAAATTTCACGGACTCGCCTGACCGTTTGACGGTCACGGTGAGACTCTCTTCCCAGGTGTTGTCCCCGCTGTCGAACGATGCGTCGGAGATCGACAAGCTCCAGTTTGCGGCGCCGCGCTTGCGCAGGCTGAGGCTCGTGCCGATGACACCGCGAACACGGTCTCTCGAAGGGGCTTTAACGATCACGTAGTTGTCAGGATTGCTCATTGAGGCCGCGACGTGTAGCACGATGACGAGTGGCGTACGGAAGCATGTTCTTCGGGTGTCCGTGCGACGACGTATTTGACTGTTTTGCGGTCCGCTTTCGCGCGAGTTGGCCTGGTCTGGAGCGGCTCTTCAGCCCCGCGGTAGCCGCACCTCGAACCGCGTGCCCTGCTCGGGCGACGAGGCGACCTGCACGTCTCCGCCGTGCGCTTGCACGATCTGCTGCACGATGTAGAGGCCGAGGCCCAGGCCTTCGGCGCGCGTTCGGCGCCCAACACCGGGCAAGAATGGTTCGAACAAGCGCGGCATCAAGTCCGCGGCGATGAAGCCGCCGTTGTGCACAGACGCGACGACCTCGCTTTCGCTGCCAACGAGTTCGACAGTGATGGGCACGGTAACCACACCGTGCCGTAGGGCATTGCCGATCAGATTCGAGAGCACCTGACCGAGGCGACCTGCGTCCCACTCGCCTTTGACGTCGCCTGAGACGAGCACGTCGATCTGATGGCTGGGATTCGTGGCCTCGAACTCGGCCACTGTTTTGCGAGTCACGGCCTCGAGATCGAGCGGCTTGCGCTCGATGGGGATGCCACCACCCAGCCGCGCACGCGCCAGATCGAACAACTCTTCGATGATGTGGAGCATGCGCGTGCCGCTGGATTGCAGGCGCTCCACGCATTTTTTTAGGTGCGGGTCGTTGGTATCGGCAAGCAGCGACGTGGTCATCAGCACGACGTTGAGCGGGTTTCTCAAATCGTGGCCCACGACGGCCATGAGTTCTTCGTTCAAGCGCAGAGTCTCCGCCAGATCTTGCCGCTGCCGGTGAAGTTGGAAAAAGGTCTCGGTCTTGTGGCGCAGGATCTGCGGTTCTAGCGGCTTGAACAGGAAGTCCACCGCACCCGCGTCGTAGCCCTTGAACACGCGGTGCCGCTCCTGCATACCAGCGGTAACGAAGATGATCGGCACGTGTCGCGTGCGCTCTGTCCCGCGCATCAGCTCGGCCAATTCGAAGCCATCCATCTCCGGCATTTGGACATCGATCAGCGCGAGCGCAAATTCATGCTCGAGCATCAGCTCGAGCGCTTCACGACCAGAACGGGCTTTCAGCAACTCCAGGCCCTCTCGGCGGAGTAGAGCTTCGAGCACCAGCAGGTTCTCGTCGAGATCGTCGACGAGTAAGAACTTTACGGGAGGGCGAGGTTTGTTCATTGGGTCGCTCGTGTCGCCAGCCGGACCAACTCCGCTATTTCTGGCAGCGGGGCGATGATTTGTGGGTTGGCGCGGGAAATTGCCGCATCCGGCATCTGTCTGGCCTCGGCTGAATTCGGGTCTTGAACGATCACGAGGCCGCCACTTCGACGAATCAGGCTCGCGCCGTACGCGCCGTCGTCGTTCGCGCCCGTGAGCACGATACATGCCAGCCGCTCTGCAAATACATCGGCCGCGCACTCGAACAGCACGTCGATCGACGGTCGTGAAAAATTCACGGGCAGGTCGGTGGAGAAGGCGAAGCTGCGATTGGCCTCGAGCAACAAGTGATAGTTCGATGGTGCGAACCAGACGCCGGGAGTCATCGGCTGTTTGTCCTCCGGTTCGCTGACCTTCGCGTGGCAGCGCGATGCAAAGATCTCCGGCAGCAAGCTTTGGCGATTCGGCGACAAGTGCACCACCACGACCACGGGAATGCGCCCGCGCTCGGGGATGCCGGGCAACAACTGATTGAGCGCGTCGATCGCGCCCGCAGATGCACCCATGACCAGCGCCTCGCTGGCCAACAGCTGGTCGCGCAAGGCCGAGCTCAGCATCGCTGAAACCACCGTTCGCTGGCGGCAAAATCCCGGAAGGCAGCGGCGTGCTCGGAGAACATCAGGCTCTCTTTCGAGCCCAGCCCGAGAAACCCGCGCCGGCACAAGGAGTCCTTCATCAACCCGAGCGCGCGATCTTGCAGCGAGCGATCGAAATAAATCAGCACGTTGCGACACGACACCAATTGCACTTCCGCGAACACGCTGTCGGTTGCCAAACTATGGTCGGAGAAGACCACGTTGTTGCGTAGACTGCGGTCGAACACTGCTGAACCATAGGCCGCGGTGTAGTGCTCGGAGAGCGAGCACTTGCTCCCCGAGAGCTGATGATTCTCGGTGAAGGCCTGTAAGCGTTCGATCGGATAGAGGCCTTGCTCGGCCTTGCGCAACGCTTCCGGATTGATGTCGGTCGCGTACAACGTGGTGCGTTCGAGCAAGCTCTCTTCGCGCAGCACGATCGCGAACGAGTACAGCTCTTCACCGGTGCTGCAGCCGGCGATCCAAACACGAATCGACGGGTAGGTGCGCAGCTCGGGTACAATCTGCTCGCGCAGCACCTTGAAGAAGCCCGGGTCGCGGAACATGTCGCTCACGCCGACGGTCAGGAACTGCAAGAGGCGCGTGAATACCTGTGGTTCGTGCAGCACCCGTTCTTGCAGTGCCGATAGCGTCTCGACGTTCATCTGCGCCTTGGCGGCAAGCAAGCGTCGCTTGATGGACGCCGCGGAGTAGCTGCGAAAATCATAGTGATAGCGCAGGTAAATCGCCTCGAGCAGCAAGCGAATTTCGATATCTTCTGACGTCTCGCGCATCTTCCCAGCTACTGCTTGTGCAGCCACACCCGCACGAGTGACAGCAAGATCTCGACATTCAACGGCTTGGCCACGTAATCGTTCGCGCCGGCCCTGAGGCACAGCTCGCGGTCGTCGCTCATGGCCTTGGCGGTGAGGGCGATGATCGGCACTTTGCTGAAGCGCTCGGGGCGTCTACGAATCTGACGCGTCGCCTCCAGGCCGTCCATCTCCGGCATCATGATGTCCATCAGCACCAAGTCGATGTCCGGCGTGCGCTCCAAGTGCTCGAGCGCTTCACGGCCGTTGCGCGCGATGTAGAGCTTCGCGCCCTTGGGTTCCAAGATACTGCTGAGCGCGAAGATGTTGCGCACATCGTCTTCAGCCAGCAAAATCTTGCGACCGTCGAAGGCCGCTTCGCGGTCGCGTGCCTGGCGCAGCATGCGCTGGCGATCGGCAGGCAGAGTCGCCTCCACCTGATGCAAGAAGAGCGAGACCTCGTCGAGCAGACGCTCCGGCGAGCGTGCGCCCTTGACGATGATCGCACTGGAAAAGCGGCGCAGCCGTTGCTCTTCGTCGGCGGTGAGCATGCGACCGGTGTAGACGATCACGGGCGGGAATGCGTAGGCCTCGTCGTTGGCCATGCTCTCGAGCAGGTCGTAGCCCGAGGCATCCGGCAGCGAAAGGTCCGTGACCACGCAGTCGAACGAGCCAGCGACCAACCGCTGGCGCGCTTCGGCAACGGTGGCGACCGCAACGATCTCGATCTCTTCGCTGCGCAGGAGTTGCGCCACCGCTTCGCGCTGCACGGCGTCGTCTTCCACGATTAGCAGCCGACGCAAGCGCGTCAGGCGCTCTTTCATGTCGGTGAACACGCTCACCAGGTCGTCGCGTGCGATCGGCTTGAGCAAATAGCCGGCCGCGCCCATGGACAGCGCCATGCGTGAATAGTCCTCGACGGAGATCACGTGCACGGGAATGTGCCGCGTGTTGCCGTTTTGCTTCAGGCGGTCGAGCACTGTGAGCCCGAGGCGATCGGGCAGGTTGACGTCGAGAATGATTGCCGCTGGCAGGAATTGCAGCGCCAGGCGCATGCCCTCTTCTGCGCTATGGGCGACCAAGAATTGGAACGCGAGTTCTTTGGCCAAGTTGGCCAAAATCTCCGCGAAGGCGACGTCGTCCTCGATGATCAACAGCAGCCGACGTTGAGGGTCGATCTGCTCGCGATCGTCGGGGAAAGCGGGAGCCTCGACACTGTCCACACTCGGCGGAGTCGGACTCGGATCCGGCGCCCTTGCCGCGAGCGCCGCTGCTGCGGTGCCCTGCTGCGCGGCCCTGCCCGCTTCGCCGGGCACGAATGCTTTGGGCAACGTCAACGTGAAGCAACTGCCTTGTCCGAGTTCGCTCGCGACGCGCAACTCTCCGCCGAGCATGTGCGCCAAGTCACGCGAGATCGAGAGCCCGAGTCCGGTACCGCCGAAGCGCCGATTGGTCGTGCCGTCTGCTTGCTGAAACGCCTCGAAAATCGCTAGATGGTGAGCTTTGGCGATGCCGATACCGGTATCTCGCACGGCCAAGGCATAGCCCAGGTCGCTTTCTTCGACCGTGAGCGACACGCTGCCACGCTCGGTGAATTTGAAAGCATTCGAGAGCAGGTTCTTCAAAATCTGTTGCACGCGCTGGGCGTCGGTCTCGAGTTCTGCCTTCGGATCGCCGAGCGAAACCGAGAGCGTCACACCTTTCTGTTTGGCGATCGGCTCGAACATGCGCACCACCGGCTCGACCAAGCGCGCGAGCGGTACCGAATCAACACGCAGCTCAATCTTGCCCGCCTCGATCTTCGACAGATCGAGAATGTCGTTGATCAGGGACAAGAGGTCGTTGCCCGCCGAGTAGATCGTGGACGCGAATTTGACCTGTTCTTCGCTGAGGTTGCCGTGCTTGTTGTCGGCGAGAAGCTTGGCCAGGATCAGCGAGCTGTTGAGCGGGGTGCGCAGTTCGTGCGACATATTGGCCAAGAACTCGGACTTGTAGCGACTGGCGCGTTCCAACTCGCTCATCTTGACCGAAAGCGCGGACTGGGCTTTTTCCAGCGCATCACGCTGCAAAGCGAGATTCGAGTTGGTGGTCTCGAGCTCTTCCTTGCCCTCCTCCAACTGCGCGTGCGCGCTGCGCAGCACGTCGCCCTGCTGCTGCAGCTCCTCGTTGGCGACGCGCAGTTCTTCTTGCTGAGTCTGCAACTCTTCGCCTTGCCGCTGTGATTCTTCCAACAGATCGGCCAAGCGCTCCTTCTGTTGCACCGAACGCAAAGCCACGGCGATCGTCTCTGCGACACGCGACAACAGCTCGAGCGAGTTCGCTTCGATGGCAGTGAAGAAGGCGAACTCGAGGACGGCAAGCACGCTTCCCTCCAAGCACGCCGGCAGCAACACGAGCTCTGCCGGCACTCGCTCACCCGATCCCGAGCGTACTTTGACGAAGTCCGCGGGCACGTCTTTGACGTGCAGCAGCGTCTTGCTCTGCGCGGCGCGCCCGACCAAGCCCTCGCCGGGTCCGAACCAGTCACTCGCCTCGCCGCTCGATCCGAAATTGGCGTAGCGCCGGAAGCCACCGGCTTGCGCCACGAAGAACGAACCCGCGACCGCTCCAATTTGCTCGCACAGTTCGCTCAGGGCACGCCGCCCGAGTTCGTCTTGCGCGAGATCGCCTTGCACCGCCAGAGACACCGCCATCTGCCGGCTACGGATCTGGTTTTGAGCCTGGAGCGATGCCCGTGCGGCCTGCTCGCCGTCCAATAGCCCGCGATAGGTGCTGGAAACGGCAGACAATTGGCTGCGTGACAGGAACGCCAGTGACAGCGCCAAAGCCAGCAAGAGCGGCGCGCCGAGGAACGTCATCAGGCGATTGCTCTCGGCGTAGGCAGCGGCGCGCTCGACCCGCAATCCTTGCTCGATCAAGAGCATGCTCTGCAGCGCGTCTCGCACCGAGTCCATCCGCCGCTTGCGCTCGAGCAATGCGTCCACGCTGCGGAACGGCGTGGTGTCCTTGGCCAGAACGATCGGCTCGGTGATCTTGAACCACGCTTCGTAGCGCGCACGGGCCGTGTCGATGCGAACTTGCTGCGGTGGATTGTCGGCGACCAACGCGTGTACCGCCGCGAACATCGAAATTGGTTGTGCTCGCTCGTAGGGGGCCAAGAATTCCCGCTCGCCACTGAGCAAGAAGCCGCGAATCCCCGTCTCTTGGTCGACGACCTGATTCTGGATCTCGCTCACGCGGCCCATGACTTCGTCGGTGTGATCGACCCAGTGCGCCGTGTCCGTCAGCTTGACGATCTGAAAAGCCAGAATCAGCCCGACCACCAAGAGCAGGCCGATTGGCGCGACCACCGCGACCAGCAAACGTTGCGCTAAGAGTTTCTGATCTCGAGAAGTCTCGCCAAGCACTGGCGGACGCTACTTCTCGCAAAAAGTCCAGACAATGTGGCAGATCGCGCCACAATTTACGGCTGAAATGCGCGATTTTTCTGGCTCGCGCACAGCACAACGCAGCCATTGACTCCCGCGCGCGGTTGAAGCACGGAGGCGGCTGGGTTGGTGAAAGGGTAGGCCCCGAACGAGGAACGCAGTGTGTCCATCAGACGCGAGCGTTCATCGAATCGTCAAAGACGGCCCTCGAGTTACCAGCTCTTTTCGTTCATTTCACTTATCCGTCTCCCAATCGTCACACTTGCCGGCCTATCTCACGGCCGGAAGGAACACCCCCATGAAGCTCTCCTTATTCTCTGCTGCTCCTGTGTTGCTACTCGCCAGTTCTGCTGCGTTCGCGCAGACGCCTGCCGCGCCTGCTCCCGCTGCTGCTCCGGCACCAGCCGCGGCCCCTGCTCCCGCTGTTGCTCCCGAGGCTTCCGCCACCGCGGCCGCTCCCGCAGCGGCGCCTGCGATCGACGTAACCACGCCCGCTCCGGCTCCAGCCGTTGCGCCCGCCGAGTTGCCCCCGCCCGCGCCCGCCGAGACTCTCCTCGCCGCCAAGCTCGGCATCAGCAAGGACGGCTTTTGGCAGCCCAGCGCGCTGCTTCAGTTTTGGATCATCGGCGCCAATCAAGGTGGAGAAACGGCCACCTCGCTGCGCGTCCGCCGCGCTGAATTGCGTATGAAGGGTGAGATCATCCCCAAGCTCTTCAGCTACAACGTGATGATCGACCCGGCTCGTGTCACCGAGGGCAACGGCAAGTCGATCGCCACGGATGACAAGGTGACCTCGGTCACCGTGAACAACCAGGGTAACGTCAGCATCCTGCAGGATTACATGGTCAGCTTCATGTCCGACTACGCGGACCTGACTGTCGGCCAATTCAAGATCCCAGTCAGCTACGAAGGCTACAACGGATCTTCGAAGCTGTTGTTCCCGGAGCGCTCCGTCGTGTCACGTCGCTTCGGTGATCAGCGCGATCTCGGCATCAAGATCGACAAGAAGATCGGCAAGAACTTCTACTACCAGGCCGCAGTCTTCAACGGCGACGGGCAGAACCGGCTCGATTCCAACAAGCAGAAAGACCTCGCTCTGCGCCTGGAGGTCTACCCGATCGATGGCATCATGATCGGCGGCGCGGGCTACACCAGCGCTGGGCAACGCGATAAGGTGGCGACGACCAAGGATCGCCTCGAAGCAGACATCAAGGTCGAGCTCGCCAATGTGTTGCTGCAAGCGGAGTACATTCACGGCTGGGACGGCGCGACCAACCAGGCAATGAAGCCCCGCGTTGAATCGGCGGGCTTCTACGCTGCGGTGGGTTACACCATCGCAGAGAAGATCCAACCGCTGTTCCGCATCGGTCGCTTCGACTCGGACGTGACGAAGAATCTTCCCGGTGGTACCACGGACGGCAACCCGCTGACCGCGAGCCCCTCAGCTGCGCCGTACAAGGACGAGTTGATGTCCTACGAGCTCGGCCTCAACTACTACCTCAAGGGTAACGACGCCAAGCTGCAGGCCGCCTGGTCCAAGTACGTATTCAAGGATCAACAGAACCGCGGCGAATTGATCGTGGCTGTTCAAGCCGCGTTCTGATCCACCTGAGTCAGGCGCGGCGCCTGATTCAAAACCGAGCGGCGCTCGGTCACTCGAGTCCCACGGCGGCCACAGCGGTTCTCGCAGAACTGCTTTGGTTCGCCGTGGTCGTGCTCGAAGGCGCCGAAACTGACGGCGAGCGCGTCGCTTCCGCGAAGCAGCCAAGCGTTACGGCTAGCGCAAAGAACGCGAGCGTCGCCCAATCACCGCCATTCAGCTGCAGCTTCATTGTACTCAGCTGCGATTGTTCGAGGCGCGTATGGCACTTCGGTTACGCGCGAGCGACATCATCGCGATGCCGCGCGTAGGTAATGGAGCGGATTCATCGGGTCTGCTACGCAGCGCAGGCTCGTCCCAGAGACCCCATGAAGCACCGTGTTCGCTCCGCAGCTCAATGGCTCTGGATTTCGTGCCTGATTTCCGTGGGGTGCACCAAGCTCGAAGATCCCAATGAGTGGTTCGGCCCCGCGCTGGGCGGAAGCTCAGGTGAGGTCATGGGTGGCCATGCGGGTGTGAGCGATGACAACCACGCCGGCATGGCTGGGTCCTACGCCGGCATGGCTGGGGGTCCAAACGCGAGCGGCGGGATGAGCTCGGGTGGCACGCATGCAAGCGGAGGCTCCGGCGGGAGTGCCGGGCGCATCATTGCGGACGGCAACGCGGGCGAGGCCGGCGAAAGCCCGATGGGCTGCGAAGATCCCAACGGCTTCCACGGCTTGGGTTGCTACCGCTGCGCGCCGACAGAGATCGTTACGCTCGAGAACGCGTGCACGACGGCCACCTGCACGCGCTTCGACGAATCAAAGCGGCTCACCTTGCTGGGCAAGGACGGCAAGTTGCCGCCGCTGCCGAGTACACCCGTGGGCACCGGCGGAAGCAGCGCGGGCGGCACAGGTGGCACTGCGAGCGGCGGTAGCGCGAGCAGCGGCGGTAGCGCGAGCAGCGGCGGTAGCGCGAGCAGCGGCGGTAGCGCGGGCAGCGGCGGCAGCGCGGGCAGCGGCAGCGCGGGCAGCAAATCGTGCGCCGAGCTCGCGACTCACGGCACCGTCGTGTACATCACGGGTTCATCGGCAGCTAGCCCGTTCCTGCAGCAGATCGCTCAGCAGCTCGTCGCGCAAAATGTGTTCATCGTGTACGAATCGACTGGGTCGTGTATCGGAGTCGATGCGGTGTTGAACGGTACACCGATGACCACCGGGCCAACCGCGCCAGCCGTCAGCGCAACGTATTGGGATTCGCCCGCGAGTACCGGTGTCGCGTGTGAGTTGCCGGCCGAGGGCGTGACCGCGGATATCGGTGCTTCGGACGTCTTCGCGCAATCGTGCTCTGGGTTCGAACTTGCGAACCTCGACTCGCTTCAGGTCCGCGACGCGCACGGCCCGATCCAAACCATGACCTTCGTCGTGCCGGCGAACTCGTCTTACTCGGAGATCAGCGCGGAAGCCGCGTATTTCGCGTTCGGCTTCGGCGCTGATGGCGGCCTGCGTGATCCGAGCGGCAGCGTCGCGATTTGGAACGACGAAAACTATCTCTTCAAGCGCAGCGCGACTTCTGGCACTCAAGCCATGCTTGCTGCTGCCATCGGTGTGCCTGCGGGCGTTTGGAAGGGCAAGGGACACAAGTCCTCTGGGGATGTGGCCGCGTCGATCCAAGCCGCAGGTCAGAAGCAAGAGACCGCCAACGTTGCGCTCGGAATCCTCGCTGCCGACTACATCGACACGAAGAATTTGCGCGCCCAGATTCGCATGCTCGCGTTCCAGGACACCGACCAGCACTGCGCGGTATACCCAGACTCGACCAGCAGCGCGCGCGACAAGCAGAACGTGCGCGACGGACATTACCCCATCTGGGGCCCGCTCCATTTGCTGCTGCGCGTGGACAGCCAAGGCAAGCCCCTGAACGCGGCCAATCGTCAAGCCGTGACCGACATCATCGGCTACCTGTCGGGGACGAAGGCGTTGCCGAACCAAGTCCAGCTGCTCGATCTGTATGCGCAAAGCGGGCTCGTGCCTGAATGCGCGATGCACGTCACACGCAGCAAAGACGGCGGCAACATTTTCCCCTATCAGCCGGCCAGCCCTTGTTCATGTTTGTTCGATTTCAAAGCCACCGGCTCGACGAGTTGCACCAAGTGCCAGGTGCAGGGCGATTGCGGCAGCGGCGAAACCTGCTCGCAGGGCTACTGCGAACGCTGAACACCTGCTTACCAGAAATGCCTGTCGACATCCGCCGACCGCGCGAGCGCCACACAAACGTTGCTGCGAATTCTTGCCCCCTTGTCCTAGCGGAAACGGAAAAATCTTAGGTTCCCCACGTGCAGTCTTCTCCACAACGCGCTTCTGTTCCCTTCGCCAATGAGGCTCCAAACCGCGCTGACCTCACGCCGGTGGTAGCAAGCTTCAGCGGCGTCGCCGCACCCGCAGTAGCGCCCCCGGAACAGCTCGACTCGCTCGAGCGCTACAAGCTCTTGGCGCGCCTCGGTCAGGGAGGAATGGCAGAGGTGTACTTGGCCGCGTGGGAGGTCGCGCCCTTCGTGCATCGACCCGTGGTCGTCAAGCGGCTGCACCCACACTTCAACGAGGATCCGCGGCTCGTGCAGATGTTCCTCGACGAAGCGCGCTTGATCACCCAGCTCGATCATCCGCACATCGTCAAGACGCTCGAAGCGGGCGTGATCGACGGTCGCTGCTGTATCGCTATGGAGTACTTGGAGGGCCAGCCCCTCCAGCGCGTGTTGCGCCGCGCGAACGAG
>Ga0164309_10000281_pt1 | contig 30084 bp, 22 predicted proteins | sample Whisoiple_247_MG_FD_109984 | JGI IMG/M metagenome (GOLD analysis project Ga0164309, IMG submission 109984) | Soil microbial communities amended with fresh organic matter from upstate New York, USA - Whitman soil sample_247_MG | ecosystem: Environmental > Terrestrial > Soil > Unclassified >...
CGACCGAGCATCGCGACTCGAACGCCACCGCTTCAGCGCCGCAGTCGACCGCCGAGCAAGCTTGTCCCGCGGGCATGCGGCACGTGCACTTCGACCATTGTCCCAAACTCGAACGGCAATGCCTCGACAAAGAGTACGACAAGCCGAATCACATCACGATTTGCCACCGCTTCGCGACCGCGAAGCCTGAGTGCAAAGAGCCGCGTGTGCCGCTCGATTTCTGCATCGACGAGTACGAGTATCCGAATCGCGCCGGCGCAAAGCCGCCGGTGATGTACGACTTCTTCGAGGCTCAGAAGGCGTGCAACGCCCTGAGCAAGCGACTGTGTTACGAGCGTGAATGGGTCACCGCCTGCGAAGGCCCTGACGAAAAGCCGTTCCCGTACGGTTACGCGCGATCGAGCAAACAGTGCAACTTCGACAATCGCTGGGTGGACCCACACTTGTCCCGCGTGTATTCAGAAGACACAGAAATTCAGCGAGCAGAGCTCGAGCGCTTGGATCGCAGTGTACCGAGCGGTCAAATGCCCGGTTGCGTGAGCGACTTCGGCGTACACGATTTGACCGGCAATGTGGATGAATGGGTGATGGCCGACCACGAGCGCCCGCGTGAACACGCCAAGTTCTCTGCGCTGAAAGGCGGCGCGTGGGGGCATGTACGAAACGCTTGCCGGCCGGTAACGACCAGTCACGCGCCCGAGTTTCGGTACTATTTCATCGGATTTCGTTGTTGCGCAGACACGGCGACGAGCAGCAAAACGATTACTGAGCATCCGCCATAAGGTTTGGGGCCGGGGCCCCGCCGGACTACGCGCTTCGTGATCCCCGGAGGGGATACTCCAGCGGGCGCGGGGAGAATCCCCCGACGCCGGCGAGAGACAGACTGAACGCCTCGAGACTGACACTATTCCTTAGGGGTTGGCCCTGCTAGCGTTCCGCTCTTCGATGATGCAAGCGCACGGCTTGGACGCGAACGGATCCGGCGGCAGCACTGCGCTCCAAGCGCAGCAGATGGCCGGCGAGCGGCTCGTCAACCAATGTCGAGTAGGGCTCACCGCCTTTGGTGCGCTGACGCTGCTCACGGCTGCCGACGCGCAGACGCACCCGGCCAACATCGTCTACGTCGCCGTGGTGTGCGTGCTCGCGTTCTACTCCGCAGTCGTCTGGCAATGGTTGCAGCGCGACCTCTCGACGCAATCCAGACTCCAATACGTGTCGGTGTGGATCGACATCAGCTGCCTGTACGCGTTGCACGCGGCAAGCTTGGTCAATCACTCCGGAGCGTACGAGGTGTTTCGCGCGCCAGTGACGTGGTTGATGATTGGCGTGTTCAACGGCCTGGGCGCCGTCCGCTACAGCGCCAAAGCCAGCCTATTTTCGGCACTCCTGACGCTCTTCTACGGCTGCTCACTGCTATTCGTCGTGCGCTATTGGTTTCACGTGCCGTGGCTGGACGAATCCTCGTTCGTCGGTCCTGGGCTCAATATCTTCGACTGCGCGCTGGCGATCGTGTTTGCGGCGGTTCCGGCAGCGTGCTCGGCTGTGGTCGCGTGGCACTCGGAAGAGTTGCTCGAGCGCAGCACTCGCGACGCAGCCGGGCGCGCGTCCGCGGAAGATCGACAGCGCCAGATCCTGGACGCCATGGCCGACATGATCTTGGTCAAAGACGCCGATTCCAAGATCGTGTGGGCCAATCGCGCTTTGCGCGAAGCTTGGGGCAGCGAAAACGACGACTTGCTGGGCCAAGAATACAACCCGCTGTCGAAGCTCGACGAACGCAATCGCTCGCTGGAACAAGACGCCTTGGTGCTCGACACGCGCGACACCATTCTCCTCCCAGACGAACGCTTGGAGCGCAAGGACGGCCGCATCTTGCAGGTCGACACCGTAAAGTCGCCCATCTTCGACGGCGACGGGCAAGTGATCATGACTGTCGGTGTGTCGCGCGACGTGAGCGATCGCAAGAAGCTCGAAGCGCAGCTGCGCTTGACCGAAACCATGTCCACGGTAGGCACCCTGGCCGCGGGAATGGCGCACGAGATCAATAACCCGCTCACCTACGTGATCGCCAATTTGGAATTTCTGGCGCAACGCTTGCCGAAACATGGCCCGTGGGCCTCCGAACGTGAAGCTCGCGAGTGGGTCTCCGCGCTGACCGAGGCACGCGAAGGGGCGTCTCGCGTGCAGCGCATCGTGAAAGACTTGAAGGACGCTTCACGCGGCGATCACGAGCACTTCGGCGACGTGGATGTCGAGCAGGTCTTGGAATCGACGTTGAAGCTTGCAGCCAACGAGCTCCAGCACCACGCGCGCATCGTCCGCGACTACGCGCGCGTGCCCACGGTATCAGGCAACGCTTCGCGCCTCGGACAAGTCTTTCTGAACCTGCTCGTCAACGCAGCGCACGCAATCCGCGAAGGCGCAGCGCACGAAAACGAAATCCGCTTGGTGCTGCGCGAGGGAGCAAAGCAGCGCGTCGTGGTCGAAATTCACGACTCCGGCAGCGGCATTCCCGAAGAGCACCGCGCTCGACTCTTCGAACCCTTCTTCACCACTAAAGACGTGGGCGAAGGCACTGGACTCGGCCTATTCATTTGTCACCGCATCGTCAGCGATTTGGGCGGCACCATCGAGGTCGAGTCGGACCTCGGCTCAGGCAGCGTATTTCGCGTCGTTTTGCCCTCGTCGAGCCAACCGCGAGACCGCATCGAAGTCGTGATCGAGCGCCCGACCACGGTGAACCGCCGCGGGCGAATCTTGGTCGTCGACGACGACACGCTCGTGGCAAAAGCGATGTCGCGGTTGCTCGCCGAACATCACGAAGTGCTCGCACTCACCAGCGCCGGCGAAGCCCTGGCGCGCCTCGAAGGCGGCGAGCGCTTCGATCTGATCTTCTGCGATCTGATGATGCCCGTAACGACCGGAGTCGAATTTCATCAGCGACTGCTCTCGCTCGATCGCAAACAAGCCGAGCGCACCATCTTCATCACCGGCGGCGCCTTCACCGAATCCTCGCGCAAGTTCCTCGAAACGACCGAAAACGATCGCCTAGAAAAACCCTTCGATCAGCAAAAGCTGCACCAAATCATCGCCCGATACCTGAATTAACGTCCCCCCTGAGATTGAACCGCAGAGCCGCAGAGGTCACAGAGATCAGAAGGGAGTTTTTGGGTTAGCGGGCGCGGGCGTCGAAGCGCGCCGCGTAGCTCTTAGAGCGACTCCCAGCGAAAAATGCCGTCGCGACGACGACGCAAGCCGCGAATAGCAACCCCAATCTCTTCTCCCTCAGATCTCTGCGGCCTCTGCGGCTCGGCGGTCTATCTCTCTCCCTCCGAGCCGCAGAAGGGTTAGCGAATGCCGATTGCGCTGCGCACGCGGTCGATGGTGGCGCGGGCGACTTCGCGGGCTTGGGCCGAGCCGCGTTGGAGTACGTCGTCGAGGTAGGCGGTGTCTTTGCGAATGCGCAGGTACTCTTCGCGCTTGGGGGCGAGCTCCGCTTCGACGGCCAGATAGAGGTCTTGTTTGGCGTGGCCCCAGCCGTAAGCGGGATCGGACGCCAGCTGTTCGACCATTTGGGCCGCGCGTTCCGGCGTGGCCAGTAGTTTGAACAGCTGATAGACACTCGACGGGCCGGCTTCTTTCGGCGCGTTGAGCGGCTCGGAGCCGGTTTTGATGCGCAAGATGGCGGCGCGCAGCTCTTTCTGCGGCAAGAACAGCGGCACGGTGTTGTCGTACGACTTGCTCATTTTGCGGCCATCGAGACCGGGGACGAGTGGAGCTTCGCCGACCACGACGTTCGGGACGCGCAGGGTGTCGCCGAAGGCGTGGTTGAAGCGCAAAGCCACGTCGCGCGCGACTTCCACGTGTTGCTTCTGATCTTGTCCAACCGGCACTTGGTCGACGTCATAGAGCAGGATGTCCGCGGCCATCAGCGCTGGGTACCCGAACACGCCGCCGTTCGGTGACTCCCCGCGATCGAGCGCCGACTTGTAGGCGTGGCCGCGCTCGAGCTGGCCCGCGGACAAGCAGCACATCAGCACCCAGCACAGCTCGAAAGTTTCCGGCACGCGCGACTGCAAGAACAAGCTGACCTTGTTCGGGTCGAGCCCGCAGGCAAGCCAAGTGGCGGTCACCTCGTGCACGCTCTCGCGCAGCGCAGCGGCATCGTGCACGCTGGTGAAAGCGTGATAATCCGCGACGAAATACAGCGCTCGGTGCGCCGGGTTTTCGGCCAACGAAAGCGCTGGGCGAATGGCGCCGAAATAGTTGCCGAGATGCGGGGTGCCGGTGGGCTTGATGCCCGTCAGGACAGTCTTCATCAGATGCGGCGCACTTTATGCGGTCGTGGCCCAATAGGCCACGCTCCATTACAGCGGCCCGATAGGCCACGCTCCATTACAGCGGCCCGATAGGCCACGCTCCATTGCAGCGGCCCGATAGGCCACGCTCGATTGCAGCGGCTGAATTGGCCACGTTCGTTTGGCGCAAAGCAACGGCATGGTGTGCTAAAACCAGCGGGATGCTTGCTCACTGCCCCAAGTGTGCCACGCAGCTGCTGGTCCCCGTAGAAGGCGTGCGCGCCAGCAGCGGCGCCTCGGCGTCGCAATGCCCGAGCTGTTCGGGTTTTTGGGTACCTCCGGAGGTGGTCTCCTTGCCGGCAACCCTGTCGGTGCTGGGCGCGCGCGACGTGCGACCGACGCAGCCACACTTGGAAACCCAACGCACCGGGCAATGCCCGGACGGTCATGGGCTCTTGCGCCGCGCGCGCGTGACCTTCCATGATCCGTATTTCTTGGAGCGCTGCGGTCGTTGTGGCGGCGTGTGGTTCGACGCGGGTGAGTGGTCGCGGGCCGTGGCGGACGGGCTACTCGGCAACCTGTCCGAGGTGTGGAGCCCCGCCTGGCGCAAGCACCTGTCCGACCAGCAATCTCACGATTCGCTCGAGGTCGACTTGCGAGCCAAGTTGGGTAGCGACCTGTTCAGCGCGCTCAGTAGCCTGGCGGAAAAGCTGGAACTCCACCCACAGCGCGGAGTCGCCTTGGCCTACCTGAGCGAGCGCCTCCGCCACCCAGAGGCGGAAGACGGATAGAGCAGCGAGTTGCGAGCGCCCCCCTCCAACCCAAAAAGGTCCGCAAGGGACCCCCCTCGCCCCTCGTCCCCAGCCCGGCCCAATTTCCCACCCACTGCAGCACGCCCGTGCCCAACTGCCCGATTTCTACGGGCAATTCGGTGCTCAGCTTGGGAATAAAAGTAGCCGTCTAACCCCGCCCGCGGATAGAACGATCTTGCACGAATCGACGGGCTCGAGTGAGGTGATGCTAGAACGCGGCGATGGAGCCCAGCCCCTTCGCTGAAACAGGACTGGAAATCGATTCGGCGATCTTGGCCGCGTTCCAGGCCGACGGGATCTCGGAGCCGACCCCGGTGCAGCTGGCAGCAATCCCGGCGATCTTGGCTGGCCAGCACGTGGTCATTCAATCCGGTACGGGGACGGGCAAGACCTTGGCGTATCTCCTGCCAGTCTTACAGCGCCTGCGAGCTCCCGAGAGCGGGCGCAGTTTGATTTTTGCGCCGGCGACCGAGCTCGCACTGCAGACGCAGCGCGTCGCGGATCGCTACAAGCATCCGAGCATCAACACGGGCGCCCTGGTTTCGACCAGCAACACACGCAAACAGAAGGCAAAGGTCACGCAGAGCACGCGGCTGATCGTCGGCACGCCGGGGCGCATTCTGGAGCAGTTCGCGGAGCGCAAACTCAAAGGAGTGACGACCATCGTCTTGGACGAGCCGGATCCGATCTTGGCAACGAAGGGCGCGGACTACCTGAGGGAGATCTTGTCTCGCCCCGAGCCGAAGGTGCAGTTGATTTTCGCCGCAGCCACCCTGGGTGCGAATGCCCGGCGCTTGGCAGACGAGTTCATGGGCGACGCGCGCGCGCACACGCAAGTGAGCAAGAGCGCTGATCCGTTACTCACGACCATCACCCACCAGTACTTGAACGCGCGCAGCGAGAGCACGAAGGATTTGGAGCTTGCGCGCTTCATCGAAGAAGCCAAGTGCAAGCGAGCGATCGTGTTCGTGAATCAGCCCAACCTGATCCGGCATTTGTATCGGTTTCTGGGTGAGCGTGGACTCAAGCCGGTAAGTCTGAGCACCGAGCGCTCGAAGCTCGATCGACAGAACGCGTTGCGAGCGTTCACGGCTTCGGAGGCGCGCGTGCTGCTCACGACCGATCAATCCATGACTGGCATCGATATTCCCGACGTCGAATGGGTGCTGCACTTCGAGCTCCCGAGCTCTGCGCTCGCCTACGTGCATCGCGCAGGGCGCACTGGACGGGCTGGAAAGAGCGGGCATTCGGTGGTGATCGTGACGCGCGAGGATCGGCCGAGGCAGGAACGCATCGCCAAAGAGCTCGGCCTTCGCTTCAGTTCGGCGCGCTCGCAGGAATGAGATTTTCGCCGAGCGCGTGCCACATTGGCCGTGTTCGAGCGCACACGCGGGACCGATCGCCGCGTCGATTCGGGCTGGGTGTGACAGGCTGCCCCGCAAAAGCCGCGCAAATATCAGAGACTCCGTCGCAAACCTGGCTGGCATCGCGCTTGCTATTCAGCTCATCGAGAGTCGATGAGGGTTTGGATCAAATACGTCGCAGCTGGCTTGATGTGCGGTGCGCTCACCTTGGGGAGCAAAAGCGCCGCGGCGCAAGGCACCCAGAGCAGCAGAAGCATCCAAGCAGAGACGCTCCTCTACCAAGCTCGCGCACTGCTCGATGCCGGTGATGTGACTGCGGCGTGCAGCAAGTTCGAAGCCGCAGAGACGCTCGAGATCGGAGTGTCGACGCTCATCCAACTGGGTGATTGCTATCAGCGCATGGGGCGCACGGCCAGCGCTTGGCACACGTTTTTGGAGGCCGAAGCCCTAGCTCACGACAAGAAGGATCGCGAACTGTCGCAGCTCGCCGCCGAGCGCATCGCGCGGCTCGAACCAAAGCTGAGCCGCATCGTGTTCGTAGTGCCGATGACCAGCCGCGTCCCCGGTTTGACGGTGCGCTTGGGCGCCAATACGGTGCCCGCGAGCGCGTGGGGCGCGCCGATCCCGATCGACCCGGGCGAGCAACGCTTGAGCGCGTACGCGAAAGGTTATCGCCCGTGGAGCGCTGACCTCGACGCCAGCGGCGGCGAAGGACGGCGCTACTCGATCAACGTTCCGACGCTCGCGCCAGAGCAGCCTGCCAGAGCAGATCGCGGGCGAGCCTACCGCACCGCTGGCGTGGTCACGGGCAGCGTCGGTTTGGCCGGGATCGGCGCGGGCGCGCTGTTCGGGGCGCTGTCACGCAACGCGGACAACGCGAGCACCTGCGTGAAGGGCGTAGTCCAATGCACGCCGAGCAGATCGAGCAGCGTCATCTACACCGACGCTGAGACCGTCAGCTACGCCATCGGCGGCGCCTTGCTGGCGACAGGTGTCACCTTGTTCGTGGTCGCGCCGAGCGCGGACCAGCAGGAGCGCCACGCGCTGCGCGTCGCTGCCCGCTACGCGAGCAGCGGCGGCCGCTTACAGCTCGAAGGCGTTTGGTAGCGCGGGCCCGAGAATGCCTAAGTCGCTCGCGGGCCCTCAGTCGATGGCCGCGCGCAGCTTTTCGATCAGCGGCGCAATCTCGGCGTGACGCAACTTGAACAATGAGCGATTGGCGATCAGCACGCTGGAGATTTGGCAGATGGTCTCGGTCTCGACCAAGTTGTTCTCGCGCAGCGTGGCGCCCGATTCGACCAAATCGACGATGGCGTCCGCCAAGCCGACCAACGGCGCGAGCTCCACCGAGCCTTGCACGTAAATCACCTCGGCCTGCACGCCCTTGGCAGCAAAGTGCTCGGTCGCGATGCGCGCGAACTTGGTCGCGATGCGCGGCAACTCGGGGACCGCTTTGCCGGCTTCGGTGGCCACGACCATGCGGCATTGTCCGACCTTCAAATCGAGCGGCTGGTACAAGTCGTAGCGGCGCTCGAGCAGGGTATCGCGCCCGGAAATGCCGAGATCGGCCGTGCCGTATTCGACGTAGGTTGGCACGTCATCCGGCTTCAACAGCAGGAACCGATACTTGCCATCGGCGCTTTCGCGAATGAGCCGGCGATCGTCGGCCAGCAGCGCAGCGGTGTCGAGGCCAGCGCGCTCGAACAGGGGAGCCAGGGTTTTGATGATGCGCCCTTTGGGCACGGCGATAGTCAGCGGTTTCATCACGGCGTCCATCGGACACCCGGGGCGTAGGCCGGTTTGCCGAGACACGCAAGAAATGAGGCGCGCGGCCGGTCAAAAACGGTACTAGCCTCAGCGGCTATGCGGATTGGCCGGTTCGCGGCGGCTGTTTCATTTGCCTGTTTCCTTGCACCTCTGGCCCACGCGGCCGACCCGGTGCCTTCGCTGGATCTGAGGGGCTTCCATCCTTCGACCGATCCCGCGGCCAATCTATACGTCGAGCCCACCGCGACCCCTGGCCACTTGAAGTGGAACGTGGCTGCTTGGGCTTCCTATGCACACCGGCTCGTCACTCTGAGTGATGCCAGTGGCAAAGAGGTCGCAGTCCCGGTCCAAAACCAAGTGTCGATGGACTACGCGCTGGGCGTTGGCCTCACGGACCGCCTGGCCCTGGGCGCGCTGCTGCCAACGGTGATCTACCAAGAGGGTTACGGGAGTGAGCTGATCGGCGGAACGCTACCGCATGCAGCAATCGGTGACCTGAGGCTGGACGTGAAGGCAAACTTGTTGCCGGGTGGCGAGCTGGGCGGCTTTAGCTTAGCCGCGCTTGGCTCGGTCACTCTGCCGACCGGCAACGCTTCGTCTTACATCTCCGAGCAGGCGGCCACCGGTGAGCTGCGCGTGCTCAGTGAGCTACGTCTGATCGCGGTGTCCCTGCGCGCGACCACCGGCGTGAAGGTGCGCGGCGCCGAGCAAACCTACGTTGGGCAGACCTTCGGACACGAGTTGCCTTGGGGTTTGGGGCTCGTGCTGCGTCCGCAAGTCTTTGGAATCGACGAGAAGGGGCGCTGGGAATGGGCGCTCGAGGGTCACGGCGCACTTGCACTCACGCCCAAGTTCGGTTCGAAAGCGCAGTCGCCCGCCGCGATCGGCTTGTCGGCGCGCTACACGCCGGGCACGGTTTCGCTGATCGCGGGGGCGGAATTGCCGCTCGACGGCGCGGTCGGCGCGCCGTCCGTGCGGGCCGTGCTCGGACTCGGTTGGGCGCCGCGCGTGCACGATCAAGACGCGGACGGCGTGCCGGACGACGTCGATCAATGTCCCGAGTTGGCGGAAGACAAGGACGGCTTCGAAGACAGCGACGGCTGTCCCGACTTCGACAACGACGACGACGGCGTGCCGGACGACAGCGATCGCTGTCCCACCGAAAAGGAAGACAGCGACGAGTTCGAGGACGAAGACGGCTGCCTCGACGCAGACAACGATCACGACAGCATCCTCGATGCTCAGGATGCGTGTCCCAAGGAGGCTGGGGCCGCGTCGAGCGATCCGAAGCAAAATGGCTGCCCCGAGCGAGATCGCGACGTCGACGGCATTTTCGATTCGCAAGACAAATGCCCGACGAAGCCTGAAGATCGCGACGCTTTCCAAGACGAGGACGGCTGCCCGGATCCCGACAACGACGGCGATCACGTGCTCGACGTGGACGACGCTTGCCCGCTCGTGCCGGGCGAAGAGCGCTCTGACCCGCTGTTGAACGGCTGCCCCAGCCCGGACAAAGACGGCGATACGTTCGACGACCAAGACGATCGCTGCGCCGATCAGCCGGAAGATTTCGAAGGCGTCGAGGACCAAGATGGTTGCCCGGAGGCACCCGAAGGCAAGCAAAAGCCCAAGCCGGCCCTTGTTTCGCTCGATACCAGCGCCAAGCAAAAGGCTCTCGTGCTGCGTGGCCCGATCGCCTTCCAAGGCGCTGCCGACAGCGTTGAACTGGATCTGAAATCGGACGGCACCGTGCGCGCGATCGCGCAGCTGCTGAATCAAAGTCCCAACCTCGTGCTGTTGGTCGGAGTGCGCCCCAAGAACAACAGCGTGGAAGCCGAACAGCGTGCGTTGAATCAGTCATTCGCGCTGGTGTTCGCGTTACGTCACCTCACCCACCGTGACCAAGTCGCCGAAACGGTCAGCTTCCAAGTCGTGAAGCAGACTCCCGGCGCCGCGGCGCGCGGTATCGGCTTTGGGCTGCTCGAGTGACACGCCATCGCTGGCCCGTACGCACGCTGCTGCTGGCGCTGCTGCTCACGCAGCCTGCAGCCGCGCAAATCACCAGCGCGCGCAACTCACAGCGAGTCGACCCGAAAGCGTTGCGCCGGAGCACGTTGCGCACGCACCTCGGCATCGAAGTCGCCCAGGGCCTGCTCAAGGAGCAATCCGCGGAACAGCGTCAACGCGGCTTCGAACGCTTGGGTAGCATCGGAACCGCACAGTCGCTCGATCTGTTGCTCAAGAGCTTCGAAAGCGGAGGTGCGGCCCGTTCGGCGCAGGACCGCCTGATCGCGGTGCGCGCGCTGGCCGAGCATGCTTCCGTGCCCGCCGTGCGCGAATTCTTGGTTCGGGTGATGGTCGGCGTCGGTAGCAATCCGAGCCGTTCGGAAGCCATCGACGGATTGATCGAATCGACCGCCGCGCTTTCACTGGCGCGCTCCAATGACGAAACGGCGCTCACTGCGTTAGGCAAAGTGCTGTGCCAACCGGGACACGTGGCCGAGACGGCGAGTGACGCGTTGCTCGCGTTTCCACCGCATGATTTACGCCCTGTCGTCGCCGGCGCACAGACGCCGACGCGGACCGCGGTCGCGTTCTTCGGTGATCTCGGCGATCCGCGCGCCATCCCTTTGCTGCGCCGCAGCATTCGCAGCGGCGCGGGGGATGTGCGCGCCGAAGCGGCGGTTTCGCTGGCGCGTCTCGGCGACACCGACACCCTGGATCTCGCGCGGCATTGGCTACAGCACGAACACGGGGCGGAATTTCGAACCGCCGCTGCGCGCATCCTGCTCGAACTCCACGCGCCTGACGCGGGGCAGGCCATTGTCAGCTTGTTCGCAGAAGAAACCACGCGAAAGGGCGCGCTCGAGCTCGCGGGCCACGCGGTAATCGCGGACCTTGCCACGCCGTTGATTGGTGAAGAAAAGCAAGTGTCGGACGATGAGCGCGAAGCAATGTTCGCCGCGCTCGGCCTGTCTGGCACGCGCTCCGCCTTTTCTTTTTTGGGGGGTGCGCTCGGCAAGCGCGAAACGTCATCGGCGGCGGCACTGGCGCTCGCGCGGGCGCCAGCGAGCGACGCGGAAGCGATTCTCGAACAGGCGCTACGCGCTCCGGGCACTCGACGCGCGGCGCTGCGCGCGAGTCTGGTACGCACGCTGGCGCTCGGCCGCACGCCGAGCGGAACCGAAGCCGCGCTGCGCGCCCTGTCGACTTCACGTGACGAAAGTGACCGGGCGCTGTTCGTGCAATCACGCGCGCTATTTTCGCGTTCGGATGTCCCCGCGCTGCTGAAGCGCGCCACGAGCGTGGAACTGCGCGCGCTGTCGCGATGCGCGTTGTTGCCAGGAGTATCGCGCCTGCTCGGCGAGCGCCTCGCGGTGGAACCGGACCGCAGCGCCCGCGACGCCTTGGCCGCGAGCCTCGCTTCGCTCGACGCAGCGCAAGTCGTGCCCAGTGATGTCCTGCTCGAGATGATCGAAGCGCGCGGACTCGGCGCGCCGCTTGCGGCCCGCGCACTCGCGGCCCGCGACTCGCGCAATCTCCGTCCGAAGCTCATGGCGTTGCTTTCGAACGACGATGTGCTGTTCCGCAGCCACGTCGCGCTCGGGCTCGGTCACAGCAGCGAGAGCAGCGCGTTGGGCGTGCTCACGCAGGCCTACCGCTTCGAGACCGACGCCAGCGTGCGGCTCGCCATCGTCCGGGCCCTGGCCGCGCGCAGCGAACCCGCCCGCGCGCGAACTCTGCGCCTAGCGCGGGACCTCGACGGCTCATTGGCAGTACGGCAAGCGGCGACGTTCGGCTTGGCGTCCGCGACTCCGGCTCCCGAGTCGCCTGGACCGGAAACCCTGTGGCTCGAGCTCGGCTCGGCGGGGGCAACGACAGCGACCAACCCCGCGAGTCTTCGCGGCGGGCTGGTGGTCACCCCGAGCGGCGTCGCGTTGCCCGCCTTTGCCGATCCAGACGGCGTTTTGTTGCTCCCGGCGCTGCCGAGCGGTCCTTTCGAGCTCAGACTTGCAACGGAGGCCAGAACCGACAACGCTGAGACGCGACCATGACCCGCGCGAAAGTCGCACGTTCAGACGCACCCCCAGAAGCAGGCGACGGCCTGGCAAGCTTCGAAGCCAGCCTGGAGCGGCTGCATCAGATCGTCGAGCGCCTGGAGTCCGGCGAGCTGGATTTGGAGGACTCGCTAAAGCTGTTCGAGGAAGGCGTGCGACTATCCCGCGCCTCGCAAGCACGCCTCAATTCGGCGGAAAAACGGATCGAAGAGCTGCTTGCGATCGACGAAGCAGGCCGTCCGATCGTGCGCGAAATCGACGTCCCGGTCCCCTAACGTGATGAGCCGAGCATGAACCCACGCGTCGTTCGTACCGCAGCTGCGCTGGTGATCGGCAACGAGCTACTCAGTGGCAAAGTGCTAGACGCGAACGTGCACGCGCTGGCTGGCACGCTGCGCGCGCTCGGCATCCGCCTCTCGCGAGTGGTGATGTTGCCCGACGAAATCGGCGTCCTTTCGGACGAAATCCGGCGCCTGAGCGCCGAATTCGACGTGGTGTTCACCAGCGGCGGCGTCGGTCCGACGCACGACGACGTGACCGTCGAAGCTGTCGCGCGCGCCTTCGGCGTCGACGTCGTCCTCGATCCGACGCTCAGCGACCTGTTGCGCGGTGTCTACGGCGATCGACTCACCGACGCTCACCTGTTGATGGCGCGAGTGCCGGTCGGCGCCACGCTCTCGGGCAGCCCCGAAGTTCAGTGGCCAACGCCCGTGATGAACAACGTCTGGATCCTGCCCGGGATCCCCGATCTATTCAAACTCAAGCTGCTCACCGTTCGCGCCTGGCTGCGCGGCCCCATCACCTTCGTCAGCCGCGCCCTATTCTTACGCATGGAAGAGCCAGTCCTGAAGCCCTTCCTCGACGCCGTCGTGCAACGTCACCCGCGCGTCGAGATCGGCTCTTACCCCAAGTGGTTCGACCCGACGTACCGCACGCAAATTACCTTCGATGCAGAAACCAGCGACGCCGCGCAAGCAGCGCTCGAGGATTTGCGCGGCTTGCTTGCGCCGAGTGATGTGGTGCGCGCGGAGTGAGCGCCTTCTGAGTGTAACGGCGGCCGCCGCCAGCCAAAGATTGGCGATCGCCAAGGGCTCGGCCTCGCTCGAGCGCGGTCTCAGCGCTGATGTCAGCGGCACCGTTCCTGCATTCTGGGAGCTCGCCAATGGTAGATCTCAGAGAACACGCACTCGCGTTCGGCGTCCAAAATCTGGCCGACGTCGATTTACTCACGCTGCTGCTCGGCACCGGCAGCCCCGGTGAATCCGTCGCGCTCTCGGCCGCGGCGTTGCTCGAACGCAGCGGCGGCCTTGCCGGAATTGCGCGGCTCGGCCCGCACGCGCTAGCGCGCCGCGGTATCGGCCCTGCGAAAGCGACCCGCATTGCGGCAGCCATCGAGTTTGGTCGGCGTGCGCTATTGCGAGCACTCGCCGAGGAGCGCGAAGTGCTCGATTGCTTCGAGCGAGTGGTGCGCTGGGCGCAGCCGCGGCTCGCTGCGCTCGAGCACGAAGAGGTTTGGTTGCTGTCGCTCGACGGCAAATATGGACTCAAGTCCGCGCGCCGCATCGCGCAGGGCGGCTTGCACGGCTGCGCCTTGCTCACGCGCGACGTACTCGGCCCCGCCCTGCGCGACGGCGCGAGCGCAATCGTGCTGATTCACAATCATCCGAGCGGTGATCCCACACCCAGCGCCGAGGACATCGCCATGACGCGCTCGATCCGCGCGGCCGCCGAGCTCGTTGGCGTGCCGCTGATCGATCATGTAGTCGTAGCTCGCACCGGCGCTCGCTCGCTGTGCGAGACCGACAGCGTAAATGCGGCATGAATCGACGAGCCCTAGTCGCCAAAGGTCGCTCGCGACAAACCAATAAATTCGGCAAACGTCGGAAATATCCGGCCGCTTTGCGGGATGCTTTTCGGCGGGGACGCGCTTGCACTATCCTGACCGATGATGAACGCCCCCGAAGTCAAGTTCGCGGCCCTGACCGACGTCGGCAGAGTCCGCGATCAGAACGAAGACAACTTCTTGGTCGACAAGAAGCTCGGCTTGTTCATCGTCTGCGACGGGATGGGCGGACACGCGGCGGGCGAAGTCGCCAGCGCGCTCGCCGTGCGCACCGTGCACGAAGAGATCAAGAAGCAAGTCGACTTGATCCAAGACTACGCGGATCAGGCCAAAGGCGCTGCCAAGGTCACCAAGCGCGACATCCTGAACATGCTCGAGTTCGCCGTGAATCGCGCCTCGCAGCGAGTGCACGCCGAAGCCGTCAAGGACACGAAGAAGCGTGGCATGGGCACGACCCTGGTCTGTTTGCTGGTGATCGGCACGCAGGGCTTCTTCATCTACGTCGGCGACAGCCGAATTTACATGCTCCGTGATGGTGTGCTGGAGCAGCTGACCGAAGATCACACGGTTTACAACGAGCTAATCAAGCGCAAGAAGATGCCTCGCGAGCAGGTCGAGCAGCTCGCGCAAAAGAACGCCATCACGCGCGCGGTCGGCGTGTACGAGCACGTGGAGCCCGACACGCTGGTCCTGGATCTGACAGCGGGCGACCGCTTTTTGCTCTGTTCGGACGGCCTATGCGGCTATTTCGAGGAGGATCTGGAAGGCCTCGGTAAGCGCCTCAACAACCCGGACGCAGAAGCCGCCTGCAAGTCCTTGGTCGACGCCGCGAACGAGCGCGGCGGCAAAGACAACATCACGTCGGTCATCGTCACGGTGGGCGACGTGACCGCACGCGACGAAACGCGCGCCAAGCGGCTGCAGCTCAAGCGCGATCTTCTGGCGCGCATGCCGCTCTTTCGCCCGCTCAACGATCGCGAGATCTTGCGCGTGCTGCAGGTAACGGACGTGTGCGACTACCAGAACGGCGAGACAATCATCAGCGAAGGTGACAAGGGTGAAGAGCTGTTCATCGTGCTTTCGGGACACGCCACGGTGATGCGCAACGGCGCGGAGCTTGCGACCTTCAATCCGGGCGACCACTTCGGAGAGATGGCGCTAGTGCGTAGCCAGCCGCGCTCGGCCACGGTGCGCTCTGCGGGGAACAGTGAAATGATGGTGATTCGGCGCACCGAGTTCTTCGAGATCTTGCGCAAAGAGCACCAGCTCGCGGTCAAACTGCTGTGGCAATTCCTGGGCGTGCTCGCCGATCGCCTGGCTGACACCAGTCGCGAACTGGGCGCCGCGAAGGAAGAGCTTGCCTTGGAAGACATCAGCGGCGACATCTTTTCCGACGACGACGACGACAATCGCAAAACGCTGCTCATCCCGCCTCCCCCGCCGTCACTCCGCGGGGGTTGAGCAATGCCGAGCGTGCGGCGTCATCTGGATCGGCTCGTGTGGCTCGCGCTGAGCGTCGCCTGCGTCGGCTGCGGAAAGCGTGAAACTTCGAGCCAGCCGAGCACGGCGAGTGCTAGCGCCGCGCCGAGCTCCCCACCGAGTCCACAGGCGAGTGTGGCGCGTGAGACGATTCCGGCCGCGCGCGAGCCGCAAGTCAAACCGGGTTGCCGCGCGCTAGTCGTCACCGGGGATGCCAGCGTCGACGGCACGGCAATCACGGTTTCCTCGTTGCTGGATGGCGAGCACTGGGTCGAACTTGCTGCCGGTTCTTCGGTCTCGTTGCGGCACACGCAGACTAGTCGGGAATTCAAACTGATCGGACCGGGCCACGCCCTGCCGTGCCGGGACGGCTCCGAGCAGATCCTGCTCGCTGACGGGCAACTTTCGACGTCTGCAAACCTCGGCGTTCGCCCAGGCGCGGAGGTCCTAATCGCAACCCCCGGGGGGGTGGTGCACTACGGGGATGCCGCGCTCGACGTGGAGTACGGGAGCAAGGGGCTACGCGTCCGTGTCAAGCAAGGTGAAGCTTGGGTGGAGCCAGAAGAAAGCGGCAAGCCCCGCTTCAAGAACCCGGTTCACAGCGGCGCAGAAGCCCGCTTGCCGAGTTCGCCGCCCAAACCACAGGCACTGGTCGGCGCTTGCGAAAGCGCGGCGCAAACGGCAGATGGCAGCGCTCGGCGCGTTCTCCAAGGCGAGGGCAGCGGAGGCAACGACTCACTCGGAGCTCGCGCTGCAGCCCACATGCGCGAGCGTTCCAAGGCGCGAACGGCCTGCGCAATCGCCGCCGCCGCGGCCTTTACCGAGCACGATCCGGCCGCTCGGCAGCGGTTGTCGGCCTCTGTCGCACACGCGGACGCGCTTTGGCAGAGCGTACCGCGTGCACGCCCCTAACCCGGCGTCTATTCAGCCCACAGAACGACAATGCCGTCGATCGCGAACGGCTCTTGCCAAAGGCTGCGGCAGTAGTGCTACCGTCCGGCCCGGGCGTATTTTACGCCCAATGCACGCGAATGAGTCTCTTCAAGCGCTTCGTCGTCAAAGCCCCGCTACTGGGCCTGTGCTGTATGGCCTTGTGTCCCGCGCGCGCCCAGGCCGAAGAACCGCACAAGGAGAACGAGCCGCGCGTGCTGAAAGAGCCAGCCGAGATCACGCAAGTCGCCGATGCGTTCGACGACGATGATGACATCTTCGACCTGAATTTGTCGCTCGGTTTCGAGAGCACCTGGACCTCGTCCGTGATCCGCCGAGAAAGCACGATCAACCAGCCCGGGTTGGGTGGCGGCGGTTACGCGCAAAGCAACCTGAACGTCGCGCAGTACAAGCAAACGACCAGCCGCCTTTTGACGCGCGCCGACATCGGTTTGTACAAAGACATCGCGTTGGTGTTCCGCGTGCCGATCATCCTCTCGGACGATCGCGAGCTGTCGGGCATTGCGGGGAGTGAAGGGCAGCAATCGGTGACTCTCGCGGGCGCACCGGGTGAGCAGCTCTTCAGCTTGCCCTTCAAATCTCCTACACGCAGCGGCATCGAATACCTCGCGGTCGGCATCGACGCCGGCTTGATGAACCAGATGCGCAACAGCGCGCGCCCCACCTGGGTGATCGGCGTCGAAGGCCGGTTCAGCGTTTCCGAGCCGATGCACGCTTGCAACCCAAACAGCAATGGCCTCAATCAGGCGGGTGGACAAGTGCAGTGCGCCTATCCATCGGACCTGAATCGCAACGGCAAATCGGGTGAATACCCGAACATGGATGCCGGGTCGCTCGAGGGCAACTTCAGCGGCTCGCGTTCACCCGGCATTAGCCGCGGGACGACCGCGCTCGAAGGGCACACCTACCTCTCGCGTCGCCTCAAATACGTCGAACCTTACGGCGGCTTCCGCGCGTTGGTGGAATTTCAAAACAGCTCGACTGATTATGGATCCACGAATCTGCAAGGCGTGCTCGCCAACCATCCGCCACTCCGCGGCACGCTGCTGTTCGGCCTCAACGTGATCCCGTGGGAGATCCGCGAACAGTTCCAACGCATCACGATGGATTTTCGTTTTACGGGCACGTACGTGTCCGAGGGTCGCGACTATTCCGAGTTGTTCGACGCTCTCGGTTCGAGCGACGCGCCGTCGCTACGCGTACCGAACTACGCCGAGTACATGCAGAACCCGAATTGCACCGCGAGCACGCCATGCAACGAGGCACCCTCGGTGGTCAATCCCAAGTCGGAGAAGGTGTACTTCACCGGCATCACCGACGTGCAGGCCCACGGAACGTACCGCCTGAGCAGCGAATTTACCTGGCAGGCCGGCGAGTACATCAAGTTTCACGTGGGTACTGGGTACACACTCGTGCAATCCCACTTCATCACCTTCGATCAGTCGTGCAACCCGGCTTTCGCCAGTGATAGCGGCAAGGCGGGCCCTTGCCGTTCTGGGGGCACCGCTGCGGGCTCCGGGACCACCGTGACCGGCACCCCGAACCCCAATTATCGGCGCGTCATCGACGATCCGGGGCAGCGCTTCAAAGTCGACAATTCCCATGCGGTCGACGCATGGATCAACGCCACCGTGATGTTCTAAGCTGCGGCTCAGGCCATGCGAAACCTCGCCGTAGTTGCAGCGTTCGGCATCGCGCTCTTCGCATCGGTTGCACCTCGTGTCGTCTTGGCCGCGCCGAACGAGGCGATCTTGCTGCCCACCGCCGTCCCCGCCAAAGGCGAAACCGCGGTGCAACCCGAGGATGCCGAGCAGTTGACCAAGCTCGCTCGCCAGTTGGACGCCATCCTCAGCGAAGCGGTGCAAGACCTCGGGCTCACGCTGACGGTTTCGAACCGCTCGCGCGTGCTACCCACGGACGACGCGCTGATCGAGCGCGCGCACGACTCCTGGATCATCTCCCCGCGCATGAGCCCGGAGGGCAATAGCGGGGTGCGGCTGCGCATCGTCGCGGTCGCGCCCGGAGAGAACGTGCTTCGTGAACGCACGCAGCACGTGGACGTGCAAGCGTTGGAGATCCGCGCCAACGTGATGATGCGCGACGTCGTGCATAGCGCGCACCCCGCGCCCGAGCGCGGCCCCGCGACGCTCGGGCCCGAGCGCGCGATCGAGAGTGAAATCCCGCGCTCGCAGGGGCGTGCCGTGTTGGCGTTGAACGCCGCGGTCGTCGGTGGCTACGTCGGCTTTTCGCTGCAACGCGCGAGCGGCTCGGAAGACCCTCGGCTGACCTACCCGTTGGTCGCGCTCGGGACCGGCATCGGCTTGGGTGCCTCGATGCTCATCGCCGACGAATGGGACATCACCCTCGGTGACGCCTGGTTCCTATCTGCAGGCGCATGGTGGCCGATCGCTTCCGGCGTGTTGATCGCGAAAAGCTACAAGGTCCAGGAGGAGGACCTATACGTTTATGGGCTCGTGGCGGCCTCCGCAGGCGTCTCACTGAGCGTCGCAGCGCTGACCGCAAAGCCCATGAGCGAGGGCGGTGCGCTGCTCGCGCACTCGGGTGGCGCGGCGGGCACGCTGCTCGGCGGCCTGACCCAGATGGCCGTCGAGGGCACGACTGCTTTCACCGAGCCCACGCCGCAACGCGGCATGGGCTACGGCGCCGGGATCGGCGTGGTGACCGCTGGCGCTCTGGCCACGCAGGTGAAGGTCACGTCGTCGCGAATGCTGCTGATCGATCTGGCAGCGAGCCTCGGCGCGCTCACCGGCGCCGCAGTGGCAAGTCCCCTGCTCTTGGTCAACGAAACAGAAGATCCGACGCGCAATCGCATCTGGCTCGCGAGCATCGCGGGCGGCACGGTGATCGGCGGCGCCATCGGTTGGTTCTCGACCCGAGGCGCCCCCAACAAGGAAGACAAGCCTTTGCGGGCCTTGCCCTATTTCAACATCGAACCCGCGAATCCATTGCGCGGCACTCGCTCGTTCATGAGTCTCGGCCTGCACGGGGCGTGGTGACCGCGCGGCGCTTCGAGCTGGAAGCGCGCGAGGGCGACAGCGGAAATCGGCTCGACAAGTTCCTCGCTCAGCACGTAACCGGCGTGGGGCGACACAAGGCCGCCGAGCTTTGTAGCGAGGGGCGCGTGCGCATCGACGGGCGGCGCGCCAAGAAATCCGACTTGCTGCGCGCCGGCGCGAAGATAACGCTCGAACTCGAGGAACCCGAAGCGCTACAGCCAGAGCCCGAGCTGCCGCTCGACGTGCGTTTGGAGCAGCCTGAATTCGTGGTCGTCAACAAACCCGCGGGCATGCCCACGGCGCCCCTCGATACCGGAGAGCGCGGCACGCTGTGCGGCGCGCTCTTGGCGCGTTACCCGGAAATGCAGGGCGTTGGTCACCGCGTTCGCGAACCCGGCATCGTGCACCGACTCGACACGCAAACTTCGGGTCTGGTGCTGGCCGCGCGTAGCGCGCCTGCCTTCACGCGCTTGAACCTAGCGCTCGAGCGCGAAGAACTCCGAAAGCACTACTTGGCCATCGTTACCGCTGCGGGGCTCCCCGAATCGGGCGAGATTTCGCGGTCGCTCGCGCCCGATCCAGCGCACCCCGAGCGCGTGCGCGTACTCGAAGCCGGTGATCGCTCAGGCTATGCGCGGCACAAGATCACGCGCTATCGCGTGAAGCGCGTCGTTGGCGCGCGCGCGTTGGTCGAGCTCGAAATCGGTAGCGCATTTCGCCATCAGATCCGCGCACACCTCGCGGCCATCGGTCACCCCATCGCCGGCGATGCGGTTTACGGGGGTGAAGCATTGCCTGCACTGGGCGCGCGCCACGCGCTGCATGCGAGTCAGCTCAGCTGGGCCGGCACGCCGACCCTTCCCGGCTTCGCGCTGGACCAGCCGCTTCCGCCAGATCTGGCCGCGCTGTTGAGCGAGTGAGTCGGCGCGTTTAGTTTCGACCGCTCAACAGATCGTCCGCGCTGCGCTTGGTCTTGGCGGGAGCAGGCGCGGGCTGCGGAACGGCGACAGGAGGCGGCGTCGGCGTTGCAACCAGGACGGGCTTGAGCGCGGGTTTGATCACGGGGGCTGCAGGGCGTGCGGGCGCTGCGCTCGGCACAGCGACTGGCGCAGCAGCGCTCACCGCTTCGACGACGAGCGGAGCGGCGGCAGGTTGCACGGGGGCAGCGACCGGAACGGCTTCGATTGCGGGCGGACTCGAAGCAACTGGTCCGGGCTCGGCGTCGCCCTTACCGCGGAGAAACAGAAACGCGCCGACTGCGCCCAGCAACACCACCAAGCCGCCCAAGGCCGCGAGCAACGGCACGGTGCTCGAGCGGCTCGGGCGCGTCTGTCCCCAATTGGATTGGGTGGAAGGGCCATAGTTCGTCGCCACCGGGGCTGGCCCCGAGAGCGGCATGGCGTCGAGCGAGCTCGACGCGCCCAAGATGCGCGCAATCCGCTCCACGGATCGCGAGGTGGCGCGCGAGCCAAAGGGAGCGAGCGCATTGGCCAACTCACTCACGTTCGCGAAGCGCCGCGCGCGGTCCTTCTCCAAGCAACGTTGAACGACGAGCTGCAGCCCGTCCGGCACTGCTGGCGAAAAATCGCGAATGGCGGACGGCACCGCAGTCAGAATCAGACCGCAAATTTCGGGCAACGTCTCGGCGCTGAACGGCACGCGTCCCGTGAGCAGCTCGTACAAGACCACGCCAATCGCCCAAATGTCGGCGCGCGGGTCCACGTTGCGCGACGCAGTCATTTGCTCCGGTGACATGTACAGCGGCGAGCCCATCACAGCCGATGTTTTGGTCATCGAGTGATCGGAACCGGTGGCAGCGGTGATCTTGGAGATGCCGAAGTCGAGTACTTTGACGCACGGAGTGCCGTCGGGGCGGCGCACCATGAACAGATTGGCCGGCTTCAGATCGCGGTGCACGATACCGAGCGCGTGCGCTTCGGCGAGGGCTTCACAGGCTTGCAGCACGGCATCGACCGCGTCAGTGGGCGCGAGCGGACCGCGCTCGTGGATCAGCGCGGCCAAATCGCGCCCGTCGAGATGCTCCATGACCATGTACGGAGCGCCGTTCTCGAACGTGCCCACGTCAATCACGCGCGCCACGTGCTCACCGCGAATTTTGACGGCCGCTTTGGCCTCTCGTCCGAAGCGCGCCACCGCTTCTGGGTTACGCAACGCTTCGGGCAACAGGAACTTGATCGCGATGCGCTCGTCGAGTTGCAGGTGCGTTGCGGCGACCACCATGCCCATGCCGCCTGCGCCCAGCACGCGGTCGACGCGGTACTTGCCCCCGAGTATCTGCCCTGCGTAAACCTCGGTCATCGGTGCGCCTTCCCTAGCGAGACTAAGACTACAGGCCTAGCTCGGCGCCCGATCTCCGTCCAGGGAGCGCGGGCGTTTTCCCAGCGAAACGCGCGAGAAACCCGCGTTAGGCGGCTCACGCGGGGCTGGGCAACGATTGGGGCTTTCCCTCGGGGAACGGCGGGGGTTAACTCCGAAGCTCTCAATGCTGCACAGAAAAATGCCGCGACGCTCCAGCGCCATTCCCCTGCTCGCGACCATCACTGCTTGCTGCTGGTCCGCTCCTGCTCGGGCTCAGAGCAGTGACGCCGCCCTGGCGGAGTCGCTCTTTCGCGAGGGCAAACGGCTCTCAGCCGAGCGCAAATTCGCCGAAGCTTGCCCCAAGTTCGCCGAAAGCTACAAGCTCGACCCCGGCCTCGGCACGCAGCTCAATCTAGCGCTGTGCCATGAATCGGAAGGCAAACTCGCGACGGCCTGGGCCGAGTTCAGCGAAGCGAGTTCGCGCGCAAAACGTGAAGGCGATGCCGATCGCGCAGCGCTCGCGGACGAGCACGTGCGCGCGCTCGAACCCAAGCTTGCTCACATCAGCATCGCGCTTGCTCCGGGGGCGTCCGTTCCCGGCCTGATCGTCAAGTTCGACTCGCGCGAGCTGGCATCGGCCGCACTGGGTTTGCCGATCGCCGTGGATCCGGGGAAGCATGTGCTCGAAGCCTCCGCGCCCGGAAAAGAACCGTCCGCGCAGACCTTCGAGGCACCGTCGACTCCGACGACCGTCACCGTCACCGTGCCGGTGCTCAAAGACAGCGCGCCAGCGCCGGTTGCGGTCGCACCGGTTCCCGCCCCTGCGCCAGCACCCGCAAATCCCCCGCCCGCTCCGCCGCCGAGCTCGAGCTCGGGCCCGAACACCGGCGCGATCGTCGCTGGCGTCGCAACCGGTGTGTTCGCGGCCGGTTCGGTCGTCACCGGGGTGCTCTATTCGAGCAAGCGCAGCGACTTCAACGACGCCAACGCGAGCAACGATCCGAGTCGTTTCGACAAGCGGGACGAAGCGAAAACCTGGGGCACGCTCAACATGGTCATGATCGGCGGCACCGCCGTTTCAGCCGGATTTTTGGTGTATTTCTTGGTTAGCGGTGGCAAGCACGAAGCATCGGCTGCGAGCGCTGCGCGGCTCAGGCTCACCCCGGTAGTGTCGCCGCAAGTGGCCGGACTGGTGGTTGGGGGCAGCCTATGAAAGCCGTTGCTTGGGCTTGGTTGGGCGTGCTCGCACTCCCCGGCTGTCTCTTGATTCAACCCCTCGACGACGCAAAGCCCGCGGGCAGCGGCGGTAGCGCTCACGCCGGTCAGCACGCGGGCGGCGGGCCCGCTGCTGGTGGCGCGGGAAATAAGGGCGGTTCAGGTCCCAGTCCGTCAGGCGGCGACGCCAACAACGGAGGGTCGGCTGGCGTGGACTTCTCGCTCTACCTTGGAGGCTGGAAGCTCATCTCCGGCGACTACACCCGGCAGTGCGGGACCGACAGCGCGACGACAGGCGCAATCGCCCCGGGCGAAGTGGACTCCTTCGTCCCGGGTACCCAAGCGTCCAAGAGCGACTTGATCTTCGACCTCGAAGGCATGGACGTGTGCGACATCCACGCAGACGTCTTGGACGGAGGCGCCTACGGAAACGGGAACCAGTCCTGCACGGTCGCCGAAACCGACGGCACCACGACTTACCTCCAATACACCTATTTCGAGTTCGTCGTATCTGACGACGGGCAGTCCGCCCTAGCGACTTGGGACGTGAGCTCGCTCAACGACGCAGATGTCGACACGTGTGACACCGAGATCTCGGTCCGCTATCAGCGCACGACGCCAAACAATTAACAGCACCGCTCACAACGCGTGAGCCGGTGACACCACGCGCGCCGAGGTTCGAACCGGCGCGGTGCTGCGGCTCGGTTGCACCGGGCCGTGATTGCTGTCGCGCAGGCGAAGCGCCAGCTCGAGCAACAAGTGCTCGCAGTGAATTACCGTGGGCAAGCGTGGGCGCAGGATGGCCGCACGTTCATCGGCTTTGCGCCCACGCGTCCAAACCAATTCGCGCGGCAGCGCGCCGATCACCGCCGAGCCCTCGCGAGCACGGATCAGCACGAACGGCGCGGCGGCTGAGCCACCCACGGAACCACCGTATTCCACGCCAATTTCTACGCCCACCAGACCGCGCAGCGCGCCCGGCACTTGCACCAAAAGCCGCAACTCGTCGGCTGCAGCGCGCCCTTCGGGAATGCGAGCCCAGGGCACGACCTTCAGCCCCGGTGCACGCCGCAAGCGCGCGCTGAGCTTGGCCAAGAGCGCGCGCGGACGGATCGCCAAGTCTGCCGGCAATTGCGCAGCGCGACCCGTGAAGAACAACGGCAACAAGCAGCCGGAGCCCAGCATCAACAAGAGCGCCTGATACGGTGCTCGCACGAACAAGTACCAAGCCGCGATCGATAGCCCGGCACACAGCGCAGCAAACAGCAAAAGTCCCGGCCAAGTGCCGGCGTCGAAGAAACGCCCAACCGCAGGCCCAGTCGAATGCTCGAACGCCTCTTCGTCGGACAGCGGCAGCCATTGACCCGGCCCGCGCAACACGACTTTGGCGGGCTTCGCGTATTGGCAAGCCAAAGCCATGGCCAACACGAGGAGCGCTGCCCCGAGCGTCGACTGATCGAACCAGGCCGCGCTCACGAAAGCCGAGGCGAGCAGCACGCCCGAGGCGGCCGAACGCAGGCCGACTGGCATCGGCACGAGCGAGCGCGCAACCGCTCCGCGTTGCTCACATGCCGCCGAAAAATAGCGCCATTTGCCGGCAACCGCGAAGGCATAGGCGAGCGCGGCAAACGCCGCACACAGCCACCAACCGAGCCGCTGGCGCGGTTGTGCGGCGCTTCCTAGCGCGTGCGCACTGCTGGCCTTCTCGAGGTGCGGTGCGGGCAGCGGGTTGGCGAACGCGTCGAACGCTTTGGAACTGACGCGAACGCGCCACAACACCGGTTCACCGCGCGAGATGTGCGGCCGCACAATATCGAGCTCGTCTTGATCCGCCAATCGATGCAGGTTGCCGATGAACACACCGCCGAGCGCGTCGCCATCTTGCAGACGACCCGCGCTGTTGTTCGAGTCGGGCAGCACGGGCGGCGTCGGCCCCGCCGGCAAGCGAAACACGACCCGCGCGGAATCGATGCCCTGCTCGAAGCGAGGACCGATCCAACGCACCTCGGCCTCATTGCCCTCGCGCCGAATCAGGTCCCGCGAGAGCAGGTTGGTTCGGTATTGAAAATGAAAAGAGTACACGCCCGTGCGCAGCCCCTTTTCGCGATCGATCTCGATCCGCAATGTTCCGTCATCGCGCTTATCGAGGAGCAGCGGCGTCGTCGCGAGTTGCGCTCGGGAGCCCGCGACCGACGACACACTGGCGCCAGGTAGCGGTTCAGCGTCCAAGTCGACCCCGCTCAGCTCGAACCCGGGCAGCGGGCCGCCACGCACCGCCAACGTGAGGTCCTCGGTGACGAGCGCCTTGCCCGCCCGGTCCACCTCAACCGTTGCCACGTGCGAACGCACGTCACTTTCGACCCAGGCCTTCGCAGAGCCGGAAATAAGCGCCAAAGCGGCGGCAGCACACAGTGTAGTTATGTGTCGCCCAAAGTCGTACATCCTGAACTTCGATTAGTCGCAGGCGGGCTAGGTGGGCAAGTTTGGACCCGAACCCCGGGACCCGAACCCCGGGACCCGAACCCCGGGGACCGGCGCACTTCGGGCGCACTTATCGAAGTTCGTTAGCGCTTGCCGCCCATCAGCGCGAGCACGGGCACCAATGCGCCCAAGTCCTCGACCGCGGCGCGCGGCAACGTGAACGAGGTCGAGATCTCCGGACCGTTCGCCTTCATATCGAAGCTGAACAAGATCGGCGTGTCGCCATGGTGCGGAAGCGCAGCGAACAACTTCTGCGCGTCCGAACCACCGATGGCGCTCAACTGACCCGCGAAGCGGTTCAAGGTGAAGAAACCGCCCGAGGCGTGCGGCGTCCCTTTGAGCGCTTCGAGCCCGTCACGCGCGCGAAGTACCGGCGCTTGCGGATCCTTCAGTGATTCGAGACGCTTGAGCAACGCCTTCTCGTCCGGGCTCGCTCCAAGCCAAGTGTGCTCGCCATCGAACGCCACAATCACCGACACCGGGATGCTCTTGGCTCCCGCTTTGCCCTTCGGCGCTGGCTCGAGCTTGAACTGTCCCTTGGCGTATTTTTCGAGCAGCTCGCGCGATACGTCGAAACGGTAGGCTTTGGCGCCGGGCTTGAAGCCTTTCAGCTGCACGGCCCGTGAGGCCACTTTCGGTAGCAGCGCAGGGTCGACATTTAGGCGCGCCTTGAGCAAGCGCGCCAAATCACGACTCCCGACGGTCGCCGAGAAGTTGTCCATGAACGCGATCGGGCCCTTCGAATCGCCGTCGGTCGCCGCGATTTGCCAGCCAAAAGCGCGATAGCCAGCCGCCAACAACGGGTCGCTCGGGAGTTCAGTGAGCTCCCCCTGAGCCCGGACCTGCTTGGTGTTCTGATCGAACAACAGCTCGACCGACTTGGAGGCTTGAGTGCGCAGCCCCGCGGGCATCTTCTGGGACTCGAGGTAGCCATCCACGAGTTCGGCCAAGGTCTTCCCGAGCGGTTTGAGTCTGCCCGGCTTCCACCCCGCGCTGAAGGCGGCCTGCGTGGTGTCCGCCGGCAATTGCCAGAACAGCTCCGGCGCGGGTTCGACCATGCCCAGGGTTTCGGTCGCGGCTTGCACCAGCCAGGATTTTTGACTCTTGAGTTTGAAGTCGGCGTGCGTCACCAACGTGTTCTTCGCGGTATCCACCGTGCCGTCGATGCGCACGTTGTCGAGATCATGGACCAGCGCCGTAGCCTCGTCGATCAAGCTGTACGCCACATCGGACAGTGCGCGATCGAAACGCGGATTGTCGACTTGAACTTCACGGAGCAAGAAGCCGGCGAGAAGGCGCGCTGAACCTAGTTCTGCCTGGTACTTCTTTTTCACCGGCTCGAGCCGCAGTTCGACCTGAAAATCCACGTTCGGCAGCGGTTCGTTGGAGAGCCCGCGCGTCGCGTAGTTGAACAAACCGTCCACGTCGTGCGCGCGGTGACCACAGACCAGCCGTGCAGGCGCAGCGCCCACGGCGACACCTGCAGCACACGAGATCTGGTCCGCATCACCGATGCGATAGACGCCCGCGCGCAGCCGACGCACGGACTGGCCCTTGCTCCGCGCAAAGTCCAAGGCACCATCCAGTGAGGTCAGTCCGAGCGACACCACGGCCAACGGCTCGGGCACCTTGCCCTCACCCACCGGATCGAGCGCCACCGCAGCTTCGAGCGGCGCATCCCACGCAATCACTCCTTCGAGTGATTTCATTTCCGCGGGCAGCACGTCCTTCAATTTGTAGGGGAAGTTCGCCCAAGCAGCGACGGTCTCGATGGCGGTTTGCGGCTTCTTGAAACGGGCCAGCGCGACCAGATCGGCGGGTGCTGCCACGGGCGTCAAATCCGGCGCGTCCTCTTTCACGATCGGCGCAGCGCTCACCACGGGTGCCGTCGTCGGAGGTGTCACTGGCGCAGCCGGCGCACCACAGCCGAGCAGCATTACGGGTAACGCCCCCATCAACACTCCACCAGAAACCCACCGCGACGCCAAGTTCGAGCGTTCCTTCAACATTCGAACAACTCTACACGCGGCTCTCTCAGACACAAAACGACAGAAACGCGCGCCCAATACGGCTTTTTGCCGTATCGAACGCGCGTTCCGTTCTGATTGAGCGCCGTTCAGTCGCTCAGCGTCGCACCACTCAGTTCGTTTCTTCGAACTCGGCGTCGATCACATCGCCGCCCTTCTTGGGCTCGTCGCTCGCGCCGCCACCGGCGGGGCCGCCAGCGCTCGGACCAGCTCCGCCACCGGGCGGGCCGCCTGCGCCTTCGTACATCTTGGAAGCCATGGCATGCGCTTCCTTCTCGAGACGGGCCAAAACGTCCGTCACCTTCTCGTCGTCCTGCTTCTCGACAGCAGCGCGGCCTTCCTTGATCAAGGACTCGATCGAGGCGATGTCGACACCGCCGAGCTTGTCCTTGTTGTCCGCGATCTGCTTCTCGAGCTGATAACACATGTTATCGAGCTTGTTGCGGCGGTCGATCTCTTCACGGCGGCGCTTGTCTTCGGCTTCGTGCGCAGCGGCGTCCTTCACCATGCGCTCGATGTCGTCCTTGTTGATGCCGCTGGAAGCCGTGATCGTGATGCGCTGATCCTTGCCGGTGGCCAGATCCTTGGCGCCAACCGAGAGGATGCCGTTGGCGTCGATGTCGAACGTGACCTCGACCTTCGGCACGCCACGCGGAGCGGTCGGCAGACCCTCGAGGTGGAACTTGCCGAGGGTGCGGTTGTAACGAGCTTCCGCGCGCTCACCCTGCAAAACGTGAATTTCCACCGACGTTTGGCTGTCCGCCGCGGTCGAGTAAATCTCCTTCTTTTGCGTGGGGATGGTGGTGTTGCGCGGAATCATCACCGTCATCACGCCACCCAAGGTTTCGACGCCGAGGGAGAGCGGGGTGACGTCCAAGAGCACGACGTCTTGCACGTCGCCGGAGAGCACGCCGCCTTGCACGGCTGCGCCAATCGCGACGACCTCGTCCGGATTGACGCCCTTGTGCGCTTCCTTACCGAAGTACTTGGTGACGACCTCTTGCACGAGCGGAATGCGCGTCGAACCACCGACTAGCACGACCTCGTTGATGTCGCTGACCTTCTTCTTCGCGTCGTCGAGCGCGCGCTTGAGCGGCTCGAGGGTGCGGTCGACGAGCGGGCGGATCATCTGCTCCAACTTGGCGCGAGTCAGCTGCTTCTGCAGATGCTTCGGCCCGCTGGCGTCCGCCGTGAGGAACGGCAAGTTGATGGTCGTCTCTTGCTTGTTCGACAGCTCGATCTTGGCCTGCTCAGCGGCATCCTTGAGGCGCTGGATGACCATCTTGTCGTGCGAAACGTCGATACCCGTGTCCTTGCGGAATTCGGCGCTCAGCCAATCCATGAGCATGTGGTCGACGTCATCACCACCGAGGTTGGTGTCGCCGTTGGTCGCGATCACCTGCACCACGTTGTCACCGACCTCGAGGATCGAGATGTCGAACGTGCCACCGCCGAAGTCGTAAACGGCGATGATCTCGTTGGCTTTCTTGTCCAAGCCGTAGGCGAGCGCGGCGGCCGTCGGCTCGTTGATGATGCGCTTCACGTCCAAACCGGCGATCTTGCCGGCGTCCTTGGTGGCTTGGCGCTGTGCGTCGTTGAAGTACGCGGGCACGGTGATCACGGCTTCCGTGACCTTTTCGCCCAGGTAGTCTTCAGCGGCCTTCTTCAGCTTCTGCAGGACCTTGGCCGAAACTTCCGGCGGGGCCATCTGCTTGCCGCGAGCTTCGATCCACGCGTCGCCGTTCGGACCCTTGACGAGCTTGAACGGGAAGCGCTTTGCCTCCTTCTCGCTCTCCTCGAAGCGGCGGCCGATGAAGCGCTTGGCCGAGTAAACCGTGTTCTCCGGGTTCGTCACTGCCTGACGCTTGGCGATCGTACCGACCAGGACCTCGCCCTTATCGTCCCAAGCGATGACGGACGGCGTAAGGCGCGATCCCTCCTCGTTGACGATGACTTTGGCTTCCTTGCCTTCCATGACGGACACGACGCTGTTCGTCGTACCGAGGTCGATGCCGATGATCTTACCCATGATGCTGGTTCTCCTCACGTCGCCCCGCACCAATCCGAGGGGCGAGGGCTTTTCTGCGGTGTCGTGCGTTGCAGCGGTCCTCGCGCCCGTTCCTCACGAACGGGCGGCGGGGACAACTCGCGAAATCGTCACGCGACTAAAAAGCGCTCGAACTTTTGAGCACCTGAGGCCGCGAACGCGAGCAACATAACCACCGACCCCGGCGGGTCAACGGCACATTAAGAGGCCGCGCACAAAAAAAACGGGCGAGAAACGCCAACCGAGGAGCCCCAAAACCGACGCCGCGAGCTGTTTTTGTTTGACTCCTACGGCGTAAAAGCTACTTTCCGCGTCCCTGTTGGGGCGGTAGCTCAGCTGGGAGAGCGCTGCGTTCGCAATGCAGAGGTCAGGGGTTCGATCCCCCTCCGCTCCACCCTTCAGGTCC
>Ga0164309_10000282_pt1 | contig 29964 bp, 24 predicted proteins | sample Whisoiple_247_MG_FD_109984 | JGI IMG/M metagenome (GOLD analysis project Ga0164309, IMG submission 109984) | Soil microbial communities amended with fresh organic matter from upstate New York, USA - Whitman soil sample_247_MG | ecosystem: Environmental > Terrestrial > Soil > Unclassified >...
GTGGTGGCCACGGTGCGAATGTTGGGGAAGGTGCTGATGACCTCTTTGATCATCGCGCGGAAGCTCTCGATTGGCAGCTGCGCGTACGAGTGATCGACGCCCTGCAGTTTGAAGCCGAGCGCCGCCGTGAAGTCTTCCTCATTGCCGAACAGCACGTCGACTAGCGGCATGAGTGAGCGGTTGACCGCGTGTGCTTGCGCGGGGCCGCCGAACGAGCGCCACAGCGAATCGCGATAGTTGAGATCGTACGAGACGCGGACGTCGTTCTTTTTGGCTGCTTCCATCGCGGCTTTGGCGACCGCGGGCGTTTCGGGACCGAGCGCGCAGAAGATGCCGCCGGTGTGTAGCCAACGCGCGCCTTCGCTCGCGAACAGCTTGTGAAAATCCACATCCGTGGGCTTCAGCTGGGAGATCGCGGTATGGCCGCGATCCGAGCAGCTCAACGCCGCGCGCGGGCCGAAGCCGCGCTCCACGAAGTTGAGGCCGTTTCGGACGTTGCGGCCCACGCCGTCATACGCTTTCCACTGCAGGTACGAGAGATCGACGCCGCCTTGCAGCATCAAGTCTTCCACCAGGCGCCCAATGGGATTGTCGGCCAGCGCGGTGACCACCGCCGCACGCAGGCCGAAACAGCGACGGAGACCGCGCGCGACGTTGTACTCACCGCCGCCTTCCCAAGCTTGGAAGGTGCGCGCGGTGTGCACACGCATTTCTCCCGGATCGAGGCGAAGCATCACTTCGCCCAAGCTCACGATGTCGTAGCGACAACTCTGCGCGGGTCGGATTGCGAACTCAGACATACTCAGTGAACCCCCGAGCAATCAGGGCGCATCAGCGCGCGGGCCGCCCAGAGCAGCGGTGCCTGGCCGTGTTGGTCATTCGAACCGAGGGCGATGCCAGCGTAGAACATTTGTTGCGACTGGAGCGTGCCTGCATCGGCTTGTCCAGTGCCAGGGCACACCTTGTCGAGAACGCCCATGGAGGAGGTCTTGTTGCCGAGCGCGAGCCAGCCGTTGCGTGCTGCGGTGATGTACTTGGCGTCCGTGAGCCAGCCGTTGCGGATACCAGTGACGAGCGCGAAGGTGAACATGGCCGTGCACGAACTCTCCGGGTTGGAGGTCTTGAGGTCGAGCACTTGTCGCCACATGCCGTTGTCGGCACTGCCGTCGTTGATTTGGAGCGGGAGTAGGCCGTCCATCTGCTTCTTGTAACCGGCCATCACCATGTCGCGATCGCCGCCGGCGGGAAGATCGGTCAAGAGTTCGGCTTGGCCCGCCGCGACCCAGCCATTCGCCCGGCCCCAGTAGGCTTTCGACTGCTTGGTATGCCAGAAATTGCCGTCCGACTGCTGGAGCGCGGCTTGATACGCGATCATCGTCTTTGCCGCGCGGGTCAGGTACTTCACGTCTTTGGTCGCGCGGTACGCATACACTTGCAGGCCCGTGATCATGAACATGTCATCGGCCCAATAACGCGCGTCCTTGGTGATGCCGTCGGAGCCGGCGCCAGCCCACTGTTGGTCGGCGCGATCGAGTCCGAGCTTCTTGCTGCGGTCGTCCGCATTTTCGATGAAGATCTCGAGCGGCAGATCGCCGAACGCGCGATCGTCGACCGTGGCAGTCGTGGCGTTGCTCGGTGCTGCGGTGCCGCCCGAGGCGTAGCGGTCGAAGTCTTTGATCAGCTGAGCGTTGGTGGCGCTGTCCCCGGTGAGCTTGGTGAATTGCAGCGCAGCGACGTACGTGAACGTCCACGCGTAGCCCGCACCGCCGTATGCGTCCATGGTGTGGCTCAAGAAATTCTTGACTGCGAGTTTGCCAATATCAGCGGGTGCTTTGCCGCTCGGCCAGGTTTGAAAGTCATTGATGACTGGGCAAGTACCAGTGCTGCCGCCGCCTTGAGCCGAGCCGCCAGCGCTGCTGTTGCCCGAGCCGCCGCTCGCGATTGCGCCGCCCGAACCGCCACTGCCACCGCTGATCGGGCCACTGCCGCCGATTGCAGCGGAGCCACCGATTGGAGCAGAGCCGCCAGTGCCCGGAAGCGGGCCGGATCCGCCCATGCTCGTCACAGCGCTGCCACTGCTGCCGCCAGTGCTCGCCGTTGCATTGCCGCTTCCGCCGCTCGCGGACGGCAGATCGATTGGGTGGCTCACTGAGCTGCAGTTGACGAGTCCAGCCGAGAGCAAGAGCAGGACGAGCGTGCGCGGCATAAAGCGGTAAGCGTTTTCGAGTCTCATCGGCGATTCTCCGGAAGGGTGCAATCAGGCAGTGTAATGAATCCCCGCTAGTGCGGGAGAACTAAAGGTTATGACTTGGGATGGCACCACGCTGATCAAAGTGCGACACAGCGCGCCGTGGTTCTGGTCACTCCGTGAGCGACGAAACGGATCGCCATCGAGGGCATCGGAACGCGAACGGTGCTCGCGGCCATGAAGGGCATTATTTTCACGTTTCGCTAGCGCTCGTCGCGGCGCGGCACAGAGACGCTCGCGCTGACCCGACAAATCGGAGCCTGATATATCGACGCGATTCGAGCAAGGGGATCGGTCGGACCTGATCACGTAATCGGACCGGGAGAATCCGTAAATTTTCATCCCCCGTTCGGTCGTTTTGTTTGACGGAATGCCGCGGCGCACGGCACTGCAGACCAACAATCCACTCGTGGGTCCGAGATCCGCGATGCTATTGGTTCGAAAAACAACAGCGATATTGACGCTCGTAGACACTGCATCGAGAGCCGTCGATTGCCGTGTGGCCTGCAAAAGTGCGGGGACACTTGTAACCGGAGAGCCCGTGACGGATCTCGGGAGTGCACGCCACTGCGCGGTCACATCCTTGGCTTTCGCGCGCGATCCTGTTTCATTTTCGGGATCGCGTGCACACTCATGTGTTGTTGACCCCGACAATTGTGTCGCGCTGTACTTTCCCGCAGTGAGAAGGATCTCGTCTGTGAAGCAGCGCGCCATGCGCGGATCACGCCCGCAACGCCATGGTCATCATTGCCCGAATTCAAAAACGAAGCATGCTGTGCGACGACAAGCCTGAAACGTCGCGCAGCGTTTTGCGCGGGCGTGACGAACTCCAACTACAGCATCGAAAAAGCCCAAAGCCTTGCCCACGTGCCGGTTGACACCGCGGAGATAAACATGGTGTCATCTCGCCGTTTTTAGGGGTCGAGCTTGCCCCGCGCCCTCAAATCGCGGCTTCCTTTTCAACCCCATTTTTTGTCGGAAAGTCGAGCGCACCAGCGTGTCCTCATCACTCGGTTTTGGAATGAAGCGAACCTCGGTCCTCTACTCCGCCTGTCTCGGCGCCTTCGTGAGCCTTGGCTGCTCGCAAGGTAGCCTGCCTTCCAGGGATTTCGGGCACGGCGGCTCGGGTCCGGCGCAAGGCGGTTCCGGCCCTGCTGCGGGTGGTACTGGCCCTGCCGCGGGTGGTACTGGCCCTGCCGCGGGTGGTACTGGTCCCGCTGCAGGTGGCTCAGGTGAGATGATGACCGGCTCTGGTGGCACAGGCCCGGTCACGGGTAGTGGCGGCTCGTCGCCAGCAACCGGTGGCCAGTCTTCGGGTGGTACCGGCCCCGCCGCTGGTGGTACTGGCCCCGCTGCCGGTGGTTCGGGCAGCATGCCGGTCGACGCCGTCATTCCGGGTTTGAACGGCTACTATTGGGAAGGCACTTGCGCCGGCAGCATCTCGGTCGAGGGCCACAACTGCCCCATGAGCGATTCGAGTTCGTCGTGCCCCACGAACGGCATCAACCGCGAGAAGACGCTCGCGGTGAAGGGCGTTACCGGCCAACTCTACACGGTCAACATCGAGGTGCGCGGCGTGATCGGCACTCGTTGTTACACGGGCGGCACGCGCGCTTCGACGGCGGCATTGAGCGAAACCGGCAACAACAATTGGTGGTACACCGGCGGCACGTACGCCAATCCCACCGGCTGGTGGAACTCGTACGAGCTCCACGTGAGCCCGTCGACGGGCGACGCCTCGGGCGACGTTTACTACTTCAACGGCTCCGGTGTTTCGGGCGGCAGTGATTGTGAGCGAGAGGCCACCTACCTCGTGAAGTACAACGCAACCTTCAAGGTCAAGGGCGGCGGTACGCTCACGTTCAAGGTCCATGACCAGAACTGCAAAGGGCAGCAGAACTGCGGCCAGAACCCCGACGGCAATTCGGCATGCGCCCCCCGCACCGTCGACTTGAGCGGTATGTCTGCATCGCCGCCCGCAAACTTCACTCAGCCTCCCGCCAACGGTACGTATAAGCCGCAGTGGATGTTGATCGGCGTGACCTCCATCACCAGCCCGTAATCGCGTGCTCCATGCCGCCGAAGCGCATTCGGCGGCATGCTCCCCGTTCCCCGTTCTTCCTTGCTCGATACCGACACTAGGAGATCCACTTCAATGGCATCGCGTTCGCGGCTGTTTGCGGCCTGCCTTCAGGGCTTGGCCTGCTTGTCACTCTCGACAGCGCTTTTTCTTCCCCGCAGCGCACGCGCCGAGAAGGTGATCGCCAAGGGCGACAACTGGGAGGTTTACACGGACGGTCGCGCTGGCGCTTTCGTCAATTGGGTCACCGGCGACGGCGCTCCGGTCGCCACCCAGACGATTACGATGCCGGACGGGTCCCAACAGAAAGAGGTCATCCCCGGCGGATGGCTCGTGAACACGACGGACAGCACGGAGACCTACCAAGGTAAGGTCAACACCGTGCGTATCCGCAGCGGGTTCATCGGCAACACGCTGGGCCTTGGGGTGCGTACCGAGGTCTTCCCAGGCCTCAAAGCGTCCGCCTATATCCAAATGTGGGCTGTCATCGAACCCGACAACCGAAACAAGGCGGCCGCCATCCCGCCGGACTTGAGGCAAGGCTACGCCAAGCTCGAAGGGGCGTGGGGCAGTGTTCTTGCGGGCAGGACGCGAACCTTGTTTTCGCGCGGGGCTACGGACATCAACGTGCTCTACGCGCATCGTTGGGGTGTTGGCTTCCCCGGCGGTGGTGGCGGTACGAACAGCATCATCGACGGCAAGGGCCCCACGGGCGGCATGGTCGGTTTCGGCGTTCTGGGCAGCGGTTTCGGCACCGCCTTCATCTATGGCAGTCCGGTATTGGGTGGCCTCCAACTCAACGTGGGCCTGTTCGACCCGGCGTCCTTGGGGTCGAACGGTTGGACGCGGACGAAGCTTCCGCGGGTTGAGTCCGAACTCACTTTCGAGCGCCCGTTTGGCCTCGGCAAGGTCGTGTTGTTCGCGAACGGCGCGTACCAGAAGGTCTATCAGCCTGGTGCCTGCCCGCTACCCGGAGCAACGTCAAGCGGACCGTGCGACGCGACCGCAGCAGGTGTTGGATACGGCGGACGACTCGAAATCGGCCCCGTACATCTGGGCGTGGCCGGGCACTACGGTAAAGGCTTGGGCATGGCTTATGCGCTCGAGCAGAGCTACGCGGCGCTCGATCCGGGCAACAACCTCCGTACCTTCGATGGCTACTATGCGCAGAGTCAGGTCGTGGTGCAGAAGTTCGACTTCTTTGCGGGCGCAGGCATCACTCGCGTCTTCCTGACCGACTATGACAAGACGGTCGCCGTCCAGTACAGCAACGTGAAGCACCAAATTGGTATCAACGGTGGCGTTGTCTACAACCTTGCGGAAAACGTCCATTTGGATCTGGAGTACTTCCGCGCTCAGGCGGACTATTGGTACGGCGAGAAGCAGGTCCTGAACAGCGTCGCCTCCGGCATGACCGTGAATTGGTGAGCACGGAACCCTGAGTTTCGGACTAGCCGATGCCTCGAACCTCCGAATTCGTAGGCCGATACCGCTGGTTGATCTGTTTGCTCCTCTTTTTGGGGACATCGATCAACTACATCGATCGCCAAATCCTCTCGCTCTTGAAGCCGATCCTCGACGATCAGCTGCATTGGACGAACGAACAGTACGGCAGCGTCAACGCGGCATTTCAAGGCGCGTACGCGATCGGGCTTTTGCTCTTCGGCCCATTCGTCGATCGCGTTGGCACCAAGATCGGATATGCGGTGTCGATCGGCGCATGGAGCTTGGCCGCGCTTGGGCACGGCTTCGTCGGCAGCGTCGGCGGCTTCTTTCGCGCGCGCGTCGCGCTCGGCGTGAGTGAAGGCGGCAATTTCCCCTCGGCGATCAAAGCGGTCGCGCTCTGGTTTCCGAAGCGCGAGCGTGCGCTGGCCACGGCGCTGTTCAACTCGGGTGCCAACGTGGGCGCGGTGCTCGCGCCGGCCATCGTGCCTCTCGTCGCGGCGACTTGGGGTTGGCAATCGGCATTCGTGTGCGCGGGTTTCGCCGGGTTGCTGTTCCTCCTGGTGTGGCTGCCCTTCTATGACGTTCCGGAGCGCATCACGCGACTCGGAGCGAGCGAGCTCGCGCACATCCGCGCGGATCACGACCAACCCGCCGAAGCTTCGCCGAATAACGAAGCCTCGAGCGGCGGCGTGCAGAAGTGGTTTTCGCTGCTGCGCTATCGCCAAACTTGGTCGTTCGTGGTGTGCAAGCTGCTCACCGACCCGGTGTGGTGGTTCTTCCTGATCTGGCTGCCGGATTACTTCAAGAAGACACGCGCGCTCGATCTCAAGGGCAGCCAGCTGTATCTGGTATCGATCTACTCAATCGTCACCGTGCTCAGCATCTTCGGCGGTTGGGTAACTGGATATCTGGTGAAGCAAGGCGTCACGCCCGTACGCGCGCGAAAAATCGCGATGTTCAGCTTCGCCGCCTGCGTTTTGCCGATCTTGTTCGTGACCAAAGCCAGCAATTGGGGCGCTGTGGTGTTGATCGGCGTAGCCGGCGCCGCTCACCAAGCGTGGTCGGCGAATCTGTTTACGACGGTCTCCGACATGTTCCCCAAGCGCGCAGTCGGCTCTGTCGTCGGACTCGGCGGCATGGCTGGCTCGCTCGGCGGCATCGCGTTTCCGATCCTTGCTGGCGCGCTGCTCGATCGCTTCACCAAAGCGGGTGATGTCACCGCGGGCTACAGCATTCTGTTCGGGTTCTGTGGCTTCGCGTACTTGCTCGCGTTCGGAATCAGTCACTTGCTCGTGCCGAAATTTGCACCTGTAACTGATTCGCTCTGATCAGACATTGCTTGTCCGGAATCTTCGAAAGTAGGAGATGACGGGAATAGAGCGTTTGTTGTAGAAGGGGTGTGGGGTGAATATATGACGAAGTTATCGGGTTTGGCGGGTGCGGCATTATTTGTCGTCGGTTGCAGCGCGGGCGGTGATCCAAACAATCGTGCGGGGCAAGAACAGACGGGGACGGTTTCTCAAGCGCAAGTAACGGGCGCACCGAATGCGTTTGATGTGACGTTCCGTATCGTATCGGTCACGCCGGGTGATCAGGGCAACGCACGGATCAACGTGCAGACTGGTCCGATGTACACGAAGTTGGGCGGAGTGACTTTCCCTCCGACCAACGGCCAGCCGCCTGCGTTTTTTGCGTGTGATAGCACCGTCAACAGCCAGACGTGCTTAACGGACGGCGCCGAATATTATCCCGAGCCGTGGAAGCAGCAGGCTCTTACCTGTCCGGCTCCGAATCACATTCCGCCCGTCGGGATTTGCGCGAGATTTGGACAAGATCTGTACCTGGATCAGGGCCGCTGGCTGCACAAGACGATCTTCCAGCCTACGAGCAACAACCCTGTGCCGCTGGTCGTCGAGTTCAAAGGCCTCGGCGACTGGGTAGGTGATGGCAGCGTCTTAGACGCGAGCATCACGATGAACCTCGATCCAATGACGGGCGTGGCCACGCCCGTCAGTTCCTTTCCCCCACAAGCGATCCAGAAGGTTGAAAACAACTGCGTGTATTTCTACACCAGTCTATTCAACCCACCCAAGATCTGCTGGGCGGTGGACGCGACACCGCGAGTATGTGCGCCTCAAGGGACGGACACGACGTGCGACGGTATCGATGACGATTGTGATGGCAGTAACGATGAGGACTTCGTCCCGACTAGCTCTGCCTGCGGCCTCCCCGGGATCTGTCAGGGCTCACAGCAAACGACGTGCGTTTCCGGCAACTTGGTGACGGGTGCTTGTACTGGCGGCAGTCAGCCGCAATCTTCGGATCCGTGCAATGGGCAGGACGATAACTGCAACGGCATAGTGGACGAAGACCCGGTTCCACCCGGTTCAGGCGGCACTTGTGGGCCTCCAGGAACATGCGCCGGAACGCTGGTTGCAATGTGCACGAACGGCTCGGTGGTTGACACCTGCACGGGCGTGAGTGCGCCACAGCCCGAAGTGCTGGACGGCAAGGACAACGACTGCGATGGGCAGATCGACAATTGCGCTCCCGGACAGAATGACTGGTGGTGTCAGTGCACGCCCGGCACAGATCTGGTTTTCCAAGTCGATCGCACGGACGACGGCTCGAATGCGGATGCCGAGGCAGCCAACTGCTTGCCTGGGAGTGCCTCGACGGGCAATTGCCGTCTGAGAGGTGTATTCCGCCGCGCCGAGCAAGCTGCGTCGCTCAAGTGCAGAATCGTGGCAAACCTTGGGTCGAAGATTTACCACACCGACGCGGAGCTGCGCTTGGGGAGCGGCAACTTGCTTGTGCAAGGTGTCACTAGCGACGGTACGGTTCTTACGACCACACAGGCCTGCGCCGATGCGTCGTGTTCGGCGCTCAACTGCCCCGATTTTGGGTGCGGTACGGAGTGCAATCTCGTGAGCACTCATCGGCTCATCAACGCCTTTGCGGACAACGGAAGCACGCCATTTCTGGAACTCAATTCCCTGACGCTCCGGGGTGGAAGGTCGACCGACCAAGCCGTGGCCAATGTCGAAAGTGCGGCCGGCGGCGTAGTGGTCAGCGGTGGAGGTCTCACCTTGAACCACGCAATCGTGCGCGATAACCGGACGCACGGTTTCGGGGTTGGAGTGACCGTTGCCGATGCACAATTCCTAACGGTTACCGACAGCGTTATTCGCGACAACTTCAACTCGCAGGCACTGCCCGAGCCGTCCAAGCCGATCGCTGAATGTCATGCTGGTGGCGCTGCAGGCGGTCTCACCGGTCAGGGTGGCGGCATCTACGTCAATAATGTGGTGTCTACGACTATCACCCGCAGCGCCGTCGTTCGCAACTTCGCGTCTGATGGTGGAGGCATCGTGAAGTTGGGTCCAGGCACTTTGTCGGTCGTTAATTCCACCGTTTCCCAGAATGAAGCCGCTGGTCAGGGCGGCGGGATCCGGGTCGCCGGGGGGAATGCTTCGATTCAGTTCAGCTCGGTGATCGGCAACATCGCCGGGAACGGGGGCACGATCACTAGCGACGGCAAATTCGGTGCGGGTATCGACGTTCAGGAATTCCCGAATGGCACTCCCACCTCGTTTGCCGTATTCGGCAGCATCTTTGCTGAAAACACTTTTTCCACGAAGTGCTCGACCTGCTCCACGCACGCGCCTGACTGCCACGTCGAATCCGGGGTCGACGTTACGCCCTCGAGCGTTGGACTAAACCTAATTGGGTCAGGCGGCTTGGACTGCGCAGCCTTGGGCAATCCGGCGACGGATCCCTTGATCGGCGATGCAAACGGCAAAGTTCCGGCCGGTGCATCTGTAGTACCCGCGACCGGGGCTATCAACTCGGTGACGCAAGTGAGCGCACTGCAATCGGGCAGCCTGGCAATCGCCGCGTATCCGGTTGACGCCGCGCTACCGGCTGGAGCGCCGCTCTGCTTGCTGACCGATCAACGCACGTTCATCCGACCCCCAGCTGGGCGCTGCTCGCTCGGCGCGTACGAGTTCAACGGGCTGCCCGACTCGGACGGTGACGGCATTCCCGATCAGAGCGATCCGCAGCCTTTCGTATACTCGAACGACTTCAACGATCTGAGCTCGTATGGCGTGACGAGCGGAACGATTACCGCGCGTGGCGATCAGAAGTTGTACCTGTATGACCTCGGGCAGCCGCAGGGCGTCACTGTCGAAGCGATTCCGGGTGGCGGCCCGACGTCAGCGCAGGTCACCGCGTGCAACGGAAGCGTGCAGGTCAGCGTTGCGGCAGGCGAGACGAAGACGATCAATTGCCCGCGTCCGACGAGTTGCGTCTTCGCGAGTCAGGCTCTGGCGGAGCTCGATCGAAGCCGAATCTATGCTGATGTTTTCAGCAATGGGTTCAGCACTTCGTCCGGCGGTGGCATCACGGGCAATGTGCTGTCACAGGGCAACGGCTTTCTCGGCAACGGCTCGACGATTGTCGGCAACGCAACGCTGCACGGCTTGCTGAGCGGCAATCGTGCTGGCGTCAGTGGCAGCTTGGTCGAGCGCGCGACGGTTCCAGCGCAGTCTCTAATCGTTCGTTCGATCACGAGCACAGGTCCGAACACTCAGGTTCCATCGGGAACGACAGTGCCCATTCCTCCTGGGGCGTATGGCAATGTCACGGTGTTGTCGAGCGGCACCCTTTCGTTGAGCGCTGGCGCTTATCGCTTTGCCTCCCTGCAATTCGACCCAGGTGCGAAGCTGCGAACGTCCGTTGCCCACGAGCTAGTCGCTGTCCAAGGCAATCTCACGTTGAATGATCGATTCAACGTGGTGGGCGGGGGCCAAGTGGACTTCTTCGTCAATGGTTCGACGGTCACGGTCGGTCACGACGCGATCTTGACGGCGAACCTCGAAGCGCCGTTCGCGACCGTGGCCGTTCAGGATCGCGCCTACCTCAGCGGATGCCTCGGTGGTCGGACCGTGAACATCGGACAAGACGTGAAGATCGGGAACGCGCTCGCGCCCCGACCTTTGCCTTGAGCTGAGCAGCTAGCTCGAGTAGCCATGGGCGCCCACGGGCGCCCATGGCTGCCTCACTTCATGAATCCGCACGCCGGGTCGTCGATGATGTCGGTCCCGGCGAGTTGTGCTGCGCATGGGTCGCAGTACAACTCGTTGTCGCAACCGCAGATGAAGATGCAATTGTCGGCGGAACAATTGCTGGGACGCGGGCGGCAGACTGCAGGACCCTCGCAGCGGTCGCCAGCATAGTCACACCACTCATTCGCCGCGCACGGCTCGAGCGAGTCTCCGCACGCTTTGGGGACCGCGGCGGCACCGGCCTGGTTGGAGCCGCCTGAACCAGCAGCCACACTCCCGCCGTTGCCGGAATGACCGACGGCCACCCCGGATCCTCCCGTCGAGCCAGAAGGCGCACCGCCGTGTGCATCGCCCGCACTCGGACTGCCGCCCGCGGAAGTCGTGCCGCCATTGCCAGCGGTCGCTGGCTCGGGGTTGCTGTGCTTTGAGCCACACGCGAACAACGTCAAGCACACCATCAGAGACAACGCCAACGAGGTTTGCTTCACGACCCTTCCTCTTCCCATGCCGATCTCCGATAGTCGCGCGAGGGCAGGATTGAAACCCGCCCTCGGCGTTCAGCGACCCATCCAACCGCCATCCACCGTCAACACGTGCCCAGTAACGTAGCGTGCCGCTTCCGAGCAGAGGAACACCGCAGCGCCCGCGATGTCGTCCGGCTCGCCCCAGCGACCCGCGGGGATGCGCTCGAGAATTTGGCGGCTGCGGTTGGGATCGGCGCGCAACGCCTCTGTGTTTTTGGTCGCGATGTAGCCGGGCGCGATCGCGTTCACGGTCACGTTTTTGCTGGCCCATTCGTTGGCGAGCGCTTTGGTGAGTTGCGCGATGCCGCCTTTGGATGCGGCGTAGCCGGGCACCAAGATGCCGCCTTGGAACGAGAGTAGCGAGGCGATGTTGACGATGCGACCGCCGCCTTGTTCGATCATCAGTTTGCCGATGCTGCGCGAGAGGCGGAATGGCGCGGAGAGGTTTACTTCGAGCAGGAAGTCCCAATCAGCGTCTGCATAATCGACTGCGGGTGAGCGGCGAATCGATCCGGCGTTGTTGACTAGCAGATCGATGCGGCCGAAGGCGGCGACCGCGTTGCGTGCGAAGTCCTCTTGGGCGGAGCGATCGGACAGATCCGCCGAGATGGCGACCGAGCGCGGGCCGAGTTTGCGGATCTCTTCGCTCGTGGCCTGCGCTTCGTCACCGCGGCCGTGACAGATGACGTCTGCGCCGGCGCGGGCGAGGCCTTTGGCGATAGCTGCGCCGATGCCGGTGCTGGATCCCGTGACGAGCGCGACTTTGCCTTCGAGATTGAACCAGTCGAGCGCCATGATTACTTCTTGCTCGCTTCCAGGCCGGAGCCGGCTTGATCGAAACCGGGTTGCACGTTGACGACGCCGAATTGGCGATCCTCGACCTCACGATGCGCGGCCATCATCCAGATGAAGTTGATGCTGTGGCCCGGCGCGGCAACGTTCGGGTGATAGCCCGCGGGCATCAACACGGCGTCACCGTCACGCACGAGGCTCACGAATTCAGGTTGATCCGGCTTGGTGTACACGAGTTGAATGCCGAATGCGGGAGCGGGCATGTCGAAGTACACGTACACTTCTTCGAGCAGCTTGGTGTGCTCGTGGGGCGGCCAGCTCGTCCAGTTGCCCGGCTGTGAGCGCGTGAAGCCGGCCAGGAGCCGACCCGCATTCACGTTCTTGCCGATGATGATGTTGAGATCGCGCGTCGTTGCGGCTCCGCCCGCGGTGAACTTCAGTGCAGTGTTCTCTTTGACCTCTGAGTAGCGCACCACTTGCAGTGGGTAGTCGCCCTCGACGTCCGCAGAGCATTCGACGAGATCGACCTCGGACGTGGTCGAGACTTGCACGGCTGAGCCTCGTGGCACGTAGATCGCGTCGTAGGTGTCGAGTTCGTAGGGCGTGCCAGCAACGGTCACGCGACACGCGCCCTTCATGCACATGAGCGCGGTTTCACGCGTTCCGGTGTCGAAGCTGACGTTCGGCGCGCTGCGGTCGAGGCGAATGCGGCCATAGGCGAGGTGCGCGAGGCTGCTATTTTCGGGGGTCACCGAGATGACGCGCCCGAGGCTTTGGGCGGTGCCCGAGAAGATCAACTTTTGAGGATCGAGAATGACGTCGTTCATGGCGAGGTACTTTCGTCTGGCACGCGGGGCCGGCAGTGTAGCCCAATTGCGCAGTCGTTTGCGCGCTCGTTGCCTTGCTCCGTGACGAACGTTCGTGATATTGCCGACCTCGAAAGACGGGCGAATCAATGACGAGAATTCGATTCGGTTTAGCGTTGTCGGTGACGGTTTCTTTGGGCCTGTGTGTGGTAGTTGCATTCGCCGCGCCGCCCGCTCCCGGCGCAGCGCCGCCTGGTCCGAAGCCTGGTGCGCAGCCGGCGAAGCCCGCGGAACCTAAGCCCGCTGCTGCGAAGCCGGCGGATGCAAAACCGGCGGATGCAAAGCCCACCGCTCCTGGCGGCAATCTCGTCACCATCACTGGGGCGAATCCCTCCGCGTTCGCGCGAACCCGCGAGACGATTGCACTCGCGGGAGCAGAGCTTGCGAAGCTCACCCCGAGCTTCGAGCTCAAGAAAGCAATCGTGGTCGATGCCGGCGGTCGCCCGCTGCTCTCCCAGCTCGTCGACATGAACGGCGACGATGAACCGGATGACCTCGTGTTTCAGGCGGACTTCGCGCCCGGCGAGGTCAAGCGTTTCAACGTTCGCCTCGGCGAGCGTCCGCACGCGGTTGCCGCGCAGGAATACAAGGTCTACGGGCGCTTCGTTCGTGAGCGCCACGACGACTTCGTGTGGGAGAACGATCTCGTTGCGCATCGCATGTACGGGCCTGACCTCGAGACGTGGCAGAAGGATCCTCTCGTGTCGAGCGGTATCGACACGTGGGCCAAACGCACCAATAAGCTGGTCGTCAACGAGTGGTATATGACGGACGACTACCACCGGGATGCCGGCCAAGGCGCTGACTTTTACGGCGTCGGGAAGTCCCGCGGGTGCGGCGGACTCGGCATTTGGGCGGGCGGCAAACTACACACTTCGCGCAACTTCACGCGTTCACGCGTGCTCGCGAATGGCCCGATTCGGCTCGTATTCGAGCTCAGCTACGCGCCTTGGGAAGTGCCGGGCGGCGCGCACATCAGCGAGACCAAACGCGTGATTTTGGACGCGGGCACGCCGTTCAATCGCTTCGAGAGCACGTTCAGCGGAGGCAAAGGCCCGCTCTCGGTCGGCGTCGGCATTGCCAAGCACGCGGGTGGCACGGTTCAGGTCGACCCGGCGTCGAGCTCGATGCGCGTCTGGGAACCGGTCAAAGACACGAAAGGGACCGCTAGCGGCAACCTTGGTTGCGCGGTCGTGTTGAGTGCCGGCGCGCCGCTCGAGGCGCAAACGACCGATCTCGAATACCTCGCAGTGTCGCCCACGGACGCTGCTGGGCGCATCAGCTACCGCGTGGGTTCGGCTTGGGATCGCGCCGGTCACGTGCGCGACGCCCAGGCTTGGGCGAAAACGGTGGAGAATGTAGCTGCGCAGGCCGCCGTGCCGCTACAAGTGCACCTCGCGGCTGCGGCGAGCAAGTGACGTGAACGCAGCCGGAACGCGGCTGTTCAGCCGCTCCGACTGCGCGCGTTCAATTGTTCCAGTTCACCTGGCGCAAAGCTGAAGCGCTCGGTGCTCTCTTCATGCACCTTGACGCTCAACTGGAGCAGCAGCGCTGCAGCGCTCGAATCGCCGGAGTCGCGTGCCTTTTCTAGGTACGCGACTGCCGTGCCGAGCGCTGCGTTCGCGCGGAGCGCGTTGCCTGCCGACAACGCGCGTCCGGCCTCGATCAATTGTTCGCCGACCTGCTGTCTCCAGAGTAGTGCGGCCATGCCATCACTTCACATCGAGAAGCACGTGCTGAGAGCGTCGTTTTCGGCTTGGCAGCCGCTACCCGGGTACACGCCGAACCCTTCCAGGCACTCCCAGTTCGCGGGATCGGAAGACAGGCCAGCGGCGCACGTGTTGAGCGCGCTGTTCTGATCCAAACAGTACGGGTAGATGTCGGTCACGAATTGCGTGTTACCGACACACGAGCTCACGCAGCCCTCGAAGTTGGGGACACCATCGCAAACGACCGCCGCGCTGGCGCGACAGACCAGGGCGCACTCGCTCTGCGCGGCTTGATCGGCACCGCAGCGTCGCGAGCTCGCATCGACGCTGATGGTCGTCGGTTTGCCGTTGTCGGGTGAGAGCGTCCAGCTCAGCTTGTCGCGATTGCCGAAGTCGACCGCGAACGCGAAGTCATGCTGCCCCGGCATGAAGCGGGTGGGGCGGTGGCTCGCGCTGTCCTTCGCGAGCTTGTTCTTGCTGCCGTAGGGAACGGTGATGCTGACACCGTTGTCGTTCTTGTAGCCAAAGAAGGCCGTGAGCGAGCCTTGCGGGTTCGGCGCGACGCAATCGAACACCGGCTTCAGCGGCATGTCTCCGCCCTTCTTTTCGGCCTGGTCGAAGAACGGCAAGAACGCACTCGGGCGCACGTACAGGCTGTAGTCTTTGCACGACAAGCCACCGAAATACTCCACGCCGCCGATGTAGGTTTGCCCACAATCATCGAGCAGGAGCGGACCACCGGAGTCGCCGAAGCAGGCGTTGGCATACGGAGCTCGGCCGTCGGTTTTGAGTAAGTTTTTGCGATGCGCCGCGTCTTCCAAGCCCGGGTTCGGATCTTCGGGATGATTGTCGGCGAGTGTGGGTGAGCCCAGCGTGCGTGTCTTGCCCGTACGCTGCACGCGGCCGCCTGCGCCGGTCGTGGGAGTGGGTGCGCTGTTCGCGCCCCAACCGGAAATGGTGACGTCTTGATTCGCCCGGACCTCGCGGCGCGAAATCGGGATTGGCGAGAACGGCAGTTTGCGATCGAGGTACACCACGCCGAGATCGGGATAGAACTGAGTCGGGTTGAAATCAGGGTGCTGCTCGAACGAATCCGCCTGAGCAAAGTGAGAGGGTTGGCCCGGAGCGGGAGGCATGAGGCCGTTGCCACCTGGCACGAGCTCCGCAAGATCAGCCTCGAAATTGTCGCCGAAATACACGAAGAGCTGATCGGCATACACGTTCTGGAGACAGTGCGCCGCGGTCACGACTTCACGTGATGCGAAGTAGGTGCCGGTGCACGTGCGTGTGCCGAGCGTGCCGTTCGAGTTCAGCACACTGGCATACAGCATGACGACCTGATTGGGGCCATTCGACTTGGAGGGCCCGATGATCGCTTCGCTCCCCGAGCTCAGGTCCTGCTCTTCCATGCCTGCGCCGGCTGAACAAGCCGCTGCAACCATACCACTGACTAGAACCGACCCGAGTGCGCGTAGCTTCATTCCGATGTCCTTCCGAATTTGGATCTAACAAAAATCATAAACATAGATCGGAAGAGCCAACGCCCGCTAGCTGATCTCGCACTCCCGCGTACGAATGCGCGACATGTGCATGCGAGTGCACAACTCGGCATCTCCAAGCAGCTTTCGGTGCACGTCATGCGCAAAGGGGCATTTTTGCCTGTGTTCAGCGTGCGGATGTGTGTGCTTGGATGTGAGTCATGAACGCTTGGTAAAGCAAGCATTCCAATGCCCAGCGCGTCTTACTAGTTTCGATTCGGGACGGCGTCGTGCTCGGAGTAAGACAGGGGAGCGCGTGTAGGAGCAACACGCCGTCGCGCAAAGATGCGGAAATTTCCGCGCCGAGTGACGTATTGATCGTTGGCCTCGTGTTTGCAGAAGAGGGCAATCGTGAAAGCACACGAACTCGACTCAGACGCACTTTTGGAACGAATTGCGACCGTGCTCGGCGATTGCCTGGCAGTTGGCTCGTTGAATCGCAAGACGGGCGAGCTGAACGCTTCCTTGTCGCGCGCGGAGCTGTGGGCTGCGGCACTCGCCCGTGCGGGGGCTGGAACGGGTGCGGTGTTTCCGGGTGTGCGCTTGGCTGCGGTGGCGGCAGTGCTGAACAACATCACCGACACCAAAGATCGCGCAGCAAAGCTCGAGCACGTATCCGTGGCCGCGGAAGGCGCGCGCATCGTGTTTCAGCGCTGCCCGTGGGACGAGCGTGACGCGCTGTTCGTCGTGTTACCGGCTGATGGCGGCGAAGAAACGAACTTCGCGCTGCTGCGACTCGTGCTCGAATCCGTTCGGCGCGACGTTGCCATCGTTCGTGCGCCGCGTGTCGAAGAACGCTGTTGGAATTGACCAAGGGCCCGCGAACGGCCCTACGACTGCTACAGATTCCAGGTGTCGGAATCCGTACTTACGCTGCAGTCACTTGCGTCGCCCGCTGCATAGTCATTCACTCCATTCGTACGTGTGGGGTACTAGAGCGCCGCTCTAGTACTTTTGCGGGCGCGCACGGCGTCGATTCGATGAGCGTACGGTGTCGTTGAGCGCCCGTGTGCGCTGGGCGCGGACAATCGAGCGGAGCTGAGTTCGTTGTTTGGGTTCGCGTTCGTATGATTCGTGTCGACGAACGTCGTGGTAATTCGTCTGCGAATTTAAGGGTTTTGTGGTTGTCGCGAGCGCTCATCGCACCTGACGGATCTCGCTCGAACGAATACTGACATCGATCAGCATCACTCTCGCGGGATGTCGATCACACGAGATTACAAAGCGCATGTGGCGAGTATCGACAGCCGATCTCGCTCGCGAATCAGCGTTGATGCGCTGGACGTTCGCAACCCTCGATGTTAGATAAACGTCGGTCGCTGTCGCAGACGCGCGCTCGCATTGCGTTCGTTTGCGGTCTCTAAGTCGTGGGTTGTCGTGGGCGGAGTGGCCCGACGGAATCGTCGGAGATCTCGAATTTCTACGTGACAGAGCTGTTACGTAGAGCGCACGTGCGCTCACTTCTACGAGGGTGATTGTGAAGTGTCGAGATTCGCCAGCATTTGGCGAAGACGCCGGACTGCGTCGTTCACTTAGATAACGAACGCTGTCTGTCGTTTGTCGTGTTTGAAAGGGAGAGAACCAGTGAAAGAAGTCTTGAGATACGTCTTCGATCGCAAACGAGCATACAACCGCCTGCCGTTGTTCGAGTGGATGAGGGACGAAAAGCTGACTCCGAGGCAGCGCCTAGCCTTCTATCCTTGCATGGCGCATTTCATCATGAGCTTCGGCGATCTGAATAAGTTCGTGCTGCGCGAGTCGCGTCCGGGGGACACCTTCCAGGACATGGTCAACGCCCACACTGCTGAGGATGACCATCACTGGCCGTGGTACTTGGAAGACTTCACCAAGCTCGGCTTCGACGAAGAAATGCGTGGCACCGACTGGATGAACTTTCTCTGGGGCGAGGAGACTCAGCAGAACCGCATTCTCTTGGCGCGCCTGACCTCGTTGATCAAGAACACCAATAGCCTCGAGCGCTTGGTCGTGATTGAAGCCATCGAGGAGACTGGCAACGTGCTGTTCAGCACGATGTTGCCGATCGCGGTCGCGGTCGAGAAGGAAATTGGCCAGCAGCTCCGCTACTGCGGTCCGTTTCACTTCGAACTCGAATCAGGGCATGCCGTAGGCGCCGATCACCGTGCGCTCGTCAGCGTCAAGCTCGACGAGAATGCACGGGCACGCTGCCGCTGGATGATCGACGAAGTGTACTCAGCCTTCGAAGGCTGGACACACGAACTGCTGCGCTACGCGCTCGCGCATCCGCTGCGCGCCGAGCACGTTCAGCCAGACGACTTCTCGTCCGGAACGTTCCGCATCGGCGCCAAGGTCGACGAACTCGAAGACGAGCGCAAGCTGGGGTGATGCTTTCGAACTCGAGTGTAGCCAGCGCGCGTCCGAGCGCCTGGCCGCAATGGGCTCGTTGAGACGCGCTTTCTAGGCGCGTCTCAGCGAGCTGCTTGTGCGCGGGCTACGGTCTCCAACATTCGGGGAATGGCCACCGAAATGAGGATGCCGAGGTTGGCTCGCTTGTTGTCGACCAAGATGCCCTGCAGCAATGCGCTGTGGTTGATGACCGCCACGGTGTGGTTGCCTTCCATGTCGAGCAGGTAGTAACGCGCTAGGGGAGGGAAGTTCGAATCAGTCAGGGAGCTCTCGAGCTCCGTGGTGATGCGCGTGAAGAGCGCTACGGCTACCGGCTGCTGATTGAAGCCAGCCAACGACAAACCCGCGGTGCGGTCCCAGATGTCGGTAGCGACCAGGCCGTCGCGAAGGACGTTGCGAAGATCTTGAACGGCGGAGTCGAGGATTTTGGTGTCAATCATGGGGTCTTTCCAAGGGGGATACGGGCGCGCGCGCACGCCAAAAAGGGGGCGAACTAGGACTACTTGATCGTGCCAAAGACTGACTAAGTAGTGTTAGAGCCGGCGTACGGTGACTTCCAGCGCTTCCTTGAGCTGGTCGAATGCGCGTGACGAAAGCGGCTCCGGGCCGAGGATGCCGAGACAGAAGGCTCCGCGATCGTTACGACTCTCGACCCAGGACATCATGCTGTTGCCGAGCCAGAGCGCACCGGCCGTCGCGTCGATGCCTGGGATCATGCGCACCGAGACCAACGCAGAGAGCAACGGACCCACGAGCGACACGTGCGCCTCGGAGATTCCGTGCGCCGCGAGCGTCAGGCCGTTCTCGTCCGCGATGAACGCGCCTGTACAGCGCTGATGGTCGAGCGTCCACGCCAATAGCGCGTCCAAGCAATCCGACGGGTTGTCCGACGTTTGCACGAGCTTTGGCGCAGGAAATTGCGACTTCAGACGCGTGGGCGGAGGTATCGTGATCGCGCGCGGAGCCGGCGCTTCTGGAGCTGCTGCGGCGACGACCGGCGCGGGCCGAGGGATCGGTCGCGCTGCCGAACTCGCGTTGGCGCGGCTGAAGCTCTGAACAGCTGCTCGCCGCGGCGCGCTCGCCCTGGCTAGCAACTGCGCAACGCTCGAGGGATCAGTCCACGAGACGGATCGGGCCGTCATCTTCTCCTCCTTCCTGAACGCCGAGGCGTTGTTCGATTTCTGCAGCCAAACTGTCGAAGACCGCGGCCACCGCTGGTGCACGGCGGCTCAGCAAACCGAGCGGTACGCCCGCGCGGCTCGCCTGTAAGAACGTGCTGTCCCGCGGGATGGCGGTATCGAAAACACTCTCGCGATACAGCGCCCACAGTTCCTCCAGCGAAGCCAAGACCACTGGATCCTTGAAGGAGCTCATGTTGCACACGACTCCCAAGAGGGAGCAAGCGTCACCTGCGTCGCGCAGCTGCGCGAGTAAATCGAGCAAACGCGGCAGGGAACGGAGAGCCAGCGGCTCGCACTGGGCCACGGCGATCACGCTCTCGACCGACTCCAGCGCGAGGCGCGTCATTCCGCCGAGGCCAGCGGGCGTATCGAACAGCACGGCGTCGTAGTCGGCTTGGCTATGATCGAGGATGCGACGAAGGATGTCGTTGTCACGCGCGCACTTCGACAAGTCGTCGATGGCCAGCGTGTCGACGAAGCCCATGGGCATGATCTGCAGCTCGGGTAAGCGCGTCTTCACCACCTCGGGTAGGTCTTGACCTTGAGCGAGGCTGGCGGCGAGACCCGAGCGTTCGCTCACGCCGTCGAGTGATAGACCGATGGCGCCTTGCGGGTCGGTGTCGACGAGCAGCGTTCGCGTGCCGCGGCGCGCGAACGCATAGGCGCAGTTGAGCGCTGTGGTGGTCTTTCCCACACCGCCTTTCAGGCTGGTAAATGCGATAGACAGTGTCATTTGGGATACCCTAACTTGCGTAGTTGCGAGAGGTTCGCTCGTACCAAGTGCGACGTGGGGTCGAGCTCCGAGAGGCTCACGAGCGCGCGCGCGGCGTCATCGTAATTGCGCGTCATCATCGAGCGTCGCGCCTCTTCGTTGAGCTGCCGAATGCGTTCGGCGAGCTGCTCGGGCGTGGACAAGGTGACTTCCAGCTGTGTCGCCGACATCGGAGGCGGCTGCGACACGAGGCCCTCGTCGATCCGTCGCAGCGACTCGAACACCAGCTCTTGCAGGCCTTTGAAGATCGCGCGCTCTTTGCGCGAGCCGAGCGCGCTGCTGACTCGCGCGCGCATCTCGGGCCGGATCAAGCGCGCGAAGGCGTCTTCACCCACGCCGAGCGCGTCGAACGCGGTCCAAACCTCGCCGTCCCGCACCTCGATGATGCCGGCGTCGCCGCCTTCACGGCTGAGCACGAGCACGTGTGAGCCGCCCGACATGCAGATCATCTGCAGGAAATCCACGGGCGCGAAATTCACGTGCGGCGGAGTCGACGGCCGGCCCTGTGCGCGCGCCATCACCACCAACGTCTCTTCGGCGATCGGATGGGAGGTGCGGACCAGGCCCGCGGTCTCGGGCAGCTCCTGGCCTTCATCGAGAGCCAATACCAAGCGCCGCGTACGCGGAAGAAGCTGCTGGATCGCGTCCTCCGGCGCGCCCTCCAAAGGCGTATAAAAAAGTAGACCCACGTTGGGCGCATCGGCGAGCAGCTGGTCGAGCTCGTGCCAGCTGGCAGCCCCCAGTGCGCTCATGGAAGTCTGATCGGCAATGATTCGAATGCAGCGCATGCGCTCACGCAGAGCGGGATCGGCAACCACAGCAAGATTCATTCGCGGTCAACGGCTTTCGAAGTCGAGATCCTTCTGCGCGCGCCGCAGCATTACGTCTGCGGCCTTGTCACCCGGGCGTATCTCGTCACAGCTGCGAAATGCCGCGACTGCGTCGGCGAAGCGACGCTGAATGTAGGCAGCGGTGCCGAGCTGGAACGCTGCCTTGTATCGGCGATCGCTCTCGGTCTCGACGACGGGCTGGACGAGCGGTGGCGGAGAACCCGTGCTGCGCGCGGTCTCGGGCGCGTCGTCGTCGGACGGCAGCTTCACCGACAGCGGCGTGGATTCGTCGATGCGCGGGGCGATCGTGTGCATGCCGGAGCGCGTCTGCTCGATTTCGGCGCTGGGTGGCGGTGCGTCGGGTTTGCGGTACAGACCAACCAACACCTGCAGCGTCCGCAGCTGCCCGAGCGGGCACATCTGCGCGATGTCACCGAACGTCGAGCTGCCGTCGATGTAACGCGAGACCATCACCACGTCCGGCGAACGCGGGACATTCACCGACATTTGCTGAGCGATTTGATCGAGCCCGCCGAGGCGCTTGGCGTACGCGCCGATCAAAAATTCCTTGATCTGATCGATGCTCTTTTGGAGTTCGGTGCTGTCCGGTGAATCCGCGCGCGCGCGGTACAACATGGCGAGCGCTTCTTCGTAGCGGCGTTCGCGCAGAAGGACCAGGACGTCGGCTCGAACCAACGCGGCGGTCGCGTCACGCTCCGAGCTCATTGGAGCCGCCAAGTCGCTCCGATCGGCAATGCGCATAATGCAACGATAGTACTATCGCGTGGCAACATTACGCTAGTGGCATCCATTGGACACTCGCCCGCTCGCTCACCTTCGCCCAACTCGAACGGTCGCGTGCGCAAGCGAGTTAAGGTGAGTCACTACGCACGCGCATCACCCGGAGGAGTTACTATGGCGGAAGTCGCCGCAGCTGGATCGGCGTGCAGCGTTCTTGGGAATCACGTGCGGATTCCGACGCACTCACGAAACGTCATTTACAGTGTCTGCAACGGATCGCGATCGCGCTCGGAAATCAGCACTCGCAGTTGCCCTTCGGCCAAACTCTCCAATTGTCGGCCAAATTCTGGCAGAAAACCGCGCTCGGTGTGTGTGTGCTCGGACAGGATCACGCTCGAGCCGGCGCGCAATTTCGCGAGCACGTCATGGTGGCGCATTTCGCCGGTCACGAAGAGCTGTGCATGCGACACCCTTTCGAACAAACTGCCACCTGCGCCCGCGCACACCGCAACGCATTCGATCGGATTGCCTGCGCTATGTGCACTCGCGGTTGCAACGCGAACATTTGCGATCGCGAGATGCGCCTTCAATCGTGCGACGGCTTCAGTAAGTGACATCGGCATGTCGAGTTTGATGAGCCGACCTGCACCGAGGTTCGAGCGCGGCGCCGTCAACAACGGATAGACGTCCCAGGCGGGCTCTTCGTAGGGATGGTGGGCCGCGATCACGCGCGGGAGATCTTTGAGCGCAGCTGCAAGGCAGCGCATTTCGAGCCGCGTTTCAGGGACGAATTCGAGCTTGCCGCGCTCTCCGACGCGGGGCTGCGTCGCTTCGTTGCCGAAGAACGAACCACGCCCTTCGAGCTCATAGCTGCACTCGGAGTAGTTGCCGATGTTGCCAGCGCCGAGTTCGCGAGAAAGCGCGCTGCGCAGCTCCGCGACGTGCCCTGCGGGTACGAACACGACCAGCTTGAGCTCTTGCTGCTTCGGGTTCGGCGCAGCCGCAACGAGCGGCGTGACGCGCCCGGGGCCAAACGCGCGCGCGAGCCAGTCATTCATGCCCCCCGCTGCGGCGTCGAGCGCGGTGTGCGGCGAATACACGGCGAGCCCTGCTTCGAGCGCACGCAGCAGCACGCGCTCTTCCGGCGAGCGCGCGCGGAAGCGCTTCAGCCCGCGAAAGATTGGCGGGTGATAGGGAATCAAAAGATCCGCTCCACGCTCGAGGGCTTCGTCGAGCACGGTCTCGCTGAGATCGATGCACAAAAACGCGCGCTCGATGCTGCGGCTGGCGGCGCCCAGCGGCTCCAAGAGCAGTCCGGTGTTGTCCCAGTCCTCGCTCAGCTCGAGCGGTGCCAATCGTTCGAGTAGCGCGATTACTTCGGACAGGCTTCGACTCATGCGCGGCAGCATAGCGCGCTTTGCCGGACGCCCCGCACGCCCGCGATTTCGACGAATCAGTCGCCGAAGCGGAGATTGGCCGATGACGATTGGGTCAATCGTTGGCGCGTGAGCGAGGCTGGATACTCCAGGAGCAAGCCCTCACTCGGCACACTCATCAGCAAGCGTTCCAGGTCCTTGGCGGAGGCTGGACGCTCTGCGGCGCGCTTCTTCAAGCACAGCATCACCGCGGCGTCCAAAGCTTCGGGGATCTGCAAGTCGGGTCGGGCAACGCGCAGCGGACGCGGGATCTCGCGCTGATGCAGCTCCAGCAACTCGCGCCGGTTGCGTCCGCGAATCGGTAAATCTCCCGTCAGCGCTTCGTACATCAGCACGCCGAAGGCATACAGATCGGTGCGCGGATCGACCGGAGCACCGATGCATTGCTCGGGCGCCATGTACTCGGGAGTGCCGAGCGTGTAGCCGTCTTGAGTCAGGCCCTCCGACTCGCCCAGCTTGCTCATGCCGAAGTCCAGCACCTTGATGCTGCCATCTTCGTTGATGAAGATATTTCCGGGCTTCAGATCGCGGTGCACGATGCCCAATTGATGAGCCGCGCTGAGCGCGTGACAGACCTGGATGAACATCGGAATCCCGAAACCGGGGGCGACTGGGCCCTGCGCCTTCAGCCGCTGCGCGAGGCTCATGCCGTGCAAGAGCTCCATCACGACGTAGATCGAGCCATCCGGCATTTGATCGAGGTCGAGCGTCTTGACCACGTTGGCTTGCTCGATCGAGCCTTGTACGCGCGCCTCGCGGCGCAGGCGCGCGATCTCGGAGGCATCCACCGCGGCCGCGCCGCGCAGCACCTTGATCGCGACTTTGGCGCCGATACCGACGTGTTCGGCTGCGTACACTGCGCCGATGCCGCCCGAGCCGATGCGATGCAAAATCCGGTATTTGCCGCCCAGGGTTTCGCCGGCCAAATCACCGGCGGCGTCGCGGAAGTGCCCGCGCGCTTCCAAGCCGCGTTCCAGCGCGGCGATGCGGTGTTTCTCGAACACGCGCGATGCGCGCTCTTCTTCCACGCGCTCGGTGAGTCGGCCGATTGCCGCACCCGCACCGGTGCCAATCAAGGTGGCGATTGCCGCTCCCAAGTGACTGCCGGTCGCGAGCAGCGCGGCACCGCAACTCAAGCCGCCGACCGCGGCACCCATGGGCACGCGATGCTTGCGCGGCGCGGCCCAGCGCACGCGATAGCGGCATTCGCTACCGCCCTTGGCCAGACACACGTCGTGCTCGATGGTGGCTTCGCCCAGGCCCCAAATTCGCGGCATCGAGCTGAGCTCGGCGCGCCGGGTCATGCACAAGAGCAGGTCGGACTGGTCGGCCTCCAGCTCCGGGCGAGGGCGATAAACGATTTCGGCCTTGTCGTGCTCGAGCTGAATCAGCTCGTACGCGCCCACGCGCGTGGACTCGGCCGAGTTTGCGGCCAAGTAGCGATAGGCGTCCTCGGGCACCGAAGCGACGCGCAAAAGCCGAACGTAGGCGCCCAATGTTTCGGGATGGGTCATCCAGCTGCCGCGGCTCGAGAGCGCGTCATCGCCGAGCGCGGCGGCCAAGGCCGCCAGGGTGCGCCGAGTTGCCGCGAGGGACAGCCAAGCCGAGTCATCGTCGACCAGCGTGGGCGGAACTCCGACGGTCGCGAGCAACGCACGAACAGCGCTGTCACCGCGTTCATCGCGCAGGCGGAGCAGGTACGGCTTCAACAGCGTGATGCGCAGCTCTTCGCGCCCCGCACCCGCGGCGGGCGGCATCGTGCGCTCGAGGCGAGGAGTCCGCGCAGAACCGTTCAAGCTCTTTCCTCGGACGTGATCTTTGGCGCGCGCCGCATGCTGATGAGCGATCTTAACACCCGGTCCTGGGAGCCGCTGTTTGGGTCAGCCCTCGGGGTTACAAACGGCAGCATAGCTTCTAGCAGTAGCCCCTGCCCTTGAACGAAACAGCTTTTTTCGTGCGAAAGCGCTGTTGCGGTCTGGCCCGCGACGGCCGAGGGGCCAATGCCGCGCGCCGCGATTGGCTTCCCATTTTCGCGATTTTGCTGAACGGGCGCGGAGCTTTACGGACGGCAGGAGTTGGCACAATCTTCCGCTACGGCCACAGCTGTCGGAGCTGGCGCGTCATCCAGGGAAACAAAAACATGCAGCTTGGAATGGTAGGTCTCGGTCGGATGGGAGGGAACATGGTCCGACGTTTGATGGACAACGGCCATCAATGCGTCGCCTTCGACGTCTTCGCGGATAGCGTGGCCAAGCTCGCTGCAGAGGGCGCAACCGGCGCCAACAGTCTGGCGGATTTCGTTGCGAAGCTGTCGAAGCCACGCGCCATCTGGCTGATGGTGCCCGCCGCGCACGTCGATTCGACGATCGCGCAACTGCTGCCGTTGCTCGAGCCGGGCGACATCGTGATCGACGGTGGCAATTCGCACTATCAGGATGACATCCGTCGCGCGCGGGAGCTCGCGCCCAAGGAGCTACACTACGTAGACGTCGGTACGAGCGGCGGCGTGTGGGGCCGGGAGCGCGGCTATTGCATGATGATCGGCGGCGAAAAAGAGGTCGTGCAGCGGCTCGACCCGATCTTCCGCACGCTTGCGCCGAGCATCGATAGCGCGCCGCGTACTGCGGGGCGCGTCGAGGGCAAGGGCACGGCCGAGCACGGCTACTTGCACTGTGGAGCGGTGGGCGCGGGCCACTTCGTGAAGATGGTCCACAACGGCATCGAGTACGGCATCATGGCGGCTTACGCCGAGGGGCTGAACATCTTGCACCACGCCAACGCCGGCAAGGGCGTGCGCGCCAACGACGCCGAGACCAGCCCACTCAAGCACCCCGAGCATTACCAATACGACATGGATTTGGGCGAGATCAGCGAGCTTTGGCGGCGCGGGAGCGTGATCAGCTCCTGGCTGCTCGACCTCACCGCTGCGGCGTTCATCAAGAGCCCTGGACTCGCCGAGTATTCGGGCCGCGTCGCAGATTCTGGTGAGGGGCGTTGGACCATTCAAGCGGCCGTAGACGAGTCGGTGCCCGCGCACGTGCTCACTGCCGCGGTTTACGATCGCTTCAGCTCGCGCGGTGAGAGCGACTTTGCGAACAAGATCTTGTCGGCCATGCGTTTCGGCTTCGGCGGGCACGTGGAGAAGAAAGGCTGAATCATGCCCGAGACTCAGAGCGACGCATTCGTCTTGTTCGGCGCCACGGGCGACCTAGCCTACAAAAAGATCTTTCCTGCGCTGCACTCGATGATCAAGCGCGGCAATCAGACCGGCGTCGTGGTCTGCGTGTCCCGCGGCGGTTCGAGTTTGGAGAACCTGCGCGCGCGCGTGCGCGAGAGCGTCAAAGAGTTCGGCGGCGGCGTCGACGAAACTGCATTCCAAACCCTGTGCCAAAGCTTGCGCTACGTGGACGGTGACTACCGCACGCCAGAGCTGTTCAGCAAGATCCGTGAAGCGCTGGGCGAAGCCAAAAATCCGCTGTTTTACCTGTCGATCCCGCCCAGCGTGTTCCCCGAAGTGGTCGAGCTGCTCGGCTCGACCGGCTTCTCCAAGCAGTCACGCGTCGTCGTCGAAAAGCCGTTCGGGCGCGATCTGGCCTCCGCCAAGACGCTGAACAAGACGCTCCAAAGCGTGTTCAAGGAGTCGTCGATCTTTCGGATCGATCACTTCCTCGGCAAAGAGCCGGTGCAAAACCTGCTGTACTTCCGCTTCGCCAACTCACTCTTCGAGCCGATTTGGAACCGTAACTACGTGGCCAGCGTGCAGGTCACCATGGCCGAGTCGTTCGGTGTCTCGGGTCGTGGTCGCTTCTACGAAGAGGCCGGCGCGATTCGCGACGTCGTGCAAAATCACTTGCTCGAGGTGGTCGCGTTCTTGGCCATGGAACCGCCGCCCGCGGGCGATCGCGAAGCGTTGCGCGACGAGAAGACCAAGGTCTTCAAGGCCATTCGTCCGCTCACGCCCGATCACATCGTGCGCGGCCAATTTCGCGGCTACCGTACGGAAGAAGGCGTCGCGCGCGATTCGACGGTCGAGACCTTTGCGGCGTTGCGTCTGCACATCGATTCTTGGCGCTGGTCCGGCGTGCCGTTTTACGTGCGTACTGGCAAGAATCTGCCGGTGACGGCGACCGAAGTGTTGGTCGAGTTTCATCGTCCGCCACATCAAGTGTTCTCCGAGCCACTCGCGGAACGAGCCAACTACGTCCGCTTTCGCCTCGGGCCGGATTTCGCGATCGCCATCGGTGCTCGAGCCAAACACCCCGGTGAGGCGATGTCGGGCGACAACGTCGAACTCTACCTCTCGAACCAAACCGCAACCGAAATGGGCGCCTACGAGCGCCTGATCGGTGACGCCATGAAAGGCGACGCCAATTTGTTCGCGCGCGAAGATGGCGTGATTGCCGCTTGGCGCATCGTCGAACCCATCCTCGGCAATGCCGCGCCCATCTACGAGTACGAAAAAGGCACTTGGGGTCCAGGCGACGCCAACCGCTTGCTCGCCCCCGGTAGCCGCTGGCACGACCCAGTCAAGACACCGAAACCCTAAAGGGTGACACTCACGCGACCACTTTGTTCGGCACAGTCTGGGCGAAGTGGCGCTTGAGGCGGCTCCCTGAGTTTTTAACCGCCGAGCCGCAGAGGCCGCAGAGATCAGAGGGAGATTTTGGGGGGCACACAGTGCGGAATGTCGCGGCGTAGCGACGGCACGCTAGGGCGTAGACAGATCGGTGCAGTGCCAATGCCCTCCTTCGCTACGCTGGCGCTGCTGTAGTCTGCGCACTCACCCTGACGAAAAGATCGGGGCGCGGGCACAGCTTTGGCACATCGCTACCCAAAAACGCCGCAAATTTGCGGCGGTTCGCGCGGGGCTCGATTGGCACGTGGTGTGCTCTATGCTCGTTCGACCACTTCTAGGAGCTTGAACCATGCGCGCCTTCTCGACCCTCACGTCACTATTGGCCCTCTCGTCCTTGCTCGTGCTGCCCAGTTTGGCGCACGCCGAAAAGGAGTGCAGTACCGATTCCGACTGTGCAAAGGGTTGGACGTGCCACGAAAGCGGCACCTCGGACTGCGCGACTCCTGCTTGCCCGCCGGGTGAAAAGTGCGAGGCGCAACCCACCGACTGCGCCGCTACTACGTACAAGACCTGTCAGCCCATGCCGTGTCACGCGGACAGCGAGTGTGCCGATGGCATGATCTGTTACACGTTTACCAGTACTCGTTGCGCAGCGTCTGATTGCGCTCCCGGGCAAACGTGCCCGAATTCATGCACGACCGAGACGCAGAGCGCGTGCGCGCCGCGCTACGTGGTGCCGTGCAACACCGCCAGCGATTGCGGCAGTGGCTTCAGTTGTGAATCGAACGAGAATTGTGAATGCAGTGGCAGCGGCTCGGCCCCAGCCACCCCGGGGAACGGTGCCAGCGCTGGCAGCGCGTCGACGCCCGAGCCCGAGCCGCCAAGCTGCAGCTGCGAACAGTCGAAAGATAAGTCCTGTCACACGCAGCCAGTGAATTGCACTGCAGACAGCGATTGTCTCACGGGTTGGACGTGCGCCACCTTCACGACGAGCTATCCCTGCGCTAGCGGCGCATCCGATCCAGCTTCCGGTGCGGGCGCGCAAGGCGGCGCAACGCCGGCTCCGGCTCCTGATTGCCCCGCTCCGACCGAGATCAAGCAATGCGCGCCGCCCTACTACTCGTTGATCGGAGATAGCCGCGGCATCAGTCATGATCCGCTGGGCGCTCCGACGACGGCCACGTCCGGCTCAGACACGCCCCATGAGGCGTCCGGCGCGGCCATTCCGCCCACTTTCAACAACGCTGACGACAAGGGCACGAGCGGCGACTCGACGTCGAGTGCCGGCTGCTCGGTGACCCCAGGCGCGCGCACCACGGGTTCCGCGCTCGCGTTGTTTGGCGTGCTCGGTCTGTTCACCGTGCTGCGCCGTCGCCGCGCACACTGAGCTCGATTCGGTCTGCCGACGACGACACTCTGAAAAGCTAGGAGCGCGTGATCGCTCCTAGCGCGCCATCGTTCTCGTGCCGTTTGCACAACGAGCCTCGACGAGAACGAGTCCGAGAGTGGGCGCTCACATTCCAGCCACGCACCTCACAGCACACACTTGTTCCCGACTCGTTACGGAACGCACAGCTTCATTCGAAGCCCGGTCTCTGCGCCGATCCCTGGGTTTCAAGCGCCAGAAGTGCGCGCCCGCTGGACGGCTATTTTTGCTGCGAGATGTAGGGCTCCAAAGCATTGTCGAGCATGAAATCGGTTGTGGGCTCTGCAAAAGAGCCTGAGATTCGAAGTCTCGTTCCCACCGTGCCGCGCAAAGGGGATCACGTGA
>Ga0164309_10000285_pt1 | contig 29780 bp, 21 predicted proteins | sample Whisoiple_247_MG_FD_109984 | JGI IMG/M metagenome (GOLD analysis project Ga0164309, IMG submission 109984) | Soil microbial communities amended with fresh organic matter from upstate New York, USA - Whitman soil sample_247_MG | ecosystem: Environmental > Terrestrial > Soil > Unclassified >...
GAGCGGGACATCGGGTTCGAACCGACGACCTCAAGCTTGGGAAGCTCGTGCTCTACCAACTGAGCTAGTCCCGCGTGGTGAGGGCACTCTAATCACTTCTCTCGGCGATGCGAGAGAAAAATCGACCAAGAATCGGCCGCGAATTCAGTGCGCCTTGGCCTTGGACCCGGACTGGTTCGACGCGAGGCCGTCTCCGGCGGTCGACTTGTGCCCGTGGTGCTTGGTCTTCTTTGCCGGCTGCTCCTTCTGGGCGACCGAAGCGTGGTCGCGGCTATGCTTGGCGTGGTGAGCCTTGGCTTCGTGCTTGCCCTTATCGGCTTTGGCTTCGCGCTTGGTGGCGGCCAGGGCCGATGTGGGTAGGGCGATCAGGGACAAGGCCACCAGGGCACGCGCAAAAACGCTGTTCATATCGGGAGCTCCTTGGTCTCGAGGCTTAGCGTATCGGCCGGGAAATGAGCAAATTCCTCGCAGCGGCACGCGGGCTGCGTCGTGGCTGCCGTTTGGCGCGCGGTTTCGTGATTTGATGGGCTTGGATGCTTGCGTCGCTCTCGCGTTGGTCATGCTTGCTGCTGGCGCTACTGGTCGCAGTGGACTGCAAGCCACCGCGCCCGTATCGCGGCAAAGCGAAGGTCGTCAAAACGGTTGCGCACACGGTCGCGTCAGCGCCGCTGCCGGCCCTCGCGCCCTCGGCGTCGCTGCCGGCCCTCGCGCCCTCGGCGTCGCTGCCGACGTTGCAGCCGCCGCTGCTGGAGCCGAACGTCAGCAAGCTAGCCTCGAAGTACCGCAGCGCGCTCGAACGGCGTGAAGCGTGCGAGTTCAAAAAGGGCGCCATGCCCGAACAAACGCTGGATCCCGAAGAGCCGATCGGCCAGCGCATCCCAATCGATCACTTCGTGATCGTGATGCAGGAGAATCGCTCCTTCGATCACTATTTTCACGATTTGGCGAGGTTCGGCCAACCCGACGCCGACGTAACTCCAAAGGGTTATGTAAATCCGGATCCGCACGCCAAGCAAGACGTCGCGCCGTATCACGCAACCGCGCTGTGCGGCCGGGACACGCGGCACGACTGGAACTCCGCCCACAAGCAGTTCAACGACGGCAAGATGGACGGCTTCATTTCGACGAGCAATCCCAAGGGCCGTCGCGCGCTCGGCTATTATGATGCGAGCGATCTCGGCTACTACTACGCGCTCGCCAACACCTTCAGCATCGGCGATCGCTATTTTGCGTCGATCCTCGGCCCCACTTGGCCGAATCGGATGTTCTTCCACTCAGCGTCCAGTTTCGGACACATCGGTAATACCGCTCCGCCAGCGTTGCCCGAAGAGCAATCGCTGTTTCATCAGCTGGCTCAGAAGGGCATCGAGTGGATCGTGTACTCCGAAGGTATGACCTTCGAAGAGAAGATCTTTCGTCAGATCCACGATATCAAAGGCGACCACTTCAAGGATTTGGACGGCTTCTTCGCGGACGCCAAGAATAACACCCTGCCCGCTTATGTTTGGATCGAGTCGACGTACGGCGGCCCGGATGCCACGGACGAGCATCCACCGGCGGACGTACAGCTCGGTCAGCGCTTCGTTGCGCGAGTGATCGATGCGTTGATGAAGAGCCCGGCTTGGGCGCATTCGGCCCTGTTCATCATGTACGACGAGCCGGGCGGCTTCTTCGACCACGTGCCGCCACCCCCGGCATGTCCACCGGACAATATCGAACCGTTGCTCGAGCGGCGGCACGTGCGCGCGCGTTTCGATCGCCTGGGTATGCGCACGCCGTTCATCGTCGTCTCGCCGTTCGCCAAGCCGCACTACGTTTCGCATCAAGTGTACAGCCACAGCTCGGTTCCGCGCCTGATCCAGGCACGCTTCGAGCTGCCGGCGCTGAGCGCCCGCGACGCGAACGCGACCGCGCCGTACGATATGTTCGACTTCAAACACCCGCCATTCCTGACGCCGCCGACGTTGCCGGTCGCGTTCGTGGATGACATGGCGAGTCGCGTATGCCACGCCCGCTTCCGCAAGAAGAAGCCGGCGGGAACGACGGTCAATGTGCCTGACTACGTCACCCCCGCTGCGCCGGCTCCCGATCCCGAAGGACCGGTCGACGAAGAGCCCGAGACCGCGCCGGACGGGACGCCGAGCGCCGACTAGCGCTCGCAACGTCGGCACTCAAGATGCGTGGAGCGCTCGCCCCAGGAGCGTCTCCTGCACGACCAAGCGCAGTTCATCGCAATCGAACGGCTTGTCCAGCACGCGACTCGCGCCCAAACGCAGAGCGCGCAGGTGCGTGGTTTGATCCCCGAACGCGGTGATCAAGATGATCGGTGTTTCCGCGAGTGCGCGCTGTAGCCGGGTCAATATTTCGAACGTACTCAGCCCGGGCATGCGCACGTCCGAGACCACCAATGAGAACGCCGGCCTCTCAGCGGCGCTCTCGTGGCTGAGCAGCGCCCAGAGCTCGTTGCCGTCGCTCGCTTCGATCACCTCGTAACCGTCGTCACGCAGGACGCAAGCCAGCAGTTCACGCAGCTCGAAGTCGTCCTCTGCCAGCAGCAAGCGGGTAGGGGCTGCAGCCTTCGTCGGTTCCGGCCTGCCGGGCGCGATGGGGTTGCTCATGGCGTTCCTTTCGCTCACCGAGGCTAGAGCAGCCGCGTTTCGCGAAACTGTCGCGTGAGCGTCAGCACGACGCATGCCAGTGCGGGCTGCGCCGTGATGTGGCTGATCGAGACGCGCGAGCAGGGGAGTTTCGCCCCGACATGGGGCGAAAAGGGGCTGTGTGCCCAGCGCGCCTAGCTCGTCCCGCGCTCTGAGCCGTAGCGGTCGAGCTTCCGGTAGAGCGTCTTGCGATCCAGCCCGAGCACTTGAGCGGCGAGGGTCTTGTTGCCGCCGACCGCCTCGAGCACACGCAAGATGTAGCGCTTCTCGACCTCTTCCATCGGCACGAGTTCGGTCGGATCCGTGGCAGCCACGAGCACGTGCGACGTCCGATAACTGCGGATCTTCTCCGGCAAATCCGCGACTCCGATGGACTCGTTGCGAGTCAGCGCGACCGCGCGCTCCATGCAATTGGCGAGCTCGCGCACGTTGCCTGGCCAAGCGTAGGCGGAGAGCTTCTCGGCCGCTTCGGCGTCGAGTGAGCGAACGTCCTTTTGAGACTGCGTGGCGAAGTGTTGGAGGTAGTGCGTCGCGAGCAAGATCACGTCCGCGCCGCGCGCGCGCAGCGGCGGCAGCTCGACGTGGATCACGTTGATGCGATAGTACAAATCTTCTCGAAACTTGCGCTCTTCGATGGCGGTTTCGAGATCGCGATTGCTCGCAGCAACCACGCGCACGTCGATCGGCGTTTCGGTATCCCCGCCCACGGGGCGAACCGTGCGCTCCTGCAACGCGCGCAGCAACTTTGGCTGCAGACCGACGGGCATATCGCCGATCTCGTCGAGAAAAATCGTTCCGCCCTTGGCTTGCACGAATAGGCCGGGACGCGCGCTACGAGCGTCGGTGAACGCGCCCTTGGTGTGCCCGAAGAGCTCACTTTCCAGCAATTGTTCGGGCATCGCGGCGCAGTTGATGGCCACGAACGGCCCGGCGCTGCGCTTACTGCGGCGATGCAGCGCGCGCGCCACCAATTCCTTACCCGTGCCGCTCTCACCGCTGACCAAGACGGTCGACTCCGATTCGCCCACGCGCTCCAAGAGGTCATAGACCTCTTTCATCGCGGGGCTCGCGCCGAGCAATTCGTCGAAGCGCCGTGATTCGTCCACCGCGCGCTGTAGCCGCTGGACTTCACGTGTCAACACGCCGTGCTTGACGGCGCGTTCGATGGCAATGGCGACGACATCGATATCGAACGGCTTGGTGATGAAGTCGTACGCGCCAGCGCGAATCGCTTGCACTGCGGTTTCCATGCTGCCGAAAGCCGTAATCACGATCACCGGCAGCTGCGGGTGAGCTTCGGTCGCCTTTTGGCAAAGCTCCAAACCGCTCATGTCGCGCATGTTGATGTCGGTCAGCACGACGTCGAATTCGTGATCGGCCAGTTGCGCGAGCGCCTCCTGCGGAGAAGAGTTCCAGCGCGCTTCATAGCCGTGTTGAACCAGGCCTTCGGCGAGCAATTCACACATGCTCGTGTCGTCGTCGACGATGAGTACTTTGGCTTTCATTGGGGATCCGGAAGCGGTAGATAAACTTCGAAACGGCTACCTTCGCCGAGTTTGCTTTCGACGGTGATGAAGCCGCCGTGTTCTTGGACGATGCCGTAGGCTACGGCAAGGCCGAGGCCCGTGCCTTCACCCACGTCCTTGGTCGTGAAAAAAGGCTCGAAAACTCGCTCCAAGGTCTCTTCGCCCATGCCCGTGCCGTGGTCGGTGATGGTGATGCAGACGAAGCCCGGGGCAGGTTCTCGCGCGGCCTCGCCGGGCTTCTTGGCACTGGGAGCTGCCCGCAGGCTGACTTCGACCGCAGAGGACTCTGGGCTGGCCTGTACTGCGTTGACGACCAAGTTGGTGACGACTTGCTGCAGCTGCGCGGCGTCCGCCACGACCTCGGCAACCGGTTCGGCAGGCTCGAAGCGCAGCGTGACGCGCCGTTTGTCGGCGATCGGCCGAAGCAACGACAAGGTGCTGGCCGCCAGGTGCCGCAAATCCACGAGCGATTTGTTGGGCTTGCCCGCGCGCGCAAAGTCCAACAGCTGTCGGATGATCTGCGTCATGCGCTCGCTCTGCTCCATCACGATCCGTGCGTTGTTGCGCACGACGTCAGTCGCGTCGGAGTTTTGAGTGATCATCTTGGCGCGCCCCGAGACCACGTTCAGCGGCGTGCCGAGCTCGTGCGCGATACCGGATGCCAGCTTGCCGACGGTGACCAAGCGCTCGGCATGTCGCAATTGCTGCATGGCATGCATGCGCGCTGCCGTTTCAGCGAAGAGGCGTGCGTTGGCGTCGGACAGCTTGCTGCTCATCGCGTTCATTTCATGGGCAAGTTCCGCGATTTCGTCATGCTGCCGCAAATCCAGGCGGATGCCGAGATCGCCCGCGCCGATGCGCCTGGCTTGATCGACCAAGGCGCGCACTGGTCGGCCGACAATGCTACTGCCGAGTGCAAAGGTCAGCGCAGCGCACACCAACCCGAGCACCAGCGCGGTGAGCGCAGCGCGCAGCACGGTCGTGCGCACGTAGGCGTCGCGCGGCTTGAGCGATTCCGAGATTTCGAGCACCCCCGGCGTTTCGTCGCCGAGGTGCACGGCGGCATAGCTGTAGAACTTGGGATCTTTGCCTTCGAGTTTGTCGTGCAGCGAGCCATCGCCGTGGCGGACTCGCTTCAACGCTTCCGGATCGATGCGCGGATCGGCGGCGGTGCCATCCTTGGGCACGAAGCGGATGTGCATCGTGCCTTCACCCGCATCCAGCTGTTCGAGCAACCCCAGCGCGTGGCTTCTGCCGTCGACACGCCAGACGCGCGCCATCGACAGAGCCACGGCGCGCGCGAACGTTTCGTGATCGCGCGCCATGTCCGTCTCGAAGAGCCGGATCTCACGATTGACCGTGAGGTAGCTGGAGAGGGCCAAGATCGCCACGATGCCGGCGATCATGCCGAGCGTCAGTTTTCCAGAGATTCGCATGAGCCTCGCGGCGACTGGAGCAAGCGCCCGAGGCGCGCTTTTATTCCGCTTTTATTCGCGTTGCCCGTAAAACGCGCCGGGGCAATTGGCTACGCTCCAGCCGACGACGATCTCAGTACTCGAATTCGAGCGGGGGAGGCTCGTTTTTCACCAAGTACTCGAGCTGCGCCTTGAAATTCTCCGGGCTCGTCTTGGCGACCGCGGCATATTTCTGGATTTCGGCCGGATCTTCGAAGTCGTCTTTGCGCAGGCGGAGCATGTAACGCCGCGCGATCTTGTAATACTCGGTGTCCACATCGACCATGCGCACGCGCGTGCGGCCAGTCTCGGGATCGAGCATATCCGCGAATTTAATGGGTTTGAACTTGCCCTGTTGAATCGTCACCATCGCTCCCGAACCGCCCTCGAGTAGGTACTTGGCCGCGCAGTAACCCAAGTCGCGCGTGTACTCCATGTCGAACGGGATGGGATCGGTACAGCGCAGCTCGTAACCAATGTCCTTCGACACGATAGTCACCTTGATCCCGAACTCCTTCAGCCGTTCGCTGACGCGCGCTTTGATGATGCGACCATAGTCGATCTCGGCGATGCGAATGTGGTCGTGCTCGTCGCGCTCGACGTCCGCATACTGCGCGAGCTCTTCAGGATCGAGTCGCTCGACCAAACCTTCGGCGAGCACGGCCACGCCGTCGGGGCGACCATAAGCCAAGCGCTTGATGATCGCGCCCGCCAACGTGTCGACCATTTCACTGAGCGGGACGAGTTTGCTGCGGAATTCCTCGGGGATCAGCGTGAGCGTCGCGCCCGCTGCTTTGCCGATACCGAGCGCCAAGTGACCCGCTTTACGGCCCATTGCGACCACGAAGTACCAGCGCGAGGTGGTCTGTGCATCGACCAGCAAATCTTTGACGATGCCGGTGCCGACGTGGCGCGCGGTTTGGTAGCCGAAGGTCGGAATCCATCCCGGCAGATCCAAGTCGTTGTCGATCGTCTTGGGCACGTGCACGACCTTGAGCGCGCCTTGCGAATGCTCCGCGATGCGCATCGCCGAAAACGCCGTGTCATCACCGCCGATCGTGATCAGCTGCGTCACGCCGAGCCGCTTCAGCGAATCCACACTCGCGGCCAACAGCGCAGGCTCCTTCGTCGGATTCGCGCGCGCGGTTCCGAGCGTCGACCCACCGCGGAAGTGAATGCGCGACACCGTCTCGATATCGAGTGGCCGCACCTTGCTGATGTCGCCACGCATGATGCCCGAAAAGCCATCACGAATGCCGACGACCGGTATGCCTTCGACACACGCGCGGATGGTCGCCGCGCCAATCACACTGTTGATGCCCGGTGCCGGGCCCCCGCCCACGAGGATCGCGATTTTGCTGTCCGTCATGGATCCCCAACCTAGGTTATGTCCCGACCCCCGCCAAGCCCCTCAATCTCCCCCGTAAACGTGCCCGCTCCCCCGTAAACGTGCCCGTGCCCGTGCCCGATCACCCTCTCTCCACATCCTCCCACTCTCTACATCGCGTAGGTTTGGTTTTGATTGATGGTCACACAACACGTCCCAACCGTCACAGCCTTCGGCGTCGCGGACGGCTTTCGAGAGAGCGGAGATTAACCGCCGAGCCGCAGAGGCCGCAGAGCGCCCAACACGACCCCGCACACACTAGCCACACCGCACCGCCGCGCCGAGAATTGGGTCTAGCGCTCTGCGTCGTCCCACGGCAATTCCACGACGCGCAACGTCGTAATCCGCCCCCCCAAAAACTCCCTTCTGATCTCTGCGGCCTCTGCGGCTCTGCGGTCAATCTCTCCGACCGCCCAGAGCGGTAACGGTGGCGCCTTGCGAGGTGCGCTGCTGGATCGCGAGCGCCCACTCTCGATCGCTGTTTGGGGGAGGGAGATCGGGCACGGGCACGGGCACGTTTACGGGGGAGAGAGGAAGGACTTGTTACTGTCGAGGTAGATGGAGGTTTTTGCCGGTTTCGCCGGGTTCGAAGAAGTGCGCTCGGGACATATCGAAGTACATCGGTAGGGTCTCGCCGCGGCGGATTTCGGCGTAGGAGTCGATTTGCGCGACGGTGCGGGGGTGGCGATCGGTGGCGAGGTAGACGTCCATCTTGTGGCCCAGCGGCTGGACGAGGGTGACCTGCATCGCGAGCTGGTTGTCCTCGGTTTGGAAGCGGGCGTGGGTCTTGTCCGAAATGGCTTCAGGGCGCACGCCGAGCACGATCGGTTGACCCACTCGCGGGCGTAGCTCGGCGCGTGCGGCTTCGGGGACGGGGAGTTTGCCGGTGCCTTCATCGAACCAGAGGCGCCCTTCGGCTTCGACCAGCTCGCCATTAAAGAAGTTCATGGGTGGGCTTCCCAGAAAGCTGCCGACGAAGCGATTGACGGGTTGGTTGTAGATCGACAGCGCCGAGCCGACCTGCTGCGTGATGCCGTCTTTCATGACCACCACCCGATCGCCGAGTGTCATGGCCTCCTCTTGATCGTGGGTCACGTACACGGTGGTGGCGTTCAAGCTCATGGTGATTTGCTTGATTTCAGCGCGCATTTCCACGCGCAGCTTGGCGTCCAGGTTGGATAGAGGTTCGTCGAACAAGAAGCACTTTGGGTCTCGCACGATGGCGCGGCCGAGCGCGACGCGCTGACGCTGCCCGCCAGACAACGCCTTCGGCTTGCGGTCGAGCAAGTGGGTGATCATCAGCACCTTGGCGGCGCGTTGCACCTTCTCGTCGATCGTGGCCTTGGGCGTGCTGCGCAACTTCAAGGCGAAGGCCATGTTGTCGTACACGCTCATGTGCGGGTAGAGCGCGTAGCTCTGAAACACCATGGCGATGTCGCGATCCTTGGGCGCCACGTCGTTGACCACGCGACCGCCGATCGAGATGGTGCCGGAGCTCACTTCTTCGAGGCCGGCGATCATGCGCAAAGTCGTGGATTTGCCGCAGCCCGAGGGCCCGACCAAGACCACGAATTCGCGATCGGCGATGTCCAAGTTGAAGCGATCGACGACCTTGAGCCCGCCTTCGTAGACCTTCACGACGTCCTTCAGGACAACACCTGCCATGGCCGCGAATATAACGATTGTTACCCTTCTCGCGTGATCAAAATGTTCGCGGCTGGCGCGCTCGAGTACGGGAAGGGCTAGGAACGCGTGATGATTCAGACAAGCGACTTGCCTCTGTCGGTCAGAAGCGATCGGCGAGCCCCTTGCCATATCCCTTGCGGGTGGCTGTCGCCTAAGCAATGCTCGAACTAGTGTCTGTTCGTCTCTTTGCGTTGATCGCACTTACGTTTATTGCTGCGTGCAATACCTACAATGACAGCTTGCTTGCAGGCGCGCCCAACCCCGCGCCCATCGAAAGTGCAGGCAGCGGCGGCAACGCGGGCGAGTCCCACGCTGCGGGCAGCGGAAATCGCGGCGGCAACGTCGGCGACGGTGGAAAGCCCGACGTAGCGGGCAGCGCTGGCTCTGTCGACGAACCTGCAGCTCACGCGGGCACCTCCAGCGCAGGGAGCGACTCTGGCACTAGTGGGAGCGCCGGCAACGGTGGCATGCCGAGCACAGCGGGCAAGGGCGGCGCGCCGAGCAGCGCGGGCTCAGCTGGCATGCCGACGGCGGGTGCTAGCAGCGGCCTCGTGGGCGATCAAATCGACGATTTCGAGGACCAAGACAACTTCATCCTGCGCCTGAGCATGCGCAATGGCCCGTGGTACTTCGTGGCCGACGCGACCACCACGGGCACGGTCGGTCCCACCATGAACATTGGCCCGCTCGCGACGGCCGATCTTCGCACCGGCGGTACGGGCACGGCAGCGCTGCACCTGACCGCGAGCGGTTTCGCCGATTGGGGCGCGGGCGTCGGAGCCGACATGGTCAACCAGATGGCCAAGAAGCTCCCTTATGACGTGTCCGCCTATCGCGGCATTCGCTTCTACGCAAAGATCGGAAGCGGCGCGACCAGCGCGGTGAAAGTGCTATTCCCAAACGTCTATTCCGACGCTGACGGTGGCAAGTGCAGCGATCAGGACACCACGAAGCGTTGCGGCGACCACTTGTTCAAATCAGTGAGTGGGCTGAAAACGACCTGGGACCTGTACGAGGTGAAGTTTGCTGATCTGACCCAGCAAGCTTTCGGACTGCCGCAAGCGTCATTCGACCCGACGGGTGTGTATAGCGTGCAATTCACGCTCGCCAACAAGCTGCCGATCGACATCTGGATCGATGACGTGACGTTCGTGCCGAAGTGAGCGGTGACGCTCAGCGGGTGAACGCATAGGACAGCGCTGGATCTTGGTGATCCGTGGTGATCTTGCTCACCGTCGCATTTTCGACCGTAATCGGGTGTCCGGGCGCGTGCGAGGCGTCCAAAGCAACGGCGCGCCAGGCGTCCCGTGGCAGAGTCACGGTGGCTGACACGATTTGTGCGCGCGCGACCTCGACCGGTGGCTTGGTGTTGGGCCAAGTGTCGTTGATCGCGCGGCCCGCGACGGTGAAGAGCAGGCGCCGCGCACTTCGGATCGGGGTACCATCGAGCGAAATAAGGCTGGCGCACGCGAACCCGGGGGCAAACGTATGAAACTCGAAACTCGTGTCGTGGAAGTCGAGCACGCTGTTGGCCAGGAACCCACAGACGGCTGCGAGCGCTGGTGTATCGATGCTGAAGCGAGCATGGTCGCCTTGTGGCTTCCACAACAGCTCGCCGGTGTCGCTACCGAGTAGGTTGCTGCCTTTTGGCGCGTGGCCCGCTGTGACATCCCCCGAGCCGGGGCGGATGGTGATGCCGAGCTGGTGAACTGCCACAAGTGACGACGGCACGCCGTGACTACCCCACAGCACAGGGAGCGCATCCTCGGTGTAGGGCAGGGCGCTCGGCTGCTCGGGCACGCTCAGCTCGAGGCGAGTGGATCCGGGGCCAACCAAACCACGGCGAAACGCGGCCGCGGCAGTGCTCAAGAAGGCAAGCTTCACCGGGTGCCCAGCAAGGTCGAACGCGCCGTTGATGTGTGAAGGCTCGTAGTCGCGCTTCTGATCGGCATACGCGAACGCGAACAGCGCGTCCCAATCCTGTAGCCCCGCAATGCCGATCATCAGCGGCCACATCTCCGCCGGGTAGCGGCTCGTGCTGAACCCTTGACCTTCTGCGCTGGCGAATTCAGAGACCACAAAGGGTTTACCGAAGACGCGGTAGCTCGCAAGTCGTCCGAGGCTGCCGAGGTCCGGCGAGTTGATCTGCGACTGTTTGCGATCGGACCAATAGCCGTGCATGTCGATGAAGTCGCTGAGCTCCGCCTCGCGCAGCACGCCAGCCAGACCACCGAAGCTTGCCTGAGTGTTGAGCAACATCGAGCGCAAGCCGAGCTCGCCGCGCACGAAGTGTGACAACGAAAGCACGTTGGTTCGCTCGAGTTCGCGCAGGTATTGCGCGTAGTCCGCGCGTGCCGACGGTGAGCCTTGAAAGGTCGGCAGCTCCGCTTTTGCTTCTTCGTCCGCGGGGCCCGGTGCGCGCAATCCCTCGGCGGTTCGCTGCGCGATCCACGGCGTATAGCCCTTCTCGAGTTCCGCGCGAAACTCCGCGGGGACGTCGTCCGGATTGCCGACGGAAGACGGAAAGATCGTATCTTCGTGGCTCAACTCCACGTACAGCAGCGCCGGTTCCGCTCGGTACTCGAGCAGCGTCTCGACGTTGCGGTGGCTGAGCAGCGCGCGCGCGAACTCGCGTTGCGCTTCGAGCAACGGCGGATGAAATCGGTCCAAGACTTTGCCTTGGGGGAACCGCTGTTGGGCTTCGACGGAGAGGTTTGCGTAGCCATTGCTGGCGTGCAGGACGAGGCTGAAATAGATGCCTTCGGCCTTGAGTGCCGCCGTGAAATGATCGAGCTGCGCCAGCGCGGCTGGCACGAGCTGCCCGTCCGGTGCGAGCAGCACCCCAGGCGCGTCGAGATCACGGAACCGAACGGCGTTGATGCCCAGCTTGCGAAAATGCCTCGCCAAGCGAGGCGCGGTTTCACGATCGGGTAAGCAAGCGACGCCGCTCAAATTCACGCCGAAGAAGCGCAGGCGGCTTGCCCGATCGTCGACGAAGTGACCGAGCGAGGCACGCACGAAGCCATGCGCGCCCGCAGGCTCCGCGTTCAGTGACGACAGGTCGGTCAATGCGTCTCGAGCGTCGATCTTCGATGGCACGGGCGTGAAGAATTCGGGTTCAGCGTCCACGTGCGCGCTCTGTGGAAAGTTCTGCTGCGCGCGGCAGCCGAAGAGCAGAACGAAAGAAAAAATCGCGCCCGCGAAAGGCGCTACGGAGATTGCGCTGTTCGCGCGACGCAGACTATGGTTCGTCACCGCAAGCGCCCCATCTCGGCGCGCATTTTGTGCCCGATCATGCTCGAATTTCGCTCGTTCGTTGGTTGTACAGGACTCGTGCTTGGTTTGACGCTCGTGCCGGCAGTTGGCTTGGCGGCCAGCAAGGACAAAGCCGCTCGCCAGTTGCAAACGGAGGCGATGCAAACCGACTACGCCGAGACCAACTTCAAGAAAGCCGAGCAGAAGCTGAAGAAGGCGATCACGCAGTGCGGGGCGTCGAACTGCACGAGTCAGGTGGTCGGAGAGCTGCATCGCGATTTGGCGACAGTCTACATCGCCGGCCTCAAGCAAACTCAGAAAGCCAAGACCGAGCTGAAGCACGCGCTGAAAGCGGATCCGGATCTGAAGCTGAACGAAGATTTTGCCACACCTGAGCTGCGCAAGCTGTTCAAGGAGCTTGGGGGCAAGGAAGCCAAGCCCGAGGTCGAAGAACAGCCCGCCAAGGAAGAGAAGAAGCCGAAGGACGAAAGCTGCGACGCAGACAGCGGTACGTGCCTCGAGGAAGAGCCCGCCAAGGCCGACAGCGCGCCGAGCAAGGGCGCGAAGAACTGGCTCAGTTTGCACTTCGAGCAGGATCTCTTGCTCTTCTCCGCGAAGGACAACGTTTGCGGATCCGGCACGAGCCCAGACGCCGCCAACTATAGCTGCTTTCAAAACGGCGCCCCGTTCAATGACACGATCATGTCTGGACCGGGCAACCACGTCGCTGGGGGAATCGGGCGCGGCACGATGCGTCTCATGCTCGGATTCGATCGCTTACTGACCTCGAACGTGACCCTGGGCTTGCGCTTGGGATATGCGTTTGGTGGTCGTCCGGCTGGAGCCGACAAATTTTCGCCGCTGCACTTGGAGCTGCGCGCCAATTACTGGTTCGGTTCAGCGCCGTTCGAGGGCTCCGGCATCCGTCCCTACGTCTCGCTCTCCGGTGGCATGGCCGAAGTCGACGGCAAAGTGGAAGTTGAGTACTACGACGCCAACAGCGTCAAGAAGAAGGTCGACGCTTGGCGCAAGACCGGCAAGGGCTTCGCTGGGCTCGCGTTCGGGGTGATGGTGCCGTTCGCGGGCAACAACGGCATCGTCCCCGAGTTACGCGCGATGCAGATGTTCGGCGCTTCGGGGACGGTGTTCGCGTTGTCGGTAGGCTACGCGCGCGGCTTCTGATTGTCGCTCAGAAGAAGGTCAGGTCGTCGACGCTGAAGTCGAACTTCAGGTCCTTGGCGACCTGAAATTGCATACCCAAAAGCTTCGTCTTGTCGAATGTGGCTGCGGTTCCAAAGCCTTCTTGCGCGAACGTGGCCGCGCCAAAGGTGATGGTGTACTTGGTCCAAGCAGTGGTCAGGGCGGCCTTCAGGGCGAAGTGATCGTCGCACTTCGCCGCGCACGTGCCGCCGCTCGAGCTCGAAGTGGTCGCGGCCGTCTTGACCATCGCCTTGATGGCGAGCGCAGCCGTCGCCTTGGCGTAGAACGTGATCCCCTTGTAGGCGGTCGCGTCGTACAGGCACGGCGTCATCATGATGTTGTGGAAGTCAAAGCCCATGCCGGCGCCGTAGGTCGTGAAGGCCGGACCGCTGGTGCTGGCAGCGCCCTTCGGCGAAAGAGTTGAACCCGGGGCAGTCGGCTTGAACAGCGCCTTCGGATCGGGAACTTGAGTCGCTGTGCCGTCGTTGTACGTGTACCAGTAGCCAACGCGCGACCCGATAGGGTTGATCACGTTGTCGCCATCTTCTAGATCGTCGATCGCGAGCTCAGTCGCCGCGCCGACTGCGGCGGTGCAGCCGCCGGGCGTCGTCGAGGTGCCCGAGCCGCCTGTCCCAACGGTGGGGCCGTGTCCGCCGCTGCTCGCAATGGCACCGCCCACGCCGGTATTGAAGTGGCTGCCACCCGACGAAGCCGGTGGACTTCCGCCGTTCGGATGCGCCACAGCGGAGCCGCCACTGCCGGTGACGACCGGTCCAGAACCACCGCTGGAGCTGCTGGTTCCAGCAACTTCCCCGCTACCGCCGGTATTGCGCGGCCCTGTGGTGCCTCCTGGAATCGTGTTGTCTTGACCCTGTGCGCTGCAGGCGGAGTAGCAGACGGCGAGGGCGCCCAAGACGACCGTGGCCAGAGACAAATTGCATGTCTTCATCAACGCGCGCACCTTTCGGAAACCGCGACCGGCGCGGCGCGCAGAAAGTGCGGCTCGGCCTGATCGCGCGACAGTGTAGTCCATCAGTTGCACAAAGCAGCTGAAAAACAGCGGGATTGGCGAAGCAGCAGAGTGCCAATTTTCTAGGTACTCGGGAAAGTGTACTCCACGGCTGAGCTACGGTTTCGAGTGACGCGGTGCCTGTTGAGCCGTTGCGCGGCGCCCCAGATGCGGAGTTCGCGAGTCCTGGACTCGACGAACCCCCGAGTTGGTCGTCGAGTGTTGGCGCAGGTGTTCGCCCGAGCGCGAGATGTGTACGAGCGCGGCGCAAACCGTTTTGCGCTCGCGCGAAAAAAGGCCAAAATTCTTGGCAAGTGCAAGCGCGATTTGGCTGGTTTGTCTGGATATGAAATCGGTTCCAGGTTAGCCTCCCGCGCAAATGAACCGAACCCTGTTGACGAACGTTTTGATCGGTGTCCTTTCCGTATCCGCGCTCACCCTGGGCAGCGCCTGCGTAAAGCGGATCGACCCGACCTCGCCCGAAACCAAGAACTCGCCTGAAGGCAAGGCCTGCCCGCCCAGCGAAGGTCTGATTGCGGACGGCGAAAACAACAGCAACCAGATCCCCACGATCAAAGGTCGCGGCGGCTACTGGTACACGTTCGTCGACACCAACGGCTCGACCATTAGCCCCACGGCTGGTTCGCAAGGCGGCACGTTCGCGATGTCTGCCGGCGGTCGCGATGGTTCCAAGTACGCCGCTCACATGTGGGGCACGGTTGGCAGCGCCGAAACGGTCTACGCCGGTATGGCCCTCAACTTCGTCGACCCCAAGGGCACGTACGACGGCACCGCTTACAAGGGCATCTCGTTCTGGGCGAAGAAGGCCGGAAACTCGACGCAGAAGGTTCGCCTCAAGGTGCCGGACATCAACACCGACCCGGACGGCAAGGTGTGCAAGGAGTGCTACAACGACTTCGGCGCGGACCTGGTGCTGACTGACGAGTGGCGCCAGTTCGTCTTCCCGTACGGCGCGCTGAAGCAGATGAAGGGCTGGGGTTCCCCCCACATGCCGAGCATCGACTCGTCGCAGATGTACGCCGTCCAGTTCCAGGTCAACGACAAAGGTCAGCCCTTCGACATTTGGGTCGACGACATCCAGTTCACCGGCTGTCCGTGATTCTGCCTCTGTTCGAATCTAGTTTTTCTATTGCGGTTGCGAGTCTGACGGCCGTCCTTTAAAAGGGCGGCGCCTCGCAGACCCCCTCGAGTTTGCGGGACGCTGAGCCCTTGCCCGTCCCGCAGCTCGACTTCATCGTTCCCTGGCCGAGCCTCCGTCGAGGCTACGGTTCTCTAAAATCGCGATCCATCGTGGAGCACTCCTGTCATGCGCTTTGGTCACTTCGACGACGCCCGTAAAGAATACGTCATCACGACACCCAAGACCCCGTACCCGTGGATCAACTACCTGGGTAGCGAGCAGTTCTTCGGGCTCGTTTCGCACCAAGGCGGCGGGTACTGCTTCTACCGTGACGCGAAGATGCGTCGTCTGACGCGCTATCGCTACAACAACGTGCCGACGGATTCCGGCGGCCGCTACTTCTACATCAACGACGGCGGGGACAGCTGGACGCCCACGTTCATGCCGATGAAGAAGGAACTCAGCTTCTACGAGTGCCGTCACGGCCTCGGCTACACGCAGATCACGGGTACCCGCAACAGCCTGCGCGCCGAAGTGCTCTACTTCGTGCCCATCGGTGGCCAGACCTGCGAAGTGCATCAGGTCACGCTCAAGAACGAAGGCTCGAGCCCCAAGCAGGTCAAGCTGTTCTCGTTCATCGAGTTCTGCCTTTGGAACGCGGCGGACGACGGCACCAACCTGCAGCGCAATTTCAGCACCGGCGAAGTGGAAGTCGTCGGCAGCACCATCTATCACAAGACGGAGTATCGCGAACGTCGCGACCACTTCGCCTTCTACCATGTCAACGCACCGGTCGCGGGCTTCGACACCGATCGCGAATCGTTCATCGGTTTGTACAACGGCTTCGGCGAAGCGGACGTACCGATCGCAGGCAAGTCGAAGAACACGGTCGCCAGTGGTTGGTCGCCGATCGCGTCGCACGGCTTGGAAGTGACGCTCGCTCCCGGTGAAGAAAAGAAGTTCGTCTTCGTACTCGGCTACGTGGAAAACCCGCGCAACGAGAAGTGGGAAAAGCCGGGCATCATCAACAAGAAGCGCGCAGAACAGCTGATCGCGGCGTACTCCACCTCCGAGCAGGTGAGCGCGGCGCTCAACAAGCTGCGCGAGCATTGGACGGGCTTGCTCTCGACCTACTCGGTCGAGTCAGGCGACGAGAAGCTGAACCGGATGGTCAACATCTGGAACCCGTATCAGTGCATGGTCACCTTCAACATGTCGCGCAGCGCCTCGCTCTTCGAGACGGGCATCGGCCGCGGCATGGGTTTCCGCGATTCGAATCAAGACTTGCTCGGCTTCGTGCACTTGGTGCCCGAGCGCGCGCGTGAGCGCATCATCGACATCGCGTCCACGCAATTCGCCGATGGCAGCGCGTACCATCAGTACCAACCGCTGACCAAGCGCGGCAACAACGACATCGGTAGCGGCTTCAACGACGACCCGCTGTGGCTGATCTTGGGCGTCTCCGCGTACATCAAAGAGACGGGCGACTACGGCATTTTGGATGAGCAAGTGCCGTTCGACAACGACCCGAACAACGCGGCTTCGCTGCTCGAGCACTTGAAGCGCTCGTTCGATCACGTCGAGCACAACCTCGGCCCGCACGGTCTGCCGTTGATCGGCCGCGCCGACTGGAACGACTGCCTGAATCTGAACTGCTTCTCGGAAGACCCGAACGAGTCGTTCCAGACCACGGGTAATCGCACCGGTCGCACGGCAGAATCGGTGTTCATCGCCGGCATGTTCGTGCACATCGGCCCCGAGTACGCGAAGCTCTGCGAGTACAAGGGTCAATCCGCAGAAGCGACCCGCGCACGCGCAGAGGTCGCCAAGATGGAACGCGCAGTGCTCGAGCACGGCTGGGACGGCGAGTGGTTCCTGCGCGCGTACGACTTCTTCGGCAACAAGATCGGCAGCAAGGACTGCCCGGATGGCGACAGCAAGATCCTGATCGAACCGCAGGGTTACTGCGTGATGGCGGGCATCGGCGTGGCGACGGGTCAAGCCAAGCAAGCGCTCGACGCAGTGAAAGAGCGTCTCGATACGCCGTATGGCATCGTGCTCAACAACCCGCCGTATCGCGAGTACCACGTGGAGCTGGGCGAGATCTCTTCCTATCCCCCGGGCTACAAAGAGAACGCCGGCATCTTCTGCCACAATAACCCCTGGGTAATGATCGCCGAGACCGTGATCGGTCGCGGTGAGCGCGCGTTCGAGTACTACAAGAAGATCGCGCCGGCTTACTTGGAAGACATCAGCGAAATCCATCGCACGGAGCCGTACGTTTATTCGCAGATGATCGCCGGCAAGGACGCACCTCGTCAGGGTGAAGCCAAGAACTCTTGGTTGACCGGCACCGGGTCGTGGAACTTCGTGGCCGTTTCCCAGTACTTGCTGGGCATTCGTCCGGAATGGGACGGCCTGTGCGTCAAGCCGTGCATCGGTAAGGACGTGCCGGAGTTCACGGTGACCCGCAAATGTCGTGGCGCCACCTACAAGATCCACGTGAAGAGCACTGGTGGTACGGGCACGGCCAAGCTGGTGGTCGACGGTAAGCCGATCGAAGGCAACATCGTGCCGTTTGCCAAGCCAGGCAGCACCGTTCACATTGAGTGTGAAGCGAGCTGATTTCGGCTCGATCTACGCATCCGATCCGACATGTCCAGAGTCTCGGCGCGACGCTCAAGCGTCGCGTCGAGAGCTGAGGCATAGCTCGGTCAATCTCGACCTGCTCAATCAAGCCTCCGTTGCGATCGAGGGAAACGCTCCCGCTCGCTCAGGACAACGGTTGGCGCATGAACAGCCCGACGCAGGTCGAACTCGAGATCAATGGACCGCTGGGTTCACTCCGACGCCGCGTGCTCTCGATTGTTTGGGGTAAGCGGGCGTGAGCGTCGAAGTTCGGCGCGTAGCTCCAATGCCGTTCGGTTAGCGCCCAAGCGATCGGGATTGGGATTAACCGCCGAGCAGGGAACCGTTCTCGCGTCGCGAACCACGCTTTCCTGTGAGGTGCGCCGCGCCACCTTTTCCAGCGCACAAAAAAAGCTCGGCCGACCCGCGAGGGATCGGCCGAGCTTTTCAGTGTCTCCTGAGACCGGCGAAAGCCGGGCTCGATCACCACCACATCGTGGCTTCGATCTTGAACACGTTCACGTCGGGGCGCGTCGTCGGTGCACCGCGTTGATTCGTTTGCGCGGGCCAGCCAGCGCCGAAGCCGTCCGGCGGGACCGGTGACGACGGCGGCTGCACACAGCGCTCCTCACCAGGCACGTAGTACACGCCATCCGCCGGGCTGCCCGCGGTCACGCTGTCAGGAGCGCCCTTCGTCACGTCACCCTTGACCGTCGCGGGCGTGCATTCGCGCTGGTTGTACATGTAGCGCGAGTACTGCAAGGTGATCGCTTCGTGGGTGTTCCAATTGGATTTGAACACCAACCGCGGAGAGAGAATCGCGAAGGACTGCTCCGGCACCCTGCTGTTTGGTTGCAGACGATCGAAGCGCACCGCTGCGCTCAACCAGGGGAAAATCGAGGCCGAAAGGTCCGCGCCGAACTTGAGTTTGTGGATGCCGTCGTTGGGCGCGTAGTCGCTGTGGACCTTGTTGTACATGCCGTACAGCTTCAGATACAGGTCCTGACCGTCGCCCCAGAACTTCTGACCGCCCTGACTCTGTTGCAGGAAGTTCGTCAGGCTGAACTCGTACTGCGCGAGCAACGTGTCGACCTTACCGTTGCCGTGGCTGCAATCACGCGTGCCGTCGAAGTCGGCGACCGAGTAGGTGCCATCAGCGTTCTTCATCGGGTTGACCGGGCGCGGATAGTAGGCTTTGCCGATCGAGTTGTCCGTTCCGAACTGCGTGGAAACGCAGGACGGGCCAAGGTAATTGTCCACGACGCCGAGGCCGAACTCACCACCACCGGAGGAGTGGATCACCTCGATCGCGCGGGCGACGGTCAGCGCGTTGTCCAGGCCGACATGCGAGTAGGCGCCGTAGAAGTAGCCGAACGCGCCGAGGTCGAAGCGAGCGTCCAAGCCCGCGACCCACATCTTGCCATCTGGCACGCCGACGATGGACGTCGCCGAAGAACGAGGGATTGTGTAGTACGCCTCCGACGCACCCATGTCGTTGACTTTGACGCCGGGGTCCGCGCTGCGCGCTTCTTCTTGCGTCCACGAGCTGAGGTAGTGCGCGGTGAACTGCATGGCTTCCGTGTGCTTGAAGCCGATGTGTTCGTGATGCAGCATCGTGAAGCGGGTGTTGTTGTACTGGTTTGGATCCGGCTTGCGGAAACCAACACCCTGCTCGGCCCAGAACGAGTTGTTCTCGTCCAGGTCGAAGTCGACGTGCAGCGCTTCACCCGCGTTGTGGATGCGGCCGAACATGTAGGTGTCGTACTCGCCAGCGTCGTACTTACCGGCAGAGCCGTACTTGTTCGAGAACGCACCGACGCGCAGCGCCAAGCGCATGTTCTCATAGCCCATGTCCGGCGTCAGATCGACGTAGCCGTCGGCGATGCCGAGCTGCGTCGTTGGATTGCTCCAAGCTGCGTCGGCAAAGTTGTAGCCCTGGATCGACACAGTGCCCTTGGCAAAGGCGTTGCCGTACGACAAGAAGAGCTCTGCCCAGTCCGTCTTGTTGTGCGGCGAGCTCTGCCAGCTCAGGTACTGATCGTCCGGGATGATCGGCGAGTGGAGGGTCGTCGTGCTTTGAGTTTGCCCGTTGGGCAGAACCTCTTTGCCCGAAGCGGCGCTGTCGCGCTTGCCCATGCCGACGCGCATCGGAGCGCGGATGTAACCGTGGTACTCGAACTTCCAGCTGTTGTCGGCCGCGACCACGGCGGGACCAGAGACCGCCGTCGTCTGGCTGGTGGTGGTTGCTTTGCTGGCGGTCGGGCCTGGGGCCGCCCCGTCGGTCGCGAGGGTCACCTTGCCGGTGGCCGCAGCGGCGCCTTCAGCTTTGGGGGGTTCGGGTTTGGCAGTGGCCGGGGTTTCGTCCTTCGCGTCCGCTTGCACGTCCCCGGGCGGGGCGCTCGGTTCGGACTCCTGCGCGACGGCCGGCAGAGCAAAGAAAAGACCGGAGAAAATCAAGGGGAGTTTGCGCATCATCTGGCGTCGTTTCCTGCGTGACGGAACGTGGGGTAGCGTGGCAGCCAACTGCCGGGTCCGTCGCGCGTTCCACTCCTATCAGAGATGAAACAGACCCGAAAGCTAAATGTGGAAGCGGTTCCACATGCCTTCTCGCGCTCAATCGCGGATACCGTTGCGTTTGTAAAAGTGTACCGGGCGGCGCACGATCCCGCTTCAGAACATGACTTTCAGCGAGATTTTGGCGGGTGGCGAGCCGTGGGTGTTTGGTTATGGATCCTTAATTTTTCGAGCCGAGTTCCCATTTCTCGAACGACGCATCGCCCGCATTCACGGTTTCTCGCGGAGATTTTGGCAAAGCTCGCCGGACCATCGCGGGACGCCCGAGGCACCGGGGCGGGTGGTCACCCTGATCGAGAACCGCGCGAGCAGCGTAATCGGCGTTGCATATCGCATCGCCCGAGAACGCGCCTACGCAGTGCTGGCAGAGCTCGATGAGCGCGAACGCGCGGGCTACGAGCGCGTGAACGTGGAAATCGAGTTTACCGAAGCGCCGTTCGGCCGCACGCAGGCGCTGGTGTACCAAGCGCGCGCCGAGAACCCCGGTTTCATCGCCCACGCCGACGAAAAGACCATTGCGGAGATCGTTCGCAATGCGCGTGGGCCGAGCGGTGACAATTCCAGCTACGTGCGGCAGCTCGCGCAAGCATTGCGCGAGCTCGGTGAAGACGACCAACACGTATTCGCAATCGAGCGTTTGTTGGACGAGATTCGCTGATTCGAGTCGCGCGTGCGCCCTCAGCGGGGCGCATGAACCCGTAGTATACGGGGACGGCCAAATGCTCGGTCTCACTCGCTATCAGTGGTTGGTCCTATTCGCGGCTTGGCTGGGTTGGGGCTTCGACGTGTTCGACGGCTTGTTGTTCAACTACGTGTCGCCGATCTGCGTGCCGAACTTGCTGCACTTGAATCCAGCTGCGCCCGAGACGGGCAAAATCGTTTGGTCGGTGACGGCGAACCTGACCAGCTTGCTGCTGATCGGTTGGGCGATTGGCGGCGTGATTTTCGGACGCATCGCGGATCGACTGGGGCGAACGCGAACCTTGCTGCTGACGATGTTGGTTTATGCGCTGTCGACCGCGGCCTGCGCGTTTGCGCCGAACATCTACGTGCTGGCCGTGTTTCGCTTCCTCGCGAGCCTCGGCATCGGGGGCGAGTGGGCGGCGGGGGCGGCGTTGGTCGCTGAATCACTCCCTTTCGAGCGCCGCGTGCTGGGCGGCGCGCTGCTCTACACGTCAGCGCCCATGGGACTGTTCTTGGCGACCTTCGTCAACGACCTGTTCACCCGCAAACTCTCGTTGATCGCGGCCGATCCGAACCTGTCGTGGCGCGCCGTGTTTCTCACGGGTTTGGTCCCGGCAGTGGTGGCGGTGGTGATCCGAATGCGAGTGCATGAATCCGACGCTTTCACGACACCCGCGGCCGCCCCACGCATCGCTGAGCTATTCACGCCAACGTATCGACGCCGCACTCTGGGTGGCCTCGCGTTGGCGCTCGTGGCTCTGGTCACCTGGTGGAGCTGCAGCGCGTTCATCCCGATGGTCGCCAATTACTTGGCTTCCGGCGCGCACCTGACCGGGCGCGCTTTCGCCGAACTGAAAACGAGCTATGTCACGCGCGGCACCACCTGCTTCAACTTGGGTGGCTTGCTCGGCACACTGCTGACGGTGCCAGTTGCCACGCGGCTCGGTCGTCGTCCGATGTTCATGCTGTATTACGCGCTCGGCGCGTTATCGATCTTGACCACGTTCGGCTTGCCCATGAGCCCAGAGACCCGACTGTTGATGATGTTCACCGTCGGCCTCACCGTGTTCGGCGTGTTCGGCTCGTTCACGTTCTACTTGCCGGAGCTGTTTCCCGTGCGACTCCGCGGCACCGGCGCGGGCTTTTGTTACAACGCCGGCCGCGTGATCACGTCGCTGTTCCCCGCGATCATCGGCGTCGTCCGCTCATCCGGCACGAACCCCGGCAGTGTCCTGGTCTGGGTCGCCCTCGCGCCCATCATCGGCGTAATCCTGATCCTATGCGGCGTCGGCGTAGAAACCCGCCATTTCAACCCCGACACCGCCACCTGATCTTTTGTTGATGGTCACGCGCCACAGCAAACACCGGCAAAGCCTTCGGCGTCGCGGACGATAGGAGAAGAGAAGACCGCCAAGCCGCCAAGCCGCCAAATCCTCTTAGCGTCCCAGGACCCTCAGCGTCCACCGGAGCTCACGATGAATTTTTTAGGGGTCGCTGCGTACATCGCGCCGAGTCGTGTCTACGAGGGGCACGGCTAGCAGAGTGAACCCTATCTCCCTCTCCTTGGCGGCTTGGCGGCTTGGCGGTCAAATCTCAGGGCGTGCGCTGAGTGGTAACTGCGGCGCCGTACGAGGTGCGTTGCTGGATCGCGGGCGCCCTAATCCTACGGGCCGCCTGAGAGCACGACGTAGGCGATGGGGATGGCGGCGCCGAGCGCGACGATCAGGGCGCCGCGACCCAGTAGGCCTTTGCGGCCGGGGATCATGAATAGGCCGGAAAGTGCCAAAAATAGCAGGAAAACGGCGTAAGAGTCGGCGACGTAGGTCCAGGCGCGTTTGCCGCGGTTGAGGTGCAGCCAGTTGGCGACGCGGAGCAACGGGCGCGCGGCTTGGCCTTCTTCGTGCACGATGCCGCTCTTGGTGTCGACGTGGAAGGTGCGCTGATCGAACACGAGATCGAGTTGTGTCTCGCTCGCGCGGTACACCTCGCGCGGTTCTTCACGCACACCGAGTGCTCGCAGTGCGCTCTTGCTGGCCGCGTCGTCGTCCGTGGGCAGCGGCAGCGCCAGTTGATGCGTGCGGCTCACTTGTTTGAAGTTGGGATCCCAGTCTTTCAAGTGATTCACGGCCAAGCCCGAAACCGCGTACACGACGGTCAGACCGACTGCGAAGTAGCCGACGTCGCGATGCAGCGCGCGCAGCCAAGGGCGCAGGGCGAGTTTGCGGCGTCGTCGAGAGGCGGCTTTGGGCTCGCCCGCGCCGTCAGGCATAGCGCTCTTCTTTCCACGGATCAGCGTGGTTGCTGTAGCCTCGTGTTTCCCAGTATCCGGGCTCGTCGTGATCGGAGAAGCGGATCCCAGTCAGCCATTTGGCGCTCTTCCAAAAGTAGAAGTCGGGTAAGACTGCGCGCACTGGAGCGCCATGCGCGCGCGCCAAGGGCGTTCCGTTCAAACGATGAGCGACCATCACCGTCGGTTTGAGCGCGTCGCGCAGCGCCACGTTGGACGTGTAACCGTGCGCGGCTTCGAAGATCACGTAGCGCGCGGACTTCTTCAGCTTGGCGCGCTCCGCCAAGTCGGAGACGCGCACGCCCTGCCACTTGGCGCCGAGCACGGACCAGGTGGTCACACAGTGCACATCCAATGCCTGCTCGACCTGGGGTAGGGCGAGCAGCTCCGCGAAGCCGAGTTCGAATGGTGCTTCAACCTCGCCATGCACTCGCAACCGATAGTTGCCCGGACTTGGATCGCCCGGCTCACCGCCCATGGGCTTCAGCGCCTGAATCACGCGCTGGCCAGGCGGGAGGCGCGGTCTCCCGTCGCTTCGGGTCTGTGCCTTGGCTTCGCGCGTTAGGTCGTCAGAAAGCACGTAGAGCGAGCCGAGAGCCATTATGACGGTCCCGGCTCCGGCCGCCTGAATGAAGCGACGGCGAGCCAACGCTTGCTCGATCTCAGGATTGAAACGGTTCACGTGAGGGAACTCCTGCCGATTGGTACGCACTCGCAACCGCAAGGGTTACGGGCGTTACGGCGTTACGCGCCCAAGTCACGGGCGCAATTCCAGGCAAGCGAAAATTCGGTGTTTCCCCAGACGCATGCTGGACCCCAAGCCGTGACAGGAATGCTACTACTCAAGGGCTTAGACAATGTGCCGCCTATTCGGCTTTCGTAGCGTCATTCCGAGCCAAGTCCATCGCTCTTTGCTCGCCGCTGAAAACGCGCTCGGTGTGCAGAGCAATCAGCATCCAGACGGTTGGGGCGTCGCGTTCTACGTCGACGGTTCGCCGCACGTGACGCGCAGCCCAACCACCGCGTTGGGCGATGCGCTGTTTCACCGCTTGAGCGGCGTCGTGTCGTCAGAGACGGTGCTCGCGCACGTACGCAAAGCGACGCAGGGCGGGGGCACGATCTTCAACTGTCATCCGTTTCAGTATGGGCGCTGGGTGTTCGCGCACAATGGCGATATCCCGAATTTCGAAGCCAAGCGCGAAGCGTTATTGGCCGAGGTCGCGCCGCGCTTTCGGCGCTTCATCTTGGGCGAGACCGATAGCGAAGTGTTGTTCTTCGTGTTTCTGACGGCACTCGAGCGGCTCGGTCCGCTCAATGAGGCGCACGACATCGACTCGATCAATTGCGCGCTGCGCGAGGCCGTGAGCCGCGCCCGGGCGCTGTGCGACACGGACGGAACGCGCGCCCTGCTCACCGTCGTTGCCACCAACGGCGAGTGCTTGGTGGCGGCGCAAGGCGGCAAGGAACTGTACTTTTCGACCTATAAAACCCGCTGCGCCGACCGCGGAACCTGCCGCAGTTTGTCGGCGGCCTGTGAGGCCCCGTCGCCCAATGGTCGCGTCAATCACTTCATCGTTTCCAGCGAACCGCTGCAGGGTGAGAACGTGTGGGAACCCCTGGCCGCAGGTGAAGTGATCGGCGTCGACGCGCGCATGTGCATCCGTCGCGCGCGCTTGGATCACGTCGCGCTGCCCGTGGTCGCCTGACGCGCAGCACCGACTACTTGCCGTCGAAGACGAGCGTGTAGTCGAAGCCTGCGCTGTCGGCGGCGGTCGCGGCGCTCAAGCGAACGCTGGCCACGCGTAGTGGCTGCCGGCGCTCGATGCGCTCGGGGATCGCGGTGCGCTGGCAGTGCGCGCTGCCAGCCAGGATCAACAGCTGCCGCAGCGGCGCGCGCTTGCTCACCCAAGTTGCTGCGTTGTCCGCCATGGTCTCGTCCCACACGACCTGAGCCGCGTAGAAGTTGTCCATGTTCATGCCCTCTCCGTGCGGATGATCGGCCATCGCGCGCTCGAAGCTTTCGCGATGCTCGCGATCGTCCAGATCGAGCTCGGCCGGCAACTGGCGACGAAGCCGCGGACTGAGGCTATCGAGCCCATTTTCTGCGACGGCGTGGGTCAATTCGCGCGAAGCGTTGAGCGCTTTCAAGGGTAAGCCATAGGCGCGGCCCAGCGAAAGCACGGGGCGATAATAGGCGTACGGGTAGCCCCAACGATCGTCGTATTGCGTTCGCTTGCGCAAGCCAGCGTCATCCAAATGGCCGAGACCGTAGGCGTACAGCGCGGCAGCAGAGGACGTTTGGAACATCTCGAAGCCAACTCCGAGCGCCTTGCCGGAAATGCGCGCGCGCCGCTCGAGACCTTCACTGATCGCGAGCTCCGCGAAGTGATCGCGTGGGGCGTCGTGAGCTTCACCCAGGCACACCACGTCGAACTTCGACAACTCGTCGTACAAGCGTGCTTGGTCGAGCGCTTGACCGTCCGCGTTGCGTTGCGCCCGAAACGGTTGTGCCGAGCGAGCCACGATGTCATCGGGGACGTCGGGCTTCGGCGCGGGGGGGCTGGGCTTCGAGTCAGATAACGCGGGGTAAAGCGTCGAGCCGAGCGACGATTGAGCAGGGGCCGCGCCACACGCAGTGAGCAAGGGAAGCAAAGGGATCAGCGAACGAAGCCACGAAACACGCATCATCCGAGACAATACCCGAAGCGCCGCCTCAATACCCGCGTTCGCGCAGGTCTGCCGGAATCAGCGGGCTGGGTCGCGAGGTAGTCAAGATCCACAGCTGATGCGCAGCGCGGGTCGCGCAGATATGTAAGAGATGGCGCGCTTCGTCTTCTGCGGGATACGCCGCATCCGAAACCTCGACCGCGATCACGTAGTCGAATTCCAGACCTTTGACCTGACGCACGTCCGTCACGTCGATGCCCGGTTTGAAGGGAAAGTCCTGATCGGCGATGCGACGGACGTAGGGCACCTCGCCGCGCTTCAGCCCCTCGTAGTAGACATCTGCCTGTTCCGGATAGCGACTGACGACGGCGACCGACGCCGTGGGCTCGCTCTGGATCAACTCGCGCAGCGCTTCGGCCAAGTAGGCCAGCGCATCGCCACTGTGGCCGAAGCTGAATAGCTCCACGGGCGCACCTGCACGCACCGCCACGGGCTCGTCTTTGCTGGCCAGCGGTCCGAGCACCTCCCGGGAAAATTCGATGATCTCGGCGGTCGAGCGGTAGCTGAGCTTGAGCGGCTCGATCTCGACGTGAGCCATGCCGAGCTCGCCGAGCACGGTCTTCCAGTCGGAGAAGCCGTTGTCCATCAAAAGCCGCTGTTGCACGTCACCCGAGAGGGTGATGCTGCGGGCTTTGCTCGAGCAATCGAGCACGACGGCGAGTTCGACCGGGCTCAGATCTTGGGCCTCGTCGACCAAGATGTGCTCGTACAGCAACGGATCCTTGTTGGTCGCGCCGCGGGTCAGCGGACCCCGCAGGCGCTGGCTGAGGCGCAAGATCAGCGTGTCGTCTTCGACGTCCAACTTCGCGCCTTCGTTCAGTTCGGCACCGTCGATGCCGCGGCTCCGAGCGCTTTGCTCGTCGTCATCGTCGTCGTCATTGCGCTCGCGCTGTTCGTCCAAACTCTTGAGCGATTGCGGTGCTTCGTCTTTGCGTTGTTCGCGACGCGCTGCGCGTTCGTCGTTGCGATTCTCGATTTCGGCGACCGCTTCGGACGTGCGCGCGACACACCAGCCGTGCACGCGATCGAGCTCGCCCGCGCTGAACGCGCCGGGCGCGAATTTGCCGAAATATTCGGCCAGGGTTTGGCGATCCGAGAGCAGCTCTGCCCAATTTGCAGTGACGTCGCGGGCGTCACGTAAGGCGGCGCGCGCCACGCGCTCGAGGCCGACGCGGGCATCGAGCCCGAGCTTCACACTGGAATTCGGCTCGGTTAGCCCAAGTAGCGCGTGCAAACGATGGCCGAGCGGACGCTCCGCGGAGTTGTTCCAAACGGCCATGGCTGCGGCAGCCTCTGGGTCTTGACCGAGCGCGGCGACGATCTCGGTTTCGAACTGCCCCGCCAGCGTGGCCACGTGCGCGTCGATCGCGCGCAGCATCGCGGGGTGCTTCTTGAACCGCGTCACGACGGCTGGTGTGTCGTCGTGATAGCGCGAGGGTAGGCGGGGGAACAAACTCTGGCGCAGCTTCTGCACCCAGCTCTCGTAGGTGCGGATCGCGACGCCGCCCACGCCGAGCGCGGGCAACACCTCAGAGATGTAACGCGCCAAAGCGTCGTTGAAGACCACGACCAGCATGCGATCGGGGCGGAAGCGACGTGCATCATGGAAGGCCAAATAGGCCAAACGGTGCAGACCAATGGTCGTCTTACCGCTGCCGGCACCGCCTTGGATCACGACCAGGCCGGAGTCCGGGCTGGTGATCAGCTCGAATTGCCGACGGTCGATCAGCGGCGTTATCTCTTTCAGGTGCTTGTCGTCACCACCCTCTTGCCCCACGCCGAGCTTGCCCGGTCGATGATGCTGGGCGGCGCGTGTGGCCGTGCCAGCGCCGCCGGCGAGCTTGGTGCTGTTGTTCTCGAGCCGGACCCACTCGCCGCTTCCGCGGCGCGCGAACGAGCCTTGCGGAGCGGCCACGCGGCGCAGCGTGGCATCCACGATCGTCAGACTGCGGCGCGTGACGACCGTCCCGGAGACTTCGCGGTCACCGAACACCTCATCGTAGTCGTTGCCCTCTTCGTAGCGGTAAAATAGCCGACTCACGGGGGCATCACGCCAATCGACGATTCGGATCCCGGCCTTGCTGTCGAGGTATGTTCCGCGGCCGATCAGCACGTCGCGACGCTTGCCGTTTTCTTCCAACGCCAAGTGTCCGAAGTAGGGTGACTTCGCGTCGACGTGTACTTCGGTGGCTTCGCGCTTGCGCGTCGATAGAATGTGCAGCCGCTCCATTTGTTCGAGCAGCGGGGGCACGTCTTCCATGCGCGCGGTGGCGATCTGATCGCGGAGATCGAGCATCTGCGCGTCGTAATCCGTGTCGACTTTGCGCGGTTGTTCTTGGACGCGTTGCGCGAGGTGCTCCGTGACCTTGGTCAGGGTGCCCTCCTCCTCGCCAATGATGCGATCGAGTTCCGGGTCAGTTTCAGCGGGGGAGGGTAAGTCGGCCATCGGGCTGGGGGCGTCGAAACGAAAATTTCGGGCTTCGGCGCGTACCACGCGCAGCGGGTGGAGTCGACGCCTGAACCGCTCACGGTAGCCTTCCGAGGGGCCGAAAATCAGTCCCGAAACCTAGCGAATTCCACCTATAATATTCAGCGTTTAACGCCGTGTGGCAGGAAGCAACAAGCGCTTTGCTTTTCCCACCTCGCGGCCGATGTCATGCTGCGCTTTGACGCTCTGCCTGGCGTCAGAGGGAGCACGTTTGGAAAACACAATGCGCGCCATGGTGCTCGAGGCACCGCGCGAGCCTTTGGTGGAAAAGCGAGTGCAGACCCCGCGCATCGGCTACGGCCAATTGCTGATTCGCGTTCGCGCCTGCGGCGTGTGCCGCACTGATTTGCATGTTTGTGACGGGGAACTCGCGCAGGCCAAGCACCCTCTGATTTTGGGGCATCAAATCGTCGGCACGGTGGCGGTGATCGGCGAGGGCGTGGACGGCTTCACGGAGGGGCAGCGGGTTGGCGTGCCCTGGCTGGGCCGTGCCTGCGGCGATTGTCGCTACTGCATGACCGATCGCGAGAACTTGTGTGACCGAGCCGAGTTCACAGGCTACCAAATTGATGGCGGCTACGCCGAGTATACTGTTGCCAATCCGCGCTCTGCCTTGCCGCTGCCGGGATCATTCTCGGATCTGCAAGCAGCACCGCTGCTTTGTGCCGGGCTGATTGGCTATCGCGCGCTCAGTTTGACGTTCGACGCGGAGCGCATCGGCTTGTACGGCTTTGGCTCCGCGGCGCACATCGTGGCCCAGGTGGCCGTGTATCAGGGGCGAAAGGTGTTCGCGTTTACCCGGCCGGGCGATTCGAAAAATCAGGAATTCGCGAAAAAACTGGGCGCAGTTTGGGCTGGTGGTTCCGATCAATCGCCGCCCGAAACGCTCGATGCGGCGATCATCTTTGCCCCCGCGGGTCCGCTCGTACCGCGCGCACTCCGCGCCGTCGGCAAGGGCGGCAACGTGGTGTGCGCTGGAATCCACATGAGTGACATTCCGTCGTTTCCGTACGAGCTGCTCTGGGGTGAACGGACTTTGCGCTCGGTGGCCAACCTGACGCGTCGTGACGGTCTGGA
>Ga0164309_10000286_pt1 | contig 29734 bp, 30 predicted proteins | sample Whisoiple_247_MG_FD_109984 | JGI IMG/M metagenome (GOLD analysis project Ga0164309, IMG submission 109984) | Soil microbial communities amended with fresh organic matter from upstate New York, USA - Whitman soil sample_247_MG | ecosystem: Environmental > Terrestrial > Soil > Unclassified >...
ATTCTATAACCAGCATATTTTTTCTTAATGTACTTATTATTTTGAGTTGGACCTAGATCTTCTCCCATATCAAATCCAACATCCTCATCATTTTCATAATAAGCAAAATCAATTTTCTTTTTCGTTGGTGCTCTTGGCTTTCTTACTTTAACTGATTCTTTATTTCCTAATTTTCGTTTTTTATTTGGAGGTTCCTCTGAAGGTCTGTATTCAGAGTCAGATTTAGGTCGTTTTTTGTTAGATTTTTTATATTGTGTTTTAGGTTTTTTGTTTGGATCTTTTTTTCCTGGCATTTTTTATTTTTTAAAAGTAACTATAAAAAAAATATTTTAAAAGATTTTTTTAAATCAACCATGCAGATTCCGCAGTTGCTATCGCATTAGGTTGATGCATATGAAAAATTAAATGACGGCCTTCTTGTGTAGATCGTGTTAAAGCTTCTCGACGTGTCTTAGGTTCCATTTCCATAAAATTTCTCATAAACGCAGCAACTGCTCCTCTATTACTACTTGGAAAGGTTACAATATATCTTGATTCATTAATAGGTTTCTTTGTAATGTTACCATCTCTCAGTCTATGGTTTACTGCGACGACGGTTGCTTTTCTGTGTCTGCCTTTTTCTAATAAATGATCTCGAAACTGTAAAACTTCTGGATTCGTTACATCATCAAATACAAACATACTTTTATCTAAATTACCTGCAACATATCCGTTATCTACTCCACGGTCTACTCCAAACTTTTTATATTTACTGGTAATACTTGGATCTTTTTCTTTTAAATCGCTAAACATAATTCTCTCGCGTTTTTCTTTAAAATTATCTTTATCTAAAATTTTGTTAATAAGGTAAGACTTACCTGAGCCAGTAGCTCCAGATATAAATACATGACCGTCCCATTCGTTAAGTCCTGTGGCGGGAATCCACATTGCACCTGGTTTATGTATCATCGTGTTTGGACTATGAGCATCGGCAAAAATTATATCGTCACTATGTGCATCTCGAAATAATGGTTTGTCACCTTGATTTAAATTCATTTCAGTTTGCTTTTTATTTTTACGATAAAAAAAACCCGCCTCAAACCGTTTTACTTTAAATCGCAACTTTTCGAAACATGCCTCGAAGATCTAGAAATTTACAAAATCAAAAAATAAAACATGCGCAAAATAAAAGACGTGCAAGATACCATGCAAGAAAAAGAATGGAAGAAAAAAAAAGTGAATATTTTTCAAAATTTTATGCATATATAATTCCTGTAATGTTAGGATTTCCTCAACAAAAACAAAAAGAATTAGAACATATTGAAAAAGGAAAAACGTTTCATTTTTTACCTGTTGTAGTGGTTAAAATTATTATGGTGTATATTGAAGACTTACATTTAAAAGATGATCATTATATGAATAGAACAATTCATTTTAAAGAATATGTGAATATGGATATTAAATCATATAAACAATATGGAGTACTTAGACCTTCTGATTTACGTTTTATGACAAGATTTTTTGGTTACAAAAGACCTTTAAAACATAGTGAAAAACCGCCTCTTTGTAAAGTCAAAATTATTGACTCATAATTTGTGATGATATGACGTCAGGTTGAGTCTTTTGAGGGACGTCGAGTGATTTTTTATTCAAATTAACCAATCAATTTACGAACCAAACAAACTTTTTTTTCTAGAAGCTATAAAAGCGATTGAAAACTCTAACAATTCTAACTGCTAAGAACAACAAAAAAAATGAAAACAACAAAAATTATAAACAACCTTACAAGTATCGATATTAACAACTATCGTACTTTACTTAACAATAACTTAACGAAACGTGGTACTTTATGGAAACTTACATCAGAACTTTCGCACCGTTTAAACTTTACGCCTCAATTTAAATGGCCGAAAGGATCCTGTAAAAATTACGAAAAGATACTTCGTGATGTGTTACAGGAACAAGAAGATTTCATTGGTGCAGCATCAGTAGCAATTGCTCCTAGTGTTTTAAACACGGATACTGCACCAATAGTACTAGAAATAAAAAATTTAAAAGAAGAATCACCTGAACCTATTCGTAAAATAGATTTTACTGAACCACCGTCACCTGAATTTAATCCTTATGAAATTATTTATGATCCTAATATTATAGAAGCACCTATTGTACCTTTAGATTTAATTATAGAAGAAAAAATGGAAAAACAATCAAGATTAATGGAAACAGATGGTTATAATAGTTTTTGGGATACAGACACTACCACCGAAAGTGTTTTAGAACGTATTAAAGAAATTGAATCTCAAGAGCTAAATGATAATCCGTGGCACCGCGAGCTGTCCCCGTTTGTTCCTATTACTCCTCCTGTACATCGTCATGGTCGTAACTTTAATTATGCATCTAGAGAAGAAAAGAAATCTATTCACCGAACCGTTTTAAAAGAATCTAAACAAGATAGTGAAAATTGGGAAGAATGGGCTAAACATATTGGATATTGTGTTTCTAATGGTTTAACTCCGACTTCACCTTTGGCAAATTTACCCGGTCCAACTTGTTATTATTTTCCAGATGAAAAGAAAGGTAGCGAATGGCCGGATCAAGAACAATGGTTTGCTACACATGGTAAAGAAAATTTTAAACAAATGCGTCGTCAAAATTATTTAAAGAAGAAATATCAAGAACAAAATCAGAACCAATCAAAAGTAACATTAAAATTTAATAAATGGAAACCTAAAACATTTAAGAAGAAACCGATGAAAGCCGCAGCTGAGCCTCCACTTTTAAAGAAACATTTTCGCAAAGATGAAGATCCTGATGGTGATGCGGATTCCATACAAAAGGTATGTGCAAAAATACAAAAAAATTTAAAACCTAATATAAAATTAAAAGGTGGCATGAGAAGTGCAATCCCGCCTCATCTACGTAAGTTTAAAACACATGTACCGTCTGCACCTCCAGTTTTAAACTCTACTCACAATTATTTCAAACGTAATTTTACTTATGTACGAGGAAGACAAGGAGCAGGTATGTTACAACACTACTACAACATCAATCCAAATACATATATTACCGCAACCCCGGTGACTATGAGTTTTATTAAACGTCTTGCAAATTATGGTTGTATGGATTCTTTGGAAAAAACACATGGACGAGTAGGTGGTGGTATTTATCCGAAAGTTCAGTTTGTGTTTCGCAATAGACGTACAGACTCTTATATTCGAAGCAAAGCCATAGATACAAAAAGAACCGCAACGGGTGGTGATTTTATTGATGACCTTTTAGGAATAGATGCAGAAGGTGCTTTGTATTCGGATATTGCCGATGAAGCGGATTTGGAATTATTCTCTTTAAGTTTCTTAGTTCCTTTATTATTTGAAGACGAAGGCGGATGTGATTTTAGACAACATACTTCTAATTTTAGTGATTATAAAGTACGTACCTTAAAATCTAAAGATAATAATTGTGGTATTGCTTGTCTTTGTTATCCTTTCAGAAACAAACAACCAAAACTTATACATAATACCATAAGAAAACTTTGTAATTTACCTATAGGAACCCCGTTAACTTATGATGAATTAGAAGTAGTTGCTGCTCACCTAGATGTTGGATTTCGTATGTGGATCGTCGAACAAACTATTTTATCTACTATACATTCTTTTGGATTAGATCGTAAACACGTTATTGATATTATTCATAATAAAGTAATGAAACATTATTCGTTATTAATATTGGTAAATGATAAGAAGCAATGTACGTTATGTGGTAAACATATAAGAAGAATGGAAAAACATACTTGTGATAGTCGCACCATCAACTTTTATCGACACTTTCATAAGAAAGGTATGAAACAAGCTGCCGAATATAAAACCATTCAAGATGAACCCCGGGACCTTGAAGATGTTTATATATTTGATTTAGAAACCTTTCCTAATGAAAAAAATATACATAAACCATATGCATGTAAAATGATGAACTTAGGAACAAAACAAGAATGGTTACGTTATGGTTCTTCTGGTAATTTGTTGCAAGATATTATTGATGAATCTATGAAAGGTGTTCCTATAGTATATGAAGATATGAATCCCGGTCAGTCCACTGGCTCGTTTCGTTATAAAATATCACTTTTAGATAAAACATGGAGCTCTATGAAATATATTGAGAATGAAACACAAGAAGAATGTTGCCGTCAATGTAATTTAAGACTCCGGGAGTTAACTAGTAATGAAGTAGGTAGAATCACTGGTTATCATGCTGATAATAACGAAAGAGACGGTACTTTAATCTTATATGACGGGCTTGAGCATGAAGTAATGCGTTGGGATTATTCCGACGACAACAGTAAAGAAAAAGTTGAAGCCCGATTGAAAGAAATGAAAAATCACAAGAAATGCGTATTTGTTGCTCATAATTTAAGTCGTTTTGATGGGTCATTTTTATTACAATATTTACTAGAGAAAAACATTGATGTAAAATTTATTATTAATTCCGGTCGTATATTAGGTTTAAAATGGAATCATAGTACTGTATGGGATTCTTGTTTATTTATGACGGACTCTTTGAAAAATATTGCTAAATTCTTCAAATGTAAAGTTCAAAAAGGAGATTTCAATCATCATTTAATTAAATCATGGGCTGATGTTGAACGTTATAAAGAAACTGCTGAAAATATCGGTGAAATGGGATGGAAACCTTATTTGGATTGCGATGTTTATTCGTTAGCGGAAATCGTTCAAAAATATTCTCAAAACGTTTATGATACATTTGCAGTGGACGTATTTAAATCGGTGACTTTAAGTAGTATGACCTATAAACTTTGGGGGCAAAGCACCTTAGAACAAAACGTCGTTATAGAAACCCCGCAATATGATAAATATGATTTCGTAAAAGATTCAATATATGGTGGTCGGGTATTTCCTTTACAAAAGTATTTTGCAACCGATGCTTTAAATCCAGAAGAACAAACTGAATTACAAAGAATTTATAAGGAATTAGATTCAGGTATATCTTTGGATGATATTAAATATGATCCTAATGAAGTCAGTGAAATGTATAAGAAGATATGGGACTCCGGTTCTTTTCTTATGAATATGGATATGAATTCATTATATCCTACTGCGATGAGATTAGATATGCCAGTTGGAATCAGTGAATGGAGCTCTAATCCACAGACTGACTTTCAAAATGATTATATGGGTATTTATCATATAGAGTTTGATCCGCCTAAGAATCTGATCTTAGCAATATTACCACAAAGAAATACTGTATATACTCCACCATGGGAAAGTAAAACAGATAATAAGAAATGGAAAGGATCTGGTATTAAATGGAGCTTAGAACCTAATGAAGGAATCTTTACTAGTGTGGAAATTAAACAAGCAATTAAATATGGTTATAAAATAAAATTTAAACAAAAAGCTTTAATATGGAAAGAAAAGAAACCCGTCTTTAAAGATTATATTGAAAAGATTTATAAAATAAAGAAAGAACAAGATGCATTAGAAGGAACAGAAAATTATAATGAAATTATTAGAATGATTGCTAAAAATATGATGAATGCATTATATGGTAAAACCTGTCAACGTCCAATTCAAGATGAACAACGTATTATTAAAACAGAATCTGAATTTTATAAGTTTTGTGAAGATTATTTATTAACGGATTATATATGGGTCAAACAGGGTAATGAAAATGTATTAGCTGTATCTGGATCACCGTTAGAAATAGAAAACGCCAAACCTTCTCACTTTGGTGCATTTATATTAAGTTATTCCAGAATGTTAATGTTACAAGATTTCGATTATGTTACCAACGGTCTTAAAGAACCTTTATTTACTTATACAGATACAGATAGTATGCATATCTATGGTAAAAAGTATAAAGAAATGATTGCAGAGAAACCTGAACGTTTCGGCCCGGAAATCGGTCAATTATCTAATGATATTAAAGGTAATGGTGCAATTATTATATATGAATATTGCTTAGCTCCTAAATGTTATATGTATATTTATATTACAAAAGATGGTAAAATGGGAATGAAGAAGAAAGTAAAAGGTGTTCCGAAATCCGTAATGATGAAGATATCGGTGGAAGATTTCGAGAACGAAACAGAAAAGAAATTAGATTTTGAATCTTTAAAACGTAATATGTTTAATCAAGAGAAACCCTTTAGTATTTCTGTAGTTCAATCTCATCGAACTTTCTTAAAAAATAAATGGAATAAAATGTTATATAGTGAAGAAGATAAACAATTTAAACCATTTGGATATGATCCAGAATGTAAAGAAACCCCGCCTGAAGAAATAAAACAAGAAGAGTTTGATTTTTCAAAATTCCAGTTTCATTTAATTCCTAATGTATCACCTGATATTCATTGGTATTTTAAACAAGAACCTGCATTACATATTAATAAATCTCGCTTAATTAAATGGGTTGATCAAAATGTTTTTCAAAAGAAACCCGTTCATCATTTTACAAAATTAAATACAGATGAAATTATACAAATATTAGAAACAAACAAGACAGATGGTGCAATGTTATATGAAGTCACGGAAGGATTAGTTCGATTATATTGTGATGTAGATTTAAAGAGATCTACGAGAGATGATTTAAGTGAAGAAATTATATTAGAAGAAATTATTGCTTGTATTATAGAAGCTGCTTCGAAATATCAGGTAAGTTTAAATGTTTCTGACTTATATATAACAAACGCTTGTAATGATAAGAAGTATAGCTTTCATATTGTTTCGAAACATCATTTATTTCCAACTGCATCTCATCAAAAAGATTTTTGGGATACGGTCGCGGAAATTTCTAAGAAATATCCTCATATATATTATCAAGGAGAAACCCCGTTTGATTTAGCAGTTTATCATAATCATCGTGCCATGAGAACTATTTATAGTAAGAAACCTAAACAAGGAACCCCGTTAGAACCAGTCAATGCTAAAAATGAATATCTTCATGATGATATTAATATTGAAGATTATTTGATATGTGCATTACCTAGCGAACAAAAAGATAAAATAAAATATTCCGGTCTAAGTAAACAACCACCACAAGCAAAAATAAAAAGATATAATGGAAATCGTATTATAAAGAATAAAGGAAGTTTATCAGAAACTGTAATAGAATTATTAAATACATATAAGGATAAATTGGAAGGTTTTGATTTGCGGAATGGCGAAGATAATGGTAGTTTAGTACGGTTAGATCGCATTAGCTCTGGCAAGTGTGTTGCATGTGACCGAGATCATGATAAAGAAAATGGATATGTATATTACAATACCAAGAAACCCTATTTTGTATGCTTTAGAAATCCTTCAAATATCTTTCCATTGAAATGATTGTTTTATAGTATATTATGTAAAACGATCACACCAAGTTGGGAGGTACTTTATGTACTAGGGCGGCTCGGGTGTCTAAATAAAGGAGTGTTTTTTAAAATATATTTTTTTAATATATTTTTTTTTTTAATTACCATTAATTAATTGAAGTGTTGCGCTTAATCTTGCAAACCCTGTAGCATTACCTCCTGCTCCGTTGACTGACATAATAATTAAATATTTATAAGCAGAAGTAGGTTGGGCTACATGCTCTTTGACTGGAACTGTGCTTGACAAGTCTATTACAGTATTTTTTAAATCCGTTGTAATAAATGCTTCAAATAATTTAAATGAAAGTTGAACCGTCATTACGTCTTCTACTTGAGAAAATATATATAGCCATACTGTTACATAGAAAGGAAATGAACCTAGATTTCCACATTCAATTTTATTTAATATGACTTGACCATCATGAGGAACAGGAATACCTCCCATAGATAATACAGATGAATACTGAAACATTACACCACATATAGTACTAGGTTCTTCTGATTCATTGCTCCATGTAATATCTTCCATATTATATGGATTTGAAGCATTATTTACAGTTTCTACTGTACCTCCTAACACACAATAATATGTAGTGAATGAATTTGAAGCTGAAGTTAAATCTAATGAAATACTATCATAACCAACAGTTTGTCCAGTGCCCATACAGTCTAAACGTAGAATATGTGCACCGTCTTCTCCCTCATGATCTACATCTGCATTCGTTATAAAATAACTGTCATTATCATATGACGGAGGTTGTATTTTAGATGTATCAACATTAAAAGGAGGGACCATATCTACTGCTTGATCATAATCATTAAAGTCCCCTCCAACAGTCATATAATAGTAATTTCCAGTGTTACTTACATTAAATCTTGAATTTGCATCACCTACTACATCCAGTAATATATCATTAACATCTTTTTTAATTGTTTTTACTAATTCATACATCGACATTTTTCTTTATAAGAGTTTTTTATTAACTACTATAAATAAAATTTTATGCTCTATAGGTTTTACAATTGACTCTAACCCCACCGCTGGACCCACCTACTGCATCTGCTTTAACAAATAAGAAAATAACATTACGATAATTAGCTAAAGGAGTTGGTGGTAAACTTATAGTAGCTGAAGTTGCATTAGTAACTGGTGGTAATCCTTTTAAATCTATGGTATATTCAGTTCCTGCTTTTATATGTGTACTAAATAAAACGGTATCTGTATATTGAGATGCAGTGGTAGTAGTTGCGTTCCATATTTGTTGCACTAGTTGTATATAAATACCGTTAGTGAGATGATCACAATTTACACTCATGCTATCAAAGAAAACTATTCCATTACTTCCGGGAACTTGTACATACCACATAGGGGATTCATTAAAACCAGCGGGAACATATCTACAATATTTACTAGTATGTTGATCTTGGAATGATAAATCACCTATATTTGAGGTACTTGATCCGTTCCATAAATGTAAGTAAAATCTAACTATTTCATATATTGTAGAAGACATCACAAATGTATCTGAACCATCTGATGCTAAAGGTGCATATGCATTGTTGTTTTTCGATGTAGTAGAAACTTGGTAACTTTCATAAATAAATTCAGCAGCTCCAGTAGCCGCTCCGTAATAATCTTTGGAAGTATCACTAGAAAAATATGACAAATCACCTTTACACATCGGTTGTACATTAGTTTTTATATAAGTTGACCCTGATGTATTTGGTGTGACCTGCCAATCCGTACCAGAAATAGCGCTGGAATATCCACCTACTACTAAAGAAGTATAACTAGTGGTCAAAAATCGACTATCTGTAATTAATTTAGTTAAATTTATAAACAATGTATCATCGGTGGCCATAGTAACCCTTTGCACACCTGTTCCATTGACACCTGAACCTACACTAACTGCTACACCATTAAATTGCGTTTGATTTACACTAATAGGCTGACCCGAAAGAGAAACAGTTCCAGAAGAAACCGTTACTGCAGGCGTTCCTGAAATAGCTACTGTCCCGCTAGATACGGTTACAGCTGGAGTATTAGAAATTGCTATGGATCCACTTGTAACGGTAACCGCCGGAGAGTTACCCACATTTACTGTGCCTGAACATGTTGCATTTATACTACCACTTGAAACAGTCACTGCAGGCGTATTAGAAATTCCTATAGATCCGCTTGTTACTGTTACTGCTGGCGAGTTACCTATATTAACTGTACCTGAACACGTTGCATTAATACTACCTGAAGTTACAGTTACTGCGGGTGAATTGCCAACACTAACCGTACCTGATACAGTCACAGACCCTGAAACAGGTTGAGTAGCTGGAAAATTATCTACTGAAATAGTTCCTGAACTAACCGAAACTGAACCTGATATTGGTATATCTTCATTTGCAACCAAAACTACTAGTTCATTTAAATCTACATCTACACAATCAGTAAGCTTTTTAAAGTTAATATCATCGGTGGCTATAGTAACTCTTTGCACATCCGATACCGCATCAGATATTTGGGAATTACCAGGTCCTGTTGCAATGGCCATTCCCTTAATTGAAGCTACATCTATCTGCAAATGATTTAAATCCTGATCTACACAATCTGCTACTATAGCTGTATTTTCTTCTATTTGTGTTAATTCTGTTCCGCCTATATCCACTGTGATTCCTGATTGTAAAAATTTGTAAATTTTTTCTACTTTATCATACATAGACATTTCGATTTAATTTGTTTTTATTTAATCTACAAATAAAATTTTTTTATTTCTATTATTTATAAAAAACTCTGAAATTGATGAGTGTAACGCATTTAGATCCTAGCGATTTTATTTTCGAATTAAATCATTATCGTATTAAAAATATCTGTCATCCGGTTCGTTTATGTGGTTATTTACAAATACAATGTAAAGAACATACAAAAAAAGTATTAAATGAAGACTGGGGGTTTCGTTGTTCAGATCCTGAAGTCACTCAAAGAGCCGGTTCTTTCATATTTGCGAAATTAGATGAGTTTTGCGCAAAAATTCATTATACGGAACCTATATTTGATTCTTTAGTTAAAAACGAAAAGATTTTTGTATTGTTTAATTATCCGTTTTATAATGTATTAGGAGTTTCTATGTTTAGTTGCGGGAATTACATATACTTGTTTTGTATGATGGGAGAAACCCGTTAAATTAAAATATTAAATTTACAATCTTTATTTTTTAGAAATTTTCACTTGTTTTGTTACTGTTGTTGTTACGGTTGTTTCTTTAGCACCTTTTGGTTTCTTTGGAACCATATGTTGAGCTCTCATATGTTTTCTTAAATTTACTTGTCTTTGATATTGACTGCCGCAAATCTTGCATGTTAGTACAACTTCCATTTGATTTTTAAATTGACTCATAATTTCAATGGCGATTTTTCGACAAACGGTTCGACCGTTTTTTTATTTATAGTTCAAATAAAAAATGAGTGAGAAGTCTTTTAAGCAACGGTTAATTAAAAAAGCGAATAAGAAAGTTTCGCGAATAGAACAGTCTGTCTCAGGGGATCATTTAAAACAAGAAAGCGAGATCCCTACTGAATTATTACGTAGAAGTAATTTTAAACATTTAAGACCTATAAGATATTATGATATTAATAAGAAAAAAGAATAAAAAAAGTTTTAAAAATCAGAATTTTTGACTGACGAAAGAACGCTCTTTTCATGTGAATTTTCATCATCTTCATCTTCATCTTCATCTTCATCATAACCTTGTATTTCTATTTTATCCGTTTTTTTATTTTTGTTTTTCCCTTTATATTTTACTTTTTTGATTATATTTTCTACATCTTCCTTCGAAATACATTTCTTATTTTCTTGAATTTCTTCTTCAATCGGATTTTCGCCTGTAAATGTTGTTATACTATAATAAAATGATTTTGTTTGAACAGTAAATCTTTCTACTATTTCTTTAATAACAGCAAACACTGATCTTCTTCTATCACCATTACAATGATTATATCGAATATCAAAATGAACTGATAAATATACTGGATCGTGTGTTATTATTTTTATTCTAAATGTATAGTTTGGATCACCATAAAAATATATGTGATCAAACATGTCTTGGACTCTTCTTATTGCTTCATCGATATTTTTAAAATCATTAATTTCTGATGATATTCTTGTTTGGTTAGGACGTTCCATATTATGTTTTAAACAAAAGAAGCGAAAATACGAAGAACGGTCTGACCGTTTTTTTATTTCTAGTCCGTTTAAAAAAAAGAATGAATCAAAGAAATCACGAACTATTAAGTTTTTTATTTAACTCTCATTGTGTTGCAGAAAAAAATGCCCTTCTTCCTTCTGAATATAATTTCCATGAACATGGTAAATTTATTCGCGGCTATATACCTAAAAATCAAATCTCAATGTTTACAGCTGAAGAAGGTGTTTCTGATATATTAAAAGACTGTCTTTTAGATGTCGATTTTGATATTTTATTAAATGTGGAAGAAAATATGTGTGAAATAGAAAAAACAAATGAAATCTTTTACGATAGTATACAGAAACCCGCCGCTTGGCAATTAGATAAATTAGATGGAAAAGATGATGATCAATATATTTATAGAAACGGATCTAATCAAATCGATCTCTTTATATTAGATACAGGTGTAAATTGGAAACATAAAGAATTTAAAGACGGTCAAGTTATTGATTTAGATCCTAACTTTAATATTAATAATTTAAGTAACGCACACGGAACTGGCACATCAAGTCAGGCTGCAGGGATTAACTACGGGAGTTCTAAAGGAACTATTATATACAATTATCCAGTATGTAGGTTTGGTGGTTCTTGTGGTGGTGCTGATATTGAGGCAGGCTTACATATCGCTTTGGAACATTTAAAAGAATCAAAAAGAAGAGCCGTCATAAACTTGAGTCTCGGTTCATATGCCGGCCCCGATATTTCTAAAAATTCTATCGGGCAATACTTCAACGCGTTATTTAAAGATATTGTAGAGGCCGGTGGTATTCTTGTAGTATCTGCTGGTAATAGTAATCAAGATGCTTGTAACTGGATGTACTCTTTCTCACCGTATGTAATTTCTGTTGGATCTATTGATAAAAATTATAATAGATCAAGTTTCAGTAACTTTGGTGAGTGTGTAGATATATATGCATTTGGAGACGCGGTTCCTATCGCTTACGCTATAAAAGATATTAATTTGGTTAGTTACAAGTCAGGCACATCGTTTAGTTCTCCATTAGTCGCAGGTTTAGTTGTAAATATATTAGAATCAAATCCCGCTTTGTCTAAAGATGAGATTTTAAACATATTGTATAAAAAAGAAAATTCTTTATTAGTTCCAAAGTATGAATGTTCAAAAGAAAATAAAAAATGTTGTAGAACTTCCGTAAAGAATTCAAGAATGGATTTATATTGTAGAAAATATGAGATAAAAGATTGTCCAAAATCATGCGCAATATTAGATTGTTAAAACGGTAAGCCCGTTTAAAAACTATTTTACTATATTTTTTTGAAAAAAAAATGTCACAAAAATTTTATTGTGAACATTATATTATAAGTTGTTTTAACGGTCAATCTTGTAACGTATGTCATTTCCCAGTTCAACTTACTGGTCACACACCTACAGCGTGTAAATATTATAGCAACCGAGTTTTAATTAATTTTATTTCAATTTTACCTGACGATATAATAAATATAATTCAAAAATATTATGATGATTTATTATTATATTGTTTTTTTAGAATATCAATGCCATTAAAAAATAATATTATAATATGGACAGATCATCCTTGGAGTCAAAGAAAAAGAAGAGATCGCAGAATATGTGAAATGCGATATGCAATTTCAACTATGTATGATGAATCAGTCTCTGAAAAATTTAGTGAAAGTGAAGAAAAATCTTTTAATGATTTTTTTGAAAATAATTGTAAAAAACCTTATCAATTGTTTCGTTTTAAATAAATTAATTAAAAAAAAGTTACAATTTATTCATATACAACTACTGATATTTTCCATCCATTTTTTGTTGAAATTCCCCATCGACATAATGCATGTGTATAATCAATAATTTCTTCTTCTAATTCTTTACACGTTATTTTTTCATTAAAGTAAAAATCATTTTTAATTTTTTTATAATTTTCTCCATCATAAAACATAATTTTTGCAGAATGATTTTTACAAGCTTCCTTAGTTTTTTCACAAATTACTTTAATGTCTTCGTTTGACATTCCGGTGGAGAACATTTCCATTCTTGTTTTTTCAATTTTCATATGATGAAATGTTGCCATTTTTTTCTAAAAAAAGATTATTTTAAATGTACGGACCAACCGTCTTTTAAGATCCGTTTTTTTTAAAATATGTCACAAAAGTTTTTTTGTGAACGGGATGTACTTTATAACGAAAATTCGATAGATTGGACTATAAGTAAAAAGCCATTTTTTTTAGATAAAATAGTATATTATGAATGGTTATATGAAAGAAGAATTTTAATATTAGTCAATTCTGTATTACCAACTGAATTAATAGTTATAATACAAGATTATTATAATCAATTACTTTTATATGGTTATTTTAAAATGTATACAACCATTAACATAAAAAAACATTTGGTATCAAAATTTTTCTATTCTCAAGCACATTGTATTTTAATAAAGTATAATGAATGGAGTGTCCGCAAAAGAATAAAAATGGTTGAATGTGATCAAAGATGTCATAAAGAGAAAAAAAAATATTTTAATGATTATTACAAATATAAAAAATTTTATGATTGTTTTAAAATAACAAATTATTATGAACTTAAATAATTTCTTAATTCATGATACTTAGCCCATAATTTTGTTTCATTTTTTTGCAAATAGTCGGTTTCAGGTTCAATGATATCATACTTAATTTCAAACAATTTCCACATCAAAACGTGACCGTGATTTGGTTTAAACTTAGGGTCTGCAATAATAATCTCAGGCCGGCCTTTAGGGATCAACGGAACCATCTCGTGTTTAATACCTAAATCTACTAAAGGACAGTCTGACTTCCAATAGAGGTAACCATAGGTGATAGGTTTTGCAGGGCGGGTCTTAAAGTCTTTATGATATACACGATCGAAAGAAGGACTGTCAGGATCCGTCCAAATCGCGCATCTACGAAACCTAAACTGAGCAAATATCGTATGTTTTACATTTAAAATACACATACCTGTTTTAATTTGATGTAAATAATAGCTTGGAATATAATGAATGTTCCTTCTGATCGGGCACTTGATTTCTAATAACACTAGATCATCGTTTTCTACAAGAATACCATCAGGCGAATAACATACGGGATAAAAGCAATGTGGAATACTTGAAAACTCGTGTATTTTTGTTTTTCTTTCAATGGTAATAAATATTTTAGCAACCGGCTCAAACATTTTACCCCATTCTGTATTTTCTTCTCGTAAATTTTCTTTTGTTTTTTTCTTTTGTAATAATTCAGTAAAATTTGTATAAGGATCTTCATCTAAGACAGTAGCTATTTCGGACCCGCCAAATGCAAAACGGCGGCCTTCTAGCCAATCATCACTTCCTTGTTCAAATATGTTTCGAAATTTACTTTTATAATACTCTAACTTATACATTTTCTTTTGACTACAATTTAATACTAGAAATAAAAAAAAATCTCTAAGTAAAAGTGAAAGGATAATAGAAAATAATATAAAAAAACAGTGAACACTGGTCTATGAATTACGTCATAGCCGGACCTGAAACCTAGGCATAATCATACCAGAGTTTTTTCGTAACTATGGAATATATTCACAACTTTCTTCACTTAACCCACAACTTTGACGATAAGTATCCTCATCTCAAAGCCTTATCATTGAAGGGCTGTGATTATACACCATATACCCAACTCCCCCTTTCCTCCAATTGTTTCACTATTAACGTGTGTGGGTCGCATCGTTAATAACTACTTTAACCAGAAGTTGTGACGAGTTGGCGTCAATTAGTAGTACCAGGACTAAGGTACGGTCAACAGCTGTGATTGTGGGACGCAATGCCCAACCCTCTTACCGAGATGTTGCTGACTATCCCAGCCGCCCGATGGTTTTGATTTATTGGGTGAAACCGGGTAAGAGCCTTTGAGATGACTCGCATAGTGGGGAACTGTTGCCTCCTCCGGTATAGTGAGAAATGTTAATCTGCGACTACAGAGGCGACATGTCCGCATGCGCTTTTTTGCATTTACGCATGGCATGGCCAAGTCTAGTGGACTACTAATTGTTACTTCTAAGTATTTTATTATATGTATCATTGCTATATATATGTGTATGATTTTTTTACAATTAAACTTTATTTTAAATGTATTCCGGATTTTTATTTTTATTCATTTAAATAAAAAACTTTAAGTACTCTCAATCACCAGGCGCCGCGTGATCGAAAGTACTTAAAGAACTCATCCTAGGCCGAAACAACTTATATCGAATGAACGTATTGGTGATGAAAACACCTACGTGCTGATTCGTTACATATAAGTTAGTAACACCTCTATCTGGAATCATTGTTTTTTATATCCCTCAGGATACACTCTTAATACGTTCAGGTAGGACTATTTCAGAGTAGAGCGTATTACACATCAACTTTTGAGTCATACATTTTAGTGTTTGGTATTACGTTGTTACTAATTAAAACCGGGCGAGGGTTGATACAGTCACAACAACACAAACACTTCAGACGATGACCGATCTGAAAGATAAGATAAGATATCGTTACCCTATTTCTAGCATACCTTATCTTATCTCAAAGTATCTTATTATCCTATCACCAAAGTATATATAATAACACCTTCCTAAGGTACTCTCAAAACACTTAGGATTTTTTTGAATTATTTTGAGAGAAAAATTAACAAAAACTTAAGGCGTCCCTTAAGAAACAACACCTCAATAGCGGTCTGTTAGTTAGTAGTGGTTAGTACTGAACGGTTCGGAAACTTGCCTAATGACCCTTAAACTCAAGCGCTGCCTCCCTTATCTAACCGTCATGTAAGCAAGTCCCTACTTGTCTGAAGTCACCGACTACTAAGCCCTTCACGTTCAACTTAATGTGAACCCGCTGCAGGCTGTTTTTTACTATGATCACCATCGATCATGACAGAATAAGCCTAGGACCTATTCTAAGAAATTTCTGGGAAGATTTTTCATATGAAAACATGAGACATATTTTAGGTCTCTTGTTACAAATAAATTTAACACACATCATTCACTGAAACACTACACATTGCTCCAACGAAGAGACAACTTTCAGGAATCACTGTGTCCGCATGTTAAAATTTATTCGTAAGAGACATGTTAACCATGTTACATGTTTTATCTTTAAATCTTCCCTTATTATTCTAATATCCTGCCACCAAAGTATATATAATAACACCTTCCTAAGGCACTTACAAAACACTTAGAGAATTTTTTTTGGGACTTAAAGAAAAAAAATTTATGTTCTGTCGAGGCTGCCTGATGACATTCTGCAACTTTAGCCAACACTCCCTGCAGGCCGCCCCACATGGTGTTAAGATGAGGAGCTAAGTGTTTAGTGCAAGACATTTGTCCCGGCCGAGGTCCGCAGTGGACACCTATCAAAGTCAGGCCCGGAAACAAACTGAATGGCAAGGGCAGGTGCATCCCCTACAGGGCCTATCCGAATGAATAAGAGCTGAATGCACACTCATCTCTTAATAGTCAGATAATACAGGGTAGAACATATCCGAGAAAGCCGCGGTGGCACAAAACTCGACCTATTCTAGATGCCTGTAACGATCGCCAACTTAAACGATCGGGCCTTATCGCTTCCAGTAGGATTCGAACCCACAACAACCAATTTAATTTGGTGTCAATTCCAATTGACTTTAGAAGCAAGTTTTTTTTAAAAAAAGTCTCTTAAAGTTTTACATATGTTATAAGAGACTTGACCTCCATATCGGTCATAAGGCGAATGAGGTTGTTTATCGGGTTCCTTTGCAAAGTGTTTTGAAACCACTTACATTCCAAGGAAGCTCCTATGATGAATGCCGAATCAACACAACGGGATTAATCCGTCCAGTATTGAAACACCGGCTAAAGTACCAATCTTAAAGCCAGCGGTGATTTCTACTTTGCTAGTACTAACTTACACTTGTCTCATTGCCTTATTATTCTAATATCCTATCACCAAACTATATATAATAACACCTTTCCTGGGATCTTTCGATACACTTTTTATTTTTACCGGTGTCATATTTTTGTCAACACTTTTTTGAATTTTTTTTGAAATTTTTCTATTATCCTTGCGCCGAGACTTGGTGATTTTTTTCAAAAAAATTGTGACAAAAATATGAATGAATATGTGACACAAAAGTGTATTGAAAGTACCCGAAGAAAAATAGTATAATCATTTTTATATATAGTTTGAACAACATATTATATAATACTTGTAGGGTAATTAAGACAAAGCAATGTGTCAGAAAAGCTTTCGTATCAGGGATATTTGTAAAATCTCTGTTGATGATTGTTATGCCAAGGTAGGGACCGAGGGGCACCCGTCTCTATCGTACGTTTCATGTTTCTTCAGTTAATTTACTATATCTTGGATCAGTGATCAAATGATACAAAGCGGTGAACACTATAGCTTAACAACCCAACCAAAAAATTTTTTTGAAAAAAATTCTATTATCCTTGCACCAAAATTTTTTTCAAAAAAAATTGGAAAAAAAATGTGACAAAAAATTCGAAAGGATATTTCACGAAAAGTGTATCGAAAGTGCTTGGAGAAAAGTTGGATAATCATTATTATATATATCTCGAACAACCATAGTATAAAATATAAGTTAAAAAATACCAAGCAAGTATCACATGATACCACATGGGCGATCGCTTACGGTGGCCTTGGTATGGACGTTACGTGAGCTGAGGAAACAGGGTTGTTCTCGTATCATGAGATACCCAAGTTGGTGTTTTTTCGCTTCGTATGAGCGCGCCATATCAGACGACTCCTCGCCTGAGCACATCCATTTCCTAGGAATGGCACTCAGAACCTGTAGAGTAACGGATGATATGATACGAAGACTTTTTGCAAAAAAATTCTATTATCCTTGCACCAAGACTTAGCGATTTTTTGAAAAAATTCTATTATCCTTGCGCCAAAAAAATTCAAAAAAAAAATTGGAAAAAAAATGTGACAAAAAAATTTGAAAGGATATTTCACAAAAAGTGTATCGAAAGTGCTTGGAGAAAAGTTGGATAATCATTATTATATATAGTTTGAAAGAATGTTATATAGTATTTGGTCGTGGTAGTTAATCAAGAAAAAGTAATAAAAAATGCCAAGACAAATAAGTTGGGGAGAAGGTTATATAATATTACCTCCGTTACCACCAAAATTCAGAATGAAAAAATATGTCGTTTATAAAGGACGAATTACCACTAAAAGACCTATTGTACCAACCCATGCTACTATATCCACTATGTTTCAAATAATAATTGCTAACATGTGTTGTGATACTTTAAAAGACAGTTATAAAGGATATTTATTGTGTTAAAAATATTGTTACTTATGTATTGTGTAATTTGAATAAAAAAAAAAACAAAAAAAACTTTTTTTAAAACCATTGAATTTGTTTCAAAGTTAAGTTGGAAGGTTTGAAGTTCCAATTAAATTTTTTGCAAATTTCTTTCCATTCTTGATCTAATCTTTCTAGAGCTATAGGTCTCAGTTTCATTGGAACCCAGTTTGTATTGTGTCCCGTCATTTCGACTATTTTAAATAACATATAGAACACATTAAATTTTTTCTTGGACCGTGTATCATTATGCCAATTTGCATCCACATATAACATTAATTTGTAGTGTATCGGATCCATGTCAATTCTTTGTGTATTCAGAGTATAATAATCACATATAGAATTCCAACCGACCCACCATTCTTGCACACCCCATTCCTTATATTTTCGATATACTTGATACCAATCTCCAGGATTCGGCATACTATCTTTCAATTCATCAATAAACTGATCCGAACCTTTTATCCGTTCTTTTCCATGAATCTTATCAAATAGAGCGTCGAAATATTGTGTACGAGCATACTGACGCGGCCAGAACTCTACTGTATGATTTTTGTCAAAGATAAAGTCAGGTTTGTTCGTAAAGATTACACTACAACGGTCACATACATATTCACCATATGTTTCATCTAACACTAAATTATGTATACAATTACAATTATCATTTAAAATAGGTTTAAACTTTTCTCTTGCTTTTTCATCAAAGGTTTCTAAACCGTCACCAAAACGGATCAACCACTTCAACATGTTTGTTTTAACTACTTGAACTAGAAACCGCTTGTAATATAATGATAAAATCTAAAGTCATAGGACAAGCTACCAAAGGAGCATTTAAACGTGCGATTTGTAAATCTAATACATTTTGTTCACTTTCAAAGTTAACTGTCTGATTTAATGACAAATCATCTTTAGTAGCTAAATATAAATTTATATTTGAATTTGTTCCAACGCTAGTGATTTGAGCTGCTTGACCTAATATAACACCAATAAATTTCGGTCTAGAAACAATATTTTCATTAGGAAAATTTATAGTGGAACCACTTAATTCCGTTGAGCCAAATATAGCAGATGCACTTGAGCCGGGGCTTGAAAGTACAAACGTAATGGCTTCACTAAAAATACATTGATAACTACCATCAGATTGTTGCGCCACACTACTTAAAGTAACACTTAATAATCCACTTAATGCAGCAAAGGAAGAAGTAAACCAAGCTTCTACATCCGCGGGATCATCAGAACTTAAATCATCAAAGTAAAGAGTTTTGAATATAGTAGGAGCGCTATTTTTACTTACTACAACAGAATTTATACCGTAATAACATATTGGAATATTTCCATCATCTAACCAATAATACAACATTTTGAAATAACCACTAAAATCTTTACTAAAGTTGTATTCACCATCATATGAAGTACCGACACTTACTTCATTACTATTTATTATAATTGCATTAGACATTTTTATTACTAAATGTTTTTTATTGAATCTAGAAAAAAAAAGATTTTTGAAAATTAAAACAAATGAGTTTATATATCTTAAATAGAAATATCTGCTAAGGATGAAGGACCGACTGCCATTGGAGGAGCAGTAGAAGTACCAGCTGAATTAACACGTAATAATTGTAATGCAGAAGAACCATCGCTTGTTAATGTTAATGCATATTTATCATACACACATACAATATGTAAATCAAAAGCAACTTTATCGTTACCTGTTTCTGGATTAAAATCTGGATCTATAAGACCAGCTACAGGTATAGCCGCAGAAGCTGAATTTGATAATTGGGCATATGATGGTAACATATAATAGTAGTCTAAAACCATGTTACTCAAACTTAATTGAATAGGATTGTCCATACCAGGACCCTTAATTACACCCATATCACTTGCTGTAATAGCTAATACACAATGATATCTATACCAACTTTCAAAATCATCTCGATCTGCTGGATATAACCTTAAATGTCTTCTATACATATTCCAGAAATGTACTGGTGATGTATTATTCAATTTACCAGAATTACCTTCAAAATCGATTTGTATACTTTTAATACTTAAATTATAATCATCCGGATAATTTACATCATAATCACTTAATCTACGTTTGAAATATATTAAGAATAAATCGGGAACAGCAGGCAATGATATATTCGAAACACTAAAACCATCAGACATACTGATTGGATAATTATAACCACCACCATATACAGCGGAAATATCTTTTACTGGCAGTGTACTATTGGTATATGTCCATACTTTAGTAACAGGCATGGTTACTTGTTTTGGTATTACATAACCACTTGGAGGTGTATACCAACGTAATAACAATTCAGGTTTTACACTATAAAAATCTACGCTTGTAGAACTCATGGTAGGTGTAGAACGTGCACATCGAAACATATTATTCCAATAACTAGAATAAAATTGCATAGTTAATGAAAAGTTACGTATATTTGGAATACTCATTTTAATATCCCTATTATCATATAAATGAAATGGACTAAATGCTAATTTTTCATATAAATGAAGTGTTATTGGTGAAGGATACCTAAGACCAACTGCTCCAGTATCTGCTTGAGACTGACCATCATCGTAAGCTCTTCTTCCCCCATTGTTTCCAGCATTGTTAGAAGTTCTCCATAAATATTCAAACCATTCAGCTCTTTTAGTAAATCCCATATTAGTTAATCTATAATTATTGCCATAAAAATCACAAAGAACAGCCGCATTTTGTGCAGTACCTGATCTGTATTTATTTTTTCCTATTGCTTCATTAGTTACATTTGTTACTTGTGCTCCAAGTAATGCGCGACTAACAGCATTAGGATAATAACCTTCATAATTACCTAAATGAGAACCATCATCTAAACATCCCCCACCAGATGGAAATACACTTCCAGCCTCTTCTTTAGTTAAAAACATACGGTTAAATGCATCATGATATTTTGAAAATTCATAGGTCATTACGGTACCATTAATATCTAGAGCAATAGATTGACAAGCTCTTTGCATTATACAACCACTTCTAAAAGCAGTTAATATATCCATATCATACGCTACACCTTTAGTTAAATATGTAGCATTAGCACCTACACACCATGCATTTCTTAATGCACCACCGGCATTAAATGCTGCATCTATAATAGTCATAGTAGTATGTAACCAAACTTCATTATCTAATAAAACACCATTCGCAGGAGATTCAATATACCACGAAATTTCAGAAGGAGTTGCCGATTGAGCTTGATAACGTTGATATTGAACAAATAAAGGTTCTTTTTCAATCACTCCTTCAAATGGATGCCAAAATAAACTCGAGCTTACTTCTGTAGCTACTTTACTCATTTTCTTTTATTTTTTTATGTTATAAATAGTTTTTTATTAACACTATAAAAAAAATTGATTTTAAAATGTTTCATTAATTAATTAATTCTTTTATTTTTTTTTTAAAATCTCTTACGAGGATCTCTACAAATTTTACCACCAATTCTCATACCTCCAGCAATAGGCATACCACCGCCTATATCCATACCTCCATCATCTGGAACAGGCATGTCATTTTTCATTCCACCAAAGGAAGTATCTTTACGTTTCTTTTGTCTTTTCCCTTCTTGCATTTTACCTACTTGTGCTTTTGAAATTTTACCACCGGCTTTCTTACCTCTCTTTTTCATCCCGCCGCCAGCTGCACTAGAATCAGTTGCATTATTAGCGGGTGCTTCCATTACTTTTTGACTCATATCGTTTTCGTCTTTATTATTGTTATTTTTAAGACTACTAGAAATAGAATTTACCGCATCTAATGTCTTATCTACTTTATTACTAACATCACTATTACCCTTTAAATGACCGATTAAATCTTTTGCTCCACTAAGTGCAGCATTTCTTTGTTCAGGATCCTTTGCAATATTAATTACATTATGAATTGCTCCTTTAGGATTTTCTTTAATATCTTTTGCAGCATTTACAGCATTCTCAACAGTCTGACCAGTTTTATGTACTAGAGGTTCATATTTATCTGCGGCTTGTTTAGCCTTACCTAATACATTAGAAGCAGCCTGACCATAACTACCAATAGGCCCACCTATACCAGAAACTACATCTGCAATATCTTTGCCAGTATTAATAGCGCTTTTACCAGTACTATAAATTTTATTCCAAGTTTTTGCTTTACCTAACGATGCAATATGTTTCCCTGCATTATTTACAGTTGATTTAATAGATTTCAAAAAAGAACCGCCGCCTGCATCATGTTCAAGCTCTATAAGACGAGCAGCTGCTTGCGGGTTAGGTGTTAATACGATATCTCTTAAATCTTCTAAACCATAACCTCCACCATCATTAGCAGCAGGCCCAGCAGACAAAGGAGCACCTCCTTCATCATGCCACATTCTACTTGGAGTACCACCCATCATTTGATGAGCAGTTTCCCTTATAGCTTCCCAATGTGCAGGGTGCATATTTAATAAAGTATGATACATTTCTCGATGACCAATATCTCCACCAGTATCCATCCCCCCTGCAATATCCATACCTCCCCCTGACATATCCATATCACTATATGACATTTTTGTTTATAAAGAGTTTTTTATATAAATCTATAAATAAAATTACTCTCTTTGATAGAAACCAAATTTTACCCTAAATACACCACCAGGAGGTAAATAGTAAGTTTTAGTAGAAGAATCGTTATATACAATATCAATCCATAATCGTATATTATAAATAGGAATAGGTGCAGAAAAATTTAACCATCTTCGTTCATTAGGAATATACACAATAGTACCACCACCATTAATAGACCATGAATAACCGCTACCAGGATTATATGCAACTCTAGTTCCATTTACTTGTACTGTAGCTAAATTATAAGAAGCTGCTACGTCACTGCCTGCAGTAATAGAAAAATCAGTTACTATATTTACTTTGCTATTATCTGTTTGATCTGATTCTAAAGGCAAATTAGAACGTAATAAAATAAGCGATGGAATATAACCACAATCTAATCTACTAGCTCTGGTAATAAATCTATAATCAGTACTTGAAAGATTTCTATAATGATTATACCAACCATTTGCATTATTGTATTCTAAAATAGGATCTTCAGGTAAACCAAATATTTTCGCTAAATTCGTTCCTTTAAAAGCTAGAGCTAAATTAGGAAAATATGTAGCTCTATTCCCTATAATATTACAAGAAATAGCACCACTCATTTCCAACGAAAATCTGAAAGTATTATTATTAGCTTCAACAAGTTTTTTATTCAATTCTTGAATTAAATCAGGTAAAGAAAAAAATTTCCCAAGAACAGAAATTTCTACTTCTGGAATGTTTCGATTTAATGCAAGTCCTAATATCATAACCGTATTATTACCTGCATCACCTGGATATAAAAATGTATCTTGCTCGCTATCATAATAGGCAATATTATTTCCTGATAACTCTAATCGTTCTACTGCGCATACATAATTCGAAGCTTCATCCAATAACGGTAATCCTAAATCAATATCAATCATTGCTTGTTTATTTTCATTGGTATTATTATAAGTAGCGCCTTGCCAATAACAAACATTTAAATCTTTAAAATAACTGTTTCCAGCTGATTCCGGAACTTTTCTTATATTCATTTATCGAACTCAGTGTTTTTTTTATAGTTACTATATAAAAAATGTTACAAAAAGAACAAAAAACACCGCTTTCAATAAATTTCTTAAAAAAATTAGCTGGACCTGATGTAGAAAATATCGGGTTCTTTTATTATGATGATTTATATAGAATCAGAAACATAGATGGTTTATTTGATGACAAACAAGCAGTCATATTATTAATGGAGATTAAAGGCCCGCAAGTAAACCCCGTCGGTCATTTTATAACACTTTTAAATTACCCAGGCTATATAGAACACTTCGACTCTTACGGACTGTCTCTTCAAAGTGAATTAATAATTACAAAAGAACCGGGATACTTAGCAAACATTTTAAACAAAAGTGGTAAGAAAATAGTGCAAAATACATTTCAATTTCAAGCTTTGAAAGATGATGTAGAAACCTGTGGAAGATGGTGTGTAGCTCGAGCAAGAATGTACAAATTTGATTTAAATAAATTTAAAAACTTTTTTCAACAAAAAATAACAAGCTACGACGACAAAGTAACATTGCTAACGTACTTCAACGGATAATACCTCCAAATGTATAAGACAAACTTTCAGAACGGGTGTCAAAATATTCATCTCCATCAGGATTGTCTTGAAACGGGTCATCGCAATTACCATAATGCATTTGAACACGACGATACGGATATAATAAAGATAAGCCAAATTTAATATCATATACAGGAGGCATACTATGAAATAATGTACGAGCTTCATAATAAGCACCTAATTCCATTAAATAATTTTCTTTATTTCTTACTGTACGTGCAATAATACTTACACCGCTTTCTGCCAAATCAAATAAATATTCGCCAATAATATCTAACAGAACATTAGGAATATGTTTTTCTTTTATACAACATAATAAAGCAAATTCATATTCCACTACAATTTTATCAATACTAAAAAGTTCGTTTCTTACTAAATCTTTGTCAACCATTTAGAAGCGAAAAATCGTAAAACCGTGTTAGAATAAAAAAACCGTTTCTCAAAAAGTAAATTAAATATATACAACAACACACAATAAAAAAATTAAATGATTCGTTCCATAATCATCATACAGTGAACATTATATCCGTCCATAGTTAATTGAACGCGACCATTTCGATTGGCTTTTAAAATACCTAAAATAGAATAAGGAGACGGATGTAAACTTTCTTTACGTTGCCATGGATAACTACATCCGCCAGGCGCTAAAAAAGAATACCATTGTTGCATCAATTGTATTTCATCTCTTACACGTAAAGAAGCTCTAGTTGCCATAATATAAGTTTCTAATTCTTCTTGATATAATTCTTTTAAATAATCCATAATCACACCATTAATATCATCGGGAAGATTGAATTCGATGGAGAGAGTTCTACGAGCGGAGTTTATATGATATCTAAAAGAATGTTTGACATTTTTAACTTTATTAGAAAATTCATTTTGAGGAACAGATCTCGCAAAAAATTTGCCGTCAATAGTAAATAATTGTAACATTTTTAATTTACAAAAAAGATGCGAAAAAGCGAGTTGAAACGGATCACAATAAAACATCACGGGTTTCTTTTAGTAACTGTATTTATTTTGACCATAATTTTTATGTTTCGCTGGAACAGGTCTTGCAGGTGAGAACTTCAAAGAGCGGCTTCTTAATAAATTTAACGCATTAATATTTTTCTTTAAGGTTCGATAAAATTCTTTCATAGAATAAATATAAAAAATATCATTTAAAATCTTTTCATGTTTCATGCTAATAAAATAATCATAAGTAACCAATTGAGCATTACGATCCATTCTTTTTTATATGATTTAAAAGAAACGGATTTTCGAAAAAGCGCATTCAAACGTTCCAACCGTTTTAAATTAACCCGGAAATAAACATGGCAATCTCCGATGACGTAGGTAGACGTGTTGCAGAATATTTACAACAATTAGAAGATATACGTTATATTCATACAGAGAAATTTGACCCGGAAGTTTGTTTATGTCCTCAACATCAAGAAACCAATTGGTCATTTATAGAAGCACAATTAATGTGTTTATCTATTCCTGATGTTGCATTAAGACCTACGTCAGATCATCATTGGTATTATACAAGATTTACAGTATTCTTTCGTCATTTACGGGTTGCAGATTATTGCGAGAATTTTATGAGTTCTAGTATATTTGAAATATTAAATTATTTGATGAAATTTATTGCCGCGGGAGTTAAAGGTTCCAGAATGTGGGTTATCTCTCATGTTCAAGTCGAATATTTTTATACGAAGAATACCGCAGATAAAGCTCCGTAAAAAAATAAAAAGATGTGGTGTTGAGAAACACCTGGTGTATTAGTTCCTTTATTTTTCGAACACAAACTATAAAGGACCTAATCTGTATTAAATATTTTTTTATTAAATAACAGATATCTTTTTTTTCAGAAATTTCTTTTAAGGAATATTCTCACGGAACATAGGTTGACCAGCATTTTGTGGAATAACTTGAAGTTGGATTAGTTTATAGCTAACTCCAAATTTATTCCCAGCAACCCATATATTACTTAACTCTAGAATACATCGTACATAAGTTTTATGTTTTAAGAGCTCTGCTGCTTCTGCATAAGTCGGTTCATTAATCACATGATGTTCTGTGTAAATATCACATAAGAGAACATCCGTATCATCTTGTGACGGTATTTTTACTCTTAAGACTGGATGCAAGTCAGGGTTTGCATAATTATGTCTGATCGCACTGAAGTAGGTTTCAGGTGGTAAGGTAGAATTTATTTTTGCATATGTATCTATTTCTCTTAATAGAGTTTTGAACTGTTTTGTTTCTGAGTCTCCGGATCTCAAACTTAAGTGAAGACTGTATTTCTGAATATCTGAGCCGGGGTTTTTATACTGTTGAACACCAAACATCAACTGCATTACCGGCGTTTGTATTTTGCATTTAAATCCTCTGAAATATAGAGGATAGAAATAATCCCGATCATTTTGATAGACTTTCGGAGCTATAATAAAGTCATCCATATTTTGAGTGATCTCATAAGGAAACCACGGTTGATTCGGAATTGTAATTGGAGTTAAATTAGTGATAGATATAATACTAGCTTGATTTTCTAAAGACATGTTATCCGGTTGCGCCATGCGACTTATTTTATGATACTTCTCTAATACACATATCACATAATCTTGTATTAGGTCCTTTCTTATGTACGACGGATGCATTCTTTCTACGGCGACACATAGAGCACCGTCTGTATTTGATTTCAGGACCGGCTAATCCAGTCTCCGTCATATAATATACTAGGTCTGTATCTTCTTCTGTGGAAGACTTCTTATCCACTTTGACCCAGATTCCACCTTGATTTTTACTTCTAAGAGCAGCATGAATATGACAACGGCAAGACTCATCGATTCTAAATATAGACCCATTATCTAAAGGCTTTTGATTTCTATTAGATCCAGCAGCTCGATCACACCACATTAAATATTTCCAATCTTGTTCATTTGCTACATCATAGAAGGTTTTTCCTTTATGTTTTCCGAAATTGATATATTGATGAAATCCTCGGACGATTTCAACGGGTTTCTTTTGTTGTTCTTCTGATCCTTTCCCTTCATCATCCAAATCTTTAGTATTTGTAACAGGCACATTTATGAAGTTGAATTTTGACATGTTCACCACGCAATATGTTTTATTATAAATGAGAAACTATCAATCCAAATAATTTAGGAGGCAAGTCAGAAAAACGTTTATCCATACAAGTTAAAACACTTTGCCATTCTCTGGCAATATCCACTTCATCACCATCCCGCATATTAGAATCTGAATCTACAAACACTTTTTCCATCATTAAATATTCAAAGGAATCATAAAGATCACGATGAACCATATGTGCAAAATTTCTCCATCCTCTAGGTAATTTATTTATAGTAGTAATTACATAAGGTGCGGTTAATCTTTCTTTGTTTAATAAAGCACGTCGATGATTTGTATCTGCATACCATTTGTAATTTATTTTTAATCTATTCTTTCTAACATAATCATTTGAATCGGATTTAAACATTTTTTTATTTATAGTACTATATATAAAATGAGTAAATCCCTCCGACAGCTGACTGTTACTTATTACAGAAACCTTTTAAAAAGTTTACCATTATGTAACGATATCGATAATATTATAGCAGAGTATGTAGCAGATCTAGTTCACGTGGAAAAGTACAACGACTGTTTAGCCTATTTTAATCATAAGTGCATTGTATATCAAGTAGAGACGGATGATCACGGTCAAGAAACAGTAATCTATATGAACCGGATTCCACAATCAGTCATTGAATATATATTCTACAAACAACATACAAATGTATTTAGTATCTTAAGTTTACCTCCATCAGATTTCTATGTACATTTACACAAGTATCTGGAAGAGTGTTGGAGGGAAATAGGTTGGTATGTGTTTAAGAAAAAACCAAAATGTATTGTATTAAATAGTTTTAGTATTACATTAGATGGTTTAAAGTATGAAGGCTTACCGGTTTGCCAAGATGCATATATCTGTTTTAGTGCGGCTGAAGAAACTTACAAACAATCTTTAAAACACTTTTGTTATAACTCACGATGCTTATTAGTCTAAATTTTTAAAAATCTTTTTTTTTCTAGTGTACTCTGATTAACCCCTTTCTAAAATAAAATATCAAAAAAATTCCGTTATAAAAATGGAAGACAAAAAAGATTGCGAAGAACCTAAGAAAAATATTAGACCTAAAAAAGAAAAAAGCGAATTAGATTTACAAATCGACAGATTCTGTAGATATATTCGTAAACATCCTGAAATCTTTCAAAAAGAAAATTTAAGTAAATTAATAGACGATTGCCATAAGAAAGAAGAGAAGAAAGAAGATCCTCCTATTGAACCGATCAAAGAAGAAGAACCAAAAAAAGAAATCATCGCTGAAATAAAACAAAAAATTCATAACAAAAAAAAAAAATCCAAATAAATCCTCATCCAATTCCAAAAGTGAAGGCTCAGAAATTAACAGATGCATCTAAAGTAAGAGGCAGATACCATAGAAGAAAACTTTAACGTTCTGCATTATACATAACTTTTAAAAAAACTTGTTGACGTTTTTCGTTTTCTTTCTTATGTTCCGGACACATACAGGTATATTTCCATATATCAAAACCAAAGCTTTTAACTACATTTATATG
>Ga0164309_10000288_pt1 | contig 29652 bp, 24 predicted proteins | sample Whisoiple_247_MG_FD_109984 | JGI IMG/M metagenome (GOLD analysis project Ga0164309, IMG submission 109984) | Soil microbial communities amended with fresh organic matter from upstate New York, USA - Whitman soil sample_247_MG | ecosystem: Environmental > Terrestrial > Soil > Unclassified >...
CGAGAAGACGCTTCAGGCTGCCCAGAAGTACATCGAAAAAAAGAGGTACGACCGGGCAATCGCGGAGTACCAGCGGATCGTCCAAGACGATCCGAACGATGCTCGCACGCTCCTGAAGATCGGTGATTTGCAGGCCCGCCTCTCGGCGTATCCGGAGGCGATCGCCACCTACGATCGCGTTGGGCAGTACTACTCCTCCCAGGGCTTCGCCCTGAAGGCGATCGCGGTTTACAAACAGATCCGCGAGCTGATCAAAAAGCACGCGCCTGACCTGGCGGATCGCTACGGCCACATCGTGCCGAAGCTCGCGGAAATCTACACGCAGCTCGGACTGACCAGTGACGCGCTCGCCGCGTACGACGAGGTGGCCACGCGGATGCAACGCGCGGGTCGCGATCGCGAAGCGATCGAGGTGTTCAGCAAGATGGTCGGGCTGGACGCGCAGAATCCGCTTCCCCATCTACGGCTGGCGGAAGCGCGTTGCCGCGTCCAGAGCCTGGATGAGGCCATCGAGTCGTTCTGGGCGGCGGCCGAGTTGCTGCTCAGCCTCGAGCGCCGCGATGATGCCCTGAAGGTCATCGAGCGCATTTTGCACTTCAAGGTGGACGCTCGCTACGCCTGGGTCGCGGCCGAGCTCTACCTGCAGCGCGGCACCCGTGAAGACGGCCTGCAAGCGCTGACCAAACTGCAAGTCTGCTTCCAGGCGGATCCCAAGAACCTCGATACGCTCGGGCTACTGGCTCAAGCGTTCACCCTGATCGGGCAAGAAGCCAAAGCGATCGAGGTGTACAAAGAGATGGCGCGCATCGCGCGCGATGGCGACCGCCGCGATCTGTTCGAGCAACTGCTCGCGCATCTGCGTGAGGTTGCGCCGCACGATGAGCAAGTGCGTGCCCTGCAGAGCTTGCCGCCGATCGCAGGTGGCAGTTCCTCGCGCCCGCCGACCATCGAATCGATCGCGCCGGTCAGTGTCGGCGACAGTGACGTGCAGTTCCTCGACGAGCACACGGAACGCGACGCACTTCAAGTCGCGCCGCCTGCGGCTCAGCCGCTGCCGCCCGCGCGCCCGGCGATGGCCAGCGCGCCGGATGTCGTAGTCGTGGACGATCGCATGGAGGTCGCTGAAGAGTTCGGCGATCCGAGCTCGTTCGACGCGCAAGCGCACGCCCGCAAAGCGGTGGTGGACGCGGAGTCGTTCCGCAAGCTGCGCCTGTTCCCGAAAGCCATCGAGGCGCTGCACATTGCGCTCGAGATCGATCCGCGTTCGCTCGAGATTCGCCAGAAGCTGCGTGAGCTCTTGGTGGAGTCGGGTGATCGTGAAGGAGCTATCGCCGAGACGCTCAACATGGCGTCGCTGCAGCTCGATCGCGGAGATTTCCCCCAGACTGAAGCGCTGATCAACGAAGTGCTCGAGATCGAGCCGGGTCATCCAGAAGCGCTGGCCATGCTCGAGCATATCTCGCCCGGTCGCGTTGCAGCGGCGCGTGCTCGTTTGCACGCGAACGAAGGCTACGATCCCGACGCTCCGCTGCCCTCGTACGACTTGGAAGAAGTCGGTGCCGAGCAGGCCATGGCTTCGGATCCGGCGAGCTCGTTCATGCAGCGTCAGGCGTTCGAGGTTCAGGACGATCCGTTCGCCGCTGACGGGCCTTTGCCGAGCTTTCCGATGTCGGAGCGCTCGCTGGAAGACTACGACGAAGAGATCCACGAGGTCTCCTCGGTTGAAGATTTCGAGCCGGAGCCGCCCACGCATCAAGCGAGCGAAGGTCTGGAAGACGTGCTCGACGAGGCCGACTTCTTCGCCGCGCGTGGCTTGTACGAGGACGCGCGCGCGATCCTGCTCGAGCAGCTCACGCGCACTCCGAATCACCCGCTGGTGCTCGAACGGCTCAGTGAGGTCGATAGCGCGCTCGGTTCCTCCGGCGCCAGCCAGACTATCGAGCGCTCGCAACTGAACGGCAACCAAGCCGAAGACGCGCTCGACCCGCTCGACTTCGACGTGGCGCAATCGCTCGGCGCGCTCGACGAGATGGAGCTACCCCCAGGCTCGACCGCGATGAACACGGGCAACGACGTCGACGTCGACCAAGTGTTCGAAAAGTTCCGCGCCGGCATTCGCTCTCAGGTCTCCGAGCACGACAGCGCGACGCACTACGATCTCGGCGTTGCCTACAAGGAAATGGGCCTCATCCCGGACGCATTGCACGAGTTCGAGCTCGCTGCGCGTGACGCACAGCGTGAGTGCAATTGCTACGCGATGATCGGCCTCGTTTACCTCGAACAGGGTCAGCTGGACCGCGCTGTCGAATCGTACGTTCGCGCGCTCGGCGCCGCCGAGAAGACGGTGGAGCAAGAGATGAACGTCTACTACGACCTCGGCACCGTCTACGAGATGAAGGGCAAGACCCAAGACGCGCTCTACTATTTTCAGAAGATCGCGCGCCGTGACCCGGGCTACCGCGACGTGAGCGAGCGCATCGCAGCCCTTCAGCCGGAGCCCGACCGCGTCCCGGTGCCGTCCGGTCAGCGCGCCGTGGGCGACCAAGACGAATTCGACAGCGTGTTCGACGACCTGTTCGAAGGCGGCGGCAAGAGCTCGCGTTAGAGTCCCTAGCGCACGTAGCCGATCCAGAATTCACTAGTCAGCGCCGCGAGCGTGTTTGCGCTGAGGCCTTCGATTCCCGGTGCGTAGCGTTGTGAGAAGCCAGCACGCAGTGGGCTCGTCCAGGGTTGAAATGAGATGGCAGCGCCGATTTCGGTCAAGCGTTGGGCGGTGCCCGATTGCGCGCGCTGATTCACTCGTACGTTGCCCTCCCAGCGCGTGCTGACCAGCGCGCTCAGCACCAAGTCTTGCGTGGCGAAGTACGATAGGGTCAATTCGCCGCTCGCGCGTGGACCGAGCGCTCGCGTGTAGCCGAAGGCCGTGTCCGGTAGGCGTCCCGCGAACTCAGCCAAGATCCCGCCCCGAAATTGGGGTCCAAATGAACGTTCGAGGCTCACGCCGAGCGCGAATTCCGTGGTGCCGAGCCCGCGTGGCGCGATGCCTTCTGCGCTGGCAGTAGGCAAGCGCAGGGTGCCCAGCATGGCCAGCGACGGAAACACGCTGCTCTCCCAGGGACTGGGCTCTTCGGCGGCTTCGTAGCGCACGCGTAGCAGCGTATCGGCGAGCCCTGCGTTGCGTTCGTTTGCGGTGGAGAGCGTGACGTTGCGCCCGCCGTATCCCGCGATGGCAGAGAGCTCCATGCGCTGGATGCGGTAGGCCGCGAGCAGTGCGAATTCTTGGCTCCGATCGTGCTCGTCCGGAGCGAATGATTGATATCGCCCGTGCGCGTTGAAAGCACCTTGTCCAAGCACCAGTCGTTCGGACAAGCGCACGCCCCACTTTTGATCGGGGCGCGTCAGCGCGCTTGCCGGCCCTTGTCCGCTGCACGAGCACGCGGGGGCCCGCGCCGTCCAAAGTGCGACTGCCGTGAACAGGCAGTAGGCGAGCCGACTCATGGCACGTCGAGCGCGAATTCCACGACGTCAGACGAAGCGTCGAGTTCGACGCCGAGCTCGATTTGCCAGCGACCACTCATGAACAGATCCAAATCGGTGTGGAACGCCTCGCCATCGCTGACGATGCTCGCGGCGTCAGCGCGGTGACCGTGCACGGCCATCGTCGCGTCAACGCTTTTCAAGGTGGGCAGCGCGGCCTGGTCATCCGCGCGTAGCGTGATCGAAAAGTCATTCACGCCGCGAGCGAGCGCGCTGCCGTCGAGCGCGACCGTGGCTTCGACCAAGCCGTGCTGCGAGCGCTGAACCAGCGCGTGATCGCCGCTTAGTTCAGCCGCGTCGTCCGGTGCGCCAACGCAGCCGGCGAGCAGCGCCGAACCGAGAATGATTGGGGCGAGCGCGGCAAGGCGTGAACGAGTCGGCATGCTTCGAAATACGTACCATCACGCGTGCCCATGCGGCCTGCGGTACGTTGTCGCGTCAGCCGTCGCGATCGACGATTGACGCGAGGAGCTCACCTTGAGCGCACAGCGTGCCCTCGACGGTGGCTTCACCGCGCAACTTCCACACATTGGAGCGGTGATGGATCACCTCGACGTACAAATCGAGACGATCGCCCGGCGTCACCGTGTGGCGGAACTTCGCTTTGTCGATGCCGAGGAAGTACATCAAGCTGGTCGAGGCATCGAACGGCTCGGAGGCGTAAGCCAAGATCCCGCCGATCTGCGCCAGCGCCTCGATGATCAAGACGCCGGGCATGATCGGCCGATCGGGAAAGTGACCCTGACACCAGGGCTCGTTCGAGCTCACCATCTTGTGACCGCGGATGCTCTCGCCCGCGACGATGTCCGTCACGCGATCGACGAGCACGAACGGATAGCGATGCGGCAGAATCTCGAGGATCTTGCCGATCTCGAGTTTCACGCTCTTTCGTCCGGCCATCAGGCTCCGCTGTGCTCGCCGAGTCTTACTCGGACTTATTTCTTCGGCGCGGCCGGTGCCACGGTAGCGGGTGGCGTTGCATTCGGCAGTGCCAACGGGGCCGGAGCAGCACCGGTGGCCGGAGCAGCGCTCTCCTTCTTGGGCGCCTTGCCTTCGTCACCCGAGCCCTGGTTGTACAGAGTGATGATGCGGTCGGTCACGTCCAAGTCGCTGCGCACGTACGGTGCGGCTTGCTTGTCGATCACCAAGTCCAACCCGTCTTGTGTGGCCAAGCGGCGAATCGCGCCCATGATCTTTTGCACGATCGGTTGCGTGAGCTCGCCCTGCTTCTTCTGCAGCTCTTTGTTGTAGTCGACGAACACGCCCTGCAGCGCCATCATCTCGCGCTGCCACTTGTCGACGCGCTTGGCGAGCGCGGTCTTGCTCAGCACATCGCGCTGCTTCTCGATGTCTTCGCGCTCTTTTTGAAGATCTTCCTGCTTCTTGTCGAGCTCGCGCTGCTTGTTGTCGAAGACTTTCTTGAGCGTGGCCTGAGCGCGGAGCCCATCCTCGGTTTCCATGATCGCGCGTTGCGTATCGACGACGGCGATTTTGGACTGAGCGTGGGCCTGCGCGCTGCCGAGCAGCACGGCGACTGCGGACACCACGACACTAAGGAACCGAAACGAGCTCTTCATGGGGTCCCGGCTTAGCGTTCGGTTCGGGCCCGGTCAAGCATGGGGCGGCGTTGCCGATGGGATTGCTGAGGAAATGGTTCCGAACCCGGACATACTCACGGTTGGAACATGCGATTTCTCGGGCATTGCGCAGGTCCACGAGCTCGCTCGGGCCCAGTGTTCGGGCTGGGTGCTGCCCTCGCGCTGCTGTCCCTGAGCGGCATCGCGAGGGCAGAAGCCAAGCCGGGTTGCGTAGAGACCAAGCCGTGGTCACGCCTCGGAACGACTGCCGAGAACTTCGCCAGGCCCGTGCCGCTCACGCTGACGTGGTTCGCCGTGCTGTCGCCGTTGTTGCTGTCTCCGACGGGTGCCGACCATCAGCTGCGCTTGGTTGCGCAGCGTGATGCGTTCGGCAAACCGCGGCTCGAGCCGATCAGCATTTGGACGCCGTACGTGCTCGGTACTGGACTGTTGATTGGTTACACTGTTGGGCTCGCGACGGGTTCGTGCGCGACCCAGCGCGTCCTCGTGCCGATCCTGCAGGCGGGCGTGCTGACGTACGGTGTCGTCGGCGTACTAAAGATCAGTGTTGGCCGACAATGGCCCAATGGTGGCAGCGACCCGAGTGCACCGGATCGTTTCGAGCACCCTGAACGTGCTCAAGACTTCGCGCCCTTTCAACGCGGCATCGGCGCGTGGCCGAGCGGGCACAGCGCGGTAATGTTCGCCGGAGCGGCGGCGTTTCGCGCCTCGAACCCTCAGCTCGGCTGGCTCTCGTTCGCTGGCTATCCGTTGGCGTTCGGCGTCGCTGGCGGCATGTGGTTCGGCGACCACCATTGGGCGTCGGACATCGTGTCCGGCGCGCTGCTCGGTGAAGCGATCGGTGGCAGTTTCGGCAAGAGCTTCAGCGAGACACTCGGTGTGCCGGGCTCGTTCTTGGTTTCACCACTGGGCGGCTCTGGGTTTGCCGCCCAGTGGTTCACCTTGTGGTGACGTGCGCGCTCAAACGATCACGAAATCTTCGGTTTCGGCGGCTTCCTCGCCGGCCATTTGACTCGTTTCTTCGTCGCGCTTCACCGCCAGCTCGTACAAGTCGCTGAACACCTTCGGGTGCGCTTTGACGAGCTCCATCAGCCGCTCTTTGGGTAAGAACAACGTTACCGTCGGGTGATGAGCGACCACATCGGCGATCGCGGGTCGACGCAGCACGAGGGCCACTTCACCCGCGACCTCACCGGGGCCGAGGCGAGTCACGATCGTCGAGCTGTCGTCTTTCTCGTCGCGGTGAACGACAGCGACTTCGCCCAATGCGATCAAGTGCAGGCCTTCGGCGGCGGCACCTTGAGCCACGATCTTGTCGCCCGTCTCGAACGTGCGAATCGAGAAGCGCTCGATCAGCGCGGGTCTTTCGGCGGGGCTGGCCGCGCGCAGCACGAAATTGGTGCGCAGCAAATTTTCGAGCATGCGCCGCCGACAGAACTCGGCAAACCTGCGACCCACGCCGGGCGCGCTGGCCGCGACTCGATCGAGCGCCTGCTTCGATGCAACCAACACGATGCTCGGCACGGCAGCGCGCACCGTGGCCGTGCGCGGCGCGCGCGAAAGTAGCGCCATTTCTCCAAACAATGCGCCGCTGCCCAAACGTGCCAGCGCGATCGGCTGAGCGCCTGGTTTGCTGGCAGCTTTTTGCACGTCGAGCTCGCCGCGCGCCACGAAGAACGCTTCATCTCCCGTGCTGCCCTCTTCGACCAACACGCCGTCACGCGGCACCAGTCGCACGTCCAAAATCTCGATCATGGCGAGCAGATCTTTCTCGTCGAGCGACGAGAACAAGACTTGCGGCGGGAGCTTCGGGGGATCGTTGTCGATGCGATCGCTCTTGAACGCCTCCACGGCGGAGTCGACGATGCCCTTGGCTTTGTCGAGCAAGGCTTTGCCCGAAAGCGAGTCGGGCAGCGCGGAGAAGCCTGCGGCGACACCCGGCAAGTTGGGCGGTGGTGCGCCGCGCTTGTCCAGCAAGCGATCCGAACCTTTGGCGAAGGCTTTGGCGATTGCGGACAGCGCTGCCTCACCGTCGCCGCCGTATTCGCGCAATTTGACGGCTGCGGTCACCGACAGCGGCAAATTGCCGGAATCCACCGCGCGCTCGACGGCCACGGAGAGACCGCGCTTGCCCGCCTCTTGCTCACCGAGCGCGCCGAGCATCCACGCGCTCAGGAACAAGCGTTGCGCCGCACGTGGATCGAGCTCGAGCAACGCAGCGCTGTAGCGCAAGGCTGCTTCGAACATGGAGGCTTCGGCGAACGTCAGCGCTTGGTCGATGGGCGAACTCGTGGCCATACCTCATGATAGAGGCGCCATTTGTTGCTGTCACTCGTCCTTGGGCTGGCTCGGTTTCCGTTGCGGGTCGCGGAGCCGCGCAATTACAGCGCTCATGGCATTGGCCGTAGCGCCGACCAAAGGCACTACGAATGGGTAGTCCATGCGCGTCGGTCCAATCACGCCGACAGCGCCACCTGGTTCCCCACCTTCTTCGCGGTACGGTGCGGCCACTAGGCTCACGGGGAAGCCGACCATGGCTTCGGTCTCTTCACCGAGGAACACGTTCACGTTCGTGGAAGCGAGTGTACGGTCGAGCAAAGTCAGCAAGCGCTCGCGGTCTTCCAGCGCGAAGAGCAGCTCGCGCACGCGCTCCACGTTGCCAAACTCGGGGCTCTCGAGCAACCGAGATTGCCCTTGGATCACCACGTCGACCCCGCGCGTCGCGCCTTCGGTTGCCGCGCGCACCAAGTACAGACCGAGCGCGCGCAGTGTTGCAATTTCGTCGGCGTGGTCCGGCGCATAGCTCACGAAGTGCTCTCGAATCGCCGCCAACGTGCGACCCTTGACCACTTCATTCAGCATGTTGTGGACGCGCTCGAGCTCTTTCTCGCTGACAGGCTTCTCGACGCGGATGAAGCGATTTTCGACCGTGCCGTCCGAGAACACCATCACGCTCAGCAACTCGAATGGACGCGTGACGATGAAACGCAGCGTGAGCAACGTGCGCGTTTCCGTGCGCGCACGCACCAGCACCGCAGGGGCGCCGCTCAGGTCCGACAGCAGTTTGCCGGTCTCGCGCAGGATGTCCGAATCCGCCGTGAGATCGGCGAAGCGCTCTTTGATACGCGCAGCGTCGACCTGGGACACTTCGCGCACCTGCATCAGTGCGTCGACGAAAATGCGATAGGCGGCCTCGGTCGGCACGCGTCCGGCGGAAGTGTGAGGCTGCGCGAGGTAGCCGGAATCTTCGAGATCCGCGAGCTCGTTGCGGATTGTCGCTGCCGAGAGCGAGAAGCCGTATTTGCGAGTCAGCGTGCGGCTGCCCACCGGCTCCGCGGTGGCGATGAATTCCGTCACGACCGCGTACAGCACCGAGCGGGCTCGTTTGCTGAGGGGCGGGTTCACCGACATCAGTTCGAGATCCTTGGCTCTTTCGCGCGATTCGTCAAATTGTGACTTCTTTCGCCAATTCGTTGCTCGACTCGCCCCCAGATTTGGCCTTTTCGCGGGCTTCGGGTCAGGCTCCCGGGGTGAGTCCGCCCTGGGTCGTTACCGCCGCGCTCGGCATGCTCGTGTTGGGCGCCACCTCGGTGCACCCCACGCCATCGCGTCCGAGCGCCAAGCCAAAGGCCAAGGCGCGGCCCCACGCCTCACACGGCGTGCAGCACAAGAAGGCGATTCCACTCAGCCATTCCCCGAACTCACGGGCGGCTGCATACGGAAAGCTCACGCCGTCCGCCTGTCTCGCGCTCATGGACGAACGACACATTCCGTATTCACGCGAGGAACCCAAGCGCGGAGTGAAGATCCCGGTTCGTCTCACCGGCCGCGTTGGCGGCGTGCTCTATCGCACCGATTTTCCGGACGGTGAGCGCGCGACCGTGCCCTGGGAAATCTTCGATTGTCGGCTCGTGCTCTCGCTCGACGACTTCAGCGAAACCTTGCGCGCGCACTCGATCGCCGAGGTGCGCATGTTCTCGGCGTGGCGTCCGCCCGCCAAGAGCTGGCCGATGACCGAGTGGGGGCGCCGCCATCAGGGCGCGCTGGCTATCGATGTGCGTGAGCTGCGCAAGGACAACGGCGAGGTGCTGAACGTGCTCGAGCACTTCCACGGTCAGCTCGGTGCCGAGCAGTGCGTGGCAAGCGCGCGCCCGCCGAGTCCGGACTGCGCGGAGGCACGCGAGCTGCACGAATTGGTGTGCGCTGCGGCCCAGGCGCACGTCTTCAACAGCATCCTCACCCCCAACTACAATCCGGCCCACAAGAACCATTTTCACCTCGAGCTCACGCCCGACGTGGAGTGGTTCATGCTCCGCTGACGGTTGTCGCCAGGGCAGAATCGCCCAGGGTGCCGAAAACCCGCCGAAAGGCGCAAGGATTGCGACTTATATAGCCGGCCGCCCGCAAGCTTGGCGAAATCCTTGACAGTTTTTGGGTGGAACCCGATGATCCGGGTTCGTGCATACGTCACACCGGAGGACTCCGTGACCACCACGTTGTTGGCTGTCGATGACAGCAAGACCATGCGCAAGGTGCTTGAAATCACCTTCGCTGGCGAAGATTTTCGGACCGTTCTCTGCGAAAGCGCGGACGAGGCACTCGGCAAGCTCGGCGAGAACCCGCAGGTTGCGCTGGTCGACGCTGGCCTCGAAAACGCGGCTGGCTACGAGCTCTGCCAGAAGATCAAAGCGGCATCGCCCAACGTTGCCGTCGTGATGCTGTCGAGCAAGCAGCAGCCGTACGATCGCGCTCGTGGCAACGCCGTCGGCGCCGACGATTTCGTCGACAAGCCGTTCGACACGCAGCAGCTGCTGGAGAAGGTGACCACGATCGCTCGCCGCGCGGCGGCGTCGCCCGTGATGACTGCCGCGGCACCGGCTCAGGTGGTCATGCCATCCGCGGCCGCCAAGGTGGCGGATGTCGGCGTGGGTCGCCCGCGCGTCCAAACGCTTGCTTACGGATCGGCGCCGAGCCCGGTGATCCCGGCTTCGCCGTCACCGCCCCAGGTCGCACCGGTTCAGCCTGTCGCCAACGTGCGCCCGGCGATGGCGAGCGCGCCCTCGATCGAAGTTGGCTCGTCGCCCACGGCGGCGGCTCCGATCGTTGTTCCGGCGGTGCCAAAATCGGCTCCGTTGGCCGCTCCAGCCCCGGTGGCTGCAGCCAGGCCGGCTCCGGCCGCTCCAGCAGCCGCGCCCGCTGCGGCCTTGCCCGCTGATTTTGCCGGCAAGCTTGGCGGCTTGGGTCTGAGCAGCGCACAGGTGGAAGCCGTGCTCTCGCTCTCGCGTGAGGTCGTCGAGCAAGTGGTGTGGGAAGTCGTCCCCACGCTGGCTGAGACGATCATCAAAGAAGAGATCAAGCGCCTGCTCCAGGCGTGAGCGCCCCGAGCGAAGCGGAGCGAGCCGTGGAAGCGGGCGGCGACGGCGATCATTCGGGCGAGAGCGTCCTGTTCGAAGGCCGTCGTGCGCTCATTCCGAGCGTCTCGGTGCTCGTGCTGGTGATCGTGACGCTCGGCCTTTGGCTCATTCCGCGGTGGTGGCACCGCGGCTCGAAGCTGTACCGCATCACGACGCGTCGCATCGTGGTCGAAACCGGTGTGCTCTCGAAGCGCCTCGAGCAAATCGATCTGTATCGAATCGCCGATTACACCGTGGACCGTCCGTTCTTTCAGCGCGTGATGGGCACCGGCAATCTGTTGCTCAAGACGTTCGACAAGTCGACGCCGGAGCTCCACGTCCGCGAGGTCAAGACCGACGTCGTGGCTCTGTACGAGAAGCTTCGCGCCGCCACCGAAGCCGAAAAGGCCAAACGCGGCGTGCGCATGATCGACTACGAAAGCCGAGCGTAGCTGCCATGAGCCAAAAGCCGATCCTTTACGACTACGCGTTCTCCGGGAATTGCTACAAGGTGCGGCTGCTGCTGAGCCAGCTCGGCATCGAGTACGAAACGCGCGCGATCGACATCATCGAAGGGGAAGCGCAGGAGCCGTGGCTCTTACAGAAAAATCCGGTTGGCCAAGTGCCCGTGCTCGAGCTGCCGGACGGCAATTGCTTGCGTGAATCGGGCGCGATCTTGACGCACCTGGCCGAGGGCACACGCTTCTTGCCGGCTGCGGGCCTGGGCCGCACTCGCGTGCTCGAATGGTTGTTCTTCGAGCAGAGCAACATCTCGCAAGTGATCGGCCGCGCGCGTTTCCGTCGTACATTTCCGGACGTCGTTCCGACGCTGCCGCAGGAGTTCGCGGCCTGGCATCGTCTCGGCAACCACGCCTTGTCGGTCTTGGAGAATCGCCTGCACGATTACCTGTACTTGGTCGACGACGGTTACACGATCGCCGATATCGCGCTGTTCGCGTACGTGCACTGCGCTGAGCAAGGTGGCTTCAGTCTCGAGCCGTACGCCGCGATCCGTTCGTGGATCGAGCGCATCGAGGAAATGCCGGGCTTCGTCCCGATCGACTCGGGCGCAGCGCCAGCAGCGGGCTGAGGCTCACGCGAGTTCCGCTAGCTTGGCGATGCGTCGTTCCAAGTTGGTGCGTGCGCGCGTCTCCAATTCTTCGCGCAGCGCGGGAGTGCGGTAGATTTCGGAGCGACCGAGGAAACCGCGCAGCACGGCTGTCCGACCCTTCGCAAACTCGACCTCGGGCACATGTTCGTATTCTTCGCGAATCTGCTGCTCGAAGCGCGCGTAGCTTGGTGCAGGCGCGCCCAGCACGCCGAGATCGAGATCGAGCAAGAGCAACGCGTCCGGTTCCTCACTTTGGTGCCGTTCCGTCGCCAGCACGTGCGCTTCGACATCGGCAACGACCGGGTGCGGTGCGCCGAGCTCCTCGAGTCGTGAGCGGGAAAGCGCGGCGCTTCGATGTTCGTTGTCGCTGGCGCGCGGATCGTAGATCGCGTCGTGAAACCAGAGCGCGAGTTCGACGCGCTCCGGATGCCGTGCCAACCCACGGTACCAATCGAGCCAGCCCAAGCACGAGTCGATGTGCTCGATCGTGTGATAGCGACGCTGAGCTTCCGCGTACCGCGCCAGCAATTCTTCGAACAGCGCTGCGCCGGAGCGCTGCACACCGGCGTCACTCAGCGCGCGTAAGAAGCGCGCTCGAAGATCGTTGATGTTCACGTTCATTTTGCAGCTCCCGCGAGAGCGCGTTGCATGCGCTGCGTTGCGGCGGCGCGTTCCTGCGCTTGCAGCGCTGATCCCAAGAGCGAATCGAACGGGGCTGGATACAACCCGCGAATGCGCTCGCGATCTTCACTCGCCAAGCTAGACAAATCTTTGCCGCAAAAATCGAACAAGTGGCGCGCGAGGAACGTCAGATCGGCCGCGGCGCGCTTCTGCGCGCTCGCATCTGGCATCGCTCGCAAGAACTCGATGATGCGTTCGATCGCCAGCCATTGGCCGCCCATCAGTGGCATCGGTAGACGTAGCTTGCGCCAACGCCCGGGGCCGTGCCAACGGCTTTGACGTGCCTCCGCGATGCGCGCGACGAGCCACTCTTCGTCCCAGCCGGCCCATTCACCTGCGATGTCGAACAAATTGAACCCAACGGCGGGAGAGACGTCGTGTTGCCACACCTCGCGCGCCTGTATGGATGTTAGCCCCGCCTCCACGCATCGAAGCGCGGTGAGCGGCAGATCGTGCCGCGTTTCGGTGTCTAGAAAGTGGTCCGCCATGCTGACCCAAACCGCAAGCATGGCCGGATCAGTGCTCGTTTTGGTCATGCACGTAGCCTGCGGCGAGTAAATTGGTTATCCAACCAAAGTATGGGCAGACCCAGCAATCGCGAACAGAAGCGCGCTGAAATTCTGAAAGCGTTCGCGCGCGTGCTCGCGGACCACGGTTATGCAGGCGCGACCATCGCGGCGATCGCGCTCGAAGCCGGCATTGCGCCGGGCCTCGTGCATCATCACTTCGACGACAAGGCCGAACTCCTGCGTGACTTGGTGAAGGACTTGATTGCCGGGTTTCGCCAGCGCGTTCACCACTATCAAGCAAATGACGACCCGCTACTCGCGTACGTCGACGGCGCACTCAAGCTGGACGAGCGCGCCGATCTCGTCGCTGCCAAGTGCTGGGTCGGCGTCTTCGCCGAAGCCGTGCGCGACCCCACGTTGTTCGCCCACATGCGTAATCTGATCGACACTGAGATCTCGAACATCGAGCAACGCTCGCGCGGGCTCCTGAGCGCGGCAGAAGCCGGCTCCGTGCTCGCCTTCATCATTGGCGCGCTCGTGCTCGGCGCGTTCGCTCCACGCAAGACGGCCGGTTTTGCCGCGCCTGGACTGCGCAAACTGATCGCTTCGTTTGGCGTGAGCTAGAATCGTCGAACCATGCAGCCGTTTCCGACCTTCATGAAGAACGCCGTGAACCGCATCGCCGCGACCTCGCAGCACACTGCGGGCATCGAGGGTTACGTCTTCGACGGCGCGGACGGGACGCAGATTGCCTTTTGGGAGTGCAGCGCGGACGCGCACACGGCCGAACATGTGCACGAGTTCGACGAGTACTTCATCGTCGTCGAGGGCAGCTACACGGTCACGATTGACGGCACGGAGACCGTTGTCCGCGCCGGACAAGAGTGCGAGATCCGGCGCGGGGCGCGAATCAGCGGGAGGGTCGCGGCCGGCACGCGGACGATACACATGTTCGGCGGGAAGCGAGCAACTCGCGCGGCCTCGCGTGTGTCCGACGAGTGAAGCGTTACTGGTGCTTCGGGTCGTCGCCGCGTGACGGAGGCGACCTGGGGATGAGTCCGAAGCTCATGTGCCGGTTGCGTCGAGCAACCTAGCGCGAGAATGCAGAGGAGTAAGCTCGTCGCGAGCCAGAGCCAAGATCGAGTTCGCATTTCATCCCCCAATTGTGACGCTAGCCGCGCGCGCTGCCCGAAGCCGTGAGCAGGTAGCGCGCCGCGATCGCTGGGCGATTCAGTGTGACCAACGTGAACACTCCCAGCGCAGTGCCCATCGGAAAGTTCACGCAGCAAAGACACGCCACGATCTGGCTCAAAGTCTTGTGCCGCGTGCGCTTCAAGTTGAGGCCCGAATAGAAAACCAGGAAAGCCTTCAGGAACAGCACCGCGATTGCGAAGCCCATCACCACCACAATCCAGGCGCCCCCGAACATCACGCCGCCCGAACCGCGAACGTGCGGAGCCGCAGCGACCATTGCCCCCAAGCCAAAGAGCACGAACGCCAGCACCCCACATCCACTGAGCGCAATCAGCCCGGCATACACGAAGTGAAAGATGGCGAGCGAATCCAAACTACTCTGATCAGCCGCCGAAAACTCAGGAATCTGCGGCACCGCATAACCGTACGGAGGCACTTGCATGGCGTACGCAAAGACTATCGAAGGTCGCCTCACACGCCAAACGGCAGCACATTGAGGCTCTCAGCGCTCGCGTGTGGCCCCTGAGAACGGCTCCCTGAGTTTGAACCGCAGAGCCGCAGAGGCCGCAGAGATCAGAGGGAGATTTGGGGGTCGCGCAGCGCGTCTAGCTTCGCGTGATCTACGACGTGACTCGACACGCTGAGTAAACCCCAATCTCCGGCTCCTTCAGATCTCTGTGGTCTTTGCGGCTCGGCGGTTAGTCCCTCTCTCCCTCTCTTCCCGTCCGCGACGCCGAAGGCTGGGGGTGCTGGGACGTGTTGATTGACCATCAACAAAAAACAAGCAGGCCCGGATTCGTGAAGAGCGGAAAGGGGGCGCTCGACGCGCTTCGCGATACCCGACGGGGTGCAGTCCAGCAGCGCACCTTGCGGATTGGCAGTGTTCTCGGCTTAGAAGGTTGCGCGTGCTACGCCGAATTTGTTGTTTAGGGCTTTGTCGGTGATGATTTTGAAATCCTTCACCGGGCCGAGTTCGCTCTTCAGTGAGGCCATCCGGCTGTGTTCGGTGGTGAAGAACATCACTCGGGTGCCCTTTTTCTTTTGTTCGGCGATCCAGTTCTTGAACTTGACACCGCTGGACACGAACGCTGGCACGCGGTTACCGGTGTAGAAGTTTTCGCCCTTCCAGTTCATCTGATACGCGACGAAGGGTTCTTCTGGGCCTTTGCGCGTGGCGTAATACGCGAGGATCGTTTCGCGCTGGCCCCAGTGTGGCGAGGCTTTGACCAGGTACACGTCGAGCCCCCACGCGGTCCACAGCACGGCCACTACCCCGAAGAGTGAGAGCGCGTGGCGCCGCAGTTTGGGCAAGCCGCAGCCGAGCGCGAGGACGGCGCTGACCAAAGTGAACGCGCTCAGGATGCCATTGAAGTTGAGTGAATCGGCGGGCCACGCTCGGCGATAGTTGTACGTGAAGAGGTGCATCAGGCGCGCTTGGCCTTCGATGTCGGTGAACACCGTGGTGGACAGATCGCGTCCCACGAGCGCAATCGGAATGGCCGCGGCAACGCCGAGCAGCGCGAGAACGGCACGCTCGTATTTGGCGTCGAAGGTGTCACTCTCGACGCTCAGCGGTTGGCCGAACTTTTTCGTCGTGTACAGCGCGAGCAATGTGCCGCACGCGAGCAATGCAGCGCCGAGCAGCGCGGAGCTGGGCGGCATTTGGCCGTCGGTCAGGTGTCCGTCCCAGGCGCCCGAGGAACAGCGCAGCGCGCCGTACACCAGCACCAACGCGCTGGCCGCGAATCCCGCGAAATACGCCAGCCCTCGCTTGGGCTGAAACAACGCGCCCGAGCCGAACGCGCGATCGAGCATCACCCCGCAGACCGCGGCAATCGGCGGTACGGTGGGCAGCGCGTAGTGGTGGAACTTGGTCAGCGTGATCCCGAACATCGCGAACGCGACCGTGAACCACAGCGCCATGAACGACATCACTTCGTTCTGTTCGTCGTCGCTCTCGTTGCCGTAGCGGAGCCACCACAAGAGGCCTGCTGCACCAAAGCCTACCCAAGGGAAGAGACCATAACCGAGCTGCCAGACGTAGTAGCGGAAGGTCACGTCGTCGCCGGTGTTGGTGTCGTGCACGTGTACGAAGGCACGCTTGTACATGTCGTGAAACAGCAAGCGGTCCGTGAACGGCGCGCCGTGTCGCATGTACATTTGCACGTACCAAGGCAGGCACATGCACGCGAAGAGCAAACACAGCCCGACCATCTCTGCGCGCGCGAAGTCTTTGTAGCGCCGAGCCGCGCCGAGCCCCACGAGCGCGATCACGATCGGCAGCACCAATCCCGGTGCGCCTTTGCCGAGCGCTGACAAAGCAGTGAAAAACCAGGCGCCCAGGAAATACAGGCGCTGCGCGCGGCGCTCGCCGCGGTTCACGAACAGCAGCAGACCGAGAGCGGCGCCCCAAACCAATGCTCCCAGTGCAGGCTGAAACAAGCGGTTGACGGGCTCGAGCCAACGGCACGCCTCGTTGCCGGGCAGCCCGCAATTGCCGCCGCCCGAGCCGGCCATGAACTCGTCCCAATGCCAGCGAAAGCCGAAGTGGGCCTCACTCAGCTGCAGCGTGATGTTGCGCGTCAGCAGATACACGAGCTGTGGCAACACCGAGAGCAGGATCGCGCCGAAGAGCAGGTGAAACGCCGACACGCGGATCAATCGCTCGCCGACCGAGAGCTCGAAGCTCCGGACCTGCGCTTCGGCGTCGGTGCGCATCGCGAGCACCACCAGTGAAAGCGCGGCGGTCAGCGGCGCGACGTACGGCATGTCCGTCATGCTCTGGTGCGCGATCAGGTACCAATACGGAGCCGTCGTCAGCACCAGACCCGCCAAGAAGCCCGCGCGTCCACCGAAGGCTTTGGAGACGGCTTTGTAGAACGCGTAGGTAGCGACCACCGTGAGCAAGAAGATCGGCAAGCGCGCGGCCCACTCTGGCGCAGGCGAGAAGCCGTTGCCGGCCGCGGCCAGCATCTGATCGGGCATGAAGCGCACGCCGGTGAGCGAAAAGCTCACGCCTTGGAGCCAGAAGTCCAAGACTGGCTTCGACCAAAACCAGCCATCCTGGGCCCACCACAGTGACAGCCAATCGTCGCGCGCCAGCATTTCCCGCGCGACTTCCCCATAGTGCACTTCCCACGGATCGCTGAGCGAGTAGCTACCGAGCAGCGGCACGTACAGGAGCACGTTGAGCGAGACCAACCAAAAGCCGCGTCGGGAAAACCAGCGTACCCCGTCGCTGGCAAAGATGCGTAGGCTCTCGGCGACGCGGCACAGCGCAACGACGATCGCAATCACGCCTAGTGTGACCAGCACTCCAGCGCTCAGCATCTGATGCGGCAGCACTCCAGCCACCGCTAGCCGCAGTACCACGAGCGTTGCAACGACTGCCGCAGCAAGCTCGCCGAGCCGCGGTGCGATGGAGCGCAAGCTCGGCGCGCCGTTCGTGCTCGCTGGTGATTCGACGGAAGCGGGCGAGGGAGCTGCGTCGTCGAACGTGCCGAGCGCATCCAACAACGCGAAGGTCGCGATCAAGAGCCCGCTCAGGCACAGCGGCACGCTCAACGCGAAATGGCCGTCCGTTGCCATCAGCAGAAATACCGGCACCAGCGCCGCCACTGCCCACCACGCTCGCTTGGGGCGAGCAGCGTTTCCCTTCGGGATCAGCGCGTCGAATTCGCTCCCTTCTTCGGCCTCGGCTAGAGCTCGTTGTACGGCTAGCAGCGTGGCTTCGGCTTCGTTCGATGCCGCGGGGGTTTCGTCGTCTGACCGCATGCGCGGCGCAGAGTGGTAGTGCTTCGTGCGGAAAGTAGCAAACGCGGACGACTACCTGGTCAGTTTTGGCACGATCAGATCGCGATCGGCGCGCGCAGTACCGATCAGCCGCGTGACACGACGCGATTTCGGCCGGCGTGCTTGGCGGCATAGAGACGCTTATCGGCGGTGCTCACGAGCGCCTCGGGCGTTTTGTCGTCCAGCTCGGCGAAGGACGAGCAGCCGACGCTGACCGTGACCTCGAGCACTCGACCCTCGTGCTGGATGCGCATGGCTTGAACGCGCTCACGCAGGCGCTCTCCGACGATGTGCGCGCCGCTGCCGTCGATGCCACGCAAGATCAGCGCGAATTCTTCGCCACCGTAGCGCGCGAACACGTCTTCGTTGCGGATCATGCCGCGAATGGCGTTCGCCAAACCGACCAGCACCGCGTCACCCGCTTGGTGCCCGTGCGTGTCGTTCACTTTCTTGAAGTGGTCGACGTCGAAGAAGGCGAGCGAGACATCGACCTTGTGACGGCGCGCGTAAGACAGCTCAGAGCGCAGCTGCGTGTCGAAGTGCTCGCGGTTGTGCGCGGCGGTCAGCGCGTCGGTCACGCTCGCGTCATACAGTTGTTGGAGCAGCGCTTCCTGACTCTCGTCGGTGATCGTGTAGCGGAAGACCGCGGTGGGGCCGAACTGAATCACGTCGCCATCACGCAACAGTTGGCGTTTGACGCGTTGCCCCTGCACGAACGTGCCGTTGGCGGACTCGGTGTCTTCCAACACGTAGCCGGGAATTTCTCGGACGATCCGCGCGTGCTTACGGCTCACGCCGTCATCGCCGAGCCACAACTCGCAGTCTTGATTGCGACCGATGCGCAGCGGCTCGGGCGGCAAGCGAGACACGCGACCGAGCTCTGCGCCACGCACGCGCACGAGTAGATGGCGATCCTTCGACTGCTTGCGCGGAGCGCTGCGTAGCTCCGACAAACTGACGATCGCAGTTCGTTCGTCCGGGTCCTCCGCCTCCAGGAGGTCTACTCGTGATTCGGGCGGCTTTTCCTCGGGCAAACTCTCAGACCTCAGCTTGAGCGTAACACGCTTTTCACTGCCATGGGCGGATCCGCCACGCGTGAGCGATGTTCCATCGCACCTCTGTCCTCGTGTAGCTCTTCGTTGGTCGATGGCTCTGAGTGGCAGTTCGGCATGTTCGGCAACGTTCAGCCCCGTCCAGCCACTTCTCGCTACTGAACACCGCTCGTGGGCCGATGACTCGGCCGCTTTTCTGCTGCATGGCAAATTCAGCGAAACGGACCGCGATGTAGGTGTGGCAGAGCTGCCGTGGTGCGCACTGCCACGCGGCCGAACAAAAATCCCGCGCAAGCACGACGCACATCTTTTTGGGAACTTCGGAGGGCGAGGGGTTGTCGGTCTAGACGACACCGAACGACACGCTGCCAAGGCGACTTTTTCGCCGGTGAGCGAGTAAGCGACTCCGCCTTCACGCATGGGCGGGCCCTGACTCCGCTCGCACGCTTCGTTCGTGTGAAACCAACAGGAGGATCCCTTCATGGCACACGTGCAGCCCGAGTATCGCTCATTTCATTCCCAATCTTCAGCGCCGTTGGCGTTCGTGAGCGCAGCGCAGCCTGTTCGCGAGAGTGAGCCCGATGCTCCGACGCACCTGCTCGTGAAGCGCGCGTCGCTCGAACCAGGTGAATTCGAGCGCCCTGAACTCGAAGCGGTGGAAGTGATGGGTCTGTGGGGTTCGACGGTGCTGTTCGCGCGCCACCTACGAGCGGGTGAGGGCTTCAGCATCGGCGAGAGCTCGGCCGCGGAGCACGTGGACTTCGAGCTCGCCGCGCAAGAACTCGGCACGCAGAGCGCGCGCTTGGTCGAGATTCACAATGGCACTCCGCACGTGATCGTGCCGCGGAGCGCCCGTCTTTTCGTAAAGCACGCGAGCGAGCCGTACGTACAGCCGAGCCAAGCGACGAGTGTCGCGTTGCTCTCGGGAACCGTGGTGGAACTCGAACTCGGCAAACTGAAGTTCCGCATTGCGAATGTCCCTGCCGGCACCACCACGCCACGCGCCGGACTCGCGAGCGCGGATCGCCCGATGCTGGCGGCGTTTGCAGTGAGTTTCAGCGCCGTGGCAGCCCTCGTCGGCAGCTTCGCCTTCTGGATGCCTGCGATGGGTCTGACCGACGATGAGGGGCTCGACAATGACCGGCTCGTGATGATGAAGCAGTATTTGAGCGCTAGCGCGCAGCGCGAGCTCGACGAGCAAAAGTCCGACAGCAACGACTCGGGCAGCAAAGACAGCGCGGAAGGCAAACCCGCCGAGGCAGCTGCCGGACGCGAAGGCGCCATGGGCAAGCCGAATACGCCGGTCACCAATCATCGCGCAGCGGTGCGCGGCGACCATCCCGACGTGCAATTGTCACACGCGGAGCTGAAGCAGATGGCCAAGAGCTTCGGCATGATCGAGCTGCTCGGCAACCTATCGACCAGCTCGGGGGCTGGCTCGCCGTTCATTCGCGACCCGAAGTTGGGTCACGACAGCGACGATCTCGAAGGCGGGTTGTGGGGCGAGCCAGGTGAATCGGGTGGCGTTGGCGGTTTGCGTTTGACTGGTCTAGACAACGGCGGCGGTGGCCACGGTGTTGGCGTCGGCATCAGCAACATCGGTGACGGTCTAGGTCAGCCAGGATTGGGTCACTGCAAAGATGGCAATTGTGGTGATGGCGGCTTTGGTCGCGGCGTGGGGCGCGGCGGACAGGGACACGTGACCCGAGCGCCGAAGCTGGGGATTGGCGCCACGCAGGTGAGCGGTCGCCTGCCACCCGAGGTGGTGCAGCGCATCGTGCGCCAAAACTACGGGCGATTCAGGATGTGCTACGAAAATGGGCTGAACCGCAATCCGAACCTCACGGGTCGCGTGACTGCGCGCTTCGTCATCGGACGCGAAGGCAGTGTGACGAATGCTCAGAATGGTGGCAGTGATCTGCCGGACAGCGCCGTGGTCTCTTGCGTCGTGTCGGCGTTCTACGGCTTGTCTTTCCCGACCCCGGAGAACGGCATCGTGACGGTGAGCTACCCGATCATGTTCAGCCCGGGTTGAGGCCTGGGGCTTGCCAGGCGCGGAGGGTCTAGTGGTAGCCTCTCCGCGCGTGAACCTCCTCAAAACGGCTACACTCGCCTCGCTGCTCGCCGTCGCCCTCGCACCGCGTGCAGCGCATGCTCAAGAATGGACGCGCCAAAGCTTCGTGCTGCCCAAGGGCGGCTTCGAGCTCACGGGCAGCCCCGCGCGTCCGGACTTCATGCGCATGAATATGTCGAAGGACTCTGCCTTCAAACCGGTAGAGTTCCCGATCGACTTCTTCTGGGGCGTGAGCAACAAGGTGATGCTCGGCATCACGCACGAGCACGGGCTCCGTCTCAACAGCGGCGCGGCGGATCCGAAATTCCGCGACACTTACAACGACGTCGGCTTCGGTTCGGTGATTTTTCTGGGCGGAGGGCGGAACTACGAAGTCGACTTGCACCTCGGGGTGCCGCTTCATCAGTTGAGTCCCGACGTTTGGGTGGGCGCGCAAGCGGGGGTGCTCGGTCGCGCGAACTTTGCCGAGAAGGTAGCGTTCTACTACGACCCGAGCCTGTACTTTGGCTTCAACCACCGCGCTGACGGTAACGGGGACGGCCTGCACGTGCCGATCTGGTTTTACTTCCAGCCCACGCCGATGATCGCGCCGTTCGTCGGCACTGGCTTGGACGGTCCGTTCAAGAATTTCGGCGACCACTTCGGGATCCCGCTCGAAGGGGGTGTGCTGTTCACCGTCGCGCACGGCATTCACTTGGGCGGCATGCTGCGCTTCCCGAACGCCCTCGGCAAAGGCGGCACGGCCGACTGGCGCGAGCTGACCTTCCTCGCCCAGTTCCGGTTCTGATGCGTCGCTCATTCGCTGCCTTCGCGCTGCTGTGCTCGTGCTGGCTGAGCGCCTGTGCGCCCGCCCAGCCGCCAGCAATTCCAGCGCAGAAAAAGCCAGCTCCGGCGCCAGCACCGCCGGCGCTCGGCCCCGCGGAACGCTTGGCTCGAGCCCTGCGCTCGATTCCGCGTCCAGCATCGGTGCTGTCGGCTTTGCCGGCGAGCGCGCAGTCGCGATTGCAAGCACGCCTTGCCGGGCTAGACGCTGAGCGCAAGCTCGCCGTGCAAAGTGACGATGGCTCTCTGGTCGAGAGTCTGCCGTTGTTGCATCTGACTGCGGGGGGCAGCTCACCGCGCGCGCTATACGCGTTGGCTACGACCTCGGCCGGGAGCCAAGAGCTCGCAGGGATCTTGAGCGTCGAGCATGACGCCGCTGCGAGCACTCCGGATGCGGCGCGTGTCGGCATCGTGCGAGAGCTTGCGACGCGTGCCGCTCTCAATTTCTTGCGCGATCGCGCGGCGGATGTGTCGCTGCCGGGCAAAAGTACGGCGCTCGCGACTCGCTTAGTGGCGCGTGCCGCGCTCGCCGTGGGGCGGCGCGATCTGGTGCTCGGCGCTCGCGAGCTACTCGCGCAGCTCGAGCCAAATACGGAAAATCGCCTAGAATTTGCCTCGGAATTGGCGCGCTCGGGCGACGCGGAGCGCGCCACCCAGGTGCTATTCGAGGCGCAGGGGGATCCGCGCCATCCGCCGCCTGCCGCGGCGCTGGCCAGCGCTCAGTCGTTGATTGCGGCGGCGCGAATCGCGGGTGCGCCCGGCGTTCCCGCCGATATCGCCGCTAAGTTGCAGCGTGCACGCGCTTGGTTGCGTTTGGGAAGAGTCGAGCACGCGCGCGCGCTGCTCGAGCGCGAGCTAGCGCCGGCACACCAGCGTTTGGATCTCGCGGCGGCCTTGGCTGAATCGCTGCTCGACAATCCATCATGTCCAGAGCTGCCGCCCGATGTCGGCGGCGCGGCGCTGTGCGCCGTCGCGTTTCGCACGAGCGAGCATGTGAAAAATGCGCGCACCATGTTGGACGCCGCCTGGAAGAGCGGCGCCGGTCGCGACGACGAAGCGGTCGAGGTGTACGCCGCCTTGGCGCACGTGATTCCGTGGGTACACGACGCAGCCTCGGAGCTGAGCCAGGGAGCACTGCGCAGCGAGGATAGCGTCGCGCGAGTTGCGCAATTGCAGGCGCAACTCGCGCAAATTGCGCTCGCTGCGCCCAAAATGGCCGGCCTCGAGCTGTTCTTGGCGACGGTCGGTGGACCGTCTATTGCTGGCTCTGGTTTGCGGTCTGACGCTGACGCTGCGGCTCTGGCCACGCGTGCGTTGAACTTGGCGAACACCGACAAGAGCCGCTTCGCGCAAGCCGGAGTGTTGGCGGTAGCTGCGGCACTCGCGCCGCAACGAGACGTGTCACCACTACTCGCTGCGCTGCCGGTAGATGGGACCCCGGCCGGTTTGCGCATCTCGCGCGCGTCGCTCGAGGTGTGGCTGTCGGCCAGCGGCGGTTCGCGTGAACACCTAGAGGCCGCGCGCAGCGCGCTGGCTTCGGTCATGGCCGAGAGCCAGGGTGGCGCGTTGGAGCGAGCTCGGTTGGTGCTCAGCGTGAGTGAGGCTTCTGCGTTGCTCGATTCATCGGAGCGTTCGTATCAACTGTTGTCGCGCGTGGCCGGGCAGCTATTGAGCGACAACATTCCGCCCGATCTGGCCCTGCGCGCCGTCATTGATGCTGCGGGGGCGCTCGCTCACGGGCAACGCTTCGAGCAAGCGGCGAAGATCTTGTCCGGCGCCTCGACCGCTGATTTGCCCGAAGAATTCAGCCGTGCGCGTGATTCGCTCGCGCTAATCCGCGGCTACGAGATGGTGTTGGGGGCGCGCGGCGCGCCGGTCTCGACGCTGCCGCAACTGCGGGCCGGCTTTACCGCACTGACCACCTCCCTGCATGGCTCAGCGGCAAGGCTTTGGTTCGAGCTCTGGAATCGCGAATTCGACGCGTTCGAGCGCGAAGGCGTGTGCGTCAAGAAGAAGCTCAAAGTTTGCGCGCCCGCGCAAGCACTCCGTCGCCAGTCTCGACGTGACCTCGATGCGCGCCTCGGAGCGCAAGCGAGCGCCGTGTTGGTTCGCGGGGCTTTGCCCAGCGGCTCCTTCGACGCCGGTTTCCGCTTTACCGTGGAAAACGGGTTGGAGCCGCTGATCATTTTCGACCCGAGCGTGCTGCTGATCGAACTACCGAAGTTCTCGGTCGAGTAACGCGGTCAAACGCTCACTCGCTCACACCTTGAGCTCGTCCACCCACTTCAGGCTCTCGGTCAGATCGGCTTGCTCGCGTTGCAGCGCCTGCTTCTGAGCGTTGGCCTCTGCCACGACCTCGGGCGGCGCATTCTTGATGAACTTCTCGTTCGTCAGGCGTTTTTCCATTACTTCTAGATCCTTTTGGATCTTCTTGAGCTTGCGCTCGACGCGCTCTTTCTCGTGCGCGGGATCGACGAGACCGCGTAGATGCACGAGCACGTCGACATCACCGGCCACGGTGAGCACGGCGCCCTTGGGGCGATCACCGCCGGCAGGGAGTACGGTGGGAGCGCCATCCGTGCGTACCAGGAAGGTGATGAAGCGACTCTGCTCCTCGAGCAAGGCACGCAGCGCCGCATCGCGCGAGCGGAGCTCGACCTTGACCGCATCGCCCGGCTTGATCTCGTGTTCGCTGCGCACCGCGCGCGCGGCGCCGATCACGGCCATGACGGTGTTCATATCGCGCTCGGCGTCGGCATCGAGGCGCCCATCGGCTGCGGTCGGGTAGGGCGCGAGCGCGATCGACACAGGGCGCGAAGCAGGTCGCGGAATGCGCTGCCACAGATCCTCGGTGATGAACGGCGCGTACGGGTGCAAGCCGCGCAGCGCGGCCTCCAGCGCGTGCGCCAAAACATGCCGTGTTTCGGCTTTTTCGTCGTCGGTGCCGTGCAAGAACACGGGTTTGGTCATCTCTACGAACCAAGCGCAGAACTCGTCCCAGAAGAAGTGATAGAGCGCGCTCGAGCCGTCATCGAGCCTGTAGGACTCGATGCCAACGGTGCTCGCTTCTACCGCCGCGCTGAGCCGCGACAAGATCCAGCGATTGACGAGCAGCTTGGGCGTGGGTGTGGCGCCTTCTGCCGGCACGCTCTGGCCTTCCAAATAGGTGAGCGAGAAGCGCGTCGCGTTGTAGATTTTGTTGCAGAACTTGCGGTAGCCGTCGACGCGCGCGGGCGAGAGCGCGATGCGCTTGGCCTGCGGTGAATAACTGCACAAGGTGAAGCGCAAAGCGTCTGCGCCGCTAGGCGAGAAGCCTTTGCCCATCTGTGCGGACGATGGGTATGCCTTGCGGAACTTGGCCAGCGCTTCATCCACGGGAGCATCGGGCATCGTCTTTTGCACGATGGCCGAGAAGTCCGCGCCGTAGATCAGGTCCAGCGGGTCGAGGGTGTTGCCCTTCAATTTGCCCATTTTGTCGCCGGTTTCGTCGACGACCATGCCGTGCAAGAGCACGCGCCGGAAGGGCACCTCACCCATGAACTTCAGGCCCATCATCATCATGCGTGCGACCCAGAAGAACAGGATGTCGTAACCCGTCTCCATATCGCTCGTCGGGTAGAAGCGTTCGAGAGCTGGGGTCTTGTCGGGCCAGCCCAAGGTCGAGAACGGCCAGAGTGCGCTCGAGAACCAGGTGTCGAGCACGTCCGGATCTTGAGTGAGGTTCGACTTATTGCACTTCTCGCACGCGCTCGGCGTGTCCTCGCGCGTGACCGTGATGTGCCCGCAGTCTCCACAATGAAAGGCCGGGATCTGGTGACCCCACCAGAGCTGACGCGAGATGCACCAGTCCTGAATGTTGGTCAGGAAGTGCTCGTAGGTCTTCTCCCATTCGTTGGGGATGATCTCGGTGCGCTTGTCGCGCACTGCGGCGAGCGCCGGCTCGGCGAGCGGCTTCATGTCCACGAACCACTGCGTGGAGATCATCGGCTCGACCACGGTGCTGGAGCGAGTGCAGCGCGGCAGCTGCAATTTGTGCACTTTCGCGCCCCGTTCGAGGCCCGCTTCGGCGAGCGCCTTCTTCACCGCGGTGCGCGCTTGCTTCACGTTCAGGCCTTGGAACTGCGCGGCGCGCTCGTTGAGCGTCCCGTCCAAGTTCAGGATGTTGATCTCTTCCAGCTGATGGCGCTTGCCGGTGGCAAAGTCGTTGAAGTCGTGACCGGGCGTCACTTTCACGGCACCGGTGCCGAAGGCCATGTCGACCAAGATCGCGTCGGTGATGATCGGCACTTCGCGATCCACGAAGGGGTGCTTCAGCTTTTTGCCGTGCAGGTGCTTGTAGCGTGGGTCGTCCGGGTGCACCGCGACCGCGGTGTCGCCGAGCATCGTCTCGGGGCGTGTCGTGGCCACCACGAGCTCTGCGGCGCCAGCCGACGGATCGGCGTCGACTACCGGATATGCGAACTCGTACAGCTCGCCGTTCGCCTCTTCGTTTTCGACTTCGACGTCGCTGAGTGCGGTGCGACAGCTGGTACACCAGTTGATCAAGCGCGTGGCGCGATAGATCAGGCCTTCGCCGTGCAAGCGCACGAATGCTTCACGCACGGCGCGCTGTAGCTCCGGGTCCATGGTGAACTTGGAGCGCGGCCAATCCGCCGAGCAACCGAGCACCTTCATCTGCTCGGCAATGCGCCCGCCGCTTTGAGCCTTCCATTGCCAGACGCGCTCCACGAACTTTTCGCGGCCGAGGTCATGGCGGCTCTTGCCCTCCCGCGCCAGCTGTCGCTCGACGACTAGCTGCGTGGCGATGCCAGCGTGGTCGATGCCTGGTTGCCAGAGCGTGTTGTAGCCCTGCATCCGCTTGTGGCGGATCAGCACGTCCTCAATCGTGTCGCCGAGCGCGTGCCCCATGTGCAGCGACCCCGTGACGTTTGGGGGGGGTAGGGTGATCGTGTACGGCTTGCGCTTGTCCGCAGGGTCGACGCTGGCGTTGAACACGTTGTGTTCGAGCCAAAAGGCGTACCACTTGGGCTCGACCTCGGCCGGCTCGTAGCCTTTGCCGAGTTCCGCCTTTTCGTCCTGCTTTTCGTCCTGCTTTTCGTCGCGCATTGGGGCGCGAAACTTAGCAGAATTTCGAGCGGAGCGTGGGGCCGCGCGCAGGCAGACGGCCCCGTTTTACCCGCTCAGTACGGTCTCAGCCTTTGTTCCACGCACTCAAGGCGCGATACGCCGTCAATGACTCGCGCACGACCTCGAGTGCACGACCTCGGCCGTACATGCCTTCGACCACGCTGCGCTTGTTCTCGAGCGCCTTGTAATCCTCGAAGAATCGCTGGATCTCCATGGTGATGTGCGAAGGCAGCTCGTGCACATCGTGCAAATGCGCAAAAGCCGGGTCATCCACTGCGGCAGCGATGATCTTGTCGTCGATGCCTTTGTCGTCCGTCATGGAGAAGCCGCCGATCGGGCGCGCGCGGACGATCGTCAGTGGAACGACGGGTTCCTGCATCAACACCAAAATATCGAGCGGGTCGCCGTCATCCGCGTGCGACTGCGGAACGAAGCCGTAATTGGCCGGGTAGTGAACCGATGAATACAGCACGCGGTCCAGCATCAGCAGACCGGTTCGCTTGTCGAGCTCGTACTTGAGCTTCGATCCCTGCGGGATTTCGATCACCGCGGGGATGAAGTCTTCGAGACTGTCAGGGACCAAGATATCGTGAAGAGGGTGCACGGCGCGCAACCTATCATCGTCCCACGCCAACGCTAGCTCCCTTTACAATCCCGCCCCGACCAGCTCCCGCCCATACGCTGACACGCGAAAAACCAATCTCGACACGTCGCGGACGAGGGAGAAGGAGAGGGATTAACCGCCGAGCCGCAGAGGCCACAGAGATCTGAGAGAGAGAAGATTGGGGTTTGCTCTTCGCGCCGACTTGCGTGACAAGTGCGGTTCGAACTCTGATTGGGAACCCCCCAAAATCTCCCTCAGATCTCTGTGGCCTCTGCGGCTCGGCGGTTCAAATTCAGGGAGCCGTACTGAGTGGCACTTGGGTTCATTCCGTGTCGAGCGTGGCAATGTGCGGAGGACGTCGAGTGGCGGGAACAGGGGCGTATTGCGAGGTGCGTTGCTGGGTTGTGAGCGCCCCATTCTTGGGGGCGTGTTTGGAGTGTTTTGCGAGTGCGGGTGGGGGGCTGGGCGGGGTGCTTGCGTGGGTTGGCGGCGAGCCTCATGATGGGACGATGCGCACTCTGACCGAGCGGAATTCATGACCCAAAGTGCTTCTTACCAGGCTCCGTTCCGTCCCGGCGGTGAAGCCGCAATCGACGCTGAGATTGCGCGCAAGCTGCTCACGATCGCGCTCAGTCACGGCGGTGACTACGCAGACTTGTTTTTCGAGTACCAAGCCGCGGGTGCAATCAGCTTCGAAGAGGGCATCACGCGCAGCGCCTCGCGTGGCGTGAGCATGGGGCTCGGCGTTCGCGTCCAAAAGGGTGACGCTACGGGCTACGCGCACGTCGAAGATCTGAGTTGGGACGCGATGAAGCGCGCTGCCGAAACCGCGGCTCGCATCGCGCAGGGCGGCAAGACGATCGCGCCGCTCGCGATCGAGCGCATGTCCATCCCTTCGCGGTACGAGCTCGACCGGCTGTCCATCGATCTGCCGGGAGTGGATAAGCGGTCGTTGCTCGAGCGGGCTAGTCGCGCTGCGCTGGCCCACGACTCGCGCATCATCAAAGCTCAAGCGTCGTTCACCGAAGAAGTGCGCGAAATCCTGATCGCGACCAGTGACGGCCGCATGGTGCACGACGTGCAGCCCTTGCTGCGCTTCGGCATCAGCGCAATCGCGGAAAAAGACGGCCGTCGTGAGTCCGGTCGCAGCGGCGGCGGTGGGCGCATGACCTTGGGCTACTTCGACGGCCTGTCTCCGGAGTGGCACGCCGAGCAAGCCGCCAAGCAGGCGCTGATCTTGCTGGACGCGCGCCCTGCCCCCGCGGGGCAGATGGAAGTGATCTTGGCCCCCGGTGACAGCGGCATCCTGCTGCACGAGGCGGTCGGCCACGGGCTAGAGGCGGATTTCAATCGCAAAGGCACCAGCAACTACACTGGTCAAGTCGGAAAATCCGTTGCCAGTGATTTGTGCACGGTGGTCGACGATCCAACGTTTCTGCAAAGCCGCGGCTCTATCAATGTCGACGACGAGGGCATCGAGCCCAAGCGGAGTGTGCTGATTGAAAATGGAGTGCTGCGTGGGTACCTCCAAGACCGTCTCTCAGCCAAACATTTCGGGGTAGGTTTCACAGGAAATGGCAGGCGTGAGAACTTCGCCTGCGCGCCCATGCCGCGCATGACGAACACGGTGCTGCTGGCAGGGCCGCACGACCCGGAAGAGATGCTAGCCAGCGTAAAACGTGGCATTTACGCGAAAACCTTCGGTGGCGGTCAGGTCGACATTTCGAACGGTGACTTCGTGTTCTCGCTCACCGAAAGCTACCTGGTCGAGGACGGAAAACTAACTGCACCCTTGAAGGGCGTGAATCTGATTGGTAACGGTCCTGAAACATTGCGCGATGTAACAATGCTTGGAAATGACGTGGCCATCTCCGACGGAATTTGGACCTGTGGCAAGGATGGCCAGAGTGTTCCCGTCGGGGTGGGCTGCCCAACCATCAAGATTGCGCGGATAACCGTTGGTGGCACCGAAATCTCCTGAGTTTACCTCTAGTCGAGCAAAAAGCTTCGTGGCGGTCATTGGGCATGGCCCAATGCTCGAACGGGAGGAGGGCGCGTCGTCGACGCTGAGGCAACTCGGCGCCACCGTGCGCACCCTCGACCTGTGGGACGATCCCGTCGAACTCATCGGTGACGATGACGACGAGCTCGAGATCCG